>Ga0181559_10002118_pt1 | contig 19593 bp, 11 predicted proteins | sample 011ome_21_FD_133752 | JGI IMG/M metagenome (GOLD analysis project Ga0181559, IMG submission 133752) | Coastal salt marsh microbial communities from the Groves Creek Marsh, Skidaway Island, Georgia - 011508AT metaG (megahit assembly) | ecosystem: Environmental > Aquatic > Marine > Intertidal...
CAATCCCAAACTTCGCAATAATCCTTTAGGGCAAATTTCCTGCGCTCGGGAGTAATATATTTGGCTTTTCGAATTCTATTTAATTCCTGTAATTGTTTTGCAACCTGAGCTATACGTTCATTATTACGAGGTTTTGCCAAGTACAATTTCTTCAGCATTTTTTGCAAATTCTCAACAGCAGGATCTGGCGGCATTCTATTGTAAAACGCATAGAGTTTTTCAATAGGGTTAGCAGATAATGCCCCTTGTATGCGATCGTAATAAATTTGTCGGAAGAAATCGTTCGATTCGAAAAAGGCAGGCTTATCGTTATTGAAGTTATCAAAATCTACGAATGGCTCATCAATTTTCCAAGATACCGTTTGAACATCAATGCTCATATTGTGGTAGTTGTTTTGAAATACGCCGCGTTGCAAACCGTCTTCACCCTTAGTGATTTTCAAACGATTTTGTCCGTAGTTAAATGAAATGTCAACCGAAGGATGGAAAATTCCTTTTATCGAATCTAAATACATAGTGAATTCAGACTTTTTCGATAAGGCTATTCCATTTCTGATTTGGAAGCCCTTACTTTTTAGCGTGACTTTCTTCTGGTTTTTAAAATAAATATCAATGTAAGAAGGTTTTCCATCTACAGTATTGGTTTGTATGGTTTTTCCTAACAATGTAAAACCACCGGTAAAAATTGAACTCTCCCCTACTATACCCTTAATTTTAAGTTGATTTTCAAACGACGTAAATTGAGGAAACTTAGAGGCTTGTTTGTTTCCCTCGGTGAAGAAATCGCGAACTTCATCTTTATAGGAACCTAAGATGGGCTTTTCAAAATACCGGGGAAATGTTAGACTTACGGTATCTACGTCATACCTATAATCGTTTAACTCTATTTTGAATGCCCCAAAATTTACTTTGGCTCCTTCATTTGGAAACGAACGATGCAAGGTGGTTTCCCCTTTAACACCCTCCCAAATACCCTCGGTTAAGTAACATCTACCCTTAGTTTTGATTTCAATAGTGTCGTTTACTGCAATACCCTTCAAAATCACATCATCAAAAACCACTGCCAAACGTCCTTGGATTAATTTCAAATCATATGTAGTAGAATCAAACTGCCAGTAACGACTGCTTTGCTGGTGCAACTTATTTTCTTTAAATAAACTTTCCGTTAGCGTTAAAAAATCGAGGTATTCTTTATTGGATTGATCTACGAGTTGCGTCGCGATTTCTTTCCATTGTTCTAATAGATTTTTATTAAATGAGGATTCTAAACTACGTGTGTAATCCGCATAAAAAAGCTCAAAATATGGCGTTAACGACATCCCTTGATCTAACATCTTATTCGACATACGAATCAGATATCGTTGTTGTTCGGGATTGTATTTTCCATTAAGCCAATTGTTATGAAACGCCTCAAAAGACTCCAAAGATTTCTTATCCTTTAAATTTGAATATTTCTCCTTTAATTCTGCAATAAATACAACAGGATCGTTATTAAATCGCCGTGCATCTTGAGATTTTAACGGATTTTGAACAAGAAAAATAAAAGCAATTATTATCGAGGTAATATATCTCATAAACGTTGTAAAGATAAAACGAAAAAAAGAGAGCCTTATTACTTTAGTCGATAAAGAGAGCGACTTTTGGATTCAGGTCATTAAAACCTTGAGAAAGTAAAATCACATAGAAGCCCTATATTTCTTCTATTAAGTATAAACTCCAGTTGTTCGCGGCCCAAATGATTATCGCAGCCAGTTTGATAGTCAAATAAAGCGACCATAGTGTTATCGCCATTACAATATATGGCATGTGTAAGATTCTATCAGATAAGCTCAATGAGGCATAATTTCCCAAAAAAGCGTACCTAATATTTGAAATACCAGTATGTAAGGCAAGGTTGCCCCTCAGTTTGTTGGGCTAATTATAGTGCCCTGCACAGGCAGGACACTTTTTAAACTATTTATAGTTCCTCAAAATATTCATTTGGAGGATGATTATTTTTATTGGGCCGCTTTTATGATTTCAAAAAAATCTCTTGGCTTCAAGCTTGCGCCTCCAATTAATCCACCGTCTATATCGGGTTGGCCGAAAATTTCCTTAGCATTATCAGGTTTCACACTACCACCGTATAAAATGCGAACAGATTCCGCGATGTTAAGGCCGTATTTACTTTCAATCAATCCACGAATGAATGCATGTACTTCTTGAGCTTGTTCTGAACTCGCCGTTTTACCCGTACCAATGGCCCAAACGGGTTCATAAGCAATCACCACATGACTCATTTCCTCTGATGATATACCCTCTAATCCTTTTTCTAGTTGATCTTTTATCACATCGAAGTGTTGATTTGACTCACGCTCTTCAAGACTTTCGCCGACACAATAAAGCACTGTCAATTCTTCTGCAATTGCGGCTTTGTTTTTTAACGCACACGCTTCGCTTGTTTCGTTATAGTATTGTCTGCGCTCGCTATGCCCTATGATTACATGAGTAGCACCTGCACTCTTCAGCATAGAAGCGGACCATTCACCAGTGTAAGCACCCTCTTTGTTTTCATTTACATTTTGGGCACCAATTTGAATTTCGCTACCTTCTACCAATCTAGCCGATGATGCCAAAGCCAATGCTGTAGGACAAACTACGATTTCCGCATCATTTTGACGGAATTCATCACGCACAATACCTCTTATCTCTGTAATCAATGCCTGACTCTCAGTCAGATTTTTATGCATTTTCCAGTTTCCAGCAACAAGCTTCTTTCTCATCCTGCAAAGTTACGAAATTCTATCATTTATTGATGACTCATCTACCCAATCTAAAGCAATTTCAAGCTGTTCATTTGGTGAAAGGTGCGAATTATCGAGTAAACGATAGGCATCGGTAAATGTAAGTGGGCTATCTTCTCGATTGGAATCAATACGATCTCTTGTGGCTAAATTATTTGTGACCTCTTCGAGTGTCGCATCGGAGCCCGATGCAACCAATTCTTTATGACGTCTTTCTGCACGAACTTTTACATCTGCCGTCATGAATATCTTCAATTCTGCATCTGGGAATACCACTGTACCTATATCACGGCCATCCATAACCACTCCTTTATCTGCGCCCAATTCTTGTTGAATTCGAACCATTTCTTTTCTTACTACAGATAATGCCGCGACTTCACTGACAATTGCAGCCACATCCATCTGGCGAATTCGATTTTCAACAGACTTACCATTCAAAAATATTTCGAAACGTTGGGTAGTTTGGTTTTTCTGAAATTCCAATCGAATTTCACTTAGAGCACTATGAACTTGTGTCTCATTGGCGCAATTAATTTGATTTTCGAGAAAATATAAAGCGACTGCACGATACATAGAGCCGGAATCGATAAAGGTATAGTCCAATTTCTCGGCAAGTTGCTTGGCTAAGGTTCCTTTACCACAAGAGCTATGACCATCTATGGCAATATTTATTTTTGAACGCATGAATTAGTTGTAAAACGTAGGTATTAATGAAAGACTTAGCGTATTGGTATTGTACCCAGGAAATAACGATGCACTTGAATATGTGAGATGGTATTTCCACACTTTAAATCGAATTCCCCAACCAAATCCTGCTAATCCGCCTCTAATTTCTGGGGCCATTTCCATCCGTCTTTGATGATTATAACCTATAAGGATGCCTAAGTGCTTCCCCATTGTTAATTCTCCACCAAGAGCAAGATGCCTCGTGAATTTTTCGGCCAAGCCTGCTTCAGGAATTCCAAGATCTTCATTACCTAAGGTCCACGTATTGCTCTCTAGGTATTGATTATACGTTAACCCTAAAAATTGTTGCAAAGAGTGCAATGCAATATGAAATCTAAACGGCATGTGCAAAGGTTTATAGGAAGCACCAAGTAACACTTGAAAGGGCAAAGGTTCCTTGTCGGCACCTCGATAACTTATCAATTGCATACCGATATTTTTAACGGATAATCCAAAATGCACACCACTATCTGTTCGAGAATAATGGGCACCCAGGTTTAACATGGCCGCTGTAGAAACAAAAGGTCCTAAAACGGCATAGGTAAAGCCTGATTGAGCCCCTAAAACCAATCGCGAATCAAATTCTTTGGAATAACCCAATAGAAATTTCATTTCATTGGCCGTAATCATTCCCAACGAATTGCCGCCAGCATCAAAGGATTTCATTTCGCCATAATCCAAATATTGAGCATGAAAAGAAACGTTATGTCCGCCTTTTAAAGAATATGCATAACCTGCTCCACCAATTTTAACACCTGGAACTACCGTTCCGTAAGAAGCCCCATATTGACCATGTAAACTGCTGTTGAGTAATGCAGGATTGTCCAGTGCATATTGAACATCACTTAAAGGTTGTGCTAACATATACCCACCCCATGCCATGGTGCGCGCATGTAGAGGCAAATTCATAATTGGCATGACTCCGGTTCCACCAATTTGAGCATTAATGGGACTCAAATTCAAGATTAAACACAGAAGACCGGCGAAATATCGAATCATGCTTTGCAAAAATAGGGTTTATTCCGAACTTTGCACCCTCGTGAAAAAAAGCGTCATTTTTGGCTTGGAAAATCTTACAAGCAAAGGTTTTGTGCTCACCCAAGGCACTTTTGATGGCGTACATCGCGGACATCAACAAGTTCTGAATCAAGTGTTACAAGAGGCAAAATCTCACAATTTGCCGAGTATGCTGCTCACCTTTCACCCACACCCTCGTACTGTTGTACAACCTAAAGACTGGAATCCTCAAATTCTAAATTCGATAGAAGAGAAAGCGCAAAGAGTTCTTGACTTAGGAATCGATGTGGTATTGGTTTTAGCCTTTACAAAGGAGATTTCAGAATACAGCCCTCGAGAATTTGTAGAACGCATTTTAGTTGAGGCTATCGGTGCAAAGAGCATCGTTGTTGGGTACGACCATCGCTTTGGTAAAAACCGCGAAGGTAAATTCGAAAATCTTACGTCACTTTCTAAAGAATTCCAATTCACGGTTAATGAAATTGCAGCTAAAGAAATTGACGACATTGCGATATCTTCTACACGCATCCGTTCATCGCTCGTTAACGGCGACTTAAATATAGCCAACGATTTATTGGGATATCATTACCCGTTAAGCGGTAAAGTAATTCACGGAGAGAAAAGAGGGCGTACTATTGGATTCCCAACAGCCAATATTGAGATTGAAGATTCCAACAAATTAATCCCTCCAAATGGTGTTTACGCTGGACTAACGACAATCGATGGTTCAACGTACCCCGTTGTAATGAATATAGGTACGCGCCCCACTTTGAACGGCACGGATAGAAGAATAGAAGCCCATATAATTGGTTTAGATAGTGATTTATACAACCAACGAATACAACTTCATTTGGTGTCTTTCTTGCGAAATGAACGTAAATTTGAAAATCTAGACGCGCTTAAAAATCAAATTCAACAAGATTTAAATGAAGCTTTGCAAATTATCGGTATACAGAAATAAGTCTGCATGGTTGCTCCTTGTGGCATTTTGCATAATTCCAACTATTTGGTCGAATCCCATTACCGATAGTTTGAATACCGATGATTATTTTAATGAGATTGATAATGAACCCAAATTCTATCCAGAGCTATCCTTTGATTATGGTTTTGATTTTGAATCCTTGAACCCTTATCGTTATCCTGTTGAAAATTTAAAAGATACCTTTCTTTTGGTTATTTCTGACACCTTTCACTGCGGATTTGAATTCCCACATCCCGGTAAAGTAAATTCCACTTTTGGTTGGAGAAAAGGCAGGGTGCATTCGGGTATTGACCTACAACTGGAATGGGGTGATACGGTTATGGCCGCTTTTGATGGGGTTGTTCGCGTAAGCAAATACAACAAAGGCTACGGAAATTACATCATAATTAGACATTTCAACGGTCTTGAAACTTTATATGCACATCTAAAAAGAAGGCATGTCGCTCATGGAGATACCGTTAGCGCTGGAGATCTCATTGGTCTCGGTGGAAGTACGGGTAGATCCACCGGAGCTCATTTACATTTTGAAACGCGATTTTTAGGAAGGCCGATAGACCCAGAGATGTTCATTGACTTTGATAATCGCTGCCTAAAATCGAACGTTACTCAACTCCATGCAGGTAGCTTTGATATCCCACGCAGTCAGAAAAGCAAACGATATTTCTAAACTTTTACGTTTTAAAACGGGTAATACAGCCGTAATCGGTAAATTTGTATTGTAACTGTGAGCATTGAAGTAAAAACATTAAGCAAAATTTACGGCAAACAAGTCGCTGTCAACAATATCAACTTCCAAGTAAAGACCGGAGAAATTGTCGGATTTCTAGGCCCAAATGGAGCTGGAAAGTCTACAACAATGAAGATGATAACGGGATTTATCCCACCAAGTTCGGGGGGCGGAACCGTTTGTGGATTGGACTTTGTTGAACAGAGTATTGAGGTTCGAAAGATTGTTGGATATCTTCCCGAAAACAATCCTTTGTATCCAGAGATGTATATAAAAGAATACTTGCAGTTCATGGCAGGTTTATCTCAAACAAACGATTCAAAAGTTGCCGTTAAAAACGCGATTGAAATTACCCGATTGGGACCTGAACAACATAAAAAAATTGGACAGTTATCAAAGGGATACCGACAGCGGGTTGGACTTGCACAAGCACTATTGCACAATCCTAAAGTGCTAATTTTAGATGAGCCCACAAGCGGGCTTGACCCCATACAAGTGGCTGAGATGCGAAATGTAATTACCGATTTAGGTAAAGAAAAAACCGTCATGTTAAGCACGCACATCATGCAAGAAGTGGAAGCCATGTGCGAGCGCGTTATCATGATCAATAAAGGCAATATTGTGGCTGATGATAATTTGAAGGAATTAATATCAAAGCATCAAACCTCATTGGAAGAAATTTTTAAACAATTAACGCAAAATGTGGACACTATATAAAAAGGAAATTCGCAGCTTTCTAGGTTCATTAATTGCGTATATCGTAATTGGTGTTTACCTGGTACTTACCGGACTTTTTTTATGGTTTGTAGATGGAAACAATGTTTTTGATTTAGGCATCGCTTCCTTACAAGTAATGTTTGATATTGCGCCATACATATTGATTTTTTTGGTTTCCGCCATTACGATGAAAAGTATCGCCGATGAAAAACGCCTAGGAACATTAGAAATATTAACCACCAAGCCCATATCCGATATCTTTATCATATTGGCTAAGTTCATGGCATCTATTACGCTTATTGCATTTGCCTTGCTTTTGACAACGATTTACGCGTATACCATTCAAAATTTATCTAACCCAATAGGCAATGTAGATTGGGGTGCTATGTTAGGAAGCTATTTGGGATTATTGCTCTTATCGGCGTGCTACACATCTATTGGATTGTTTAGCAGTTCCATCACGGATAATCAAATCGTAGCCTTATTGAGTTCCATGGTTATATCTTTCTTTTTTTACAGTGTTCTGTCAATGTTAGGAGATGTAAGCTGGTTGGATTCTATCGGTAGAAGTTTGTCTTGGTTTGGATTGGAGTTTCATTACAATTCAATCAGCCGCGGAGTTGTGGACACACGGGATGTTATTTATTTTGGTGGATTTACCGCTGTTTTTTTAGGTTTCACTCAGTTAGTTTTTGAAAGCAGAAAATGGTAAAACGCTATACAAATCGAAAATTACAATCATTCCTGAATTTTGGGGTGTTGTTGCTGGTAGTGGTAATTGCCAATGTTTTGGGCAATCTTTATTACGAACGTTTTGATTTAACCGAAGAACGTCGTTACACCTTGAGCGAAACCAGTAAGAAGTTAGCCTCAAAATTGAAAGAACCCTTGTATGTAAAGTTGTACCTTGATGGCGAAATGTCATCACGTTTTAAAAGGTTGAAACTTGAAATTCGAGATTTAATGCTTGAATTCAGAGAAGCGAGTGGACAGAATATCGAACTAGAAATAATCGACCCCATTAAAGGTTTGAACGAAACAGAAATGGAAGAAGTTTTACAAGACTTCGTTCAAAGAGGTATTGAACCGGTTCGAGATATCGATAAAGAAAATGCAGATGAAACTCGAATCAAATACTTGCTCCCAGGCGCGGAACTTTTTTACGGGGAAAAAAGAGGCAGTATCAATTTCTTTGAATACGATGTTGCCAAAACTCCGGATGAAAATATCAACAAGGCCATCGACAATATCGAATACGAAATAGCCAACGGATTGAGGCAAGTTGCATCCGATAAATCCAAACGCATCGTTGTAGCCGATGGTAATGGTGAGATGATAGGTCCAGAGGTTAATAGTTTTGCCCGTGAATTGATGAAATACTACCAGATTTCATCTTTAAATTTGAATTTCAGTGACCCTGAAGCGGCAAGACCTTGGGCTGAGGCTATTGCTAAAAATCCAGAAAATGCGGATCAAATATTTGTAAATGGGCTTCACCGTCGTTTGAACTTAAACGATCTTTTGTTGATTGTTAAACCCATTCAAGATTATAGTTACCAAGAATTATATCTCATCGATCAGTTTTTAATGAAGGGCGGTCGCATCATGTGGTTGGTTGATCCGGTTCACATGGAAATTGACAGTTTCAGAAATTACAAACAAGTATTGGCGATGAATCGCAATCTTGAGAATCTCCAATCAACTTTATTCCATTACGGATTGGTTTTAAAAAACACACTTCTTGCAGACTTGAATTGCAACCGAGTTCCTATTCCTGCTTCAGGTAGAATGGAACTTGTAGATTTCCCCTATTTCCCCCTATTACAGGGAAGTTCATTAAACCATCCTATCAGTAAGAATATTGGTGCCGTTTGGACGCAATTTCCCGCCCATATTGAACCTAAAATCCGACCTGATTTGAACATTATTCCCTTACTGGTCTCTTCACCTTATTCTAAAATAATCAATACACCTGCTCCCGTTGATTTGGAGTCCGTATATATGCAAATGAGAGATGAGGAAGCACGCAAACAATTTGCTTCCGGTGAAAAAATTGCGGCCGTTTTAATGGAAGGCAGTTTTAAATCTCGATACAAATACATGAAGAAATACGGCAATGTTCCCTATATAGAAAAGGGAGAAAGTAAAATGATTGTGGTTGCCGATGCCGATGTAATAAGAAACCCTGTCGATTCAAGAGGCGGCTCCTACCCAACCGGATACGATAAAATTTCACAATTCACTTTTGCCAACAAGAAGTTCTTATTGAATTGTGTAGATTATTTAATAGACGATAACGGCTTAATTGAGATTCGATCAAAAGAAAGACGCGTTCGTCTTTTGGATCCGGATAAAATCCGCTCGGAGCGTTCTTATTGGCAATGGTTCTCGATGTTAATTCCTTTAGGAATCATGACTTTTTTTGGTTTGATAAACTATTTTTTAAGGGTTAAGCGTTATACCTAAATCCAGACATGTACGAATTTATAGAAGGCAACCTCGAATCACTTACGCCCACACACGCCGTAATCGAATGCCAGGGTATCGGATACCTTACCCATATCAGTTTAAATACATTCGAATCCATCAAGGGAAATCCACGTGTACGGTTGTTTATTGACCAAGTTTTCAAAGTTGAAAATCAAAATCCCGTGGCTATTCAGCTCTATGGATTTTCGGATCCCGACGAGCGTATAATGTCCCGCCACTTAACCTCAATAAGTGGTGTTGGAAATAATACAGCCTTGATAATGTTATCGAGCTTAGATCCAGAAACCTTAACGCAAGGAATATTGAATGGTAATGTAGGTCTTCTTAAAAGTATAAAAGGCATTGGTGAAAAAACCGCTCAAAGAATTGTATTGGAGCTCCGAGACAAGTTAACCGGAAAGAAATTTGCTGGTAGTCTTCCAGGCCTAGGCGGGAATACAGACCAATTAAGCGAAGCTCTAACGGCATTAAGCGTTTTGGGTTATCCAAAAGCAGCTGCGGAAAAGGCGTTATTGAAAGTCAGCAAAGAGTTGGGAGGTCTTGCTACTGTTGAAGAATTGATCAAGAATTCCTTAAAAATATTGTAATTTGCAGGTTCCCATAAAAAATAGCGCGGTTGAGGTGAGTTCATTATTGAAAAAAAGAATTTTATGGTTTCTGGTTATGCTTGTTTCCTTTTCAGGAAGCACGCAAAATTTATGGGCACAAACCGATACCAACACAACCACCTATAAGGTTAAAAAATCAGGAGTAAACGATCCAAATAAACAGCAATCAAGTAATATTGATCTGGATGATCCTCTTAGCCTGACTTGGAAATACAATCCTAAATCCAATCGTTACGAAGCATATAAGCAAGTAGGTTCTTTAAGTTATCCTACCGGAGAATCGCTATCAGTAACCGAGTATTTCCAACAAAAAAACGCAGAGAATAATGCGGCTTACAACCGAACTAAATCTCAAAACACGGATTATTCACAAGCCATTACGAAAGGCGGTATTACCGAATACATCAAAGCCGAATTGGGCAACCCCGCCGTATCCAAAATCTTCGGTGCAGGTGGTGTTGATTTTCAATTAACAGGATCTGCCATGGTTAAATTAGGCGGAACCATCAATGAATACCGCAATCCCAATTACAGTAAACGACAGCAAAAATATTTTGTTCCTGTATTTGACCAACAACTTCAAATCGCGGCTAACGGAAATATTGGAGAATTTGTAAAATTAGGAATCAATTACGACACTGAAGCGCAATTTGACTTTGACAACCAAACCAACTTAGGTTGGAAAGGTAAACCAGATGGCATATTGAAAGATGTACAAGTAGGTAATGTCAATTTAAACCTACCTACGCAGCTTATTAAGCCGGCCAATAATTTATTTGGATTTGCCAATAGCATGCAATTCGGAAAAACCACCATCAAGACGGTGTTCTCCCAGAATCGCGGACAAAGCACGGAAACCGTTTTAAAGGGTGGTGCCCAAATGAATGAATTTAAAATGACGGCTGATAACTACGATCAAAACCGCCATTTTTTCCTTTCTCAATTTTTCAGAGACAACTACGATAAATCATTAGAAAACCTTCCCATCGTAGCCAGCGGTGTAATCATCAACCGTGTTGAAGTTTGGATTACCAATAGGAACGCAAATGTTGAAACTCCGAGAGATATTCTTTGTTTCATGGATTTAGGAGAATCCAATCCGTACCGCAGCAGTCTTGGTAACAATCCAAATCCCGCTGCAGATAATTTATCCAATAATTTATTCTCAAGCATCGAAAACAATCCGGGTATGCGAAAATTGGGAACAGCTATTGACGAAACCTATAACGTTTTTCCCAATTTTGAACAAACCGTAGATTTTGACTTATTAAATTATGCGCGCCAACTAAAGAGCACGGAATTCACCTTAAACTCCCAATTGGGTTATATTTCTTTAAATCAACCGCTTAATAACGACGAAATTTTAGCAGTTGCTTTTGAATACACATATAATGGAACTACCTACCAAGTGGGTGAATTCTCTCGAGATATTCCGCCTGGTGACCAACGTTTGTTATTCCTTAAAATGCTTAAGGGGAATACCATTCGTACCAAGCTCCCTATTTGGGATTTGATGATGAAAAACGTGTACAGTTTGAACACGTATTCTTTAAGTCTTGAAGATTTCAAATTCAATGTTATTTATGCCGATGATACTTCCGGGGCTGATTATAATTACATGCCGGTAGGTACGGCTAATTTACCCCAATTGGCAAATGGAATTCCGCTTATCCGGGTAATGGGTCTGGACAAGTTAAATCGACAACAGGAAGCCAAACCCGATGGTATATTCGATGCCATTGAAGGCATTACCATTGAAAAGAAAACGGCAAGGGTCATTTTCCCAGTAGTTGAACCCTTTGGAGATTTCCTTCGAGAAAAATTCGAATCTCGAACAGACCTAGCCGATTATTACTGCTACGATGCCCTTTACGACTCTACAAAATTCCTTGCAAAGCAAGATGTAAAACACAATAAGTTCTTTTTACAAGGAAGTTTTAAGAGTTCCAACGGAGCTGAATTATTCCTAGGGACTACCAACTTACAAAGAGGTTCCGTTAGAGTAACCGCAAACGGTCGACCACTTCAAGAAGGTATGGATTATGAAGTTGATTACGCCATGGGTCGTGTGCGTATTATCAACCAAGGCCTTTTGCAAGGAGGTGCTGAAATACGCGCTTCTGCCGATGGCCAGAGCATGTTCAATATCCAACAAAAAACATTATTGGGTGGGCGTGTTGAACACAAGTATTCCAAAAATTTACAGTTAGGCGCTACCCTTCTACATATGTACGAAAGGCCGCTTACTACTAAAACCAATTTCAATGAAGAGCCTTTATTGAATACCATTTTCGGAGCTGATATTGCATACAGTTCCAAGTCAAGGTTTTTAACCAAACTTATTGACAAACTCCCCTTCTTAGAGACCAAAGAAGTATCAAATATCACGGCGTATGCCGAATTTGCTCAAATTATCCCGGGAAATCACCGTTCACAAGGCGATCAACGCGGAGTTTCCAACCTCGAAGATTTTGAAGCGGCAGAATTACAAAATGACTTTAAAGTGGTTGGGAATTGGACCGTTGCAAGTATTCCTCAGAAACAACCTGATTTGTTCCCAGATGCGGCATTAAACAATAAATTTAATTGGTTAAATAAGCACGCAAAACTCAGTTATTACACCATAGATCAATTGTTTTACCGAGATGCCGATATGCCCGCCAATATCGCAAACCGCGTAGACGAAATCTTATCGAACCCGTATATGCGCCAAATTGATCAGCGCGAGGTATTCCCAGAAAGAAATTTCCCACAAGGAACTCCTACGATTCTACCCACTTTAGACTTGGCATTCGACCCTTACGAACGTGGACTGTATAACTACAACTTTAACGATAATGAAATTGATAAAGACGGTCGTTTATTAAATCCGCGTAAGAGTTGGGCAGGTATTATGCGCCGTGTAGATCAAAACGATTTTGAAGCGGCCAATATTGATTACGTAGAAATCTGGTTGATGGATCCTTTGATGGACAATCCAAATCTCCAAGGTGAGTTATTGCTACATTTAGGAAATGTGAGTGAGGACATCTTACCAGACAGAAGAAAATCTTTCGAAAACGGATTGCCCACAACGCCTGGCAATCATCAGGAAATAGATACCAGTCAATTTGGATTTGTTTCTACCAGTCCACAAATCAATTTTGCATTTGATAACGATCCCAATTCAAGAGAAAGACAAGATTTGGGCTTGGATGGTCTAACGGATGAAGAAGAGCGTGATTTCTTTGACACGGCCTACTTAAAACGTTTGGAAGCAAACTTTGGCACTTCTAGCCCCATTTATCAAAAAGCAGTTTTAGACCCCTCTAACGATAACTTTGTTCACTATTTAGAGGAAGACTATACGCAATCGGATGCGGATATCGTTCAGAGATATGGCCGTTACCAGGGGATGCAGGGAAACAATTCCACGGCAACATTTACCGGTCAGTATGCTGACATGCCAAAATCGTCTTCTACACAGCCTGATTATGAGGATATCAACCGTGATTTCACCATGAATCAAAGTGAAGACTATTATCAGTATAAAATTAAAATCTCTGCAGCCGATCTTCAAATTGGAAGAAACTATGTGGCTGATATCGCGAGCAATAATATCACACTAAGAAACGGTCAGCAAAAAGAGATTAAATGGTACCAGTTAAAAATTCCAATTCGCGAATTTGAAAAGGCCTACGGAAATATTTCTGATTTCAAAAGCATTCGTTTCATGCGGATGGTTTTAACGCAATTCAACGATCCTGCAATAATGCGTTTTGGATATATCAATATGGTTCGTGCAGACTGGCGCAGATATACCAACTCGCTTAAAACTCCAGGTGTGGTTGTTCCAGCGGATCCCAATGATGGAACCAAGTTTGTTGTTAGTACGGTTAACTTGGAAGAAAACAGCAAAAGAAGTCCTATCGCGTATGTGAAGCCCCCAGGAATTGAGCGTGTTCAAAACATGGCAAGTTTAGGTACCGTTTTAGAAAATGAACAAGCTTTATCATTAGTAACCTGCAACTTGATGCCAGGTGACGCACGTGGAGCATTCAAAACGGTTCAATACGATATCCGAAATTACTCGCGTATGCAAATGTACGTGCACGCTGAAGAATACGAGCCTAATACCATAGAAGACGGTGAAGTATCGGTTATCATGCGTTTTGGTACCGATTTAACCAATAACTACTACGAATATGAAGTGCCTCTGAAAATGACGCGTGGATTTATCAGTTCAAGTACTTCAGGAGCCGACAAGCTGATCTGGCCCGATGAAAACTTCATAGACCTCGAATTCCAAAAACTATTTGATCTTAAAATTGACCGTCAAAACAACAATTGGCCAATGACGGCTCCGTATATAAAACCGATAGAAAAAGGTAAAATCACGGTTATGGGATTACCCGATTTGAGTAATGTTCGGGTTATGATGATTGGAGTTAAAAATAACAGTACCAGTCCAAAGTGCTTTGAAATTTGGACCAACGAACTCCGTGTAAAAGACATTGCCAACTCAGGTGGCTGGGCAGCCTTGGCAAACGTCCAAGCGCAATTGGCAGACTTCGGACAACTCAATTTAGCAGGTTCTATTAGAACCATCGGGTTTGGTGACGTTGATAAGAAACTGAACGATCGAAGTCTTACCAATAATTACAATTATGACATTGCTACAAATCTCGAATTGGGGAAATTCTTTCCGGCTGAAGCAGGTGTAAGTATTCCAATGTATTTGGGATGGTCTGAGAGTTTTATACGTCCAAAATTCAATCCGTTGAATCCCGATATCAATTTGGAAAATTACTTAGCCGCATTAGCCTCAGAAACAGTACGAGAGTCTATCCGAAAAGCAGCAGAAGATTATAATTCACTATTTAGCTTTAATATTAATAACTTCAAAATTGCCAGACCTGGGAATAAAAAACCCATGCCATGGGCCATTTCTAATTTTAATGGAAGTTACAGCTATCAGAGTAATTACCGCCGCAATCAACAAATTGAGGAGTATTTCTTAAATACGACCCAAGCAACTCTAGGGTACGCATATGCCTTAAACACTAAGTTTTATACGCCATTCAAACGCTTAAAGAGTAAACATCTCAGATTGGTGAGAGATTTTAATTTTAATTTATTGCCCTCATCCTTTACTTCTCAAATGCAGTTGAATCGCTTGTACAGTGAAAATCAAGCTCGTAATAACAATAACTTCAAGCAAATCAATCCGCGATTATTCGATAAAAATTTCACCTTGAATCGAAATTATAATATGGCCTACCCATTGACACGTTCAATTAATTTGAATTATGTGGCCAATGTTGAAGCTCGAATAGAAGAACCATATGGTAAAATCGATTCACGCGAAAAACAAGATTCTATACTTTCAGAATTTAAAGGTTTTGGAAGAACCAGCCGATTCTATCAATCTGTCAACCTAACCTATACCCTTCCATTCTCGAAAATCGGTTGGTTAAAATGGATAAACACCAGTGCCAACTATAGCGGAAGCTTTGAATGGAAACAAGCCCCTCCAGCTTTTACCACTTTGGGTAATACGATTCAAAATAGCCAAGACTTAAATATTACGACTCAATTGAATTTTGCTCAATTGTATTCAAAAATCCCTTGGTTACGCGATTACCGTAAACCCAAAAGAGTGAAAGAAGACCCTGTAGGAGGTGCCGATGCCGATGATAAAGATGCGAGCGCGCTTAAAAGAGGAAAAACAACCATGCAACCACCTCATCCGTTCAAGGTTCTGCTTGGGGATTTCTTAACCATGTTCAAAAACGCGAATGTCAATATCAATCGAAAAGAGAATACACAATTGCCTGGCTTCGCCCACCGACCCGATTATTTTGGATACAATTTCCGTCATGCAGAACCTGGAATTGGCTTTGTTTTTGGTCTCCAAGACCCCAATATGCGTTATAAAATGGCCGAAAGCGGAGCCCTTAGAAATGATACCCGCCAAGCCAATTTCTATCAAAACAACCTTACTGAAAACATATCGGGAAATGTAACCATCGAACCACTTAAGGATTTCCGAATTCGTTTAAGCTTCTTGCGTAATTCTACTAAGGGAGTTCAAAGTTTATTCAAATATGACGGCACTCAGTGGATCGATCAAGGTTTAACTGAAACGGGAACATTCAGCATTTCGGGTTTATTCCTTTCTACGCATTTTGTTAAGGATATCGATCAAAATGAAAACCACCCAAACCCCGTTTTCGATAACTTCCTTTCAAACCGATATACCGTTGCAAGCAGATTGCAGCAGCAAGACCCGCGATTTAATGGCTTATTAATTGACACGGCTACAGGATTTCCCGTGGGATATAGTAAGACCTCTCAGGATGTAATACTCGGAGGATTCTTTGCCGCATACAGCGGTGGTGATATTGGTCGATCTGAATTGGGCATTTTCCCTACGCTACCGATGCCCAACTGGAATATCGATTATAACGGCTTATCTAAACTGCCATTCTTGAGTGATATTTTCAATAATATCAATATCAAGCATGCGTATAAAGGAACTTATACCGTTGGTAATTATCAGAGAAACTTGAAATACGACGAAAATGAAATTCCTGAAATGGGTTCGGATTTAACCCCAAAATACCAAATTGCAGATGTTACCATAACTGAAGGATTCTTCCCGTTCATTGGAATGAATTTCACTACAAAAAACAACTGGACCTTGGGAATGGAATACAAACGTAATCGTGTACTGAAGTTATTTGCGGCAAGTTTCAACTTAACTGAAATGCGTCAGAATGAATTCACATTGAATGCTGGTTACCGTGTTACTGGAATGAATTTACCTATCAAAAGAAAAGGCCGTAGAATTTATTTACCTAACGATTTCAGATTTGATTTGGCCGTAAGCATAACCGACAACACCACTATCATACGTAAAATTGATGTCAATGTAAACCGTTATACCGCTGGTATGATGAATATCCGTATTACACCTTCAATTACTTACCAAATAAACCAAAAAATTAATCTTGCATTCAGATACAATCGTAACATAATGGATCCTAAAATTGCCACCCAATTTTATACTTCCCTTACCGATTTTGGTCTCGAATTGCGCTATACGTTTAATTAAAATATGATTCCCTCAAATTCATATAGCCGATTATTCTTTTTTTTTGTTTCGGGTATTCTTTTTCTTTTTGGGGGAAATTTGAGCGGCCAAAATCAACTTGGTATTCCAACTGGAACATGGCGGACTCATTTGAGCTATCACAACCCTAAATTTTGCGAAGCTACCTCTAAATACGTATATGCAGCTACTGACAACGGTCTTTGGCGCACCGATAATTTTGGTCAAATGACCATCCTCAGGAAAACGGATGGATTTCTTGCAGAAGAAATTACAGCCATGAAATTCAATGCCGCTAAAAACATATTGGTAATTGGATATATCGACGGAGGTATTGACTTATTATTGAATGACCAACGTATTCTGCCCATTTTGGGTTATAAAAACAAATCCTTACAAGGAAATAAGCAAATCAACTCCATTTCATTTGTAGGTAATGATGCCCTAATTACCACGGAGTTTGGGATTCTTATTCTGGACTTGAACAAATTTGAAATTCGTGATAGCTACACATCTATTGGTGATTTAGGTGCTCAGGTTGCTATTAAGAGCGCTTGCGTGGTCAACGATTCCATCTATATTGCTACTGTAGATAAAATTCGATGCGCACCATGGAATCCTTTTGTGAATTTAAACGATTACCAACAATGGCAAACCCTACTTGAAATAGAACAACCTCTTCATTTGCACAACTGGAACGATTCTCTGATTTATGAATCAGAACGAACGCTCTACAATTATTACAAGGGCTCGAAAAGAACGGTATATATTTCACCCGAAAATATAGTGGATGTATTTATTAATGATCGAGGGTTACATGTTTTTAGGCCAGGACTAATCTTGAATTATCACCAAGGCCAATTGAAAACCGAACCGATTAACTTAGTATCAAATGCAACTCAAGCCCCCGATGGAATTTATTGGTTCTGTACCGGTCTGAAAACAGGCGTAATCAAAAAAGATCCAAATGGAGAATTGTCATTCAGACCAAACGGACCTCCAAATCGATCAATTTTTGGAATGACGAAATCTGGAGAATGGCTGGTCAGTGCCGGCGGCGGTGTTAGTGCTACTTTTGGCAACGCTTTCAATACCTCGGGGTATTATTTGTACAACCAACAAGGATGGCGGAGCGAATTGCCTTCCCCTTTAAGTAAAAACCTATACGATTATATTTTTACAGCCCATAACCCTATTAATAATAAATATTACGCCGCTACGCATAGTTTCGGGATGATTGAGTTTACGAATGGGGAAATAACCGCCCGTTTTGATGAAACCAATTCCCCTTTAGAACGAATTGATGACAGCATGTTCATTCATATCGGTGGATTGGGAATCGATTCAAAAGGTGGAATGTGGGTCGTAAATAGAAATAAAAACAAAGCATTACTCTATAAAACCCTCTCTGGTGATTGGTATACCCTTTCCATGAGAAACAACGAAAACGACGTTGTTGGAATGCATATTGATGACCAAGATCGAAAATGGTTCATTATGCAAGGAGGCGGTATTTGGGTATTTCATGAAGGTAATAACTTGAATAGCACATCCGACGACCAATGGATACGATTGACACAAAACAACGGTCTTGTGAGCAACCAAGTTTTATCTATCAATAGTGATAATAACGGATATGTATGGATCGGTACCAACCAGGGTTTGAATGTTTTTACAGCTCGCAGCCCATTTACCAATCCCAAAGTTGAACGTTTTATTGTAGAACAGGATGGTGCTGTAGGATATTTAATGGGAGAAGAATATATCCGTGATATATTGGTAGATGGAGGAAACAGAAAATGGTTTGCTACTACGAATGGCGTTTTTTGTATTGATGAATACGGACAACGGGTAATCAAACATTTCACCAAAGAAAATAGTCCGCTGTTATCCAATAGAACTATTTGCTTGGGACAAGTAGATTATTCATCTGAATTATTCATAGGTACTGATTTTGGCATTATTTCATACCAGAACGACGCGGGTAAGGGAAACGATGCGTTCGGAGAAATTAAGGTTTATCCGAATCCTGTTTATCCCAAATACGATGGAGAAATCACCATTGAGGGCTTAGCCCAAAATTCAGAAGTTCGCATTGCAGATGTACAAGGTCGAGTGGTTTACCAAACAAAATCAAACGGTAGTAAAGCAACTTGGAATGGCTATCGTTTAGATGGAACAAGACCCAATAGCGGTGTTTACTTCATTTTTGCCATTAACCGAGATGGCTCAGAAACGGCACTCGGTAAATTTGTATTTATTCAATAAAAATTTTCAACCCATCATAGGCCAAATCTATACCATTTGGCAATTCCTCACATACGGCATCGTGCAGACCAATTTGGTGGCTCATATGGGTAAAATAGGTTTGTTTCGCTCCGATTCCCAAAGCCAATTCTGTGGCCTCTTCCAAGGTAAAATGGCTAATATGTGGAGTTCGACGCAAAGCG
>Ga0181559_10002124_pt1 | contig 19582 bp, 22 predicted proteins | sample 011ome_21_FD_133752 | JGI IMG/M metagenome (GOLD analysis project Ga0181559, IMG submission 133752) | Coastal salt marsh microbial communities from the Groves Creek Marsh, Skidaway Island, Georgia - 011508AT metaG (megahit assembly) | ecosystem: Environmental > Aquatic > Marine > Intertidal...
CGAACGCCTTCGTAACGCTGGTTTTTAATTTATCAACGTACATAACACAGAAAGATGAACTTCCTCACCCTGTCGCTCGTGTACTTGTTGCTCGACTTGTTGTGGATCCACAATATGACGCCGTTGTTCTACAAACCCGCATTCGAAACGATTCAAAAGACACCACTCACCTTTCGTCCCGAATACGCGGTCGCAGCATACGTCACGTTGCTTGGCGTGTTGTTCTGGATTTGTCGTCCGTTGAGCGCGCAGTACCAACCGAAATGGTTGGCGTACACGTTGGTGGGATTCGCCGTTTACGCCATCTTCAACCTGACCAACGCCGCGGTATTCACCGCGTATCCGTCCAAGATGGTGCTTGTGGATACGCTTTGGGGAACCACGGTGTTCACGTTGTTGGGGATGTTGGACTCCGCGAAGTTCTGAAAAAAATGAAAACGTTTGTCTTTCGGTTTTTCTTGGTTAGCGATGTTTTCCGTACGCGTTCATGTGCAAGCAATACATTTCGTACTCTTGTGGAGTCATCTTGCGTGGACGTTCGTTGTCTTCTTCTTCCGCGGCGTGCACTCGGTTTCCTTTCCGGAACGAAGCCGCCATGGCCGTGGACGCCCCGCCGCACCCACCGAGAAGACACCAAGCCGCGCCGAACGCCACAGGAACCAAACAACAATCCGCCATGTGTATACAGATACCATGGACACCAACAAGCTCTTAAAGTTGGAAACAAAATCAAGGGGTGTTTTTAGTAGTCCAAAAAGGACATGTCGTGGGTCTCGATGTACTCGTCGAGGAAGGCAAGCGTTTCTTCGTCCATCGGCATGTTGACCATGGATTCAAACGTGGATTCTTCGCCAAAGTCCTCCAAATGCATACCGAATAAGTGCAAAGGGTGGCGACACTCCGGACACGCAAAGTGCGTCTCCTCGGGGTCCACGCGGTAGTGATGCGTCGACGAGCGAATGTGTTTCCACAAACACTCCTTGTGAAACCAATGTCTGCACGACGTGACGCACAAATCGTCCACGGACGCGACGGGTTCGCGACACCGACGACAACACCGGTTCGCGGAGTCCGTCGTTCGAAACAGTGCTTGCAAAGAAGTTTCGGTGGGAATGGTTGGGTGCGACGCGTGTTTTTTGCACGTCCAGTGTCCGTTCGTGTACGTATTCACGGGGTGAGCGCAACACACCCCAGACGATTTGGCCGTCTTTTTGCACGCCTTGTCGTTCCGAATCACCTTCCATTCCAAGTTGTTCTTCTCAATCAGGTCGTGGTAAAACTCCGGTGGCGGGGCGTCGATATCGTACGATCCGTTGGGGATGGAGAATCGAACCCACCCGAGCTTGTCGGGATCCATGTGGTCGAAGGTGGTGACGCGCGGAGCCATCGTTATGCGAACAAAGAAATCAACCGACGTTGAAGGAAGGAAGGGGTTTGCTTGTTCTCATAACATCGGCGCATGATGATCTTTAAGTGCGTAAAAAATGAACCGCATATAACAATAAAAGCAGAAGAATATGCCCGCGAACGCCGCGGGACCGAACCGAAACACGAGTTTGGCGGAAAACGTGTACCGCATCGTACCGAACCTTCGAAACCAGGTGAACAAGACCATTCGAAACAAAGAACGCAATCGAGTCGTAGCTGCCATGACGAACCAACACGGACGTTTGACGGAAAGTCGTCAAAAAGTGGCGATGCGTGTGTTCGGAAGCGACGTGAAGCAACCTTCCCATCCCAACGAAATCTTTTTGATTGCGTTTCAAAAGTATACAGACACGCCCGTGAGCGCCATCTCGTACGTGATCGAGTCCAACCCGGAAGTGGCGGCTGCCCAACGTTGGGAGGAGGGACACGCGCGCATGTACTACGATCGTTCGCAACGCGCGTTTCGTCCGTTTCCGATTCGTGGTTCCTATCGACTATCTTAAAAAATTGTGTTATGCGGTCGCTTCCAACGTGTCAACCTGTTGCTGGAGTTGGGCGATGTACGCGCGGCGTTCCGCAAGATCGGTGTGCAATCGCTGAATGTACGCACGCAACATTCGGTACCGTTGCAACACCGGAAACGTCGGGTCTTGATACATGGTGATGATGGTATCAAGCGTTGGGGTGCCGGTTTCTGTCACCAGAGGTGTATGGTTGGGAAACGGGTGGTCGTCCAACACGTGACGACACAAAGGACAATGCAGTTCGGGTGTGACGGTGGAAGCGGCCCACCGGTCCATACACGCGTGGTGAAAACGGTGTTTGCACGGCGTGGTGTACGCGTCGGCTGCGCGAACGCACGGTTCGTAGCAAATGGGACACTCAAACGGCGGAGGACCGCGAATCGCCCGGTGCTTGCCGCACGTCCACCGGCCTTGTTGACACCACGTCGGCGTGCAAGGACACGGTGTGTTGTGTTTGGATCGCACGGGCGCACCGCAGTGGGTTGGGACGTGGTGACGTTTCCCCCATGGACCGAGCACTTGGCTTCGGGTGTATTGGCCGTCGGCGACAGAGAAAGACATGTGGGTGTTTGATAGGAAAAAAACACGAAACCGTTGAAGGATTGTGTTTATGACATTATATGGATGGGATTCTTAAAGTGAAATTTCGAAGCATTTTTTTAGGAGCGAATGTACGGCAACAACTTGGTTTTGTACTCGTACATGCGTTCGGAGAAGGCCACCATGTTGGGTTCGCCGAGACGGATAAACTCGTTCAGCTTATCGAGAACCGCGTGGTGGAATGCGGGACCGAACAAGTACAAGTCCTCGCGAATCTCCACGAAGTAGTCGTACATCTTGAATAGGATGGCGAATCGATCCGAACGAGTGGCGGTCGCATTTTCGAGCAACATGCTTTTGATGTGTTCGTATTTGGCAAAAAACGTCGGGTCCGAGGACGGACACTGACGTACCGATTCCGATTTTGAACGTGTGGTCCTCCTTTCAGGGACACGCGCATCGAACCCGAATTGCGAACGAGTGATGACAGGCATGTTTGTTTGTTTGGCGTGTATATACTCGCTCAACGGATGGTGTAGTGAAGCATTCATACAAGGTTCTTTAAGTATCTTTTTTTGCGCGTCATTGGTGCGGTGTTCCCCTTTTTGACAACTTAAAGAGTGTAGAGAGCGACAAGTATTCGACTGAAAACATGTCAACAACTTCTCGATTGGACGCACTGCCCGTGGAATTGGTCGACAAGATCATGGAGTCCAAAAAGATGCTCGAGATGCAGGACGAGTTGACCAAGCTTCGAAAACCGGTCGACCACAGAGATCTTCCTCTGATAAGCGAGTTCCCGCACATGTCGACCATGAAACGTATCCAAATCGACACCGAGTACTTGGGTATCTTTCACGAACACCATTTCCTGATGGGTTACAAATACGCGACAGAGGACGTCGTACAAACGTTGGCGAGGTTCGACGGCTTCGAACGGGACCGCGGAATCAACGAAGTCGACGGTTTGCGCGCGTACGTCGCGGACCGCATCACGCAGATTTGTGGTTTGCTCGCCACCAAGTTTGGGATCCAAGACCCGATGGAGGCGGAGATTGTCGCACGACGCATGTGCGACAAACGGTTCGCGGAGAACCGTCATTTCCGTCTTCGCGGAATTTACACGAGGTACAAGAACCTATTCAAACGAAAGGACTTTACGTTGCGATACTACAACGACACCGCATCCGTTTAAAAAAGAACACCGTGTAACCAAAAGTATACCCTGGGCGAAACCGATGGATCGCCAAGCGAGAACCACCGAAGTGATGAAGATTTTCACCAAATTGCGTGACATGGGTTTGGGAATCACGGAGTACGATGAAATGATTCGGTTTCGGCACTTGTGTAACGCGTTCATTCGAAGCGGCGAACCGATGCGCGGCAAAATACCCATCCCCGGAACACAACGCGTCGTTTGGTACCATTTTGATTCGAATCGCGTGGATTGCATGTTGAAGTACGACGAAACGGTTTGAAACGAAGATTTTTTATTGATGATAATATTGTAAACATGGTAGACGTCGAGTACGACTACATCGTGGTGGGTGGCGGTCCCACGGGCATCACGTTGGCCACCATGTTGGCCAACACGAAATACAACACGTTGTTGCTCGAAAGCGAATCCTCGTTGGGCGGGAACTGGAGAATCGATTGGGACAAAGACACGTATCTGACCGAACACTCACCAAAAGTGTTGTTCAGCACCAACCGACTTTTTTTCCAATTGTTGGATCGTATCGGGTATCATTCGTACACGTTGAACCCCGTGTACGGTCGTTTTGGCAATTGGAAGGTGGTCAAAAAGATGTGGAGCGAACTGTCGTTTCGAGATATGGCGCAAATGGTACGCTTGCTTACAAAAGTACAATACGATCCCAACCAAACCTTGGAAGACTGGTCGAAACGAACGGCCAAGTTGTCGCCGTCCGGGGATCGATTTTTGCGCACCATGGCCATCGTCATGGCGAATACGTACGACAAGGTGTCCGTTCGCGCGTTCGTCCACTTTGTCACCGTGGATCCGGGCATCTTTTTCAACTTGGTGCAACTGGATCGACCGAACGAATGGATTCGGTGCGCGACCGATTATTTGCACCAACACGCCGAAAACGTGACGATTCGTTCAAACACACACGTCGTTTCCGTGCACACGACGACGACACCACCATACGAAGGACAAGGGTCACAAGGACTGGTGATCGATTCGCAGGGACACACGTATCACGGCGCCAAGATTGTGTTGGCCACGCCGTTGCGCGCCGCGTACGACATCGTGCGTCGGTCTCCACCCAAAATACAAACCAACTGGTTCGGCTCCATCGACCAATTCAAACACTTTGTGGACCGGTCGACGTACACCGGATTCGGTTTTCAATTGCACTTCGACGTGTCCGTCCCCGTACCACCCGATTGGTGCTGGAGTTGTTTCCACGACTGGACGATCATCGTGGTTCCGAAAGATCGTTTGCACGCCACCATTTCGAAAGATCCGAAGGTGAAATCGGTGTGGTCGTGTGTGGTGGTGGATCTCGACACGAAATCCAAACGGATCGGAAAAACCGCGAACGAGTGCGACACCATCGAAGAGGTGGTGAACGAGTGCATGAATCAATTGCAAGAACGAAGCAACGATAATCTCCCGAAACCGTACCATGTGACGGTGCACAAAAACATCGTGCGCACGGATCAGCGGCGTTGGGACTCCATTCACTCCAGCTACGCCAACGTCATGGGATCGGTGCCGTACCGAGGCACCAACACGGACAACGTGTTTCTCGTGGGTCCGCACAACATCGGCAGCTTGACGATCATCGAACACGCGATTCGGAGCGCCGTTCGATTCGGAAACGATGAAGGGATTAACGACGACATGTTTCACGAAGAATCGTCATCTTCATCGACGATCGTTTTCGTGTTGATGATTATGTTTGTGTTGTGGATGACGATGAGAAAACGTCGGGGCAGAGGATTCGGTAAATAATCGATCGTGTCAATATATAAGCTCGTGTGAATATGGAGGAACGCTTGAACCCGTTGTATGACCGATTGGCCATCATCGAGTCGTTGATCGACGTCATGAGTATACAATCGCTACACAAGATACAAGACATGTTCGACCAGTGGGAACAGAAACCGGGTCACGATCAAGACGTGGAAACGATTCTAAGCACGGCAACCGCACAAATCACAGCGATGGAACGCATTCTCATGTCTGAAAAAACGACGTTACTATAGTGTGTACCCCCATTCGATGAACGCGCGCAAACGTTCGCGATAGGTTTCCATTTTTTCGGAAAACGCGTCGTCGTTCGCCTCCCTTTTCATTTGATCCACTTTGATGTCGACCAACACAGCAAACTGTTTCGTGAAACTCGTGGATGAGAACAGGTCGTATAGATGATCTTTGTTTTCGCACAAGTATTCGTACAACGAAATCACGATTTGTTGTTTGTATCGCATCCCTTTCACTTTCCGAGCGTTGCGCAAGCCTTGGTCGATCGTTTGACACATGTCTTTTCGCCGCTTCTCGGTCATGGATCGTGTGACGGGCGCCATCGGCATGTATAATATCAAGGTAGGTACGTATTTAAGTTCTTAAAAATTCTTTTTTTGTTGATGTGCGAGACAACTCGAGAGTACAACAGTATACACACACAGATACAAAAAATACCGATATGACCGACGCGAATTTCAGTGCGTACACGGCGCGCCTGTTCGCCACCTTGTACTCGCCAAGCCATGGCATCACCGTCCGCCAAAACAACGTCGTCAACAACAACAAGTGCGACACGCTCGGCAACATTCGGTTGGACGTCTACCAACGGTTCGTGAGTCAATACCTGTTTCGCATGCAACCCGACGACGTGCACGGTCTGCTGCTGTTTCACAACACGGGGTCGGGCAAGACATGCACGTCGGTCGACGTCGTCGCGGAGTACTTTACCAACTTTCCGACCCAAACCCACGCGTACGTGATTCTCCCGACCAAAAAGGACGTGGCCATGTACGTGACGCAGCTGAAGGACATGTGTCCCTCGGTGCGCAGGCGGTACAAGGTGGCGATGGAGATTGACGGCGGCGGCGGCCAGGCTGCGCTGGACCGCGATTTCGTGCGCGTTCGGCTCGGATCCGCGTTGTCCGGGCGGTCCCACGACGTGATCGTGCTCGACATGAAGACGTACGCCCGCGCGCGCGTGCGTGACACGGTGAAGCCGCGCATTCCCGGGATCGGTCCGAAGGAGAACGTGTTCGAGTCCACGCTCGTGATTGTGGACGAGGCGGACGTCGTGTTGCGGTGCGAAACGCTCGGGTACGAAACGCCGACGGAGCTCGTGGTGGGCGCGCAAGCGGGGTACAAGAAGCTCAACGTGCCCCAAACCGTGTTGAACGATATGGGGAAAACGGCACCGCGCAAAAACAGGAACAACAACCCGTTGATCAACCACACAAGGAACAACAAGCCGCAAGCGTTTGCGACGAAAGCGCGTCAGCTGATTCTCATGACCGCCACACCGTACGTGGACGACCCGAACGACGTCTTCGCCCTGTTGCGATGCGTCAAGCCTTACGCCGCAGACAATCAAAGTCTCTTTGAGGGCACGGTTTCGTTCGTCGACAATCGCACCGACTACGGCTTGTATCCGCGCGTCGCGTACACGCCCCTCGCCGTTTCGTTGGACTCGAACCTGGAGAACCGATTGACCAAGTACATGGCCGGAACGAAGAACGGCAACAATTTGGAAAAGGCGATCAGCGTGGAGTGCGCGGGCCCCAAGTGTCGCACACGAACCCTCGGATCGATCGCGATGGAGGACGTTCCCAAGATTGCGAAGCTGATGGACGTGATCGAACAGACGCCCGCGAACGCCAAGCACTTGGTGTACGTGCACGAGAAGCACATGGGGAGCCGCATCGTGGAACATATTTTGAAAACCCAAAGCGCCGTCGGAAAGCGCGTCGCGGTGGTCACGTCGCAGAACCCGGACAAGGCGATCTTGCGAGCCTTCAACAGTCCGGACAACAAGCGCGGGGAGAAGATTCGTCTGTTGATCATTCAAGGCAAGGCGTTCGTGCGCGCCACCACGTTCAAGGCGGTGCGTTTTCTCCACATTTTGACGCCGTTGATCGACCCGAACGAACACAACCAACTGATCGGACGCGTGGCCCGCCGGTGTTCGCACGACCAACTTCCCAAATCGGACTGGAACGTGACGGTGTGGATGTACCATTTCGATACGGCGGCGAACGACAACTCACGCCGAAGCGCGAACGAGCGCGGCATGCTCCAACGCACACGCAAGCTCCACGCGCTCACGGAGATGATCGAGTACGCGAAACACAAGGCGGTGGACCGCGACATCATGACCGCGATTTCGAATTCGAATCGACACACGCACTCGCTGCTCGATATGGTCGACAAACCGTCCGCGGGTGTTGCGAATCGTTGGGTGCCGAACGACTTGCGGTTTCGAGGAGGCGTGCCGCCGACGTCCGCGAACAACAATCGACGATGGATGAACGTCAATTATTGATTTTTTGTGAATTTCGAATTGTCGCCACCGAATACCAAAAGAGACGGATATATATATATGAACGAAAATAACACCAATTGCCCCATTTGTTCGCGGAACATGAAGTCGTTCGTCACCACGACCAAGTGCGGACACCGGTTTCACAATCGATGTGTACGCAAATGGTACGGTACCAAATACGCCAACGGGCAAGATGTGACTTGTCCCATGTGTCGCGAATCCATCAAAGCCAACATGAAAAGCGAGTTTATCCATAGAGCAAAGGACGTGTTGATACAACTACACGAGTTTCACGGACACACGGTCGAACTGTTTTATTTCTTGATGACAAGCCAAACGAAAACAGCAAAACACTTTCGGGAAAGTGCCGAATGGAACCGGGTGAATCGCATCAGCACGTTGCTTCGAACGACACCGACGAATATAAGCACACCTTTGTATTACGAAATCTTCACCAAAGTTGTCATGTATGTCATGTTCGATTTCGATTTCAAAAACGGTGAAATCAATACGAATCAGAATCGTCGTCGTCACTACAACACACCAGAAATTACAAGATACACTACACACGTGCACCGTTTGTTGAAAAGTTTACTATTGCTTTACAAGAATATTTACGAAATCTTTTCTCGCGACAAGCGAATTGTTCTTCGCATCGAACATCCGATGCAACCGGGTGTGCGGAAGGATATCATGAAAAACAAGTATTTGAATTATTTACGCGACATCGTGTCCTTTTATCACGATTTCCCGAATCGTTCCTCGAACAAACCCGCCGAATTTCGTGAGATTATGCGTCTTTTCGAATTGTGTTGTGTTTCTTCAAACATGTAAACCGAAACAGAACCCACTTTTTGCTTCACAATGGAACGACGGACGTGTATCGTGTCCCCGGGCGTCTCGCGCGTCCCAATTCGTCATCCAATCGTTGAACACAATCGCACACAGACACTTCGTCCATGAACCGCGCGTACGCCGCGCCTCCGCCGGTGTGCCCTTCCACCACCTTGGCGAAGCGTTTGGACTTTGTTCGACATTGATGGCGATACGAGCATCGTAGTTCGCGCAAGAACGGCAACACATGGTATGCGTGTTGCATTTCGTACTGTTTTCGAGATACGGGGGTGTGTCTGTCGATGTATCGTTTTAGTTCGTGCACCGAGTCGGAGTGCATGATGTGTTGTGTCAATTTATGTTTGTCGATTCTCCCGCTCCACTTGTCTTGGTTATCTTGTGTTATGGATGTGTCGCGAACGTAAAAGAATCGGATTGGGTCAATCGTGAGTCGAACCTTCGAATCCATGCGTGATTACTCTTGGTCGGAGATTTATTTTCGTTCACACGTGAAACGCCAGACGCGCCGTGCCGCCCTCGACGCGAAGGAGGTTGTGCGACACGGCGTACAACAGCAACTCGCCATCGCCGTTCGTTTTTTGTTTCATGCCATGCAGATGGAGGAACGCCTTGTCGAGTCGCGAAAAGTTGCACGAACCGGTCGGCTGGTGCGCTTCCGGGTTCAGCGCGAACGAGTAACAGTACACGTGTTTGGTCGGTACGCGCGTGTGGTGTTCGTACGGTTGACTCAGCCGAAAGTAGGCGGCGTCGCGGTCCGCAAAGCGCGGTCTGCCGTTGAGAATCAATCCACCCGAGACGAACGTGTCGTTTCCTGTGTCGCCGAATCCGTACTCGAACAGGCCGTGACCGGCGTTGCGAATCATCCACACGAGTTCCTTGACCGGGTGTTGGAAATCGAGCACGACGGTGTCGCTCGACGTCGACAACGGACCGGCGTGTTGCACCTGATCGATCAAATACTCGTGCGACGAACCGCGTACGAACCGCGCACGCTCCGCGTGGTCAAGGAACACGTAATTGCACAACAGTTGGACGTCCTGAAACTGGTCGACGAGAGGATCCGTGGAAAACACGTGCAATCGATTCGCGTCTCGGAACTTGATGTTTATTTTGACGTCTTGGTTCGGAAGACAAACCAACGGGAGCGCTTGTCCCGGATTGCGACAGAAGAAAAACTGCAGAGGCACGTGCACGCGAATCGGATACGCGTTCACGTCGTCGATGCTCCAGTCCAGAAACGTTTCGAGCGACGTGGGTCCATGGTCGTCCCCGAAGTCCGTTTTGCCAATCATGTGCTTGAACCCGTGGCGTTTTTCTTCCGGGACCGACAGTTCGGACCACGCGTCCAGCCATTCGCCGGTGTGGCGATCGATGCGTTGACCGCCGATTTCGAGTTCCGCGTACTCGATCAAGGCGTGTCCGATCGAATCGACGTACCGATTCGCGGGTTCGAATCGCAGATCGGGGGTGTTTCCGATCAATAGTTCGGGTTTGGATCGATATTCTCCGGGTAGCGGAGCGTACAATTCCGAAAAGACGAAAAACCGGGTGTGTTCGGAAGACAGTTCGATATCCGGACTGGTTTTGTTGAAATTGGTGTAGATGCACAGCTTGGTGCCGTCGTCGAATGTTTGCGTGTCAAACTCGAACGGGGTATCCGCACCTTCAAACGGTGTGTCGCTATCGGAGAACGTGACCGGTGCCGATCGAAATTCGTTGGACCCTTCGTCGCCGTATTGGATGCCGTAGATGCCACGGATGATCGACACCGTCGACGGGACGATCACGCGATCGGACAAGTAGTGGATGGGAACACCAAAGAGCACGCCGGCGCTGGTTTGACCGGACGCCGCTTGTGCGGACAGGAGAATGTGCGACGGAACCGAGTCGTCCAACTTCAAATGACAAAACACGTGACCGACGTTCAACCCGGTGTATCGTTCGCGGTCGATGTTTCCATCCGCGTCGGCGTCTCGCGTGAGTATGGTAAAGTTGTTGTTATTCTTGTAAGTGATGGGTGTCGTGGAGTTGACATTATAGTGTATCGGATAGTTGCCGCTCGGAATGGTTTCGTACGTGTGTTGATACCCGTCGGAGAATTTGGCGTGGATGATGAAATCGAGCTCCGCCGAAGGGTTTTCGGTATCCAACACGAACGCGTTCGGCTGATAGTTGTGGTTGTTCAGCACCGAAGAAATCCATGGGAGAACCAACTCTCGACTCGACGGAAACACGACACTGAACGAATACTTGTTGTCCCGATTGTCGTAGACGAACACCGAAACGTCTTTGTCGGCCAACACCTTGAACGCGCGTTTCCGACCTGTTTTGTCCACGGTGACGGTGCGCGTTTCGTGCTTGTGGATGACAAATTCGTGTTGGAGCACCGTGTCCGCAAAGACGCGAACGTGGGTGTGGTTTGCATAGGCCAGTACGACCAGGTCCTGCAACGCACCCGATTCCTTGTAAGGAGGTTGGAACAAGACGCGATTCATGAAATGTTTTCCGCGCACGTGTGTGTAGTGTTGATATTTCTCTAGAGGGTACCCAATCAGTTCGTTGTTGTCGTCCTTGACCGGTGAGTACCAATCGCGACCCATCGGTTTGTCGCTAAAGATCATTTCGTCAATCTTCGGCGAAACGGTGACGGGTTCGTATTGTCGAAGGGTGCGCAGGTACCGAATGGGTTCGGTCGAGGTTTGTGCAAAGAGTTGGGTGTCGTCTTGGTACGCGAAAATTCGAAAAGCTTGTCCCGAACTTTTGTCGTGGGTGAAAAAGCCGAACCGATTGACGGCGAACTCGGTCTTGCCGATCGGGGCCGGGCGCGGAAGTTCGACCTTCAGCGTCGCGTTCGTGAGAAGATCGCCGCTTCGAGGGATCGTGTACGAAACCAACATCCCGGGTTTGGGACCGTCGTGGACGTTGGATGGTATCCCCATACACTCCATGGAAAAGTTGGTGTGTCTGCGATACAAGACTTTGTAAAACGAAACTTGCGGGGATCCTGTCAACACGACGTCTTGGCGACCGATCGCCGATAGTTGGATTCGTCCACCCACCATCGATCAATGACAAGGTATGATGTTTAGAATAATAAGGGTGAAAAATAGGTTTCTTCAATAGACGAGGGAACACATACCTGAGTTGACGCGCAACACGTTGACGGACACCGCGAACAACAACAGAACCCCGTTTCCACCCGTCCTCGCACTCGCGCCGGTCAACTGAATGGACGCTTGATCGACTTTGGTAAAATTACACGAACCGGACGGTTGATGTGCTTCGGGATGCAACGCGAACGAGTAATTGTAAATGTGTTTGGTCGGAATGCGCGTGTGTCGTTCGTACGGCTGGACCAAGCGAAAGTAGGACGCGTCCCGCGCTTCGAATCGGTCGTGTCCGTTGAACTGCAGTTTCCCCGTGTCGAACGTATCGAACGCCTCGTCCGCGACCGGGGTGTCGAACCAGAACGACGCGTTTCGACCCAACGTCATGTTGAACTCGGTCGCACCGCCGTACTCCAAACAAGCATGGTTCGACTTGCGGACGACCCACACAAGCTCTTTGACCGGGTGTTGGAGAACGAGTTGGGTTCGATCGTTCTCGTCGAGCCGCATGGGTCCCGTGCATTGCACCTGCGAAATCAGGTACTCGTGACGCGTCTTTGCGAATCGACGTTGTTCCTCCTTGTCGACATAGATGTGAGTCGCAAACAATCGCACGCGTTGGAACGAGGTGACACGGTCCACTAAAGAGACCCCTTGATCGTTTCGAACCGAAGGGTTGGTGTTGGTCAACTGCGACGCGTCTCGAAACTTGACGTGCACTTTGACGGTGGTCTGTCCCAACGCCACCAAAGGCAACGCCAACCCCGGGTGCGTGCAAAAGAAGAATTGGAGCGGTATGCGCAGCTTGTGCGTCGCGAGCGGTTCGGATTCTGCCAGCGTTCGACGTCCGATCATGTGTTTGAGGCCCCTCCACTTGGACTCCGGTGTGGTGAGTTGAGACCACACGTCCAGCCATTCGCCGGTGTGGCGATCGATGCGTTGACCGCCGATTTCGAGTTCCACGTACTCGATCAAGGCGTGTCCGATCGAATTGACGTACCGTATGTTTCCGCTCGTCTCCGGTACGAGCGTGACTTCGAGCCACATGGTCGAAATCAAATCACCGTTCTTTTCAATCACGTACGACACGCGACTTCCGGGCGCCGCGTCCCCCGTGACGTTCTGTTCTATAGACTCCATCGAAAACGGAGTGTGGCGACGATACATTACCTTGAAAAAAGAAACCTGTGGGTGGCCGGTCAAATAAACGTCCTGCGACCCAACGAAAGCCAATTGAACCAATCCACCTCCCATCTCGTGTGTAGGTGTGTAGGTGTGTATTTGTATTAATGGTTCAAAAATTAAAGATACCATGGAACGTTTGGATCGTTGATCGATTTTCGTCCCCACTCGATGTAGTCGCGCAGTTTATCTCGCTCCGCTTCCAATCGTCGTGTGAACCAAGGCTTCGTGTATTGGATGAGCAACGACTGTATGTTGGTGTCGATGTCAACCGCCAGCCGTTTTCCGAGCAAGTGCAGATGATCCGCCACGGTTCCCATGTAGGCGTACACGTCGAGTATCTTTTCCGCCTTGTCCCGATGGAACTGCCGACGGTCTTCCCATTCCCACGATTTCATGGACTCGATGCGTCTTATGGACTCGCGGATCCGTCGTCTGATTTCGTCGCGACGATGCTTCTCTCGGAAAGACACGACCCACGGTTCGAGTTCATACCGCACGTGCGGTTGGTTGACCAACCGAAACAAAGCACCCAATCCTGTTTGATCGTTCGGAGGAAGGTGTTCGGCGATGCGCGTCACAATCCCGGGTGTGGTGAGCGCGTTCAACACCGTCCTCGTTGTGGAAGTGACCACCATGGGTACGGTCAATCCATTCCGCGAAACACCCTTTAAGTGTTTGGAGACTTGCACATCAAACAATAAATCGGTATTTATGTACGCCTGGTTGGACCGCGTGTACGGAAAATGGGCGCGAAGGCACGCCCAACGCATGGCGATTCGATATCAACGCACGATGTTCGTCGTGTATCTCACCAAGTACGTCAAAAAACACGTAAAACTGCGAACGCGCGACGTGGCCGAACACGCGGAGTTGATTCCATACATCGAAAGGTACGCGGATCAGTGTGAACGCGTGGTGTCGTACTTGCGGGAGCATCAAAAGGATTTGGTGGTCGCGTTGAGAGACGCGTTTTGTGTGGGGGCAACGACGAAAGGGTCTTCTTACTACTACCATCCGAGATACGCGCCGTTGCGTCGCCTCGTACGCGACCGGGCGTGGGCCCACGTGGTGCGCGACACCGCCAACGACACGGAAATACACACCGTGTTGGAAGATATCATCGACATGGCGGCCGATCTGCGATTCGGATTCGTTACGAGTGACAATGTCGCCAAAACCAAGATTCGGGAACACTGGATTCAACGACCGCCTCCGCTCGCGTTGTTCGTGTTGATTGTCCTTTCGTTGCGCGTCTTTTTCGGTACGTACACGAAAAGTTTTCACGTATTCGGGCTGGAGGACGCGATGTACTTGATCTTCACCGGGATGGGGTTGACGTCCATGTATATGTTGTACTTGCGCGTGCCACAGAGTATTTGCGCAGAAGCCAAAAAATCGGCGCAGGAGGTGTATGCGAATCACAAAACCAACCTTCACCTGAACTTGTTGGACGCGCACGGCGACGTGAACGAATATATGCGCCGCGAAGCCGACACGGACTATGCGATGATCGTCACGACTCCGTTACCGCTGGCGGAGGAGGAGGTTTAAGCATGCCGCGCCGAAGTTGTGTTTCCAAGAAACACATGCACACATGATCGTCCGAAACAACACACCCAACCATACACAAGAGGTCGTACAGCGCCAACATCACTTGTGTAGAGTTCATCGTGGTTTCAGGAAAGCACGTTGGTACTACTTTTCCTCCGCAACCGTCTTTAAGTAAAAAAATTCAAATTAAAAAAAGAACGATATCCCTTAGTATAAAATAGACAATGACCACCATTTCCGATTTCGTCGCCTTCGAACTGCCCACCAGTCATCCCAACGAATGCGCGGTATGTTTGGAAGAAATGGACGGGTTTTCGAGCGTGGCACCCGTCGTTCGTTTGATGTGCGAACACGAGTTTCACCAAAAGTGTTTGCGCGCGCTGATTCGCGACGCGAGAGACGACCTGGTGACGTGTCCGGTGTGTCGCAAATTCGTCACGTTCCGCACGTCGTCGCGATGTTCGCACGATCAACGTATGCTCGAAACCACCACGCAATACACGCGGGGGTTTTACCTGTTGGGGGTGTACTGTTTGCTCATCACCTTGTCGTTTGTGTACATGCAGTTCGTGTACGAGAACGTATCGTCTGAAACCACCACGGACACGTGAGAACCCCTTTTTCCTCACAAGGGTTTGGCCATGGCGATCAGCTCGGCGTTGTTTTTGGCCTGCAAACGGTACACGGGGGTGTTGGTGGCGTTTTTGAGTTCCACGATCATGGTGTTGCGTTGGTCGCTGGCGGACATGCGCAGGACCTGTTCGGCGGTGCGCCAGCCCTTTTCGACCAACAAGTCGCCGACGGTGCAACCTTGCGTGTTGCAATCGATTTGGCGTTGACGTTGACCTTCGGGAACAGCACAGTTTTCTCCGGGGGTGGTCACCTTCCATTGTTGGCTCTGTTTACCCCCTTCGCAGCGTTTGCTACACACACCGACATTCTCCCACGCACCGACACAAGGCACGGGGCACGCTTGCGAGTTGCAATCGATTTGGCGTTGGCGTTGACCTTCGGGGACGGCACAATTCTCCCCGGGGGTGGTCACCTTCCATTGTTGGTTTAGTTTGCCACCACCACACGATTTGGTGCACGCGCCTATACTCTCCCACGCACCGACACAAGGCACGGGGCACGCTTGCGAGTTGCAATCGATTTGGCGTTGGCGTTGACCTTCGGGGACGGCGCAGTTTTCTCCGGGGGTGGTCACCTTCCATTGTTGGCTCTGTTTTCCTCCACCACACGATTTGGTGCACGCGCCTATACTCTCCCACGCACCGACACACAAGGTTTTGGCTTCTTCTTCTTTGACGGCTAAGGCGGCAACGACTTCGTCTTCTTGCTCTTCAGCAACAACAACTATGTCGTCTGCGGCAACGACTTCTTCTTCTTCTTGCTCTTCAGCAACAACAACTATGTCGTCTGCAGGGGGTTCTTCGACTTTGTCTGTGGGGTCTTCTGGGTTTTGAGCGTACCAATAATATCCTCCCAAACCGGAAAGACACAAGAAAAGCAATACAAGGATGACTACAATCATTGTTGAGTTCGAATTGAAATAAATTGTATAAAAAAACGGCGGTCGTTTTTTCAATAATCGTCGTCGAACAACATCGATTCGTGGTCGTCGATTTGATCCATAAGATCCGTCTCGTAAAATGTTTGGGGAAACAAATGGCGCATGAACAGGATGCCTTCGCGCTCGTAAAACGGTTCGTTGCGAATGTAGTGCATCAGCACGTCAAACACGTGGTCGTAAAAGATGGAGGCTTCAAACACGTCCATGTTCTCGTACGCGTACCAAAACATGTCGTTGTGGAGCTTGAGGCGCTTCTGAAAGTTATTCGCAGTGCGAATACGAACCACCATTCGGGCGAGCTTATCATCGAAAAAGTGTCGCTGGTACGAGTACCGATTCTCTTCGTTTTGTTTCTTCCACGGTTCAAGCTTGGTACGCAACATATCGTCGTCCATATGGAACACGTTTCGCATCGCCATCACGCTCATCCAGTCTTTTTGTTCGAGCAAAGAATCGACAATCAGATTCGCGACCAACGGTTGTTGGACCACGTCCTTCACCTTCTCACCCTCCGCGAACCGCGTCATGCTGCGTGTTTGCGGCATGTTTAGCGATGTCATAAACAAGAAGAAGGATGAGACAATATCTTGCTCGGGCCGATCTTTAAGTGGGATTTTTTCAATTAATTTCGAAATGGATTTGCATGACGTTTCCGTGCATCATCAGCGTGAGGGCGTAGTCTTCCAACGCGTCGTTCTCTGCTTGGGTACGAATGGCGGCCATGCTTTTGGCCAACACGGCGCCTTCGTTGGGTCGTGATTGTTGATTGTGCGACGATGTCGGCGGTTTTTCCACCATGTCGAGCAGGTACGCCGTGTCCAAGTCGTACGTGGTGATTTTCACGTGAATGTGCACGCACTTCAGTTTCGCACGAATGGTGTCCAACTGTTCCATGGAGAGCGCGTTGAGGAGTACCTTTTGTCCGTCGCCGTACAACAATACCAGACCGTTACAAAACAACTGGAAACAAAACGAAAAGAGCTCTTTGTTGGTTTTCACCGACTCTTCCAATCCCAACAACATCTCGTGTCCTTCATCGTTGTTTTTGAAAATATGCTTGGATAGATCGTGTATACTATACCATTGTCCGCTCATGGTTCGTGCAACGGAATCCACTTACTCTATACTCTACGAATCAAAAATACACATACATGTATTCGCGTCATTTCCGCGAAACACGTTCCAAAATGACCTCTTTCACGGCCGGATGTTCCTTGCGAAACATGCGTTCAAGATATTTTTGCATGCTTCCGTCACAATATTTGAGATCGCGTTGCGCTTCTCGTTCTGTGTTGCCGTACGTGTGCAACAGATACGATTGGTATTCGTACATGGTGGTGTTTTGCATCCTTTGTTATGCTTTGAATTAATCGTCGGTTTTTTTGATGCAGCACGCAAGCACCTTCCACCAACGAAAAAGACACCGTCGGTTTGGTTTGCATGGTGGAGGATGACGCGCAACGACCACAAAATCACACGGATGGTGGGTGAAGAGTCTTCCCATCGCACGGTTGGGTACGCCGATGAAGTTGGTTGCGGGACACCCGTACCAGAACGAGTCGCCGTCTTGAAAGATGTCGCACGGAAGACCGCAGTTGCACGTTGGACGGTTCGGCAAAAACCAGAGACCGCCGGTGACGTGCTCCGAGTCTGACGGAGTCTCCAACCGCGCGTACACGTTCCCACTGAACGAAGCCATGAGTTGTTGCGCGATACTGTGTTCGAGCCATCTCGCCAAATCGTCTCGGTTCTCTTCAGCGGGATCGTGGTTGTGCAAATCGTACTTGAAAAAGACGTTGTTCTCCACACGGTACAACCCCATGACACCGAGGGGTGGGTACATGCGCGTGAAGATGGACGCTTTGCCTTCGAGATGGTTTTGAATGGTCGTTACAATATCGCCCGTCTCCCCGACAAAGTAGGTGCGTCGTTCGCAACAAAGCACGTACACCCACCGCATCGTATAATGATAATCATTCGATTAAATTCAGTTTTTAAGTGTCTTTTTCATCATTCGATGTAATTGCGAATCATTCGGGCTTCCGGATTCACAAATCCGTATCCGTCTTCCGGTACGTTCAGTTGTTGCGCGGACGCCGTTTTCGACGTCTGAATCGCGGACGCCGACAAGCTGTTGGAGAACCAACACTTTTGCTTGTCTTCCGGCTTGAATCGAATGTACGAACATCCCACAAATTGGGGATGTCCTTCCAACGTGTTGTTGTACGAGCACTCGGCTTTGCACTCGTTCAAGGTGTGTGCGCCGGCCAACCAAAACGTGCGCGTGGAGGAACCGGGCGCTTTGTTTGCGATGTACCAGTCGCGATTGGTCGGTTTCCAAGCACTCAAATCCGTGTCTTTGCACGCGGGTTTTCCGCAATTGACCTTGCGGAGCTCACCGTCTCGGTGAGGACACTGACGACCGTTGTTCTCCTTCGGGCGCTTGATTCGATATCGTTCGACCCGCGCCTCGTCTTGGCCGCACGGCCTGACCTCGAGGCTGCGACACGTGTACGGACCCGGACCCCATTCACCCTCACAGTCGACGTCTTTCGGTGTTTCGCACGCGTGTTGGTTACACAGTTCGTACTTCAGGTCGCCGTCGTTCAAGGGCGCGCCGCTGTCGGACAAACACGCTTTGCCGTTTCCGGACTGCGCCTGCAGAGTGATCCAAGACGCGAACCGTGTTCCGGTACCACACCCTTTGGAACAGGAGCTCCATCCGGACCATTGGCCGACGCAGTCGGCGTCCACCGTACACGTGACGCGATTGCACGGTGCGGTTTCAAAGGAGTTGTCGTCCAACCGATTGCCTTGCGCGTCCGTGCAATGTTTTCCGTTTCCTTCCTGTTGCACGTGGACCGTGTATCGTTTCTTTTTGATGCCGTCGGTGCCGCACGCCTTGTCGCACCGACCGTAGTCGCCCCAGCTTCCGAGACAGTCGACGCTTCGCACGCACGCCTGGGTGTTGCAGTCGGTCTCCCGCGTGCGTTGACCTTCGGGGACCGCACAGTTTTCTCCAGGCGTGGTGATTTTCCACTCTTGGGACTGTTTTCCTCCACCGCACCCTTTGGTGCAGGTGCCTACATTTTGCCACGCGCCGACGCACGGAACACACGCCTGGGTGTTGCAGTCGGTCTCGCGCGTGCGCTGACCTTCGGGTACTTCGCAATTCTCACCCGGGGTGATGATCTTCCACTCTTGCGACTGTTTGCCTCCACCACATCCTTTCGTGCAGGTCCCTATATTCTCCCAAGTTCCGACGCACGGGACGCTTTCCGCCAC
>Ga0181559_10002126_pt1 | contig 19578 bp, 15 predicted proteins | sample 011ome_21_FD_133752 | JGI IMG/M metagenome (GOLD analysis project Ga0181559, IMG submission 133752) | Coastal salt marsh microbial communities from the Groves Creek Marsh, Skidaway Island, Georgia - 011508AT metaG (megahit assembly) | ecosystem: Environmental > Aquatic > Marine > Intertidal...
ACGCGCTGATAGCGGTTTAGCTGAGCAAGTGCTATCGGTCGATCGTGAGATTAATGACCTAGAGATATCGATTGATGAGCAATGCCTTAAAATTCTAGCGCGCCGGCAGCCCGCGGCGGGTGATTTGCGGCTGGTGATTGCGATCACTCGAGTTACCACTGATTTGGAGCGCATGGGCGATGAGGCCTCCCGCGTGGCTAGACTTGCAATAAAGCGTTCGGAGAGCTCCACGGTCCGTTGTTACGAGGCTGAAATCCGGTTAGAGCGAGCGGCGCAACGTGTTATGGCTATGCTTAATAAGGCACTGGATGCTTTTGCCCGGCTCGATATGAACAGTGCGCTTGATGTTGTCCTGAGCGACACCACTGTTGACGAGGAGTACGCCGCTGGACTTGATGCACTACAGCGCGCCATGGCGAATGAGCGTGATCATATTCCGGAGTTTATGGACCTCGTATGGTCGCTACGCAGTTTCGAGCGTCTCGGTGATCACACCAGTAATATTGCCGAGCAGGTTGTCTATCTCGTCAGCGGTGAGGATATACGGCATTTCGATACGGCGGCAATTCGGGCCATGATCACCTAAACTAACACGGTGTGTTAACCCGCTTTTACAGATAGGAATCGGCGTTGCAGCCGTCTTGAACAAGGGTCGCGCAGAGCGCCGAGAGATAACTATGAATCGTTTTTGGAGTCACGTCACCCGTAAACTCACGCCCTATGTGCCGGGCGAACAGCCGAGGGTACCGCAACTGGTTAAACTTAATACCAATGAGCATCCTCTTACGGCTAGTTCCGCTGTCCTTGAGGCAATTGCGCTGACCAGCGCCGAGGCGTTACGCCGCTACCCGGATCCCGAGAGCATGGCGCTACGACAAGCCATCGCTGCTGTGGAAAATCTGCAGGTAGATCAGGTGTTTGTGGGGAACGGGTCCGATGAGGTGCTCGCCCATATTTTCGCTGCTTTGCTGTGTTCAAGAGAGGCCATCAATACGCTCGATGTCACCTATAGCTTTTATCCCGTTTGGTCGACGCTCTATGGTGTGCAATGTAATCTCGTGCCACTAAGCGAGTCCATGGCGGTGGATATCAGTGCCTTGTGTGCAACCGAGGGGCCTATTTTACTCCCCAACCCGAATGCGCCCACAGGCATTGCAATGTCTTACGGTGATATCGAGCAATTAGTCAAAAGCAATACTGACAGGTTAGTGGTCGTTGATGAGGCCTATTACGGGTTTGGCGCTGACACCGCGGTGGGATTAATCGGCCAATACGATAACTTATTGATCACGCGTAGCCTGTCAAAGTCCCATGCTTTGGCTGGACTCCGTGTTGGGTATGCATTAGGACACGTTGCGCTTATCGAGGGTCTCACGCGCGTAAAAGATTCTTTCAATAGTTATCCGCTCGATGCATTGGCACAGGCCGGCAGTACGGCCGCTATTCGTGATCTCAACTGGCTGAGAGCCGCCAGTCAGGTGGTAATTGACAACCGCAGCTATTTAACAACTTCGCTTGAGAAATTGGGCTTTAGCGTTTGTCCGTCGGCGGCTAATTTTGTGTTCGCTCAGCACGCAAGTGTGGCGGGTCACACAATTTTTGAACACTTACGCAGCCATAACATTCTTGTAAGGCGATGGGAGAAGGCGCGTATCAACAATCACTTGCGTATTACAGTGGGTACAAAAGACCAATGTGAAGCGCTTGTAAAGTGCCTAAGTGAGTATTTAGGTGGGCTTGATCAATCATAGACGGCGGGCGTAGCCGGCTGCGACAGTTGTTTAATGTTAATCCGCGCTAGCGATGACGGTTGCGCTATTCTGACAGCGATTCTCGGGAGTGCAGGCGAGTACATCCAAATTTCTTTGCAGGAGTGGTCAACAGCGTCTCAAAACAACACTACCAATACTGTAACCGGCACCAAATGAGCAGAGTACCCCTAGATCACCTGCCGCTAGGTCATCGCGGTACTTATGAAAGGCAATAATTGATCCCGCCGATGAGGTGTTGGCATACTCGTCGAGGATGGTCGGTGACTCTCCCTCACTGGGTTCGCGGCCGAGCACTTTGCGAGCTATCAGATCATTCATGTTGCGATTGGCCTGATGCAGCCACAACCGACTCAGCTGATTCGCCTCCATGTTCATGGCGTGTAGCTGAGCATTAATCTGGTTGGCGACCGCCGGGCAAACTTCTTTAAAGACCTTTCGTCCCTCTTGTACAAACAGTTTGTCGCTGGCACCGACACCGGTTTCGTCGGTGCGGTTAAGGAAGCCAAAGTTATTGCGGATATTATTTGAAAAAATCGTCTGCAAGCGGGTATCTAGGATTTCGTAACGGTTGTCTGCACTTGCTATATCGGCGGCTTCGACAAGCACCGCCGTAGCAACATCACCAAAAATGAAGTGCGAATCTCTGTCACAAAAATTCAAATGCCCCGTGCAGATCTCCGGGTTGATCATTAAAACGCGTTGGGCGCTACCCGCGCGAATGGCATCGCGCGCCTGCTGGATACCGAAGGTGGCCGATGAGCAGGCGACATTCATGTCAAACGCCCAGCCACTGCACCCCAGGGCATTTTGAACCTCAATAGCAACAGCAGGGTAGGCTCGCTGCATGTTGGATGCGGCGACAATCACACCATCGATATCGTCACTGCTAACCTTGGCCCGGGTAAGCGCTTCTCGAGCGGCATGCACTGCAATTTCCGCCATAACTGATAGCTGTTCGTTCGAACGCTCTGGGATGCACGGCACCATTCTATCCGGGTCAATGATGCCGACTTTATTGATCACGTAGCGGCTCTTGATGCCTGAAGCTTTTTCGATGAATTCGGCGGATGAATACACCTTAGCTTCTATATCACCTGCCTCAATGGCCTCTCGGTGTTCTTCGTTGTAACGATCGACCCACGCATTAAACGCCTGCACCAGCTCTTCGTTGGAAACCGACTCGGGGGGGGTGTACAGGCCGGTGCCTGTGATGACCGCGCTTGCTTGGGTCATATGGATATTCTCTCAGCGCTGGTCGATTGGCGTGAAATCCCGGGCCTGATAGCCTGTATAAAGCTGCCGTGGACGACCAATTCTATAGCTGCCAGAAATCATCTCGTTCCAATGGGCAATCCAACCGACGGTTCGGCCGATAGCAAAAATCACCGTGAACATCGAAGTGGGTATGCCCAGCGCTTTAAGAATGATGCCTGAGTAAAAATCCACATTTGGGTAAAGTTTCTTCTCAATGAAATACGCATCTTGCAGTGCGATCTCCTCGAGCCGTTTGGCAATTTCTAACATTTCATCTTCGATCCCAAGTTCAGCAAGTACCTCGTCGGCAGCTTGCTTCATGACTTTCGCCCTGGGATCAAAATTCTTGTAAACGCGATGCCCAAAGCCCATGAGTCTGAACGGGTCATCCTTGTCTTTAGCACGAGCCACGAAGGTATCAATGTTGTCGACGCTGCCGATTTCCTCGAGCATTTTGACGACAGCCTCGTTGGCGCCACCGTGAGAAGGCCCCCAAAGTGCAGCTATCCCCGCGGCAATACAGGCGAACGGGTTGGCCTGTGACGAACCCGCCAAGCGCACGGTCGACGTTGACGCGTTTTGTTCGTGATCTGCGTGCAGTAGAAAGATCCGATCCATAGCGCGGGCGACGGTGGGCGAGATTCGGGTAGGCTCACAAGGGTTGCCGAACATCATGTGCAAGAAATTAGCCGAGTAAGACAGGCTGTTATCCGGATACATGAAAGGCTGCCCAATTGAAAATTTATAGCTCATAGCAGCTATCGTGGGCATTTTGGCAATCAGTCGGTACGCGGCCACGGTGCGGTGGTGCGGATCCGATATATCGGTTGAGTCGTGATAAAATGCTGACAGCGCGCCCACAACGCCGCACATAATCGCCATGGGATGCGCGTCACGGCGGAAGCCATTGAAAAATGTGCGGATTTGTTCATGAACCATCGTATGGTTGTGTACTGTGGTAACAAACTCTTGCTTCTCCGCCTTGGTCGGCAGCTCACCGTACAACAGTAGATAACAGGTCTCTAGGTAGTCTGAATGCTCGGCCAGCTGCTCGATGGGATAGCCGCGGTGTAACAAGATACCGTTGTCACCATCGATATAAGTGATTTTCGACTCGCAAGACGCCGTTGAAGTGAAGCCGGGGTCGTAGGTGAAATATCCGTTTGCTGTCAGAGATCCAACGTTGATGACGTCTGGCCCCAACGTCCCCTCGAGAACGGGCAGGTCTATGCTGGTTGTTCCGTTGCCATTGTCAATAGTGAGCGTGGCTTTTTTGTCCGTCATGAGTACATCCTGGATCGTAGGTTTACTAAGAGCGCCAAACTATAGTCAGATCCTCGCGTGTGTCAATTTTTCACGTTTCTCAAAAAAAAGTAATCCGAATGCGGGTAACACTTTTTTTGGGTAAAATTGTCACAACTGCGTAGACACGCGTATACTCCGCCGCGGCCATTGCGCCCGTTATTCTCGTCAAGCAACAATGGAAAATGCCCGTGAAGCCACTTGTTAGCAAGGATAAGCGACCGGTAAACCTCGACATTGGGTCGATGAAGCTTCCGATAACCGCTTATGTATCCATCACGCACCGCCTGTCAGGCGTGTTTTTGTTCATTATTAGCGGCCTTTTGGTCTGGGCCCTAGATCGTAGTCTCGCCTCAGAACAAAGCTTTAATGCATTAGCCGATGTGCTGTCTGGCTCGGTGGCAAAAGTGCTGCTGTGGGCAATCGCGACTGGCTTGAGCTATCACGCGCTGTCAGGCGTCAAGCACATTATTATGGATTTTGGCTACGGCGAAACCATGCAGGGCGGCGTTTTCGGAGCCCGCATTGTCATTGGTCTAGCCCTCGCGCTGGCTGCCTCGTGGGGGATGCTCATATGGTGACCCAGGTGACGAGTTTTAGCCGCTCAGGCTTATCCGATTGGCTGATACAGCGCGTTGCGGGTGTCATTTTGCTCGCCTATTTTGTGTGCGTTGGCGGAACCCTGCTTATGGGAGTTGATTACGCGACGTGGAAAGCCATGCACGCGACGACAGCCATGCGGGTATTCACTTTGCTAGCTGCATTATCTTTCGCGGCTCATGCATGGATAGGCATGTGGGCAGTTTTCACTGATTATCTGACTGAGCGCATGTTGGGCCCGCGCGGCAATACCCTACGTCGCTTTTGCCAGATCGGTACGGTACTTGCCCTGCTTGTGTATTTACTGTGGGTCATCCAAATAATTTGGGGTTAGTCATTTTTATTGCTTGGATTGCGATTGAAATTCGCTATAACAAGCTCGGCGCTAGGCGTCAGATAGGACGGAGGCGATAATGCGAACAATTTCTTTTGACGGCGTCATTGTAGGTGGTGGTGGCGCTGGCATGCGTGCGGCACTTCAGCTCGCACAATCTGGCTATAAAACGGCGGTTATTACCAAGGTTTTTCCAACCCGCTCACATACAGTTTCGGCTCAGGGCGGTATCACCTGCGCCATCGCTAGTGCTGATCCACAAGATGATTGGCGTTGGCACATGTATGACACCGTAAAGGGTTCTGATTACATCGGGGATCAGGATGCCATCGAATATATGTGCTCGGTAGGCCCTGAGGCTATCTTCGAACTAGAGCACATGGGGCTCCCTTTTTCGAGAACTGAGGAAGGGCGGATTTATCAGCGGCCGTTCGGCGGACAATCAAAAAATTTCGGGGAGGGCGGGCAAGCTGCTCGGACCTGCGCCGCAGCCGATCGGACGGGGCACGCGCTTTTGCACACCCTTTACCAGAACAACGTCAAAAACGAGACGGTGTTTTTCAACGAGTGGTTTGCGATTGATCTGGTTAAGAACCAAGACGGCGCTGTTACCGGCGTTACAGCGATTTGCATTGAAACCGGCGAAACGGTCTATGTGAAATCCAAGGCTACGGTTTTTGCTACTGGCGGAGCAGGACGGATTTACGCCTCCACCACCAACGCACATATCAATACTGGCGATGGCATGGGTATGGCGCTCCGAGCAGGAGTGCCGGCCCAGGATATGGAAATGTGGCAGTTTCATCCCACGGGTATTTACGGCGCGGGAACATTGGTCACAGAGGGCTGTCGCGGCGAGGGGGGCTATCTTATCAATAAAGATGGCGAGCGCTTTATGGAGCGCTATGCACCCAATGCGAAGGATTTGGCCGGCCGCGACGTAGTCGCTCGTTCAATGGTCTTGGAGATCCTCGAAGGTCGTGGGTGCGGTCCGGACGGCGATCATGTGAAACTAAAACTTGATCATTTGGGTGAAGAAGTACTGGAATCAAGGCTTCCCGGAATTTGTGAATTGAGCCGTACGTTTGCGCATGTAGACCCGGTGAAAGAGCCCATTCCTGTTGTGCCAACCTGTCACTACATGATGGGTGGTATTCCCACCAACATCCATGGTCAAGCGCTCACTGTGGACGCTGATGGCAACGATCAAGTCATCCCGGGCCTGTATGCTTGCGGTGAAGCCGCCTGTGTATCTGTGCATGGTGCTAACCGTTTAGGTGGTAACTCGCTACTCGACTTGGTGGTGTTTGGTCGGGCATCAGGTATTTTCATTGAGAACGCCCTACGAGACGGTATTGAGATGCGTGACGCTGGTCAGTCCGATATCGAGCAGGCTAGCCAACGCTTAGTTGCGCTGAATGAACGAACGGATGGTGAAAATGCCGCCGACTTGCGCAAAGAACTTCAGAACATTATGCAAAACCATTTTGGAGTTTTCCGCAAGGGTGAGTTTATGCAGGAGGGCATTAAAAAGCTTGAATCCCTGCGTGGTCGCATCGAAAACGTAAAGTGTGGCGATAAGTCTTCGGCGTTCAATACAGCGCGCATTGAATGTCTCGAGCTTCAAAACCTGTTTGAAACCGCTGAAGCAACCGCCATCGTTGCTGAGGCACGTACAGAGAGTCGAGGCGCTCACGCCCGAGAGGATTTCACCGAAAGGGACGATGAAAACTGGTTGTGCCACTCGATGTACCACCGAGACGGCAAGCGCGTTGGCAAGCGAAGCGTCAACTTTACACCCAAAACCGTCGATACTTTCCAGCCTAAAATTCGTACCTATTAAAAATTGTTGTTAGGAGATACAGCCGTGTTGCAGGTCAGTGTTTATCGCTACAACCCTGAGGTTGACAGTGCCCCCTACATGCAGGACTTCCAAGTGGATACCCAGGGCAAAGACGTCATGGTTTTGGATGTTTTAGAGATGATTAAAGCCGAGCAGGATGCCACTGTCACTTACCGACGCAGTTGCCGAGAGGGCGTTTGTGGCTCAGACGGCCTCAATATAAACGGTAAGAATGGCCTAGCGTGCATCACTGCGCTGTCTGACACGGTCAAAAATGACAAGTTGGTAATTCGACCGTTGCCTGGGCTGCCGGTGATTCGAGACTTAGTCGTGGACATGAGCCTTTTTTATGCGCAATACGAAAAGATTCAGCCGTTTTTGCAAAACAACACACCCGCCCCAGCGATTGAGCGGCTCCAGACACCAGAAGACCGGGCTAAACTCGACGGCTTATACGAGTGCATCTTGTGCGCATGTTGCTCAACGAGTTGTCCATCATTTTGGTGGAACCCTGATCGCTTTATCGGCCCAGCGGGTCTTTTGCAGGCCTATCGGTTTCTAGCAGATAGTCGTGATACGTCGACTGACGCGCGGTTAGCAAGGCTAGACGACCCCTTTAGCGTATTTCGATGCCACGGTATTCAGAACTGTGTCAATGTTTGCCCTAAGGGCCTTAATCCAACCAAAGCCATCGGTCACATCAGGACCATGCTTCTCAATCGTGCAACCTAGTAGCTGAAGCCATTTTAGAAGGGGCGCCGCGCGCCCCTTTTTAGTGCGCATCTTTTGCGCATATCCAGAAGTTATATACTCCAGTCTTTAAACGACTATTGTGACAAAACCCCACTAAAATTCGGTCAAAATCCACGTATTTGGCCCGTTTAAAGGTACAAGCTTGTAAGGTTAATAGGTAAACTATCCTCACTCTGTCTTTGGGGGAAGACGAAACACTGCGACCAGCAACCCTGCTTAGACGAAAAAGTCATAAACAAGAAGATAACGGGGGCGAGCATGACGCAAGCTTCAGTACTACCAAGCATGCTCGAGCTGTGGGGCACGTCTCACATATCGGGCAGCAATGCCGATTATATCGAGGTTTTGTACGAGCAGTATCTCGCTGATCCCAATGCGATTGATCCCGAATGGCGGGACTTTTTCGATCGCCTTCCCAAAGTACGGTCAACAACACCAAATCTTCACGATGTTCCCCACTCGGTAGTACGGGAGCAGTTTGCCAAAATATCCAAGATGCGGGTTCGGACTGAGGCAACCGTAGCGCATGACGCCCAAGCAACGGAGTACGAGCGCAAGCAGGTGCGCGTAGTCCAGCTGATCTCGGCCTATCGTCAGCGCGGCCACCAAAAAGCCTCTCTCGACCCCCTGGGAATCGCGGTGCGCGATGCCGTGCCCGACTTGGACCTCGGTTTTCATCAGCTGAGTGAGGCCGACCTAGACACAATCTTTCAGGTTGGCTCGCTGTATTACGGCGCGAGTGACGCGTCGCTAAAGCACATCGTCGAGGCGTTAGAGCGCACCTATTGCCATACGATTGGCGCTGAGTTCATGCACATTGTTGATACTGAACAGCGCCACTGGATTATGAGTCGGATGGAATCGGTAAGATCGGCGCCTGAAATGTCACGCGAAGGGCGCATTGAGGTTTTGCGTCGCTTGATCAAAGCCGAGGGCCTCGAGAAATCCCTTGGTAGCAAATACCCGGGCACCAAGCGTTTTGGTCTTGAGGGAGGGGAAAGCCTCATTCCAATGATGTCCGAGGCCATTCAGAGAATTGGTGGCTACGGCGCCAAGGAAGTCGTTATTGGCATGGCTCACCGGGGCCGGCTGAATGTCCTTGTGAATATTCTTGGCAAGAATCCAGGTGAGCTCTTTGATGAATTCGAGGGGCGGGTAAATTTTGAGAATTCCGGCGATGTAAAATATCACCAAGGTTTCTCATCTAATGTCATGACCCCGGGCGGTGAGGTGCATCTAGCTCTCGCCTTTAATCCGTCGCATCTTGAGATTGTGGCTCCGGTTGTAGAAGGCTCTGTACGCGCGCGACAAGACCGAAGAAAGGATCCGGTCGGTGACACGGTTGTGCCGATTGTCATCCATGGCGATGCGGCGTTCGCGGGGCAAGGTGTGGTGATGGAGACATTTCAAATGTCTCAGACGCGAGGATATAAAACCGGCGGCACACTGCACATTGTGATTAATAATCAGGTTGGTTTTACAACGAGCCGACGAGAAGACGCGCGCTCTACAGAGTACTGTACGGATGTTGCGAAGATGGTTCAGGCGCCCATCTTCCACGTCAATGCCGATGACCCCGAGGCGGTTGTATTCGTTACGCAACTTGCCGTTGATTTTCGTAATACGTTTAAACGTGACGTCGTGATTGATCTTGTGTGTTACCGACGTCGCGGCCACAACGAAGCGGACGAGCCATCGGTTACTCAGCCACTGATGTACAAAACCATTAAGTCTCATCCGTCGACACGGGATCTGTACGCCCACAAACTTATTACGGACGGTATCCTGACGGAAGAGGAGGATACCGCCCTGCAGGAACGCTATCGCGAGTCCCTCGACAGAGGCGAACCGTTGGTCAGCACGCTTGTTATGGAGCCAAGCAAACAGCTATTTGTCGATTGGACTCCGTATCTAGGCCACTCATGGACGGCTCACTGTGACACCAGTTTACCCTTGCCCCAACTACAAGCCTTGGCGGAGCGGTTAAACACAGCACCTGAAGGCATAAGCCTGCAACGCCAAGTAAATAAAATACTTGAGGATCGGCGCAAAATGGGTGCCGGTGCTTTAGAGATTAACTGGGGTTTTGCCGAAACAATGGCATACGCCACCCTGTTGGTAGACGGCTATCCGGTGCGCATGACAGGTCAAGATGTTGGCCGCGGTACTTTCTCGCACCGTCATGCAGTACTACATAATCAACGGGTTGAAGAGGCCTATGTACCACTGCAGCACTTAGGTGAGGACCAAGCAGAGTTTCGAATATTTGATAGTTTGCTATCAGAAGAGGCCGTGCTTGCCTTTGAATACGGATACGCGACTACTGCACCCGGTGGTCTTGTAATCTGGGAAGCGCAGTTTGGTGATTTTGCGAATGGCGCCCAAGTGGTCATTGATCAATTCATAACGAGCGGAGAGCACAAATGGGCTCGGCTGTGCGGATTGACGATGCTGTTGCCTCACGGCTATGAGGGGCAGGGTCCCGAACACTCATCTGCACGCCTTGAGCGGTACCTGCAGTTGTGCGCTGAACACAACATTCAAGTGTGCGCGCCAACAACACCAGCACAAGTCTTTCATATGCTAAGGCGGCAGGCTATCCGGCCTCTCCGTAAACCACTGGTCGTTATGTCGCCAAAGTCTTTGCTACGTCACAAAGAAGCGACTTCAACGCTCGAGGATTTAGCTAATGGCCGCTTCCAGTCGGTCATTGATGAAACGGACGGTCTCGATCCCAGTACTGTAAAACGTCTGATTATCTGTTCAGGTAAAGTGTTCTACGACCTACGTGCCGCGCGACGTGAGCGGGGAATCGACGATATTGCGTTGGTGCGCATTGAACAACTTTATCCCTTCCCAGAAGAAGATCTTGCAGAAGTCGTGTCTCGATACCCAAATCTCGAAGACACCATCTGGTGCCAAGAGGAGCCTATGAATCAAGGCGCTTGGTACGCCAGCCAGCATCACATGCGGCGGGTCATTCAACGTCACAAGGTTGACGTTTATCTTCGTTATGCCGGACGTGAGGCTTCGGCCTCCGTGTCTGCAGGTTACACGGCATTGCACCTGCGCCAGCAAGAACAATTTATTAATGAAGCCCTGGGCCCAATGCCCTGGGGTCACTGATACCAGCCAACGATAGGGACTAAAAAGGCATGGCTATACAGATAAAAGCACCCGCATTTCCTGAGTCAGTTGCCGATGGCGAAGTCGCCACTTGGCACAAAGCTGAAGGCGATAGCGTCATGCGTGACGAATTATTGGTTGAAATTGAAACCGATAAGGTGGTGATGGAGGTCGTGGCTCCAGAAGATGGCACGCTGACCAAAATTGCTGTCGCAGAGGGAGAAACGATTGAAAGCGAGGCGCTACTCGCAATTCTTGAGCCAGGCGCGGTAAGCACCAAAGCGGCTCCTGTTTCTCAGAGCTCAGAGTCCGAATCTACTACCTCGACTGAGGTTTCGGCAGGACCAGCGGCCCGTCAAATGATCGAGGAGCATAAGCTTGATACTGCCGCGATCAGTGGCTCTGGAAAGGGCGGTAGGATAACCAAAGAAGACGTTGTGGCACATGTATCGGGCCAGAGCAAACATAAGAGTGAACAGGCGCCTGTTGCATCTACTGACGTGTCCTTAAGTGAGGGTCCGAGTAGCGAGCGTGTAGAAAAACGCGTACCGATGACGCGGATGCGGGCACGAATTGCGGAACGGCTCTTAGATGCCTCACAACAAACGGCCATGCTGACTACCTTCAACGAGGTCAACATGGCGCCGTTAATGAAGCTAAGGTCGCAATACAAAGACCAATTCGAGAAGACCCATAACGGCACTCGACTTGGTTTCATGGGCTTTTTTGTAAAGGCCTGTTGCGAAGCACTTAAACGTTTTCCTGAGGTCAATGCCTCGATTGATGGCAATGACGTGGTTTATCACGGTTATCAGGATATTGGTGTTGCGGTCTCTACCAACGATGGTTTGGTAGTGCCAGTGCTCCGAGATGCTGATTTTATGAGTATTGCAGATGTTGAGGCAGCGATTCGAGATCTTGGTCTCAAGGCGCGAGACAAAAAACTAACCATTGACGAAATGACGGGCGGCACATTTACGGTGTCTAACGGGGGTGTCTTTGGTTCACTTCTCTCAACACCGATTCTAAATCCACCCCAAACCGGCATCCTAGGCATGCACACCATTCAGGATCGCCCGGTTGCGATTAACGGCGAGGTGGTTATTCAACCCATGATGTACTTGGCATTGTCCTATGATCATCGACTCATCGATGGCAAAACGGCTGTCCAATTTTTGGTCACCGTGAAAGGGTTTATTGAAGATCCGGCGCGCATTTTGTTGCAGCTGTGATTCACTGACAGGACGGAGACTGAAGATGTCTGCAAATTATGATGTTGTAGTGGTAGGCGCTGGCCCTGCGGGTTATGTATGCGCTATTCGTGCCGCTCAACTGGGGCAAAAAGTTGCGGTAGTGGAAGCTTGGACGGACGATAAGCAGCAGCCGGTTTTTGGTGGAACCTGCCTTAATGTTGGCTGTATACCTTCGAAAGCCTTACTCGATAGCTCCCACAAGTTTATTGAAGCAAAAGAACATTTTGCCACCCACGGTATTAGTGTTGACGGACCGACGATTAATGTAGCCGCCATGATGGGACGCAAAAATAAAATTGTTACTCAGCTAACGGGTGGTGTAGCCGGTCTTCTTAAGCATAACGGTGTTGATGTTGTGCAAGGCCATGGAAAACTATTGGCTAATCGCAGAGTCGAGGTTACCGCTGCAGATGGCAATACTACGACGCTTGAGGCTGCCAATGTTGTTTTGGCGTCTGGCTCTGAGCCCGTCACCATTCCCCCGGCGCCTGTTGATAATGATCTGATTGTTGATTCCACTGGTGCACTTGAGTTTAGTGCCGTGCCCGAGCGACTTGGTGTTATTGGTGCCGGTGTCATTGGTCTTGAGTTAGGCAGTGTTTGGGGGCGCTTGGGTGCCGAGGTGGTGTTACTGGAAGCACTAGAAAACTTCCTTCCTGCTATGGACGAGCAAATTGCGAAAGAGTCTCAGAAGATCTTTAAAAAGCAGGGATTAGATATCCGCCTCGGCGCCCGAGTAACAGGGACCGAGATCAAGGACAACAAAGTTCACGTGACCTACACCCACGCCGATCAGACGTTGACGGAGGTATTCGACCGTCTGATCGTCTCAGTTGGCCGAAGACCAAGAACGAATGAACTCTTTACCTCTGACTCGGGCGTAACAACCGATGAGCGTGGTTTCGTTTACGTCGATGACTACTGTGCCACAGAGGCACCGGGAGTTTGGGCCATTGGGGATATTGTTCGTGGCCCGATGCTTGCACACAAAGGATCAGAGGAAGGGGTGATGGTTGCCGAGCGAATCGCTGGCAAACCCAATCAGCTTAACTATGACTGTATCCCTTCGATCATTTACACGGACCCTGAGGTGGCAGCAGTAGGCAAGACCGAGCAGGAACTCAAATCTGAGGGCGTTGAGTACAAATCGGGAACCTTCCCGTTTGCGGCCATTGGGCGCGCGTTGGCATCTGGTAGTACAGACGGCATGGTGAAAATCATTGCTGATAAGAACACAGATCGCATTTTAGGCGCCCACTGCGTAGGTCCGTCGGCGGCCGATTTGATCCAGCAAATGGTTATTGCCATGGAATTTGGCTCAAGCGCCGAAGATATTCAGCTGATGGTATTTGGTCACCCCACTTTATCGGAAGCTGTGCATGAGGCCGCGTTAGCGGTAGATGGACACGCCATACACATGGCAAATCGAAAGAAGCGCTAGGGACATAGCGCAGTGCCTCGGCACCCTGTGGGTTGAATACAGCAACCCACCCCATTCGACTTTTATTAACGGAAAAAAGCTATGAATCTTCACGAGTATCAAGGCAAAGCGCTATTTGCCCAATACGGCTTACCAGTTAGCTCTGGGCATGCCGTGGACACGCCTGAGGAGGCAGTCAAGGCTGCACAGCAAATTGGGGGCGACATGTGGGTCGTTAAAGCTCAAGTGCATGCAGGCGGTCGCGGTAAGGCAGGTGGTGTCAAACTAGTTAAAACCACTGAAGAGGTCAGGGATTTTGCGGCCAATTGGCTGGGTAAAAACCTAGTGACCTACCAGACCGACGAAAAGGGCCAACCTGTAGCCAAAATTCTTGTTGAAGCCTGCACCGATATTGCCGAAGAGCTGTATCTGGGTGCTGTGCTTGATCGGGCAACGCAGCGAATTGTCTTTATGGCGTCGACAGAAGGCGGTGTGGAGATTGAAAAGGTTGCTGAAGAAACACCCGAAAAGATACTCAAGGCAGAGATCGACCCTCTAGTTGGTCCACAGCCCTATCAGGGACGCGAGCTTGCATTCAAGCTCGGTCTCACAGGCGTACAGGTCAAACAATTCGTCACTATCTTCACGGGCTTGGCTAACTTGTTCAAAGACAAAGACCTGGCACTGATCGAGGTCAATCCGCTGGTGATTACTGACGAGGGCAACTTGCATTGCCTGGATGCCAAGGTCGTAGTCGACTCCAATGCGCTTTATCGGCATGCCGACCTTCAGGCCATGCGTGATCCGTCACAAGAAGATGAGCGAGAAGCCCATGCCGCGCAATGGGAGCTTAACTACGTGGCGCTGGATGGCAATATTGGCTGTATGGTTAATGGTGCGGGTCTCGCGATGGGCACCATGGATATCGTTAAACTGCACGGAGGTGCACCGGCAAACTTCTTAGATGTGGGTGGTGGCGCCACTAAAGAGCGTGTCACCCAAGCATTCAAGATCATTCTGTCTGATGAAAATGTGAAAGCCGTACTGATTAATATTTTCGGCGGCATCGTTCGCTGCGACCTGATTGCGGAGGGCGTTATTGGTGCTGTCGAGGAAGTGGGAGTGACCATTCCTGTGGTCGTGCGCTTAGAAGGTAATAACGCAGAACTTGGCCAGCAGGTCTTGGCAGATAGCGGCCTTAATATTATTGCCGCCACCAGTCTCACGGATGCGGCCCAACAAGTTGTAGCGGCTGCTGGAGGTGCACAATGAGCATTCTTATCAATAAAGATACCAAAGTCATTTGCCAAGGCTTTACCGGCTCACAAGGTACCTTCCATTCGGAGCAAGCCCTTGCTTATGGCACTAAGATGGTGGGTGGTGTTACCCCCGGTAAGGGCGGTACTGAGCATCTTGGATTGCCGGTATTTGATACGGTGGCCGATGCGGTTGCCGCTACCGGTGCAACCGCATCGGTCATTTACGTGCCCGCGCCGTTCTGTAAAGACTCGATCCTTGAGGCCGCGAATGCGGGCCTTGAGCTGGTTGTTTGTATCACCGAGGGTATTCCCACGCTTGACATGCTTGAATGTAAGGTAAAGTGCGACGAATTGGGTGTTCGACTCATTGGACCGAACTGTCCGGGCGTAATCACCCCTGGCGAGTGCAAGATTGGGATTATGCCAGGCCACATTCACCTCCCTGGGAAGGTAGGCATAGTCTCTCGCTCGGGAACCCTCACGTATGAGGCAGTCAAGCAAACTACCGATGCTGGCTTTGGCCAGTCAACCTGTGTAGGCATTGGCGGAGACCCGATTCCCGGCTCCAACTTTATTGACATATTGGGCATGTTCCAGGCCGATCCCAAAACCGAGGCCATCGTCATGATAGGCGAGATTGGGGGTACGGCTGAAGAAGAAGCCGCGGCATTTATCAAGGCCAATGTGACTAAGCCGGTTGTCTCCTATATAGCAGGTGTGACGGCTCCCAAGGGTAAGCGAATGGGACATGCAGGTGCAATTATCTCCGGAGGTAAGGGCACCGCCGATGAAAAATTTGCCGCTCTTGAAGACGCGGGAGTGAAAACCGTCCGCTCTCTCGCCGATATTGGCGCCGCACTCGCAGAGATCACCGGCTGGTGACATCATAGCCAACTTCCAGAGCCCGCCATGTGCGGGCTTTTTTAGTTTTTAAGGGCGGTCACAATTGCCCATGGCAATCTATGCACCGATATCCCTATTGCTCACCATAGAGAGAAAGGGAGTTTGCGACGCCTAAATAGCTGTAGGGGTTGAAATTCATTGCACCCAACCCAATGTTCACTCCACCGTTAGACAACCGGAGTGTTTGAATGACCACACCAGCGAAAGAGACAATGGGGTTTCAAACGGAAGCGAAAAAGCTTCTTCATTTGATGATCCACTCACTGTACTCCAACCGAGAAATCTTCTTACGTGAGCTCATTTCCAATGCTAGCGACGCGATAGATAAACACCGCTTTGCGTCGGTTCAAGACAGTGCACTTGCGCAGGGAGTGGGTGAGTACAAAATTTGTGTCAGTGTTGACCCAGAAGCGAAGACTATAAGCATTGAGGACAATGGTATTGGCATGACTCGTGAGGAGGTCATAGAGCACCTGGGCACGATTGCTAAATCGGGCACTGCAGCGTTTCTAGATCAGCTCAGCGGTGATGATAAAAAAGACAGCCTGCTTATAGGTCAATTTGGGGTGGGATTTTACTCCTCCTTCATCGTCGCTGACCGAGTAGAAGTGATCACTCGAAAGGCGGGGACTGATGGAGCGACCCATTGGGAATCTGAGGGTGAAGCTGAATTCTCGGTTGCCTCGACCGAACGTGACGAATCGGGCACAACAGTGATTCTTCACTTAAAAGATGATGCCGAAGAGTTCGCTAACGACTGGCGGGTACGCAGCGTTATCAAAAAATATTCCGACCACATTGCAGTGCCGGTCATGATGCACAAATCTGTCCCCCCGGCTGAGGATAGCGATTCAGACACAGTCGTCGAGTGGGAAGCCATTAATGAGGCAAAAGCACTGTGGACACGCAGTCGCTCGGACATCAGTGATGACGAGTACAAAGCTTTTTACAAACACGTGAGTCATGACCCTGAAGATCCGATGACCTGGAGTCATAACCGCGTTGAAGGCAAACTTGAGTACACCTCATTGCTCTATGTGCCCGCAAAAGCGCCCTTCGACTTGTGGAACAGAGAAGGTGCTCGCGGGCTTAAACTCTATGTGCAGCGCACGTTCATCATGGACGACGCCGAGCAGTTCCTACCTTTGTATCTGCGTTTCGTTAAGGGAGTTCTAGACTCGAGCGATCTACCATTAAACGTTTCGCGCGAAATCTTGCAGCAGAACCCTAATGTCGATGCCATGAAAAGTGCCCTCACCAAGCGGGTACTCGACACGCTACAGAAAATGGCCAACAACGACGCCGAGGAATATCAAAAATTTTGGGATACTTTTGGGCAAGTGCTCAAGGAGGGACCTGCAGAGGACTTTGCCAATCGTGAAAAAATAGCGAAGTTACTCAGGTTCTCCACCTCCCTAACCGATAAGCCGGAGCAAACCGTCTCACTGGCTGACTATGTTGAGCGCATGAAGGAGGGGCAAGAGGCTATTTGGTACGTGGCAGGTGAAACCCACAATACCGCTAAAAATAGTCCGCATCTTGAGGTATTTCGCAAGAAAGGCATTGAAGTCTTGCTACTGTCAGATCGCGTAGATGAGTGGCTTATGAGTCATTTGATGGAATTTGAGGGTAAATCCTTTAAAGATGTCGCCCGTGGTGATCTTGAGCTTGAGGCCGACTCTGAAGAAGAGAAAGCCGCACTTGAGGAAGCCAAGAAAAACAGCGAATCATTGGTAGAGCGGATGAAAACAGCTCTCGGTGAACAGGTTAACGAAGTACGGCCCACGGTTCGCCTCACTGAATCGCCTGCATGTCTTGTGGTAGGAGAGCATGAGATGGGAGCGCAAATGCGACGTATTTTAGAGGCTGCCGGGCAAGCCATACCGGAAAGCACACCCACACTTGAGATTAACGCATCGCATCCGCTGATCATGCGACTTGATCAGGAGCAAGATGAGGAGCGGTTTGTTGACTTGTGCCAGATCATCATGGATCAAGCTACCCTTGCCGAAGGTTCACCATTGACCGATCCCGCCAGTTACGTCAGCCGCTTGAATAAGTTGTTGCTTGAGATGAGCGCTCTCTGACATGTGGGTAACCGTATGGCGCCATGGTGAGGCAGGCATGGCGCCACGGGATGAAGATCGTAGCCTGACAGACAAGGGTAAACAGACAGTAGAAAGCGCTGCGGTCGAGTTTCAATCGACCCTCATTCGAGCAGGCGATCCTTTGCCGACGCGCTGCGCTTTCAGTCCATTGGAGCGAACCCGGCAAACTGCAGCGATTCTCGCTGCATGCTGGGATATCAACACCCGCGTTTGCGATGCGCTTGCACCAGGCACCGATATTGAGCGCCCTGACACATTTTTGCTGCGCGACGTAGAGCACCAAGTTATCGTGAGTCACCAGCCTTTTGTTTCACAGATTATCTGGCACTGGCTTGACGACGATAGACTTGATTCATTACTGCCGGGCGGTTGGGCTACACTGGAGTTACTCGCACCGATCCGTGGAGGTGGGCGATTGATTCGATCACGGCCAAATGTATTCTCATGACAAATCAGCCTCAAGAGCGACGTTTCAAGACGTCGGGACTTGAATATGCCGCGCAGTGCTGGGGTAATACTCAGCAGCCACTCGTTGTGGCACTTCATGGGTGGCTTGACAATGCGTTGTCATTCGTGAAACTGGCACCCCTTCTGAGCAACTATCGCGTCATTGCCATCGATTTGTCTGGCCATGGATTATCTTCATGGCGGTCTGTTGATAGCACCTATCACATCTGGGATGATTTGCCACAGCTTATTGACGTGATCGATGCACTCGAAAGCGAACGTTACCCTAGCGCATGCTCACAAAAAATCGCGCTGATGGGTCACAGCCGAGGAGCCTCTGTCGCAACGCTGTTGGCCTGCGCACTCGGCGAGCGTTGTAGCTCCCTCACGCTGATAGATGGCATGCTACCCGCTTGGGGAGATGATCAGAACGGCGCCCACCAGGTACGTCGTTTTGTCGAACAGCGGCGCAAGTATATACAACGGACAGATCGATATTTTGACACAATTGAGGAGTTTGCCGAGCGGCGCAAGCAGTTTGGATTCACCAACGAGAGTGGCAGGCTGCTGGCACCGAGAGCTCTTGAACAAACCAAAAGTGGCTGGCGGTTGCGCAGCGACCCGAGATTGTACGGAGCTTCGGCTGTTTACATTGATAAAACACAGCGCGAGAAAATCTATAGGCAGTTGGATACGCCGGTACTGGGCGTGATAGCGAGACAGGGGTTACTTACGCGTGATGGCTTGGCTCAACAAACGCTTCAAGAGGCAAGGCAGTGTCTTTCTAACTATAGAAGTACCACCATTGAAGGATCGCATCATCTACATATGGAAGCTGATTCATCTGTGCTCGTTGCCCAACGCATCGAGCAATTTCTAGTAACGCTGCAATGATCGTGTTTATTGCTCGTCCACTGTTGTTATCGTTTTTGCTAGGTGTGGCTATCGCGGGCTCACTCATCACTGCAACCCCAGCTAAAACGGATGAATCTCCATGGAGCCAAACAGATTTTTTAATGCGGTATGTCGACACGCATTGGAGTACTCAGAAGTACCGCACCCGAGTGCAGCGCGTTAATCCATTCCTCATTCCCTTAGGTGCAATGAAAAAACGTGATGGCACTTGGGGCCCAGAGGTTTTTAAGCCTATGCACGGAGAGTTGGAGCGGGTCACGTGGTCAGTAACCGGCGAGTCTGTGATCAG
>Ga0181559_10002129_pt1 | contig 19566 bp, 20 predicted proteins | sample 011ome_21_FD_133752 | JGI IMG/M metagenome (GOLD analysis project Ga0181559, IMG submission 133752) | Coastal salt marsh microbial communities from the Groves Creek Marsh, Skidaway Island, Georgia - 011508AT metaG (megahit assembly) | ecosystem: Environmental > Aquatic > Marine > Intertidal...
CGAGTGCTTCGGGTGTGTCAGTCATAGGTGACTCCTGTATTCATTATTGAATGTATCAGAAGTCTCCCTTAGGAATTAAGGCTAATTGGCCCCATATGTTCTGACGGGATACACTTGTGCTTTGTCAGGGATGTAGACGCTTTTGCAATACTGTTCGAACGTTATATCTTTCGTTTGCAGAGCCTTGAGTTGTGCTTTAGCGGCTTTGTTTTCGATCACAGGATCGAGGCCCCTGGCTATATCGTCACGAAGCTCTCTGGCGCGCTCTCTAGCTTTTTTGGTGGGTACAGTTGGGTAACTGCCTAACCCTATCTCACGTCGCTTGCCGCCAACCACAGCGCGCAGTATCCACTGCTTAGTCCCGTTCTTACTTGCGCCTTTGGGAGGTTGACACTGTAAATATAGGCCTGAAACGCCCCCGACTGGGTGCTTAGCTTTAACTTCTCTACCATCAGGTTTAGTGGTGTACGTTAGCCTTTTGATCGAAAGCTCGGATAGCTCTCTCACTTGTTTCGCCATATGCCCACCATCAAACCCACCATCAGAATAGTTATTTGATGTTATGGCAAGTAGTGGTGAGAATCAATAGAATACAGATAATATGCGGCTTGCAAGGATATCCTTGGGTGGGGAAGTTATGCGATGTTACTAAGAAGTGGTACCAGCGGGCGGACTCGAACCGCCACGCCCGTGAAGGCAATGGATTTTGAATCCATCGTGTCTACCAATTTCACCACGCTGGCATTGGATTTGGCATCAGCAAGTCATGATGACTGAACCATCCGTATTTCAGATTCTGCTTAACCTCTCGCTAGAGCCTGCCACCGTGTATTTCAGTAGAGCCGGTGTAAAAATCTGATAGCTCTTCTACAAGCCTCAGTACGCAAGCAGTTGGACATTATACCAGTTGACCAAAGGGGTGCAATCGAAGCTATGCCAAACTCGCTATTCATCAGGCGCCTGCTGATCGATTTCGCTGTTTCTGAGAAGCGCCTTTAAGCTTCCAGTTAGGCTTCCATAGGCAAGCAGATTTCTATAGGCTGTGCCGCTTCTCAAAGAGTGCAAGTTTGATGCAATTAAGCGATTTTACATACGAACTGCCGGAGAATTTGATCGCCAGTCATCCAACCTCGGAGAGGTCTGCGAGTCGGTTGCTAGGCCTGGATCGGAAATCCGGCGCGGTAGCTCATTACCGGTTTGCAGAGATCACTAATTTTCTGAATTCCGGAGATTTGCTGGTATTTAACAACACCCGAGTCATCCCCGCTCGACTCTATGGGCGCAAGGAAAGCGGTGGGCGGGTAGAGATATTGATTGAGCGCCAACTCGGAGAGGGTCAGATCCTCGCCCAGGTGCGTGCCAGTAAGTCTCCCAAGCAGGGTAACCTGATCAGGCTTTGCGCGACAGCGGACAGTGAGCCGAAGGCCCCGGAAGACTGTCTGTGGGTGGTTGGCCGCAGGGATGAATTCATTGTTCTCGAGTCTGCTTCGAGTGTCAAACTCCTGCAGTTAATAAGTCGCTATGGCCATATGCCGTTGCCGCCGTACATAAAGCGCGAGGATCAGCTCGAAGACAAGGAGCGCTATCAAACGGTGTACGCCGAGGTGCCGGGGGCTGTGGCGGCTCCCACAGCGGGTTTGCATTTCGACGGGCCATTGCTTGAAGCCTTGAGAAAGAAGGGCATTGGCACTGCTTTTCTCACTCTGCACGTGGGTGCCGGTACGTTTCAGCCTGTGCGAGTGGACGATATCACGACTCACAGAATGCATTCGGAACGGGTTGAGATTTCTGCCGCAGTGGCTGCGCAAATTAATGCCTGTAAAGAGAGTGGTGGGCGCATTATTGCAGTGGGAACGACCTCAGTGCGCAGTCTGGAGGCCGCTGCCACAGCAAAGGGTTTATCTGCATTCTCGGGTGAAACCGATATTTTCATCTATCCGGGATATGAGTTCCAAATCGTAGACGCCATGATCACCAACTTCCATCTGCCTGAATCTACTCTATTGATGCTGGTCAGCGCTTTCTGTTCGAAAAAAATGCTACTTGACGCTTATGCAGAAGCGATTGCCAGGGAGTATCGGTTTTTTAGCTATGGTGATGCCATGCTGATCTATTAGTGAGCGAGTTGCCTTTGCGCGGGGCAGGATTGGCTGTGCCTGGCTCAGAAGCCTGTTTTGCAGTCAATTGGAGCCGGGTGGGGGACAGCGAGCTACATTCTGCTATAATTCGCGCCCCGGTTTACCTCAATCAACCACCAATTAGAGGACATTAGTCGTCATGAAAGCCCCTGTGCGTGTTGCTGTTACTGGTGCAGCTGGTCAAATTAGTTACTCGCTGTTATTTCGCGTTGCTGCTGGAGAGATGCTTGGTGCAGACCAGCCGGTGATTCTGCAGCTGCTGGAAATCACTCCTGCCCTGGAGGCCCTGAAAGGCACGGTTATGGAGATAGAAGACTGTGCCTTCCCTCTGGTGGCAGATATCGTTGCCACGGATGATCCCAAGGTCGCGTTCAAAGATGCTGATTATTGCCTGTTGGTCGGCGCGCGCCCGCGTGGGCCGGGCATGGAGCGCAAGGATTTGCTCGAGGCCAACGCCAAGATTTTCTCCGAGCAAGGGGCTGCGATCAACGCCGCAGCCAGCAGAGACGTCAAAGTACTGGTGGTTGGTAATCCAGCCAACACCAATGCGCTCATCGCCTATCGCAATGCGCCTGACTTGAATTCAGGGCAATTTACCGCCATGACGCGGCTCGATCATAACCGTGCTATCTCTCAGCTTGCTGCCAAGACCGGTAAGCACAATACCGAGGTAGAGGGCATGATTATCTGGGGGAATCACTCGGCAACACAGTATCCAGACATTCACCACTGCTCAGTGGCCGGCGAAGCTGCAATGGGTCTGGTGGACCAGGATTGGACTGTGAATGACTTTATCCCCACCGTGCAGCAGCGTGGGGCGGCAATTATTAAGGCCCGCGGCGCTTCCAGCGCGGCGTCAGCGGCCAATGCGGCGATTGAGCACATGCGTGAGTGGGCGCTGGGCACTAGCGGCAAGACCGTGAGCATGGGCATCCACAGCGATGGCAGCTACGGCGTAGCGGAAGGCCTGATTTACTCCTTTCCGGTTACTTGTGACGGGGGTAATTACAGTATTGTTCAGGGACTGGCGGTGAATGAATTCAGTCAGGATCTTATGGACAAAACCGAGCAAGAACTGAAAGAAGAGCGTGACGCTATTGCTGATTTGCTCCCCTAGTGAGTAAACTGGGTCGGCCTTTATAGCCGACCCCCTCTCTCATGAGCAGTGATTCGTTCGCCATCATACGACGCAGTCAGTTTTGGATATTTCAGCTGCTTGGCTGGTCTGTCTGGGTCGTCATGCTGGCGCTGCGCGACCTGTTTTTCGTTCCCCCTGAATATATGTTCTCCAGGGTCCTGATCTGGACCCTGAGTGCCTTGTACGGCGCAGTACTCACTACTGGCTTGCGCTACCTTTACCGGCTGGCCTGGGATCGCGGGTTCGTGGTTCGGTTTTTAGTGACATGGTTCGGTTCGCTGGCCGCCGCCGCGGCCTGGCAACCTTTTCGCAATGCGATTGCCCTGCTTCCTTTCGGCGAGTTCTTCGATTTTCGTAATGCCAGCGCCCGGGACTTGTTCGATGGTATGTTTTCTTCCTCATTCACCACGCTGCTGGTGTGGAGCGCGCTGTACTTCATCATCAAGTATTACCAGCTGTTTCAAGTCGAGAAGGAGAAGAGTCTGCGCTCCGAGGCCTTGGCCCATGAGGCGCAACTACTCATGCTGCGCTATCAGTTGAACCCCCATTTCCTGTTCAATACTCTCAACGCGATTTCAACCCTGGTTCTCTCCAGGGCCACCGAGCAGGCTAATGAGATGCTTACCAAGCTGAGTAAGTTCCTACGTTACTCCCTGGATCATTCGCCGCTGGACCGGGTAAGCCTGGCTCATGAGTTAGAGACTTCGCAGCTCTATCTGGATATTGAGAAAGTCCGTTTTGGAGAGCGCTTGAAGCTCGAATTTGAGATTGATCAGGAAGCGGAGAAAGCGCTGGTGCCAACAATGCTGCTGCAACCAATCATCGAAAATTCCATTAAACATGGCATCTCCAAGGCAGAACAGGGCGGGACTATTCGCATCCAGGCGCACAAACTTGAAGACGGGCTGGAAATCAAGGTGACCGACGACGGACCGGGTTTGACTGCGTCGCAGATAAACGACACTGAGTTTTCATTCTCATCCGGCGTTGGGGTCAGTAATATCAGAAACCGGCTGAGTGAGATTTACGGAGAGAAGCACCAGCTGGAATTCGTAAACGAAGCTCCTCATGGGCTGACGGTTAAGGTAGGTATCCCCTATGACAGAGAATGATATCAACTCGCTGAAAGCACTGGTCGTCGATGACGAACAACTCGCCCGCGAAGGTCTTGCATTGCGACTAGAGGAAATGGCAGAAGTCAAAATACTCAAGCAGTGTGCCAATGGTAGAGAAGCCATGGAAGCGATTGCTGAACTTGAGCCTGATGTGCTGTTTCTCGATATTCAGATGCCTGGCATGACTGGATTCGAACTTATTAGCGAGATCCAGGGTGATGTCATGCCTATGGTGATTTTTGTCACTGCCTATGATTCCTTTGCGGTAGACGCATTCAAGGTCCATGCCGTTGATTACCTGTTGAAGCCAGTTGAGAAAGAACGGCTACAGGAGGCGGTTGCAAAATGTCTTGAAAATAAGGCGGTGCGTGTGGCTAATAAAGAGAAGCAGCGTCTGCTCGAGATGGTGGTGTCCTTGTCAGGCAAGTCCGAGGCTGCTATCAGCAACATACTCGAGAGTGGGGATGAATTGCTTGAACAAGTGGATCGCCTGGCAATAAAAGATGGGTCTTCAATCACTTTTGTGCCAGTGCGCGATATCGATTGGATAGATGCGGCTGGAGATTATATGTGCGTCCATGCCAATGGTGATACTCACGTTATGCGCACCACCATGAAAGATCTCGAGGCAAAATTGGATCCGACGATCTTTCAGCGGGTGCATCGCTCTACCATCGTTAATCTGGAGCGGGTAGATAAGGTTTCCTCACACATCAATGGCGAGTTTCACCTGACTCTCAGCTGCGGAACTTTGTTAAAAATGAGTCGCTCCTACAAAGACAAGGTCAAACATTTCTTCTAGGTCTGCAGCCTTCCGTATCGTTGCCTCAGGGCGATTCTATGTGATCCAGCGGCAGGGCGGTCGTATTCAGAACCTCTCTCAGCATGAAGCTAGAGTGCACATCGGTAACGCCTTCGATGCGTGTGATTTTGTTTAGCAGGAGTTCCTGGTAGTACTCCATGTCCGGCACTATGACCTTGAGTTGGTAATCTGCCGATTGGCCTGTAATTAGCAGGCATTCCGTTACTTCCGGATAGCTCATGATCCGGGCCTCAAACTTTTCAAAGCGATCAGGGGTATGCCGATCCATGCTGATCTGGATTAGTGCGGTCAGTTTTAGGTCCAATTTTTTCGGGTCTAACAGGGTTACGTGCCCGCTGATTATGCCGACGTCCTCCAATTGCTTGACCCGTCTGGCGCAGGGAGACGGAGACAGGCCGATTCGATCCGCCAGTTCTAGATTAGTGATGGTGCCGTCGCGCTGAAGTTCCCGCAGGATGCGCTTGTCGAGTTTGTCCAATTTCATGCGGAGTGCTCCAGCTTTGTTCCTAGAAAGTCTCCTTCAAACACCACATATATTAACATAAAGGGCTAACATATCTATAAAAAACATATATATTGGTTATTAATACTATAATAAAAAGGTTTTAGTAGAAACTATGCGTAGAAATGCTAATAGGCTTCAACTAAGATATCCAAACTTTCTCGAGGCAAAGTCAGCATTCACAAGATGCTCAGAACAGGACGCTGGTTTCTCACAAGGAAACAAAGAGAATTTCGGGACAGCCAGGTTTTTTGCGGCCCCCAGGGTTTGGAGCAGAACATTTAAACCCCAAAAAGCTGAACCCAAAGCAGTTACTAAAGAGAGCTGTCTCATGCTTGCCCGGACAGGGTTACTTGCTCCGGGCATAGCCACTTTCAGAACGGAGAATTTGCAATGTCGGGCAACCGCTTTGACTACACCAAGTACAAACCTTTTCAGCCAATCGCATTGGCCGATCGGACCTGGCCAGACCAGATTATTACCGAGGCACCGACTTGGTGCAGCGTCGATCTGAGGGATGGCAATCAGGCCCTGATAGAGCCAATGTCTGTCGAACAGAAGAAAAAATTGTTTGGACTGCTGGTGGAGGTTGGTTTTAAAGAAATTGAGGTTGGCTTTCCAGCGGCGTCACAGCCTGATTTTGACTTCGTGCGCTGTCTTATCGAAGAAAACCGGATTCCTGATGATGTCACTGTTCAGGTGCTTACCCAGGCGCGCCCAGAACTGATACAGCGCACTTTTGAGTCCTTGCGTGGTGCCCGGCGCGCGGTTCTCCACGTCTATAATTCAACGTCCACGGTGCAGCGCGAAAAAGTTTTTAAGACTGATAAGGCTGGCATTATTGACATTGCTGTGGCCGGTGCTCGCGAGGTGAAGCGTTGCGCAGAGGCTGCGCCGGAAACAGAATGGGTATTCCAATACTCGCCGGAGAGTTTTACTGGCACCGAAATGGACTTCGCCGTTGAAGTTTGCGATGCCGTGAATGACGTATGGCAGCCCACCAATGAAAAGCCCTCTATCCTGAATCTCCCAGCTACTGTTGAGATGGCAACGCCTAATGTCTATGCCGATCAGATTGAATATTTTTGTCGCAGTATCAAGAACCGTGATGCGGTAATTATTAGTCTGCATACCCATAACGATCGGGCTAGTGCGGTAGCCGCCGCGGAGCTAGCGGTGATGGCAGGTGCCCAGCGCGTCGAGGGTACGCTGCTGGGGAATGGCGAGCGCACTGGTAATATGGATATTGTGATCATGGCTATGAATCTCTATAGCCAGGGTATTGACCCATGCCTCGATCTGCATGACATGGATCGTATCGTGTCGGTGGTACGTGAGTGCACGCAGATCGATGTGCATCCTCGGCAGGCGTATTCGGGCGATTTGGTGTTTACTGCATTCTCGGGGTCCCATCAGGACGCAATCAAGAAATGTCTGGATATCTACGAAGAGGGAAGTCCCTGGGAGATTGCCTATTTGCCTATAGACCCTCGAGACATTGGTCGAACTTATCAGGACGTGATTCGGGTCAATAGTCAGTCAGGCAAGGGCGGTGTTGCTTATGTGCTGGCAAACAAATTTGGCTTTCAATTGCCGCGCTGGTTGCAGATTGAATTTAGTCGCGTGGTACAAAAAGTGACGGAAGACACTGGTCAGGAAATCAGCCCTGACCAGATCTGGGAGCTGTTCAACCGTCATTACCTCAATAGCGACAAAGTCTTGAGTCTTGAAGACTTCACCATTGCCAAACATGAAGGGCGTGAGACTTTCGACGCCAAGCTGAATTATTTCGGGAAGGAACTCGCGATCAATGGCGAAGGGGATGGTGTTCTCGATGCCTTCGTTGAAGGAATGAAGTCTGCAATCAAACTGGACCTGGAAATCATGGAGTATGGTGAACATGCGCTGGGTCAAGGCGCGGATGCTGAAGCTGTTACCTACATCCAGATTCGATGTGAGGGGCAGCGTTACAGCGGGGTTGCCATAAGCAAGGATATTATTGCCTCTTCGCTGAATGCTTTTATGGGGGCTGCAAGCCAATTGCTTAGCGAGCAATCGGTAGCTGCTTAAGCTTGGGTTGTTCAAAGTAGCTGAGCTACGCTGATTCATGATTCTATTTGTCTGATTCAGAACAAAGGCGCAGATCTGGTAACTTTTGCTGAAACTTGCACTTACATATTCACTGTCTTCTTTTTTCTTCGGCCTGTTCGGAGTGGACTGGGAGGCTGTAGAAGACAAGATCGAAAAGCAGTACCCCGCGGTGAGTTCTATCTCTACAGATGAGCTGGCGCAGAAGATTCAATCGGCAAGCCGGCCGATAGTCATCGATGTGCGGGAACCGGCGGAATTTGCGGTAAGCCATCTGAGCGCTGCGGAGAATCTGGAAACTGGCGTCGATATAGCTGCCAGATTTCCGGACAAGCAGGCGCCTATTGTTGTGTATTGTTCAGTGGGTTATCGATCAGCCGCAGTAGCGGCAGAGCTGGAGCTAATGGGCTATAGCAATGTGCGAAATCTGCACCGCTCTATTTTCGAATGGGCAGAGAAGGGCTACCAACTGCAGAACGCCAACGGCGTGACTGCGAAAATCCATCCTTATAATCGCGCCTGGGGCGCATTGGTTAGCGAAGACCTCCATGCCTACTCGCCCGAGTAAGCGCTTATCCTCCAAACTATTTCTGTGGTCACTGCGACTAAACAGCTATAAACCAGTATCCTGTGGAATCCATAAATTTCCACCTTGTCCGATATAGACTTATAGCCAACGGGTGTTTGGGGTTCTGGAGAAACAGGTATGAGTTTGATCGACGAAGATGAAGCGCTCATTGCAGCGGCTCTGAACGGATCAGCTTATGCCTGGGAGAAGCTGGTCAAGCGCTACGAAAGCAAAATATATAACCATGGCCTGCGCCTCATGGGCAATCGCAGTGATGCCATGGATTTATTGCAGGAAGTATTTTTGGGCGTCTACCGCAATCTGCACAGGTTCAGGGGCGACGCCAAGTTTAGCAGTTGGATTTTCAGAATCGCTCATAACAAGGCGATTGATCTGAGTCGGCGTAAGCGCCTGTTGACTGGCTACCCGGTGGCTGGAGACGAGGAAGGAGATCCCTTCGCAGGAATGCCCGCCGATCTCAGCGAGGAACCAGATGTAAAGCTGATGCAGAGCCAGCAAAATTATCGCACGCTGGCGCTACTCACACAGCTCCCGGTGGAGCAGAAATTGATAGTCGAGCTTAAGATTTTTCAGTCCATGACCTTCGAAGAAATCGCCGACATGCAGGATATTTCTGAGAGCACAGCGAAGACTCGCTTTTACACGGCCCTGAAGAAGCTCAAATCGGCAACGGAGGAAAAACATGTCCTGTCCTAAAACACCGCACCTAATGCAAGCGTATTTTTCTGATGCTCTTACAAGCCAGAGTAGTGAGGAAATAGACAGGCATCTCGCGCAATGTGATTTGTGCCGTACCGAACTCGAATCCCTGTTGGTCGCCAAGAGCGAATTACTCGATTGGCAGGATCAAACGGTCCCGCATTGGGATCGAGGTCTGGAGCTGTTCAAGCGCGAGCATCAGGTCGCGCCCAGGGGAGAGGGTTGGTTTTCACGCTGGCAGTGGCTGCCCACGGCGGCCTCCTTCGCGATGCTATGTATACTGCTTTTCAACACTTCAATTGCCGTCAACGAGACGGGGTTGCAAATTGCATTTGGTTCATCAACCGCCAGTGAAGAAGTTGCTCGGACACTCACAGCTTTCGAAGCGCAGCAGATTGACGATATCGAAACCCTGATTCGTCGGTTCGAAGCGCGTCAGGATTCCAGCAATATTCAACTGCTGCAGGCGGTGATGGAGCAAACGCAGCAATCTACGGCCGAAAGCCTTGATCGTATTTATGCCTATTTTGAGGAGCAGCGCCTGCAGGATTTGCAGGATATGCAGCTTGGTTATCAGCAATTAGCTGACAGTGACTATGCCACGCTGCGTTCGCTGCAGGAGTTGGCTCAGTATGTCAGCTTTCAAGAAGCTCCCCGATAGGCCAATGAATTGATGTTGGAGCAATCACCATGAAAACTGCCCTTTCGGCTGCGCTGTCACTTCTGCTGTGCCTGCTGTTGCAGCAAGGCTTCGCGCAAACTGAGCAGCTGCAAGAAATTCAACGAGATCTTGCGCTTTTCACGGGTATCCTCGAAGAGGAATTAGGGTTGAACGAATCAGCGGGCTTGTTTGGGCGCAGTCTTGGAGGCATTAGCAGTACCTACTTGATGAGTCAGGGCGTGGTATTCGAAGTGCGCTCACCGCTGGCAAATCGTCGGAATCGCATGGGTTTGGCATCGCTAAGCTCAGCGATGCAGGCACTGCAGCTGCAGGAAAATCCATTCCTTGCCATGCGCCGGTCGCAGCCAGTGGCAGCCGCTCAAACTACAGAGCTGGCTGCAGATGTCACGAGCTTAGATAGTCGCTACCAGCAGCTGCGGGATCAGATCGCGAATATAGATTTTTCATTGGTTGTGAACACGGCGATTCAGCAGGCGACTCATTCTGCCAGGGCGCTGAGGGCGCTTGGAAGTGTTGACGAAGACGGTTATGAAGCGTTGTTTGCTGAGATTGAAGCGCTCAGGGGTCAATTAGAAACCAATGTTGCTGAACTGAGGGAGCTTGAGGCTGAGCTAAGGATACGGCCGGTGGAGCCTGACAGCGCTGCGGAAAGCGCTGATACAAGCGGCATCCAGCAACGCGTGAATGACCTGCTTCAGCGACTGGAACCAATAAAATCTGAGGTATTAACGCTGGCCTCTGATCTGCGTGAGAGATCAGCTCAGGCAGAGGCTGATTTCGCTCTCCAATGGCAGCAGGATTTGCTCACTTTCGAACGCGCGCTCTACGGCACGCTTTGTGAATATGGCGAAACACTGGTCCATATACCTGGGCGGGAATCGCTCTCCTTCATTCTGCAGGGGCTGGGCGATGATAGGGAAGATTCGCGTCGAACAGATAAGGTTCACATCATTAGGCAAGAGGATATCTCAGCCTGCGTAGCCCAGACTTTTGATTCAGAGTCTTTGCGCGCCCGCTCCACCAGCTACACCTACTAAGCGCGCCCAGCTTTCGAGGGGTTTGTGTGCGCGATTTCTGCGCGAACCGGGGGATGTGTGTGAAATGGTTACATTCCTGACACGGCTCGAAAATGGGGCTTGGTTTTGCGCGCCCAATTCCTATAGAATGCCAGCAATATCAGGCGCTCTAGCGCCCTTGGGCCATGGCTGCAGCGGTGGCCTGGACTTCACCGGGACATAGCTTACAAGAATAAAAGAAGCTGCTTTTGAGGAGATAATAATGGACTGCCCGAAGTGCAATTCTGAGATGCAAGAATTGAAGATTGAAACCCTGCATGGTCAGGTTGTGATCGATAGGTGTAATAGCTGTCATGGGCTATGGTTTGATAACGGTGAAGCCGAGCAGTTGAAGGGTGACTGGATGGCTGACTTTGCTGATAGCGGCGACCCCCAGGTGGGTAAAACCTACAACACAGTGCGTGATGTTCAATGCCCGCGCTGCGGTAAGCCAATGAAGAAACTGAATGACCCTAAGCAGAAGCACCTTGAGTATGAAGCCTGCGAAGAGCATGGCATGTTCATGGATGCGGGTGAGTTCACTGATTACAAGCACGAGACTTTGCTGGATATCTTTCGCGACGTTGTAGCTTCCGTTACGCGCAAAGTGTAGTTGAAACCACTTTCAACACTGATCAATAGAATGCCATCTGGGGTGGTTCCAGATGGCATTTTTTATTGCCCGCGATTCGATAGCTGGAAACTTTCCAAGGTCAGTCCACTGTCTATCGGCAGTATGAAAATCAGAACCCGCTGAAACGAAGAGATTCCTCTGTAGTGCTATGTCGCAAAGAGCTCGAGATTTGAGTGGATCTATGCCGCCAAAGGAAACTTCAATCGCTTCTCCCTCGGCCACAATGAAATCATTAATCAGGCTCGATAGTTTGGTGTGGGTCATATTGTAGCGGCTAGGGTGCGCAAGCACGGCAATGCCGCCTGCTTGCTTGATAATCGAAATCGCCTCATTAAGTGACGGCCATTGAGCTGCAACGTAAACACTGCCGCTCGGCTTCAAAAATTTCTTGAAGGCTTTCTGAAACGTTTTGCTGTGGCCCCCACTAACCAGAAACTCAGCGACATGGCTTCGCGTCCATGACAGGCAGGGCTTGGCTTCCATGAATTCATGCAGTCCATTTATTCCTAGTTTTTCCAGTTTCTCGCTAATTCTGCTTACGCGCTCTGTTCTGGCCTGTTGCTGCCTGTTTATGAAAGCATTCAGTTCAGGGTGGTTGTCATCGAAGAGGAGTCCCACAAGGTGTATTTCATGCTTATTCCAATTGCATGAAATCTCTATTCCAGGCACCAGGGTCAGTCCTGGTGGTATTTCCAGTTTCGACAAGTCGGGTATGCAATCATGATCAGTAATCGCCAGATGAGTTAACTGGTTCTCCATTGCCCGCTGCAGCAGGAATTGTGGCGAATGGTGGCCATCCGAAAAATGACTGTGGCAATGAAAGTCTATCTTCATCTGGCAATGTTCTTGTGACGGTTGCAAACCATGATTAAAAAAGCCCAGGAAGCCAAGTGCCATGTCCCAAACGCCCTGCATCTTGTGTTTGCAATAAAAAATATGGAGTCATGGTCCTGATAGTTAATCTGCCCAGCTCCGTTAAATGAGAACCAACTCGATAACTAGAGGCTTGTGGCCTGCATTGGCAGGCTAAACATAGTGGCCATGTGGTCACTATCTTACATTGTATTCACCCGCTTAACTGATTATTCCCGAGTTTGTTGTGCCTCTTTGAGGCGACAACAGGCATGACTGCTTAGTCTCCAGTTGCTCTCGATTCACGGGAGATGGATATCAACCTGTTGATCAACGACAGCGTAAGCTGCCTTGATCAGTGCGAAGCGTTACTCAACATGATTTCTGAAGAAGCCTATGTGGAGCAAACGCAAGTTTCTGCTACCATCAGCACACACATGCGCCATCCGCTGGATCAATTCCAGTGCCTATTCAGCGGGCAGCCCTACAGGACAGCTGATTATGATGCGCGCAAGCGTGACAAGTCTATTGAAACCAATATGGCGGCCGCCAGGTTGGTCTCCGTCACGCTGAAGCGCAGGCTGTCTGATCTCTGGCGCCACGAGAAGAAGGGTGTTGGGCAGAGGGTTGAGCTGGGTGTTGAGCTATCAGTGCGCGAATCCGTCCATCACGCCAGCCCCCAGATTAGCGGAAGCAGTAACGTGCAGCGGGAATTAATGGGCATGATCACCCATGGGACCCACCACCTGGCGCTTATGGTGATGATTGGCAAGCAGTTGCGTTATGCGCTCCACAAGGACTTTGGCAAGGCCCCGTCTACCATCGTTCACGAGCGCGGCTAGTCTAAAACTTTGGTACTTGACTAATACTTGACGGTTTTGCTTGGTTATCTAATACTGCAGCATTCATGCTCAGAATGCAGGGATCTTAATGCGCTTAACCACCAAGGGTCGCTACGCGGTAACGGCTATGCTGGACCTCGCCATTCACGCAGATCGTGGGCCAATCAGCCTCGCCGATATTTCTCAGCGCCAGGAAATTTCGCTTTCCTATCTTGAGCAATTGTTTGCAAAGCTGAGAAAGAATGCGCTGGTGAGCAGCGTGCGGGGGCCTGGAGGTGGATACAAGCTGCAGCGAGCTTCCGAAGCTATTTTCATCGCTGAAATAATCGACGCAGTCAATGAGTCGGTAGATACGACCAAGTGCAAAGGAGCAGGTGACTGTCAGGGTGGGGAAACCTGTTTGACCCATTACCTGTGGGAAGATCTTAGTGAACAAATTCACGGATTTTTGCAAAATATAAGCCTCGCTGATCTGGTAGCCAGGAATGAGATCAAGCGGATCGCTGAAATTCAGGATCGCAAGCAAACTTTGGCTGGCGAAGGCGTTGACCTGAAAGCACTCGCCGACAGGCAAATTCCAGCTACTATCTTATAATTTCGCGGGAGCCGCAGCTCGATGCAAATTCCAGTTTATCTTGATTATTCCTCCACCACGCCAGTAGATCCCCGGGTCGCTGACAAGATGATGGAGTGTCTCACGATGGAGGGCAATTACGGCAACCCGGCCTCCCGCTCCCACATTCTCGGTTGGAAAGCTGAGGAAGCGGTGGAGACGGCACGCCGGCAGGTGGCCGATCTCATCAACTGTGATCCTAGGGAAATAGTCTGGACCTCCGGTGCGACGGAGTCAGACAATCTTGCCATCAAGGGCGCTGCGCATTTTTACAGTGACCGCGGCAAACATTTGATCACTTCCAAAATAGAGCACAAGGCGGTGCTGGATAGTTGTCGTCAATTAGAGAACGAAGGGTTTGAGGTTACTTATCTTCAGCCTGACTCTCAGGGAATCATTGCGCCCAGGCAGGTAGCCGAAGCCATTCGTCCTGATACCACTCTGGTATCACTGATGCACGTGAACAACGAGATCGGCGTAGTGAATGATATCGAGGCAATCGGCAGGATCACCCGTGAGCGCGGCGTCATGTTTCATGTCGATGCGGCTCAGAGCCCTGGCAAGATTGAAATCGATCTGGAAAAGATACTAGTGGATCTCATGTCTTTGACGGCGCATAAAATATACGGGCCGAAAGGCATCGGCGCGCTCTATGTTCGCATGCAACCGCGAGTCAGGATCGAGGCGCAGATGCATGGTGGCGGCCATGAAAGAGGAATGCGTTCCGGGACCCTGGCGACCCATCAAATTGTAGGCATGGGTGAGGCATTCCGGATAGCAAGAGAGGAGATGGTGGAAGAGAATGCCCGCATCCTAAGCCTGCGCAAGCGCTTGTTGAAAGGTCTGGCAAGTATTGAAGAAATCTACATCAATGGCAATCTGGAGCAACGAGTCTCGGGTAACCTTAATATTGCATTTAACTTCGTCGACGGAGAATCCTTGATGCTGGCGCTGCGGGACCTAGCCCTTTCCTCTGGCTCAGCCTGCACCTCAGCGAGCCTCGAACCTTCATTTGTGCTGCGCGCGCTTGGCCTTGCTGATGAGCTAGCCCACAGTTCGCTACGTATTTCAGTGGGCCGCTTTACCACGGAAGAAGAAATTGATTTTGCCGTCGCAAAAATTCGGGATGCGGTGGCTAAGCTGCGTGATTCCTCACCTCAGTGGCGTGAGTATAAAGCGAGTATAGCGGCGGGGAACGTGAAAGCAGCCTCTCAGTAGACCATAGCACGTCTGTTCCGAGCCACGCAGCAAAGGCTGGGGTTCCTGCAGCAGACGCAAGCAGTGGCTTTGCCGTTTAGGCAGACGCGTCGAACAGGACTTTTAACCCCACTAAAATAGTGATGCGCACTGGCGCAGGCCAGCAGATGCCGAACAAACCTGCAGCAAGGCTAGGAATTTCCTCTAATCGCCTGAATTACTGGGTTTTTTGCCCCTGAAATACCTTGCTAAAACGTACAAAATCGCCGCATTAACACGTATAATGCGCGATCTTTTGCGTAGTCCAAATTTGTGGGAGTAATAATGGCGATCGAACGTACCCTTTCTATTATCAAACCAGATGCTGTAGCCAAGAATGTCATAGGCGAGATCTATGCGCGCTTTGAGCAAGCCGGTTTACGGATCGTGGCATCCAAGATGCTGCAGTTAACCGGTGAATCCGCAGGTGGCTTCTATGCCGAGCATCAGGGCAAGGGTTTTTATGGAGACCTTATCGAATTCATGACCTCAGGTCCGGTGATGGTGCAAGTGTTGGAAGGCGAGAATGCGGTGGCAACCAACCGAGAGTTGATGGGAGCTACTAATCCAGCTGAAGCGGCGCCAGGTACCATCCGTGCCGATTACGCCAATTCTATTGATGCCAATGCGGTACATGGTTCCGACTCGCCCACGTCCGCTGAGCGTGAAGTGAATTATTTTTTCAAACCTGAAGAAATCTGCCCACGTCCCTGAGGCTTCGTTCCTGGCGGAGTAAAACGAAATGGCTGAAGAAAGACCCAATCTGCTTGGCTTAAGCCGAGATAAGATGAAAGCACTATTCTCCGAGCTCGGGGAGAAGCCATTTCGTGCCCAGCAAATCATGCAGTGGTTGCATCAGCGCGGCGAGCTTGATTTAAACGCTATGACAGATATATCCAAGTCTTTGCGCGGGCAGTTGGAACAATCGGTTGATATTCGCCTGCCAAAGATTGTCGCCGACTATTCATCCGACGATGGTAGCCACAAATGGGTTATAGAAGTTGCGTCTGGGTCGCGAGTGGAGATGGTATTTATTCCTGAAGGTGGCCGCGGCACCCTGTGCGTATCGTCGCAGGCAGGGTGCTCACTCGATTGTAGCTTTTGTGCGACTGGCAAGCAGGGCTTCAACAGCAACCTGACTGTGGCTGAGATTGTTGGCCAGGTCTGGTTGGCTCGCCAGCAGCTTGGCGGATTTGAACAGGGTGCAGAACGCAAGGTGTCCAATGTCGTGATGATGGGTATGGGTGAACCTTTGCTCAACTTCGAAGCGGTCATGGATGCAGTTAATATTATGATGGACGATTGGGCCTACGGCTTGTCCAAGCGGAAAGTCACTATCAGCACCTCCGGCGTGGTGCCCGCTATCAGGCGTATGAAGGAGTTTACCGATGCGTCTCTGGCTGTTTCCCTGCACGCGCCCAATGATGCTCTCCGCAGCAGTATCATGCCGATCAATAAGCGGTATCCAATAGGTGAATTGCTGGATGCTGTGACCGATTATATGGTTGGCTTGCAGGACAAGAGAGTGCCAGTGATCGAATATACCTTGATCAAGGGTATCAATGATCATCGCCAGCATGCTCGAGAATTGGCACAGGTGTTGGCGAATTTTCCCTGCAAAATTAATCTGATTCCGTTTAATCCGTTTTCGCTGAGTGATTATCAGCGGCCGAGTGATTCGGTAATCGGTAATTTTCGAGAAATCCTGCAGCGCGCGGGATTTACCGTCACCGTCCGAACAACGCGTGCCGATGACATCGGTGCCGCCTGTGGCCAGCTGGTGGGTGATGTTGAGGACCAGACCCGGCGCCAGCAGAGGCACCTGAAGCGTGCACAGCAAGGCGGGGTCAATGAAAACGGCGACAAGGAAAGAAGAACAGAGATTCTCGCTAGCACTGCTAGTCTTGCCACAACTGCCGACAGATTCTAAGTGAAGTTGCGCAAAATGATAATCATGCCTGCTGAGACACCGTTATTATCGATTAAAGTTCGGATCATGGCCTCCCTGCTGCTGCTAGGCGTGCTGCTGGGTAGCTGTGTCACAACCACCACCGGCGGCTTCAATGTTGAGGCATCCAACGAAGAAGCGCTGGACAACTATATCCAGCTGGCAGTCGCCTACTTCGATACTGACGATATGCCCAATGCCCGGCGCAATTTAGCCAATGCCCTCGAAATAGACGACCGTAATTCCGAAGCCTACAACGTATTAGCGTTGATATTTCAGCGTGAAGGTGACCGGGAATTGGCCCTAGAAAATTTCCGCCGATCGATTCGACTTGACCGGAAAAACTCGCGCGCACGAAATAATTATGCGGCGCTGCTGTTCGCCATGGGCGACTATGAAACAGCCTTTGACGAACTAGAGACAGTCACAGAAGATACGATGTACGATGGTCGCGCCGTGGCTTTTGAAAACCTTGGTCGCAGCGCGCTAAGACTAGGGCGGGTTAGCGATGCCGAAGCGGCTTTTAAAAGAGCTTTGCAACTCAATAGTAATCTCTATGTGTATTCAGTTGAATTGGCTTTACTGCTGGCGCAGCGAGAGGATTGGCAGGGTGCCAGGCTCGCCTTTCAGCGCTATCTGACTACCACAGATTTTTACGGGATTCCTCATACACCTCGCGCCCTTTTGGCGGGCATTACGATCGAAGGGCAATTTCAAAACCAGGAACTGGTTAATGATTTTACCCGGATCCTTACCACACTCTACCCGGAATCCCCCAAGTATGCTGCTCTACAACAAAGACTGAGTGATGCAAACTGACAGCGCAACAGGCATTGAGGAAACCGGCAGGGATGAGCAGACGCCTGACCCGCGTTCACCTGGGAAAATGCTGCGGGCGAGCAGGAAACAGCGCGGCCTCTCAAAAAAGGAAGTAGCTGATACCCTTCATATTACGGTGCACTATGTGAATGCGCTGGAGCATGACCAATACGAAAAGCTGCCGGGGGAAATTTTCGCCAAGGGCTACATGAAGCGTTATGCCGAGACTTTGGCGCTTGATCAGGCGGAGGTGCTCGCCGCCTATGCTGAGGTAAGGGCATCGGATACTGAGTCCGCATCGGCTGCGCAGGCGGCGCGATCACGGTCTCGAAATAACAGGAACAAGCTTTGGGTCGGAGTCTCGCTGCTGCTCTTCGCCGTATTGTTCACCGCTTTATGGCTTTGGAATAGGCAAGCTCAGAGCGTCGCAGCGGTAAGCGCCACAAACAGCACTGCGTCGGTTAGCGGTTCAGGCACGGCGACAGCTGCGAACCTTGCCGCAGGCGATGGCTTGGCTCCGCTCATCGAATTCGTAGCCCCGACTGATGTACGAGCAACCTTTGAGGCTGCTGCAGGGTTTTCGGACAATTCTGCTGCGGACAAAGCAGATAGTGCAGCAGTGAATGTGCCGCTAGCCACTGATGCGTCAGAGCTGCGGCAGGCAGCGCTATCGCAGGCTGAACACCAGCCTCAACCGCTGTTGGATGCCAGTTCGGACACAGAATTAGAGAATTCTGGCCAGTCAGACGAAGAAATCGCGGCAGATGCGCGGGCATTGCAAACCGTTGCACCGGCGGTGACTTTGTCTCAGCCCGCACTACCGGACACAGCGTCTCAGCAAACTGAGGTGTCTTCCGACAGCTTGATCTCAGTCGTGGGGCCCGGCACTGATACGCTTCGAATCAGCTTTAGTGGTGCCAATTGGGTTGAAGTGAACGACGGCGAGGAAAATCAGATTTATCGTGACCTGCGGGTAGCCGGTGACGTGCTTGAAATTACCGGCAGTGCACCTTTTAGCATCCTGCTAGGGTATGCGCCACGGGCTCGACTCACCTTCAATGGCAATGAGATCGATGTTTCAGATAATATTCGCATCGACAATTCTGCGCGACTAACTGTCGGTCTGTAAATTCATGAGAAACGCACTCCTTATTAAACGTCGCAAGACGCGACAGATCATGGTCGGCGACGTACCGGTCGGCGGCGATGCGCCAATTTCAGTCCAAACCATGACCAACACAGAAACCACTGATGTTGACTCCACGCTCACCCAGATCAGGCGTATGGAGGCGGCGGGCGTTGATATCGTGCGGGTGTCCGTGCCTACCCAGGATGCCGCTGAGGCATTCAAACTGATTCGGTCCAAGGTGAGGGTGCCGCTGGTGGCGGATATCCATTTTGACTACCGGATTGCGCTGAGGGTTCTGGAATTCGGTGTGGACTGTCTGCGCATCAACCCAGGAAACATTGGCAGTGAAGACCGTATCCGAATGGTCGTCGACAGCGCAAAAGACAAGGGTATTCCGATCCGCATCGGGGTTAACGCGGGGTCATTGGGTAAAGTGCTGTTGCGTAAGTACAAGGAACCTAACGCAGAGGCAATGGTGGAATCGGCGCTTACGCAGATCGATATTTTGGACAAGCTGAATTTTCAGGATTTCAAGATTAGTCTCAAGGCGTCGGAGATTTTCATGACCCTGGCGGCCTATCGCAGCCTGGCGACGCAGATCGATAACCCATTTCACCTGGGTATCACAGAAGCGGGAGGTTTACGCTCCGGCACTGTGAAGTCA
>Ga0181559_10002131_pt1 | contig 19555 bp, 22 predicted proteins | sample 011ome_21_FD_133752 | JGI IMG/M metagenome (GOLD analysis project Ga0181559, IMG submission 133752) | Coastal salt marsh microbial communities from the Groves Creek Marsh, Skidaway Island, Georgia - 011508AT metaG (megahit assembly) | ecosystem: Environmental > Aquatic > Marine > Intertidal...
ACCCGGAAGCTAAGACCTACAGCGCCGATGGTACTGCGAGGGGGACCTCGTGGGAGAGTAGGACACCGCCGGACTTAAATTGTGAAGTGGCCACCCGAGAGGGTGGCCACTTTGCGTTAACGTAACTTTTTGAGGACTTATGAGCGAGAACACCCCGTCTAACCGGCGATCCGGTTCGGATGATCGACGCCCGAGGCGTTCGGGACCGGGAAAACCGGGTCGCACGGACGGACCTCGGCGCGCAAAGCCCGGGGAGGAGCGTCGCGGAGGTGCCGAACGTCGTGGTGAACGTGGCGGTGCGCCTCGTGGTGAGGGGCCGTCTCGTGATGGAGAACGTCCCCGCCGCGACGGCGAGAGGCGCCGGGATGACCGCCCGCGCCGCGATGGTGAGCGTCGTGAGGGTAATCGACCCCCACGTGACGGTCGTTCGGGGGGTGAGCGTGAACGCCGAGACGGTGTGCGCCGCGATGACCGGCCGAGGAAGCCCCGTGAGGCAGAGGTAGAAGAGCCCGTCTACCCGGCTGTTGATGAGGATGTCGAGCCCAAGCAACTCGATCGCTTCGCGCGCCGGGAACTCGCGGGACTCGATAAAGAAAAAGCAGATTTTGTGGCAAACCACCTCGTCATGGCGTCACGAGTGGTCGACGAGGACCCCGAGTTGGCGCACCAGCACGCCCTCGCAGCCTTCGCAAAGGGCTCACGCATACCCGTGGTGCGGGAGTCACTGGGTATTACCGCCTATTTGTGTGGAGATTTTGCCCTTGCGCTGCGCGAGCTGCGCACCCACCGCCGGTTGACCCGCTCGGACCTCAACGTTCCCATGATGATTGATTGCGAACGCGGTCTAAGTCGTCCGGAAAAAGGTATTGAACTAGCCCGCGAGGTCACCCGCTCTGAGCTTCCCCCAGACGTTCAAGTTGAATTGGCCATTGCTCTCTCCGGGTGTCGACTCGATCAGGGAAACCCGGACCGGGCATTGTTGGAGTTGGACATTCCCCAGCTCGACCCCAACAAGGCCTTTTTGTACTCGCCGGCGCTCTTCGACGCCTACGCGGTGGTTCTTGCTGAATTAGGTCGAGACGACGAAGCCGCCCAGTGGGGCAAACGCGCCAGCATCGCTGCCCAAGCTCTTGCCGACGCGGAAGAGTCGGATGACCTGCTCGTTACCGACACCGAAGATTCCACGGTCGTCATCGACGATGAGAGTGCTGAAGGAAACACGGAGCAGGGCAGCACGGAAGAATTGTCCTAATGTTGGGTCGAAGCAAAAACACCCTTGTGTCTGGCTACGACGCCCTGTTTTTAGACCTTGACGGGGTCATTTATCGCGGGCCTCACGCAGTTCCTCATGCGGTGGAAGCGCTCACCCAGTGCGATATTCCCCTGGGGTATCTCACCAACAATGCCTCTCGCACTCCTCAAGCCGTCGCCCAGCAGATTGCGACCTATGGTCTTCCTGCGACGGCTGATGACGTGGTGACGTCGCCACAGGCAGCCGTGAAAATGCTGCGGGGAATGATTCCGGCAGGGTCGCTGGTTCTCGTGGTCGGGGGAGAAGGCCTCACGAGCGAGGTCGAAGCAGCAGGCTTTTCGATTACACGCTCTGCTGAGGATAAGCCTGCCGCAGTGATTCAAGGATTCTCGCCGGAAGTGGGCTGGGCCGAGCTCGCTGAGGCCTCTTTTGCCCTGCAACGCGATGAGTCGGTGGTGTGGGTAGCGACTAACACAGACTGGACGATTCCGATTGAGCGCGGTGTTGCGCCCGGAAATGGGGCCCTGGTTTCGGCAGTTCATCTGGCGGTGGGTCGTTTGGCCACTTTCGCGGGAAAGCCCGAGAAGGCCCTGTTTGATGTGGCGATTGAACGTTTCTCTCACGCCAAGCGTCCACTCATGATTGGCGACCGCCTCGATACCGACATCAAGGGCGCGAATCGAGCGGGAATTGATTCGGCGATTGTGCTCACCGGTATCGACCAGGCCAAGCAGATCCTCGCGGCCGCAGAAGACGAACAACCCACCTACATCCTCGAAGACCTGCGAGACCTTCATCGGCCCTACCCAGAAGTCATCCGCAGTGTCGACAAGGACGGAGTCTCCACCGTCGAAGTGGGGAAAGCGGTGGTGCGGCGGAAAGATCATGTGATTCGGATCGCCCGACACGGAAGTCGTCTCGACACATTGCGCGCCGGGGCTGCGATCATCTACGGCTCGGGGCTGAAAATTTTCGGACTTGATGTCGAACCCGGGATATATTCGTAGCCGTGAGCGAAGTCGACAACTCTCTCGAGCAGCGCATCGCGCAGCTCACAGCAATCGGTGAATTGCCCCTCGATGAGCGCGTCTCGCGACTGGTAGAAGCCGAGGCGGCACTGCGCGACGATTTGGGCCGCTCGACGGCCGACGACCCAGCTACGTCGTGAGCTCATCGAGGCTCGACCGCGCCCTGGTCGAGCGTGGGCTGGTGTCGACTCGCACCAAGGCCCAGCGCCTTATTGAACGAGGCGTCGTGGAGGTGGATGGGGAAGCCATTACCAAGACGTCCTTTTCTGTGTCAGATGACGCTGCCATCGTGGTGACTGAACCAGACATGGACGTAGGGCGGGGGGCGCTGAAACTTCGTGCCGCGCTTGAGCGATGGCCAATTCCGGTAGACGGGGCTAACGCGGTTGACCTCGGGGCCTCAACGGGAGGGTTCACCCAAGTGTTATTGGAGTCTGGGGCCTCTTCTGTTGTGGCAATCGACGTGGGTCATGGACAACTCCATCCCTCAATGGCAGAAGATCCTCGAGTGACCTCGTGGGAAGGCCAAAACATCCTTGAGCTCACTCCTGAATTGTGGCGGCACAAGAAATTTTCTGAGGCCATCACTGTGGTGGTGGCGGATCTTAGTTTTGTGTCTCTTTCTGCCGTGGTCCCCACGGTGGTCAACCTCTTTGGTGTCCACAGCCACTACACCCTCTTGGTCAAACCACAGTTTGAGGTGGGTCGGAGCGGTATCCGCGAGGGAATCGTGAAGAATGAGCGACTGCGAGAACAGGCGCTTCGAGACGTGGCTAATACCTGTGGCGAGGCCGGCATTCCCGTGCGAGCTGTGATGTGTTCACCGATTACGGGGGAGAAGGGAAATGTCGAGTACCTCCTCTACGCCAGTGCAACGTCCAGCTTGTATCCAGCAGAATGGGATGGTCAGATTCCCGTGTTGAGCCCAGGAGAGTGAGCATCATGTCGCGATACATGCTTGTCGTCTCTCACACCGGACGGGAAGAAGCACTCGAAGCGAGCCGTCAAGTCATCCGCACCCTCGCCGACCATGGCGTTACCGCTGTCGCCGACCCCACGCAGCACGATGCTCTCAGTGCGGGCGTAGATGTTGAGGTTGCCCGCCTGGGTGATGTGGCACCATCCGACATTGAATTGGGAATCGTCCTCGGAGGCGATGGCACCATTTTGCTCGCGGCGGAAATTTTGCGCGGTTCTGGCGCACCTCTGCTTGGCGTGAACCTCGGCCACGTGGGATTCTTGGCGGAAAGTGAGCGCGAAGACCTCGCGCTCACGGTTGAGCTGGCGCTGGAGAAAAAGTACGACGTCGATGAGCGTCTCACGCTCGATGTCGTTGTCACCGAAAACGCACAAGAAACTTTCCGCACGTGGGCGCTTAACGAGGCCACCGTGGAAAAAGCGGGCGGTGTGCGAATGGTGGAGCTCGTGCTCGAGGTCGATGGTCGACCGGTGTCGAGTTTCGGCTGTGATGGTGTCGTGCTCTCGACCCCGACTGGTTCGACAGCGTATTCGTTTTCAGCGGGAGGCCCTGTTGTCTGGCCACAAGTCCAAGCGCTTCTGCTTGTTCCCTTGTCCGCCCATGCGCTATTTTCCCGACCTCTCGTCGTTGATCCTGATTCCACCCTGGCCGTCGAGGTTGCTGGCAGAGAAGGCCAGGACGCAGTGCTGTGGTGCGATGGTCGCCGCGGGTGTGCACTTCCCCCTGGCTCCCGCATCACGGTGACAAAGAGTAGTGAGCCAGTGCGCTTGGTGCGCCTTCACCCGGCTCCTTTCAGCGACCGGCTGGTGCGGAAATTTAATCTGCCAGTGACGGGCTGGCGTGGCCCGCAAAAGGGCCAAGCGTGATCGACCACCTCGACATCCGCGATTTGGGGGTCATCGCCCACGCGTCGCTGCCATTTGGCCGAGGCTTCACCGTGCTGACGGGCGAAACCGGAGCGGGTAAAACCATGGTGGTTACCGCACTGGGGTTGCTCTTAGGAGAGCGGGCGGAAAGCGCTCGGGTTCGGATGGGAGCAGAGGCGAGCTGGGTCGAGGGGCGCTTTCTGGCTGGTGGGATTGAGCCGGTCTTCGAGAGAGTATCTGAACTGGGTGGCGCCATCGACGACGGCGAATTGGTGGTGTCGAGACAGATGTCAGCCGAGGGTCGATCTCGCGCGGTCATCGGGGGTCGTTCGGCGCCGATTTCCGTACTGTCTGAAATTGCCGAACAACTCGTGGTCGTTCACGGCCAGTCTGATCAGATTCGATTGAAATCGGAATCAGCCCAACGTGAAGCGCTTGATCGCTATGCCGGAGCAGAAATTCACCGGCTTCTTCAGGACTACGCAACGCTTTTTCGCTCACACCACGACAGGAAAGCTCAACTGCGTGATCTGGAAGAAAACGAAGCGGCCAACCGACAAGAAGTAGAGCGATTGACGGCTGCTGTCGCGGAGATTGAGAAAATTCGTCCGGAATCAGGCGAGGATGAGCGCTTGCGTCAGGTAAGTGAAAGGCTCGAGCACGTCGAGGACTTACGACAGGCGGCTGCCATCGCCGTCCAGGCGATTTCCGGCGAGACGCTCGGCGACGCCTCGGATGCGCGGTCATTAATTGACCAAGCCATTCGATCACTTGAGCGGGTGGTTGATCGTGATGAGAGTCTCGGCCCTATTTTGTCGGGACTGCGTGAAAGCCTTTTTGGCCTCGACGACCAAGCACCAGCCCTCTCGTCGTATCTCAGTGGATTGTCCGAGGGCGAAGGTATAGACCTTGAGTCGGTCATGCACAGACGTGCCGCAATTACTGGGCTGATGCGTTCGTATGGTCCGACTCTGGACGACGTGTTGAAGTTTGAAAAGGAAGCGAGTGACAGGCTTCTCGCGATCGACGTGTCAGGTGGTGCCAAAGAGGCACTCCAACAGCGCATCTCAGAGGACCAGGCAACGCTCGACCAGATGACCGAGAGCATCAGCCAACGGCGAAGAGACGCCGCTTCGGAACTCTCGCGTAAAGTCAGCGAGGAACTCCACGCATTAGCGATGCCCGACGCTCAGTTTTCGGTAGACGTCACACCCAAGGAGCCGTCGCTTTCGGGCGCTGACCAGATTGCCTTTATGCTCACCCCTCACCACGGCGCACCGCCGCGGCCTGTCGCGAAAAGCGCCTCCGGTGGTGAGCTTTCTCGTGTGATGCTGGCGCTAGAGGTCGTCATCGCCGAGGCTGACCCTGTCCCCACCTTCATCTTCGACGAGGTGGACTCAGGAGTCGGTGGTCAAACCGCACTAGAAATTGGCAGGCGCCTCGCGCAACTCTCCCGCACATCGCAAGTCATTTGCGTGACTCATCTGGCCCAGGTCGCAGCACACGCCGACCACCACCTGCAGGTAGTGAAAGACCAGTCCGGCGAATACACCCGCTCCAGCGTTCGCCTGCTCGAAGGCGAGGAGCGACAAGCAGAAATTGCCCGAATGCTCGGTGGCGACCAGGACTCCCAGAGCGCTCGGGAGCACGCGAGAGAAATGCTGGAGCGTCATTCGGTGAGTCGTGGCGGGGTGGAGTGAAAACCGGTTACAGTTGAGACCCGTGGAGGATGAGGTCCAAAAGGATTTGATCCCGGTCACGAAACACATATTCGTCACCGGAGGTGTGGTTTCCTCCCTCGGAAAAGGTCTCACTGCCGCATCGCTTGGCAACCTTCTCACCGGTCGCGGCTTGCGCGTCGTGATGCAAAAGCTTGACCCTTACCTCAACGTCGACCCGGGCACGATGAACCCGTTTCAGCACGGTGAGGTGTTCGTCACCGATGATGGCGCCGAGACGGACTTGGACATCGGGCACTACGAGCGTTTCCTCGATATCAATCTCTCGCGTGCGGCGAACGTGACGACGGGCCAGGTGTATTCGGACGTCATCGCCCGTGAGCGCCGAGGTGAATATTTGGGCGAGACCGTTCAGGTGATTCCCCACATCACAGACGAAATCAAACGTCGGATGCGTGCTCAAGCTGAAGCTGACCCCAAACCCGACGTCATCATTTCGGAAATAGGTGGCACAGTCGGTGACATTGAGAGCCAGCCGTTCATCGAAGCAGCCCGGCAAATTCGCCACGAACTCGGCCGGCACAACGTGTTCTTCGTTCACGTGTCGCTCGTGCCCTTTATGGGCGCCTCGGGTGAACAAAAGACCAAGCCCACTCAGCACTCTGTTGCTACCCTGCGTTCAATCGGTATTCAACCTGACGCACTTGTCCTCCGCAGCGACCGACCCGTTGAAGCCGCAAATCGCCGCAAGATTGCGCTGATGTGTGACGTCGATGAGGCCGCTGTAGTCAATGCGATTGATGTGGCGAGTATTTATGACATCCCTACGGTGTTGCACAGCCAGGACCTCGACGACTACATCATCGACAATCTGCGCCTGAACGCAGGTGAAATGGTGTGGGACGGCTGGTCGGATCTGCTGGACACGGTGCACAACCCCAAACGGGACGTCACCATAGGCTTGGTAGGTAAATACATCGACTTGCCCGACGCGTACCTCTCAGTCGTTGAAGCCTTGAAGGCAGGTGGATTCCACCACAAGGCTCGAGTGGACATTCGTTGGATTACTAGCGACGACTGCGCTACCGACGAGGGTGCCGCAAAGGCGCTGGCTGGTCTCGATGGTATATGTGTTCCCGGAGGGTTTGGGATTCGCGGCATCGACGGAAAAGTGGGTGCACTGAAGTATGCCCGCGAGCACAAGATTCCGACTCTGGGCCTGTGTTTGGGTCTTCAGTGCATGGTGATCGAATACGCTCGCAACGTCGTGGGCCTCGCGGGAGCATCCAGTACTGAGTTTGACCCAGAGAGCAAGTACCCGGTCATTGCCACGATGGCCGAACAAGTCGACATCGTCGATGGCAAGGGTGACCTGGGTGGCACCATGCGGTTGGGTCTCTATGAAGCAACCTTGCAAAAGGGTTCACAGGTCGCTCGGCTGTATGGCGCCGACAAAATCACTGAGCGTCATCGTCATCGCTACGAAGTAAACAATGCGTTCCGCCCCCAATTGACGGATGCCGGCCTGGTGATCTCTGGTCAAAGCCCTAGGGGCGACTTGGTGGAGTTTGTGGAACTCCCCGCCGACGTCCACCCGTTCTATGTCTCAACGCAAGCACACCCGGAGCTTCGCTCCCGCCCGAACCGCGCTCACCCGCTTTTCGCTGGGTTGGTTGCGGCGGCGCTAGAGCGTCATGAGGCGTCTGAACTTTTCCCGGTGGGGGCCAACCAGGACGCGTCGTGACGCGCGACCAGTTAGTCGATAACCCCGAAGAGCCAACAGTTTCTCTTCGCGAAAAGGTCTACTCCGGCGCCGTGTGGGATGTGGTGCGGGAAACTTTCGATTATGGCGAAGGACAACTTGTCCGAGATTTTGTTGATCACACCGGCGCCTCTGCCGTCGTGGCCCTCAATGACCGCGACGAGGTTCTCCTGCTTCGTCAATACCGACACCCCGTGCGAAGCCGCAACTGGGAGCTTCCTGCCGGACTCCTCGATCAACCAGGCGAAGACCCTCGGGAATGTGCGATTCGTGAGTTAGCGGAAGAAGCGAGTTACGAGGCAACCGATTGGACCCATATGACGACACTCAACGTGTCGCCCGGTGGCTCAAATGAGCTGATTCATATTTTTCTTGCCCGAGGACTCTCGCTGGTCTCTCACGACTACGTGCGCACGGGGGAAGAAGCCGATTTAGAAGTGGTGTTCTGGCCTCTTGCCCAGGCGGTTCAAGCTTCGCTGCACGGAAAGATTCGCAACCAAATTTCTGTCACTGGCCTTTTGTTCGCACATCTGTGGCATGAGCGACGCTAAGTCGACCCCTTTGCAACACCAAGCAGAACGGTTTCTGCGCTACCTCGCCTTGGAGAGGGGCCGTTCGGAGAACACACTCAAGGCATACCGGGGTGACCTCAGCGGTTATTTGACCTGGCTCTCTTACCTCGGCATCGATTCTCCCCAGGCCATAAACGAAAATCGTGTCCAGCTCTTCGCTGCGGGGCTTAGTGGTTCGCCCCGTTCTATTCAACGACGGCTTTCTGCGGTGAGATCATTCCACCGGTTCTTGGTCGAAGAGGGGGTGGCGACATCGGACCCTACATCCCAATTGACTCCACCTGCCCAGCCCGATCGGCTACCGAAGGCACTCTCTGTGAGTCAGGTGCAGCGGCTATTGGAAAGCGTCGGCGGCGACGATCCGGTGGCCCTTCGCGATCGTGCGTTGCTGGAGGTGCTTTATGCCACCGGCGCTCGGGTCAGTGAAGTAACTGGCCTGGCTGTTGATGATGTTTTTGGTTCCGACGGCTCGACAGCGGAACTGCTTCGCGTGGTGGGAAAGGGAAACAAAGAGCGCATTGTGCCGTTAGGTTCGCACGCCCGTAAGGCACTCGATGCCTATGTGGTGCGGGCCCGGCCAGCCTTGGCTCTCAAGTCGAAGCGCTCCAGCGCGGCACTGTTTTTGGGGGCACGAGGTGCGGCGATGAGCCGGCAAAACGTGTGGTTGATCTTGCAACAGAGAGCGGAAGCAGCCAAGTTGGGCGAAAGACTCTCGCCCCATACGCTGCGCCACTCGTGCGCTACTCACTTATTGCAAGGGGGAGCCGATATCCGCGTCGTTCAAGAACTTCTGGGGCACCAATCGGTGCAAACCACTCAGATCTACACCAAGGTCACCATCGACTCACTCAAAGACACCTTCTACGCCGCCCATCCTCGAGCCACGGGGTAGTGAACAGTAGACTGTGGGCATGACTCCGGCCGCAAAGAATTCCGCCAAAACGGGCCCTACGGGCCGTCCATTGCGGGAGTTCGCGGAGCCAGCATCGCTCAAACAGCACGGCCCGGCCCGAATTATCGCTCTCGCCAATCAAAAGGGTGGAGTGGGTAAGACCACCACCACAATTTCTCTCGCGGGCGCCCTCGCAGAGTATGGCAGAACCGTCTTGTTGGTGGACTTTGACCCCCAAGGGGCGTTGTCGGCGGGCATGGGCATCAAGAGCCACGATGTCCCCACTATTTATGACCTGATGATTGGTCGTCAGAAAGACGTGCGCCAAGCCATCCAGCCCTCAAAGGTCAAGGGAATCCACGTAATTCCGGCAAATATTGACCTGTCGGCCGCTGAAGTGCATCTGGTGATCGAAGTGGCACGAGAGCACATCCTGGCCAACATTCTCAAACCCGTTGCCGCCGATTACGACGTGGTGTTCATTGATTGCCAGCCCTCGTTGGGCTTGCTCACGGTGAACGCTCTCACCGCCTCGCACGGGGTCCTCATCCCACTCGAGGCAGAGTACTTTGCCCTGCGTGGCGTGGCGCTGCTCATTGACACCATCGACAAGGTTCGTGATCGGCTCAACCCGGCACTCCAATTAGATGGAATCGTCGCGACGATGTACGACGCGAGAACCCTGCACGCTAAAGAAGTGCTGGAGCGAGTAGTGGACGCCTTTGGTGACAAAGTTCTCGACACCGTCATCGGGCGCACCGTGAAATTCCCTGACGCCTCGGTGGCGGCAGTACCCATTACCGAATTCGCCCCCCAACACGCCGGCGCGAACACCTATCGACAACTAGCGCGGGAACTTATTGCGAGGGGCGCTATTGCCTAGTACGACCGATGTCGACCGCAGCGAGGAGGCAACCTCCGGGTCGAGTGACTTCCGCGTGTCACTGGATAACTTTGATGGCCCCTTTGATCTCTTGCTGAGCCTTATCTCCAAGAAACAAATGGATATCACCGAGGTGTCACTCGGAGCAGTAACCAGCGAGTTTTTGAGCTACGTGAGCGGTATGGAGGGGGCCGAGGAGTTAGAAAAGGCTAGCCAATTTCTTGTTGTGGCAGCCACCCTCCTCGACATGAAAGTTGTGGGGCTTCTTCCCCAGGGTGACTACGTCGACGCAGAAGACGTCAAGATTTTGGAAGCCCGAGACTTACTCTTCGCGCGCTTGCTCGAATACCGGGCGTTTAAGGATGTCTCGTCCTGGTTTGCTGAGCGTCTCGAAAACGAATCCCGCCGGCACCCACGTGTGGTGGCTTTAGAGCAGCGCTATCGGGACAACACGAGGCGTCTGAGTTGGTCAACAAGCGTCGATGACTTCATGGCACTAGCGCTCTTGGCCATGACCCCCCGAGAAATACCTATCGTGTCGCTCGATCACCTTCACGCACCCTTGGTGAGTGTGCGTGAGCAAGCGATATTTGTGTTGGGTGTGTTGCGATCCGGAGAGAGCACTTTCCGATCGTTGATTGCGGGGGTGTCTGAGCGGGGAGTGGTTGACGCTCGGTTCCTCGCAGTATTGGAGCTTTATCGGCAGTCGGCGGTGTCATTTCACCAACTAGAGCCCCTTGGTGAGCTGACCGTTCGCCTTATTGATGACAATTTTTCTGACGAACAACTCGCTTCCCTGGGAAGCGAGTGGTCTGAGCCGCCTGAGGAGGCCGCATGAGTGACACCGAAGTCCACGACGACTCAACACCAGTTGAACTAGATGACCTCTCCGGAGCCATTGAGGCTCTATTGATGGTGGCGGACCAGCCTCTCGCGGCCGTAGTAGTTGCGCAGACATTGGGCGTTCCGCTCTCCCGAGTGAACGAGGCCATTGGCGCGCTTCAATCGGATTACAACGGGGAATTAGGTGGCCCGCGGAGGGGCTTTGAAGTGCGTGAAGTAGGCGGAGGGTGGCGCATCTACGCCCGCGAGGAGTTTGATGATGTGGTTCTGAGCATGCTCCACGATGATTCTCCGCAGCGGCTGAGCCAGCAGGCGCTCGAAACCCTTGCGGTCATCGCCTACAAGCAGCCAGTGACCCGCTCTCAGGTCTCCGCTGTTCGTGCCGTAAATGTCGACACCGTCATGCGGACGCTAGTTGCCCGGGGCCTCATCACCGAGCATTCGACGGACTCCGAGACGGGTGCCATTTTCTACCAAACCACTCCGCTACTTGTCGAATATTTGGGAATTGAATCGCTCGAACAGCTCCCGCCGATTTCTCCCCTCCTGGACGATGGTCGTTCGGGGTTCGACGATGTCGAGGGTTGAGCCAAGCGGCGAGCGACTCCAAAAGGTTCTTTCCCGCGCGGGAGTCGCGTCGAGGCGTCAGGTGGAACAGTTTTTGCTCGCTGGACGAATCACCGTCAACGGCGAGGTCGTGACTGAACTGGGGCGACGGGTGAACGCCTCGACAGATGTCGTGTCGCTCGATGGGCGCGTATTGCAACTGGACGTCGAACGCCGCTATGTGATGGTCAACAAGCCTCCCAAGATGGTCACGTCGATGAGTGACGACAAAGGAAGGCGCGACCTGGGGGAGTTTGTCGAAGAAATCGGAGAGAGGCTGTTTCCGGTGGGGAGGCTCGACTACGACACGACAGGATTGCTGCTGCTCACCAATGATGGCGACGCGGCCCAAGTACTTGCCCACCCGTCTTTTGGCGTAGAGAAAAACTACGTGGCGACGGTGAGGGGTGGTGTCGCGTCCAAAACGCTACAGAAGATGAAAACCGGAGTAGACCTCGACGACGGCCCAATAGCTGTTGATCATGCCATGGTCGTGGGAGAGCCTCGTGGAGGCCAGACAATTCTTGAAATCACGCTTCACTCTGGCCGAAATCGAATTGTCCGACGGCTATGTGAGGCTCTCGGACACCCCGTCGTGACGTTGCACCGCCGACGATTCGGCCCCTTTCACCTCGGCGGGTTAAAACTGGGCGCCTGGCGCGACTTGACAGCGGAGGAGCGTCACCAGCTCGCTACGCTAGTGGAATTGGCCAAAAAAGAGTCCGGGGAGGGAAATGATGGCGGCTAATTCTGCGCCCGTGCCCTTTTCGGGTGTCCGAATCGTGGGGACTGGTCTATTGGGCACCAGTATTGGCCTGTCTCTTCGAGAAATGGGTGTTTCCGTGTGGTTAGCCGACCAATCATCGTCGGCGTTGTCTCTCGCTGAGGACTATGGCGCGGGACGGGCAGAAACGGCCACTGCTAATGACGTTGACCTCGTGGTAGTCGCGACACCGCCCGATGTGACGGCGGGAGTGATTGCGGCGGAGCTCACGGCCTTCCCGAAGGCGCTCGTCATTGATGTCGCGAGTGTCAAGGGCGGGATTCTTGAGGAGCTCGAGTCCCTGCAAGCTGATGTCGAGAGATACGTGGGTACCCACCCCATGGCAGGCCGGGAAAAGGGAGGGCCCACCTCAGCTCGGGTGGACTTATTTACGGGGCGTCCCTGGGTGGTGTGTTCCCGCGAAGAAATTGATCCCGAAGCGTTGGAGCGAATCTCGCGTTTAGTGAGCGCCTTGGGGGCCAGTGAAGTTCGCATGACAACGGAAGAGCACGATCGAGCGGTCGCGGTTGTCTCTCACCTGCCTCAAGTGGTGAGCAGCGCGGTCGCTGCCGAACTGAACCGTGCCCACGAGACAGATTTGAACCTGGCGGGACAGGGCGTTCGTGATGTCACCCGAATCGCCGGAAGCGATTCGGCGCTGTGGCAGCAGATTTTGAGCCACAACGCCGGGGAGGTCGCCGCACTCGTGCGTTCTGTGGGGGAACATCTCACTCGCACAGCCGATGCGCTCGACAACCTCGGCGCAACGGGTTCTAAAACGAGAATCGCCGAGCTTCTCGAATCCGGAGTCTCCGGGGTTGCTCGCTTGCCGGGAAAGCATGGTCGAAGCGCGCGCTTTGCTTCGGTCACGGTCATCATCGACGACAAGCCCGGCCAATTGGCCGCTCTCCTCACCGAGGTGGGTGAGATCGGAGTGAACCTCGAAGATATGACGTTGGAGCATTCACCTGGTGCAGCCGTCGGTTTTGTGGAGCTGTTCGTCGAGCCCTCGAGTGCCTCGACGCTTGCTGATGACCTCGATGGCCGCGGTTGGCGAATTGCAGGAGAACGCTCGTGAGTGTCGTCGTGGCGGTGGATGGGCCCGCAGGGAGTGGAAAATCGAGTGTGTCGAAGGCGGTAGCGCGACAACTGGGTTTTTCCTATTTGGACACCGGGGCTGCGTATCGGGTTGTCACCTGGTCGTGTCTCAATTCCGGCGTCAATCTCGAGGACGAGTCGGAAGTGGTGGACCACCTTGGCTCAATGAATTACCGGGCTCCACTGGACCCCGACCGCCAATTGATCGAGCTGGGCGGAGTGGATATTACGGAGGCCATCCGGAGCGAGAAAATTTCCTCACACGTATCGGCCATTGCCAAACACCCTCAGGTGAGGGTGTTTCTCAATTTTGGCTTTCGCAGCCTCGCTGATTCTGCAGAAGAGGGCATCATCATCGAAGGTCGAGACATTACGACGATTGTCGTACCTGACGCTCCGGTGAGAGTGTTGTTGACGGCCGACGAAGACACACGTATTCAGAGGCGACAGACAGAAATGGGCAACGGGAACGCGGCTGCTCTTTCCCAACGTGATCAGGCCGACCGAAAGGTTGTCGACTTTATGACCGCTGCCGACGGTGTTCACACCATCGATTCGACCGACCTCACGTTTGACCAAACTGTTCAGGCGCTCAAGTCCCTCATTGGGCCCCACCTCGAGAAAGCGGGGGCATGAGATGAGTGCAGAAGAATTCGCTGATGATGACAAGAGAGCCGAAGGGTTACTCGTTGGCCTTGATGACTACGAATTAGAGGAAGAGGATCGCCTTCTTCTCTCAGAAGAGTACGACCCCGCAGAGCTGGGCGCTGTCGAAGCAAGCCTTCCCGTCGTGGCGGTGGTCGGTCGGCCCAACGTGGGTAAATCCGCATTGGTAAACAGGATTTTGGGTCGCCGCGAAGCCGTTGTGCAGGACATTCCGGGTGTTACCCGTGACCGTGTGAGCTACCCGGCTGAATGGAATGACCGTCGCTTCACTCTCATGGACACGGGAGGGTGGGAGCCCGATGCCAAAGGGCTCGACCAGTCCGTCGCCGTCCAGGCGGAGGTCGCCATCGATTTGGCGGAGGTCATTATCTTCGTTGTCGATTCGCGAGTGGGAGCGACTGCGACTGACGAGCGCGTGGTGGCGCTCCTGCGCCACAGCGGCGTTCCCGTCGTGGTTGCTGCCAACAAAGTGGACGACCAGGGTGGAGAAGCCGATGCCACTGCTCTGTGGTCTCTCGGTTTGGGGGAGCCGTGGCCCGTATCGGCTCTGCATGGTCGCGGTGTCGCCGACATGCTCGACCACATCTTGACCCTGCTCCCGAAAGAATCGAAGACGTCGGGGCTGATGGGTCCAGGCCCCCGCAGGATTGCGCTCGTCGGAAAACCCAATGTGGGCAAGTCGAGCCTTCTCAATAAAGCCGCCCGCGAGGAGCGAGTGGTGGTGAACCCGATGGCGGGAACAACTCGCGATCCAGTCGACGAACTCGTGGAAATCGGGGGCGAAACCTGGCGTTTTGTCGACACAGCGGGTATTCGGAAAAAGGTGCACCTCCAGCAGGGCGCTGATTTTTACGCAAGCCTTCGCACCCAAGCGGCATTGGAAAAAGCCGAGGTCGCGGTGGTCGTAATTGATGTCACCGAAGAAGTCAGCGAACAAGACATGCGGATTATCGATTTGGTAGTCGAATCGGGCCGTGCCCTTGTATTGGCGTTCAATAAATGGGACCTATTGGACGATGAACGCCGGAGGTACCTCGAGCGAGAAATCGAAACGGACCTCGATCACGTGGCGTGGGCTCCGAGAGTCAATATTTCTGCGAAGACCGGGCGCCACCTCGAGAAGCTTCCTACCGCGCTACACACTGCGCTGGAGTCGTGGGACCGACGCATTTCCACCGGGGCTCTCAATGCGTTTATTGCCGAAATCTCCCAGTCGCACCCTCACCCTGTGCGCGGAGGAAAACAGCCCCGCATTCTCTATGCCACCCAGGCTGCGACACGTCCTCCGACCTTCGTGTTCTTCACCACAGGTTTTCTCGACCCTCAATACCGCCGTTTTATCCAGCGTCGACTGCGTGAGGATTACGGGTTCGAAGGAACGCCCATTCGCATCCAGATGCGGGTGCGTGAGCGCCGAAGCGAGACGAAGAGGCGCTAACTGTGTCGATGATGCCACCTCCGCTCCCGCCGGAACACCTGAGAGACCCGGGGGACGCCTGGGTGGAAGGGCCGGATGGCAAACGCTACTGGGGCCGATTCGGAGCTGCGGGCGCTCTAGTGTGGCACCCGCCCAAGGGGGTACTTCTTCAGTTGCGTGCCGAATGGTCTCACCACGGGCTCACCTGGGGGATTCCTGGCGGAGCGCTCAAAGCGGGGGAGTCAGCTCACCATGCGGCTCTTCGAGAGTCCCATGAAGAAGCGGGAGTGCCGGAGGAGGGGTTAGAAACCCTGCATACAGAAATTTTTGACCTCGGCTTTTGGTCATACACCACCGTCTTGTTTCGCTCTGATTCGTATTTCGAACCGGTGGTTAATGACCACGAAAGTGCCGACGTGGCATGGATTTCCCTAGCTGAAGTCGACAAGCTGCCACTGCACCCCGGATTTGCCAGTTCGTGGCCGAGTCTTCGGGGCATTATCGACAGCCAGGGGAACTGACACCCACTACACTTGTGGGGTCACGGGCTGTGGCGCAGCTTGGTAGCGCACTTGACTGGGGGTCAAGGGGTCGCAGGTTCAAATCCTGTCAGCCCGACAGAAAATCCCGATCTCACCAGGGCATGGGGATGTCGCGAATAGGTTCAGCGTCATCGGGTATTGCCTTCAGGGGCTCAGAACCCGCGCGAATGCATAACCATTTGAGGTTGGTGGGGCTATCAGGCATGCACCGCCAGGTGCGCATGACGCCAGTGCTCACGTGGTCAACGGTTCCCGCTTTGACGTCGACAATCTCGTCATCGAGGCCCATTTGACCCTTACCCTCTAGAAAGACGTACACCTCTTCCAGTTCGGAGTGGCTATGCCAGTAGCCAGCTTCTTCGCCGGATTGCCGGAGACCTTCAGGCTGGTGACCTTCCCTCAATTCCGCTCGTCGTTTATCGCCGGGGCACTGCTGGCTTTTGCGCTAAGTTTTGATGATTTCTACGTCACGATCTTCACCGCTCCGCCCGGGGTGGACACTCTTCACCGCTCCGCCCGGGGTGGACACTTTGCCACTGTGGATTCTCAAAGAGATGGCGCGGCCGAACCAGGCCAGCGTTGTGAACGTGGTTGCAACAGTGGTGATTTTGCTCTCGCTGATTCCCGCTTATTTCTCGCAACGTTTGGGCGAGAAGACGATCAGCGCTAGTACTAAAAAGCGCTTGTGTAGGCGTTGAGAGCTGGCTGTCCGCCCAGGTGGGCGTAAAGAACCCTTGAGCCTTCAGGAAAGTACCCCTCGTTCACCAAGTCGATAAGCGCAGCCATCGACTTGCCCTCATAGACCGGGTCCGTAATCATCGCGTCAAGTCGGGCTGCCGTCCGAATAGCGTCAATCGTTCTCGGCCCAGCCACGCCATAAATGCCGTCGTGCCACCGGTCGAGTAGGACAATTTCGTCATCGGCTATGTCGCGGCCAAGCTCGATGGCGTCTGCTGTCCGGCGGGCAATGCGAGCAATTTGATCCCACGTTTTCTCCACCGTCGCTGAGGCGTCGATGCCAATCACGTCTTGCGCGCGGTCGCTATGCGCAAACCCGGCGATCATTCCACCTTGGGTGGAGCCCGTGACTGAGCAGACGATGATGTTGTCAAAACGAATGCCGAGGTCCTCTTCTTGGTCCTCAACTTCAAACGCCCACGAGGCGAACCCATGTCCTCCGAGCGGGTGATCAGACGCACCCGCCGGTATCGCGTAGGGGGTTCCGCCGTTGGCTTTCACTTCCTCGATGGCTTCCTCCCACGATGGGCGGAAACCAATATCAAACCCGGCCGGGTCCAACCGAACATCGGCGTCCATCAGCCGGGAGAGGAGGATGTTGCCCGTCTCTTCGTACAAAGGGTTTTCCCATTCGACCCAGTGTTCTTGAACAAGGACGGCTTTCATTCCAAGCCGTGCAGCGACGGCAGCGACCTGTCGGGTGTGGTTTGACTGCACTCCTCCGATAGACACGAGAGTGTCACAGCCTGAGTTCACTGCATCTTGAGCGAGAAACTCAAGCTTTCGAGTCTTGTTTCCGCCGTAAGCCATGCCGGAGTTGAGATCCTCACGCTTGGCCCAAATCTCCACCTTTCCGCCGAGGAACTCGGTCAGCCGGGGGAGAGGGTGGACGGGGGAGCGTCCCAGGAGAAAGTTGGCTTTCGGGGTGGCGCTAAGAGCTTCACGAGTCATACCCACGAGGTTAGTAGCCGCGCTGGTGTGTTGCCGCCCTTATCGACACCCATTCCGACAGGTAGCCTTGGAGAATGGCAACTCTCGCTGATGTGGCCCGCAAAGCGGGGGTCTCGAAGTCGACCGCCTCTCGCGCTTTGTCAGGGCACGGGTCGGTGTCGCTTGCGACGAAGAAGAGGGTTGCCGCGATTGCCAAGGAAATGGGTTTTGTTGCCTCGAGCGCAGCGGAGAGCTTGGCCACCGGTCGATCGAAGAACATCGCCCTTGTCACGCCGTTTGTGAACCGCTGGTTCTACAGCGAAGTCATCGACGGAGTCGAAGCGGCGCTGATTGGCGCGGGCTACGACCTGACTCTGTATCGACTTACCGATAACGAGGAGCAACGCCGAGCTCTTTTTGACTATTTCTTGGTCCGCAAGGGCGTGGATGCGGTTATTGCCCTCACCCTCTACATCACGGACGACGAAGTGGCGCGCCTCGATTCTTTGGGCAAACCCATCGTCGGTATTGGCGGCAAGATTCCCGGGGTGTCGACTTTTTTCATCGACGATCGGGTGGTGGCACGGCGTCAAACCGAGCACTTGATTTCGTTGGGACACACCCGTCTTGTCCACTTTGGCGGTGACCTCGAACACCAATTGGACTTTGAAGTCCACGCTGGTCGACTCAAGGGTTTCCGCGATGCCATGGAGCGCGCTGGGCTCTCCCGCGATAACGATTTTGTGGCGGTGGATGTGTCGACCAGTGGAGGATATGAGGCGGGGATGCGAGTCTTGGCTGACCCGACGAATCGACCAACTGGAATCGTCGCAGTCAGTGATGAGGTCGCTATCGGAGCAATGATGGCCGCGTATCGCCTCGGCCTCAGTGTGCCAGGGGATTTGTCGATCATCGGCATCGACGGTCACCCGCTGGGGGAGGCATTGGGGCTCACTACGATGGTCCAGCACGTGTCCAAGCAGGGCGCCATCGCAGTCTCTCAAGCGTTAGCGTTGTTGGGAGGCATGTCGGCATCTGACGACGACGATTTGGCGATGGAGCTCCCCGTAGATCTGAAGATCCGTCGCAGCACCGGGCCCGTTTCCGTATAGGCGATGAGACGCTACCCTCGCAGCATGAGCGATAAGCCTCGTGATTTGGAAAAAATCTGGCGGATAGTGGGTTGGGTCTTTGCGGGTATTGCGCTCGTGATTGTGGCGGGACCACAGATTCTTGGCCTGTTCCGAAGCTGAACAGGCGGCAACCTTTCCGATGCCGCGCTAGTCTCTGCCTGTGGAATGGGCTCTCATCATCGCGATGGCGATGTATTCGTTTACGCTCGCGGTGACCCCAGGGCCAAATAACACCGCACTTTTGGCTATCGGCGGGACCCATGGCTTTCGGGCCACTGCGCCCTACCTCGGCGGAATGGTCGTGGGTTTGGCCGTCCTCGTATCGATCATGGCCATAGGACTCGGTGCTCTTCTCGAGCTTTTTCCGACCGTGTATCTGGTCATGAAATATGTGGCCTTCGGATATGTGTTGTTTTTGGCGTGGAAGACCTTTCGCGCAACACCCTCGCGCGAGACGGACGGCTTGCGACAGCCGATCAGCGTGATTCAGGCGGCGCTGTTTCAGTTAGTGAACCCCAAGGCGTGGATCGCCACGGGCACCCTCATCGCTGCGTATGTGCCCGAGGGGGCAACCGCGTGGTCTTTTGTGGTTGCGGGTCTCACCTTCATCATGGCCACGATGCCCGGGGCCATGATGTGGGCCGGCGCTGGCCAGGTGGTGAACTACCTTCTGGCCGGTTCACGCGCCCACCGAATCTTCAGCCTGGTGATGGCCATCGCCCTGGTGGCGTCGATGATCCCGGTTCTCTTTCTCATGTAATAGGCAAGCAGTAGCGTGGGACACATGACGACGTGGAAAATTGTGGTTCCTAATGGCGAATACGATTTGACAACCGAGGAGCTGGCCATGTGGGCTTCAGCGCGGAAGGTCAACGGCGATACTCGGGTGTTCGATCAGCGTGGTGA
>Ga0181559_10002132_pt1 | contig 19553 bp, 10 predicted proteins | sample 011ome_21_FD_133752 | JGI IMG/M metagenome (GOLD analysis project Ga0181559, IMG submission 133752) | Coastal salt marsh microbial communities from the Groves Creek Marsh, Skidaway Island, Georgia - 011508AT metaG (megahit assembly) | ecosystem: Environmental > Aquatic > Marine > Intertidal...
AAGATGTGCATCACGAAGTGGAATGGGTCATCGCCATAGGTAAAGGAGGTAAACACATTTCCCTCAACCAGGCTTGGGACCATGTGGCAGGCTGGGCGGTAGGCATTGATTTTACCGCGCGCGATCTTCAGGCAAAAGTCAAAGCGGCGGGTAAGCCATGGACACTAGCTAAGGGATTCGATGGTTTTGCTCCCGTAAGTTCCTTTTCTGCTAAACCCTCGGCAATTAGCCTTGAAGATATGTCGGACTATCAGCTGCAATTCCAAGTTAATGGGATTACTCGACAGTCGGAGCACCTTAACCAAATGCTCTTTAGCGCAAGCGAATTGATCCAGTATTTATCGAGTGTATTTACCCTTCAACCTGGAGATCTAATTTTTACGGGCACGCCCTCTGGAGTATCGCAAGTGGTCCCAGGAGATCGATGCCTCGCAGAACTCAAAGACCCTAAAGGATCAACCACACATCGACTCGAAATTGTAATTGAATGAAACAGATAGCGGTTGGTTTATTACTTGGCTTAAGCATGAATGTTGCACAAGCCAATGTTTTTGCAAAGTCTGCAAGCTTTAACGGTGCTGCGCCCTTCGTTGATTCTGAGAACTTTGCATATTCAGTGCCAACCACCAAAGAAGACACCACCTTCACGCCCGATTATCGCTGGCCGGTCGATATCTCACGCCACCTCTCTGGTACCTTTGGCGAAACGCGATCGGCTCATTTCCATTCCGGACTCGACATCAAAACCTGGGGCCGTGAAGGGTACCCTGTCTTTGCCAGCGAGCGAGGATACATAAGCCGGATTGCCATTAGTGCGGTTGGTTATGGCAAGGTTCTCTATGTCACTCATCCCAATGGATACACCAGTGTATATGCTCATTTGCAACGTTTTAGACCCGATATTCAAGCCTATATCGATTCGATTCGAGTGGCCAGAGGCTATCTGTTTGAAATCGACCTCGACCTTGGCTATGCCGAAAACAGATTCAAAGGCGCTCCCAGTAAACCACGGTTTAATGTGAACCGAGGCGAGCGCATCGCTTTTTCTGGTTCCAGTGGTATTGGCCCTCCACACCTGCACTTCGAAATCCGTAACCCCGAAGAGCGCGCCCTCAATGCTTTGGAATATGGCATCGCGGTAAAGGATCAAGTTCCCCCCACCATTCGTTCGCTCATGGTTCTCCCACTTAGTGCACGTAGCAGGGTTCAAGGACAAACAACAAAACAAGCTTTTCGGGGTACTACCACCGATGGTGATGCAACTGATTTTGGGATGGTAGAAGTAGATGGCCCTATTGGCGTAGCTTTCGATATTTTTGATGGGGCGGATGAAGTTACCAACAAATATGCCTTTTATGAGGCTTGGCTCATTGATCATGGCCTTGGACATGAACCAGAATCTGAACATGGACATGATGCCGACACTGTATTCTATCAGCGCATCGATGCCGTAGATTTTGAGGACGGCGGTGCGATGTTTTTCGATCGACTAGCCGGGCCAGGAAATAGGAGGCGCGGTTATCAGGTCTTTTTTCCTCAAGAAGGTCCCTCCATTCCCTTTTACAAACAAGCAACTATAGGCCCCGGGGTAGGCCAATCGCTCGGCAGCCAAGCTGGAGATCAGCGTCGTTTTGAACTTGTGGTCAAGGATTACAACGGAAACACCTCTCGAGCTTTTTATCGGTTAAAGCAGAAAAAAAGCCAGCCTCCTATTCCGGATACTTTCCAACTAGCTCGACAGACATCCGTGCATCCCTCCGATTGGAGCTGGCAAGCCAACTGGGTATCCATCAGCGATAGCATTACCGCGGAACTGCCCGATGCTAGTACCCATTGGATTCAGAACCGTCAGCTGTTTAGTATGATACGTCTGAAACCGAATCAACCAGCTATGCTTCGAAGTCAAGACCAGCGCATCCGTTTGCTGGCTGAGGAAGATAGTTTTTCAGACACGCTCAGTGTAGGTGTCTTCCATGATCATTCGAGGCAACCCTTGCTAGGAATACTCCCTCTTCCACTCCCCCAACAAAAACCCTTCACCATCGAATGGTTTGTGGGAGATTATGTAACCACTCTTGATTCTCTTGGTTTCGCGCGCGAATCTCTTTCCCTATTCAAATTTGACCCTGAAGACAACTCCTTTAGCCGAGTATCCTCACAGCTTAGAGGAGGCACCATACGTGCTCGCGTTTCGGGAAGTGGGTTATTCACCCTTTGGGCCGATACCTTAGCCCCAAAAGTTTCTAATCTAAAGGTTAGCCCAACCGTTTTTGGCAGCACGGGAGTTCGCCTCAACTTCTCTGAAGAACATTCAGGCATTGACACCAAGGCCTCCTTTATCAGAGTAAATGGAAAAGAAGGCATTATCGAGTACGATTACGAAGAAGATGAAATGCTTTACTATCTACCAGGCTGGGTTGCCGATCCTTCCGAGTCACTCCTCATAGAATATGAAGTAGTGGACGGATCGGGAAACCGAACCACGCGTCGCATAGAGCGATCCGCACCCTAAGTTTAAATCTTTAGAGCAAATCGTGGCGGAACACCACCTTACGATAGCGTTTATCGAGCTCACTTCGCTTCACTTCAATGAACTCTAAACCCAGTTTTTCATTCACATGGCTGATAAAGCGCTTGCGAAATACCGAATATTGCGATTCATTGGATAAACTAGGTAAAACCTGCTTATCAAAATCCTTGAGTTCACAGGTATGGATATTTTTGGACTTCAAATCCATGACATAGTTCCAAAAACTCAGATCGGTAGACTCTGTAAACCGGATGGTTTCACCCCCAACATCCACCAATACCAGATCGGGCCTGAGCATGATCGAAGAGTTTGCCCTTAATTTTAAACTCGATACACCTACCCACGACTTGTACCTAAAACCAAAAAATATTAGAATAAGTACCACAGCTCCTAGGGTAAAATATCCCAAGATCCGAGTAGATTCACTTAGATTTCGCTCCTGCATAATCGTCGTATAAGATCGTTCTACCCCATTGGGAAGCGTTAGCGAAAACGAGTATAAATACTCATCAATACCATCTGCTTTGGTATCCCCTATAAATAACCAGCGATCATGACTAGGGTCATAGCTACCCAACCGAAAATGAAGTATAGGAGACAAATACTCGTCGTTGGTTACATACTTACGCACCACATTCTTCTTGATATCATAAAAAAATCCGCCAAACAGGTACATGAGTCTAGAAACTGGATCGATGCGCTGCATCCCAGATTCGGTATGTGAGCTAAATAACAAACCCAACTCAAAAGTACCCATTAGAACCCACCTCCAATTATTGGGTAAGAGTTTATACACCAAAACTTGCCCATCGACATATTGTGTATAATAAAAGGCTTCCCCTACCGAATCATAGTCTAAATCCCCTATGTAATGTTTGGACGGAATGTCTCCATAGGCAGGAATATCCAACCATTCTTTTTCTCTATTATTATAAAAAATGAGCTCATTTTTTTTGGTGAACTCACCATACCCCCCAAAGGCATAGATAGAGTAATCATTATCAATAAACTGCTCTGCGTGCCCATAGAACCCTCTAAAATTATACGATTGATCCAAGCGCTCGAGTTCACGGGTATCAAAATCGTAACGAAACACTCGCCCTAATCCCGCATCCCAAAACAAGAGCGCATGTTCCTGGGCGAGGTACACCAGGTTGCTTAAATGTAAAAGCTCCCGGTCAAGGGTATCGATAACCTCAATGGTATGATCTAAATCGAAACGAACCAACCAGCCATCATCAGGAAAATAGCTGTAGGCAACATGATGAACGGTATCAATAGTAATACGATGCCGGTCGAGTAATTTTTCATTCCAAACATCTTGAGGAATGATTTCATAGCGGTCAGGCCCACCTAGCTCTTGACCAAGTGCCCCTTGTGAAATGGCCCCCATAAGTAGCCAAATCAAAGCCCATAACCTCATTTTTTTACACATAACTAACTCAGTTTAACTGAAAAAGCATTAAAAATAAAATCACTTCAACCAAAGTTCTCCATAATGAAACACCAAGCGTTTATATCGACGATCCAATTCACTCTTCTGCAACTCAATAAACATAATTCCCAGCTTACTATTGATGTGCCGAATCAACTTATTTCGCTTAACCGAATACTGCGATTCATTCGACAGAGACGGAAGCACCTGCGCATCAAATTCCTTCAGCTCACAGGTCTGCAGATTTCGCTCCTTTAACTCCAGCACAAAGCTCCAAAACTTACGATCCAAGTCATCACTAAAAACTACTCTCCTTTCGGCAATTCGCACTATTACCCGATCTTTATTCACATCGAAATTCAACGTATCATCCTGCTTTTTTCGGGTTGAAGCCGTCCCCTTTCGTAGTACAAAGGCAATTAAAAAAGAAAACGAAACCAACCCAATGACCATCAAACCCATGTTCCGCTGATTAACTATGGCCACCGACTCAGGCACTATGATTTCATAGGCGCGAGGGTCTCCATCTGCATCAACCAAGCGATAGCGAATAAAGTCTAAACTGAGTTCTTTGTTTTTGGATTGCACCATCATCGCCCAATTTTTTGTCTCCTCATTGTAAGCGCCCATCAAAAAATCGGCGATTTGAGGCAGATCACCATTTCCAATGGCATAATCTCTAACCTCATTAGCATTTATGTCATAATAATAGGTCCCATACAGATAAATGAGCTCAAGATCTGGATTATACCGGCGCATACCACTCACAAAACCGCCATGACTTGGGAAATTATTGATGGTAAAATCTCCCAAAAAATTCCATCGCCAATTGGTTTGATTGACGCGATAGATCTTCACATTTATATCATAAAACTGGATGTAATAAAAGTCTTGCGTCTTCGTATCCAGCACCAGATCTCCGTAATACTGCTCATCGGGACGGTCTCCATAATAGGGGATATCAAGCCATTCTTTGTTGGTGCCATTGAAATACAACATCTGATCCTTGAAAGTAAATTCACCAAATCCCCCGAAAGCGAAGATGGTATAATCCTCTTCTATCACAAAATCCCCATGATGAAAATAGGATCGGAAATTATGAGATTCATCCAAACGGCGCATCTCCCGAGTGGCTAAGTCGTAATGAAAGACCCGGCCAATACCCCCATCCCAAAGCAAAAGGGCATGGTCGTTGCGGAGGTAACTCAAGTTCATTTGCTCGAACTCCTGGGTGTCTAATCGTTCCAACAGACGAACAGAACCATCCATATCCCAAGCTACTAGGTCACCTGTATCCTTAAAATACCAATAGGATACGTAGCCATAGGGATCTATGGTATAAGCTCGGGTACCGGATTGAAGATCGACCCATTGATCCTCGGTTAATTCACGAACACTGGCCTGGTCTGCAAAACTTGCTTGATCTGCAAAACTTGCCGCCCCCAACGCCGCAGAATAAAAAAATGGCGATAGAAGCACCATTAAGCCACAAAAAATCAACAATCGAACGCTAATAACCTTATTTCCCCTCTTACTAAACGCTCGCAATACAACTGATCTCCACCAAGACATGCTTGGGAAGCGTTTGAACCGCCACGGTTTCTCTAGCTGGGGGATCCACTTCAAAATATGCTCCATAAACCTCATTTACGACACCGAAATCATCCATAGAATCCAAAAATATACTACATTTTAGCACTTTTGAGAAATCAGAACCCGCTGCACTCAACACTTCTCCCAGGTTGTTCATAACCTGCTTGGCCTGAGTTTCGGCATCTTCCCCAACAATCTCCATAGTAACCGGATTCAAGGCAATTTGCCCGGAACAATACACCAACCCACCGTGAATCACTGCTTGACTATATGGGCCAATGGCAGCCGGAGCTTGATCCGTTGACACAATTTTTTTGGTTTCATTTTTGCTTTGATCGGGTAAAGAAGTTGCCATGTCTAGCTAATTAAGTGAATATTAAAGAATTAGATTGCTTTCGCCTTATTATTGCACAAAGTACTATATATACTTACTTTATAAAACAGCAAAGAATTCAATTTTTTATCACAAGTTTTAATACCATGAAAACCCTTTTCTCACGACTGTTTTTTCTAACGCTGGCGGTATATATTTTTGCCAGTTGTACCGGTGATTCACTCATCAAACCTATTAAAGATGGTATCGATGTCCAGAACTATGAAGCGGCCATTGTAGCGGCTGACTCTGCTCTTTTGACTGACCCGACCAATGCCATGGCCCTGTACTATCGCGGCTATGCACTGAACATGAAGGCAGGAGCCACCGATGACATAGCTGCTCGCGAAGCTATGTACAGCGAAATGCGATCCAATCTGGTTGATGCACGCACCGCCTTTGCCACCATGGAAAAAGCTCCTGCAGAATCTGAGCAGGTGACCAATCTAATTTTGAATGCATGGGGTCGTGAACACAACAAAGCCATTGAATATGCCCTGGACGATTCGGTAATGGCTACTGTACAAAACCCACTAGATTACTCTATACAGCATTTGGTTAACGCCACTACAGTCAATCCAGACTCTACTCTTTCCTACGATGTACTTGCTCAGGTATATTACATGAACAGCGATTACGAAGGAGCTGCAACGGCAATGGCACGAGTAATAGAACTAAAAAATCCAGGTGAAGCGTCTGAATATGATCGATTGGCTTCGTACAACTTCTTAATGGGTAAACCAGATGCAGCGGTTAACGCCCTTGAAGAAGGCTTAGCCATATACCCAGACAGCACCTCACTTATCCAGAAAATGGCGGATGGACTTTTCCAAACTGGTGACACCGATCGAGCTCTTGAACTAGTAGAAGGCCTCGTAGAAAATGATCCAACCAACGCGCAATACCGTTTGGTAATTGGAACACAAATTTACCAGCGTGTAATGACCCTATCGGATTCTGTTAGTGCAAATAGCGATATAATCTACGAAATTCGCGACGAAGACGAAGCCCGAGTGGACGAGCTTAATGCCATTAACGAGGGACTCCGCGAGCAAATTGACATGCTTACCAAGCGTGCCGAAGAAGCGTTAATTGCTGCTGCCGAGATTGAGCCAAACAATCCAATGATCTTTAACACCCTTGGTGTGGTTTACCAGAACAAAGCGGCTGCTTTATTCGACCTGCGAAACAATACGGTGGACAATGATGAAGCTATGCGTTTAGACGAATTAGCCAAAGCTGAAGCCACTGTTGCGATGGAAAATTATGAGCGCGCAGCTGAGTTGGATCCAGAAAACACCAGTTACTGGGAATCCTTGTTCCGCATATATACCTCGCTTGGAATGCTTGAAGAAGCTGAAGCAGCGATGGAAAAAGCGGGCATGTAATGCCGGCCCTCGAGCCAATGATATATTCGCTGTGATTTTTTTGTCACAGCAACCCATTAATCTCTCTTTATGAAGATGATATTTCTCACCCGATGGACAACATTCGTTGTCCTCGGGTTTTTTTTAGGATGCTCTAACACACTCAAAACCGTAGAATCTTTAGTGCAAGAACAGGCCTATTTTCAAGCATTGAAAGAACTGGAAGAAGGCTTAGAAAAACGTCCCGAAAACGAGCTACTCTGGCTTGAACAAGGGCGCATTCACCTGATTTACTCTGAAACAGATGAGCCCATTCAGCGCACCTACCACTACCAAACGGCTTACTTTTCATTCGAAGAAGCTCGTCGTTTAGGCGTTGATTCCACCCAAAACGCCGAAATAGACAACCTCCTACAGCGTTATTGGGCTCAGGAGCATAATGCCGGTATCCGCGCGCTCGAAAGTGGCGAATATGACGACCGATTACGCGATGCCTCTTCCCACTTGCGAAATGCGGTTGCATTAAAACCCAACGAAATCTCTTCTTACATTGCACTCTCCAACGCATATTACTCCGCAGCAAAAATGAAACTAGCCGTCAAGACATTGCGAGATGCCGAGGAAAATTTGGATGCCCCAAATGCGCAGATTTACGAAAAACTAGGCTTCCTATCGCTTGAACAAGGTGATATAGAAGAGTCGATCACTTTTTACCAACGCTCCATCGAAATCGCCGATAACAAAAATGCCGCTTTCGGTTTGGTAAACGCCTACATCTTGGCTGGTGAATCCCTATTGTCCGTAGAACTCCTATCCAGTTTACTGGAGCGCTATCCCAACGATACCGATATTAACCATGTCTATGGGGTTCAGCTCAACATTGTGCTCGATGGCTATCTAACTCAACTCCATCAGGCCTATGAAGACGACCAATCCGATGAGGTTGAGCGCCTTCGTGAAGCCATCGACCTTATGATGGAAGGCGCCGAAGGTCAACTAACCCAAGCCTATCAAAATGATATCTCCAACACCGCCTTTGTGGAGAGTCTAGCTATTTTCTACAACAATCTAACCTCGAAGTATCTCGAAATGTTAGAAGTGGCTTACACCGAGCACGTAGATCCCATGAGTGATTCAGCGGCGGAATATTTGGATAAAGCGATCACCTACTATAAGCGAATGCAACAACTCCGGCCCAACGATCGTGAATACTCGCAAAAAGCCGAGAGTTTAGGTGAACTTCGCATTGTCCTTTTTACCTACTAAACCATGAAATTCAACACCAAGGCCATTCACGCCGGCCAGCATCCCGAGCCCTCTTACGGCGCGGTAATGCCCCCGATTTTCCAAACATCCACCTACGCACAAGCCGGCCCCAATGAGCATCAAGGCTATGACTATGCGCGGGTAGGTAATCCAACTCGGACCGCACTAGAAAAACTCATTGCCGGCCTCGAAGGCGCCGATGAATGTGCTTGCTTTGCCAGCGGGGTAGCTGCTATGGACGCACTGATCAAAATGCTCCGCCCAGGCGACCATGTAATTGCCAGCAACGATCTTTATGGGGGATCTTACCGCCTTTTTACCCAAGTCTTCCAGCCCTATGGCATCGATTTTTCCTTCGTGGATATGACCGATCTTTCCCTGGTTCAACAGGCCTTGCGCCCATCCACCAAAATGATCTGGATCGAGACTCCCACCAATCCCCTACTCCGTATTGTGGACATTCAAGCGCTTAGCACGATGGCACGCGACCATGGAGCGTTGTCTGTGGTGGATAACACCTTTGCATCACCTTATCTCCAGCGTCCACTCGAAATGGGCGCCGATGCGGTGCTACATTCGGCTACTAAATATTTAGCCGGTCACTCCGATGTCATTCATGGCGCGGTTGCCAGCTCCAACACAACCATTATGGAGCAACTCCGTTTTCAAGTCAAGTCCACCGGCGCCGTCCCAGGCCCAATGGACTGTTATCTAACCCTTAGAGGCATTAAAACACTCGCTGTCCGGGTCGATCGATCTGTCTCCAACGCTAAAATGATTGCCCAGTGGTTAGACGACCATCCCAAAGTCGGCCATGTACATTATCCCGGCCTCCCGCATCACCCTCAGCACCAACTGGCCAGCCAGCAAATGGATGATTTCGGAGCCATGCTCTCCTTCACCTTATCCGATGACACCCCAGAAGGGGCCGCAGCCTTCATGGCTCGCACCCGATATTTCACCTTAGCAGAGAGTTTGGGCGGGGTTGAATCCTTAATTTCTCATCCAGCCTCGATGACCCATGGATCTATTCCCAAAGAAGTTCGCGAAGCAGCCGGATTGAAAGATTCACTCATCCGAATCTCCGTTGGTATTGAAGATGTCGAAGACTTACTGGCCGATTTGGACGCCGCCTTTGCCTAGCTTTGTGGCTTGCGCTATGTCGAGGCAGTCACTTAGTTTTGTTGCCCAGAGATAGTCTTTTTTGTAGGTTTGAACTACTCGCTTATCCTTTTATTATTTTTCGTCGATTTTTTCATGTACTCTACCAACCAACCATCGCAGGAATAATCATGAACAACGTTGTCATTGTTGCCGCCAAACGAACTCCCATCGGTACTTTTGGAGGTGGTCTAGCCTCCCTCACGGCTCCTGAATTAGGTGCCACCGCCCTATTAGAAGTCATAAAATCCGCTAAAATTCCAATGGATCTGGTTGATGAAGTGGTCATGGGCAATGTGCTAAGTGCAGGCGTTGGACAAGCCCCAGCTAGGCAGGCAGCCCTGAAAGCGGGCTTGAGCGAGCGAACGCCCGCCACCACCGTCAACAAAGTCTGCTCCTCCGGCCTCAAAGCCGTGATGATGGGCTTCGACCAAATCCGACTTGGGGACGCCGAGGTGGTGGCTGCCGGCGGCATGGAGAGCATGAGCAACGTGCCCTACTATCTGCCAAAGCAACGGTTTGGGAGTAAATATGGGCACGTTGAGGCTCAGGATGGTATCGTTAGGGATGGGCTTTGGGATGTGTATAACGGGTATATGATGGGGGATGCCGCCGAGCATTGCGCACGGGAGTGCGCAATTGGGCGTGAATCTCAGGATCAATACGCCATATCGTCCTATAAGCGGGCTTTAGAAGCGTACGAGATGGATTATTTTCGAGACGAACTCATTAAGATTCACGTCAAAGGCCGACGAGGTGAAACCATTGAAATTACCCGGGACGAAGAACTAGATCGGGTCAATTTTGATAAGATACCAGGACTAAAACCGGTGTTTCAGGCCGACGGAACAGTAACAGCTGCCAATGCCTCTAGCATTAACGATGGCGCAGCGGCCGTACTGTTGATGAGTGAAGATAAGGCGGCTGAATTAGGTATACGCCCACTAGCTCGCATCATTAGTCATGCCAACGCCGCCTTAAAGCCTGAATGGTTTACCACGGCTCCCTCGGAAGCTATGCCGAAAGCAATTGAAAAAGCCGGTCTTAGTATTCAAGACATGGATCTTTTTGAAATCAATGAAGCCTTTTCTGTGGTGGCACTGGTTAACGAGCAAAAGCTCGAATTAGACCCAGCCAAGGTTAATATTCGTGGGGGCGCGGTGAGTATGGGGCATCCTATTGGGTGTTCGGGTGCGCGCATTTTGGTGACCTTGGTGCATGCACTCCAGCAAACCGGTGGTCGTTATGGCTGCGCGGGTATTTGTAATGGCGGTGGTGGGGCCTCTGCTATGGTTATTGAGCGGGTTTAGAAGTCAGGAACTTAGAAATAGTGAATCCGAAAAAAGTGGATCAGAGTAGTTTTGAACCACCCGAATGTGGTCATTATTTTAGGTGCTACGCCTTAACTTTTTTTTCATTTGAACTCTCCTCGTACATAAGGTGCTTTTTAAGCGCTAAGTTTTCGTCTTTTAGTTGACTTTAAGCTGGCAGGAAGCTAATTTTCTTTTCGTTTTGTACGTAAAAATACTTTTGCTTGAAACCTATTCGGATGCAAATAATCATCTGCATTGAGCGCAAGTATTGATCATCAGAATTAACCAACTATACGTCTATACCGCACCGCTACAATATTCCACACATTATTTGTGTTCGCCTTAGGGCTTATTTATGGATGGAAGGATTTGCTTTCCAAAACTCATTGATAGACGACAAAACGTATGCCTAAACAACATCGAGAAGACAGAAAGTCTGGGAATCAGACTCATGCTGCTTGGTTATTGCCTGTAAAAAAGGGAGTGATGGGATTGCTTTGTCTTGCGGTTAGTTTGTTGATTTTAGGAGCATCAGGGGACAAAGTTTGGGCACAGAGTACGAATATTCAATTGGTTAAGGTGGCCGAAACCGCCACGCACATCGAGTACCGAATTTCGAACCCTAGATTAGAGATTTTACCCCCCTTTGAATTACCCGTAGCTGTAAGTCAGGGACGCGCCGATATACAGATTTTGCAGCAACAGGTTAGAAGTATACCCACTTCTATTGACTCGGTTCAAGCCAAAGCTTGGGCGCTAAAAAGTACGCAAGTGCCTGTGGTGGACATAGGGTTTGTTGGCTCGTTTCGGGGACAAGAAATTGCTTCGGTGGTACTTCACATGGCACGATTTTCGCCAAATCAACCCAATTCGTCAAATACATCAAATTCGACCAGTAGCACGGATGCATTATCCCGAGGGGTTACCCAGACCGAAGTGACGCGAGAATTGCATATTCGAGTGGGAAAAACAGCGATGTCGCCAGATATAGACCGATGGGACAGACCTCAACAAGCTCAGCAACCATATCTAGCTCAGCAGCCGCAATCTTGGACAAATAACGCCACCAATGCTGGGCAAATGGGCGCAAAGTGGAAGCAGCAGGATAGCACTCCACTAGCCAGCGGTGAGTGGTATAAAATTCCGGTTTCTAAAGAGGGTATTCATGGATTAGGTGCGGGTTATCTCGAGGAATTAGGCTTGGATGTAAGCCGCGTTGATCCACGTGATCTGCAGATCTGGGGCACCGACGGGAAAGTTCTACCAGAACGTAACAATACAGCACGGCCAGATTTTGCACAGATTCCTGTTCTGGTTCAGGGCGAAGCCGATGGAGCCTTTGATGCCGGTGATGTGCTGCTGTTTTATGGAATTTCACCCGATCAGGAGTTTCGTAATTTGGGGGAGTTTTCACATAGCATTCATCCTAACTCAGATTCTACTTTTGTTTTTTTAACCGTGGGGGAGCAGCCAGGGCTTCGAATGAAAAGCGAAACCGATTTTTGTGCCCCTTGTGCCAACCAGGTGCAGTTTGAGGATTTTAACTGGATGGAACAAGAGCTGAATAAGTCAGAAACACGTCAAAAGACCGGGCGCTTTTTTCTTGGCCAACGCATCCCCGCTACCGCACAAGGACAGAATGTGTCTATATATAAGGACACCTTGGTTCAAGTCAATCCAAACGAGCCACTGTTGCTCTCTGGACGAATCTATGTTCGCTCAGAAAGTCGCCCTACCCTCCAACTCAAGGCCAATGGAGAAGTACTGAATACCTTTTCGGTGAATTCGCTTACCTCGGGGTATAATTCCTATGAATTTGAGTCGGCAAGGGCCTATAGTTTTAGCCAGATACCCTTCAGCCTGAATAATTCGGACTTTATTAACACTGGTGATGCAGTTATTGAGCTTAGCGTTACCATGAGTAATGGGGATGCAGGGACCGAGGCTTTTGTGGATTATGTGCGCGTAGCTAGTACCCGTGCTCAATATGCCGATAACGGAGAAATTTCCATGTTCGCGCCCACCGATTCCGACGGGCAAACGGTGCGTTCGTTTACCGTTTCAGGGTTTACGGCTCAGCCGCAAGTCTTGGAGGTTTCCAACCCGGTTCAGCCTGTGACGGTGCCGGTTACCAATAGCTTTGGGACTGGTATCACAGCGACGCATACCTTCCAACATGGCAGTGAACCATCGGATCGCTACTGGGTGCAAACTGGTTATTATACGCCGGTCATGGGACGAAAGGTGCCCAATCAGAATCTTCGTGGGCTTAGCGGATATCCCAATTATATAGTCGTAACGGCTCCTACCTTTTTGCCCTATGCCCAAGAACTTGCCCAGTATCGTTCTCAGCAGGGGCTCGAGGCTATGGTAGTTACGCAGGAACAGATTTTTAATGAATTTTCCGGAGGGGTCACCGACCCATCGGCCATTAGAGACTTCATAAAATATCTGTGGGATCGAGCGTTGACTCAAGGCCAGCAACTTCCCGAACACCTTCTGCTGTTTGGTGACGCTACCTTCGATACCAAAAACATTAAACGGGGCTTCACTAATTATGTGATTACCTACCAAAGCAGTGAATCCATTCATCGGACCAATAGTTACGGTACCGACGATTATTTTGCCTACATGGACGATGGGGAAGGTATTTTTGGCTCGTCGGACCGGGTCGATATAGGGGTAGGACGTATTTCGGCACAGTCTCGAACCGAGGCACGCATAGCTTTGGACAAGATTTACCGCTATGAAGACCCCGCCAATGCTGGAGATTGGCAGAATCTGTTTACTTTTGCCGGAGATGATGATTTCCCAGAACCAGATCGTAATCGAGATTTGCATGTACTCAACGCCGATGGAACCGCCATCCGAATGAACTTGAATGAGCCAGGTGCCCGCCTAAAGAAAATCTATCTGTTTGCTTATCCTGAGGAAATTACCGCCGCCGGTCGGCAACTCCCTGCCGCCACTCAAGATCTGATCGACACCTTTAATCGGGGCATGCTTGTATTCAATTATTCGGGTCATGGAAACGCCCAAACCCTCACCGATGAGGAGTTGTTTCTCTCGGATTATATCCCCCAACTCAACAACCGAAACAAGTTGGCGCTCGTAGTTACCGCCACCTGTCAGTTCGGTCGCTACGATGACATTGATGCCCAGTCTGGAGCCGAAAAACTGGTACTGGCAGAAAACGGAGGGGCCATTGCCAGCTTCACTACCACACGCGTGGTGTACACTTCTTCGAGCAGTTCCGCTTTGAATTTCGGGTTAAACATTGCCCTCTCTCAAAAAATGTTGGAGCGCGATACCGATGGGCGCCCCCTCCGACTGGGTGATATTTTTGTGCGTACCAAAAATACTTCTATTGGCAATGAGATCAATGCGCGCAAGTTCATCCTACTGGGAGATCCGGCTCTTCGATTGGCCCTACCTGACAAAAAAGGGACCTTCACGCACATCAACCAGGTGAAACTGGATACCCTAAACAATCCATTGAGTCTTCGGGCGCTGGACACCGTAGAGTTGGAAGGCGAAATTCAGTTAGCCAACGGGCAGCGTCACAGCAGTTTTAACGGCGAGGCGGTGTTCACCCTGTTCGACGCCAAACGCCGCGTGAGTATACCTCAGGACAGAGAATGGGTGTCGACCTATGGCTGTTATTTAAATCGTGGAACGGCCTTGGAATGTACTTATGAGGTTGAGAGTGATGTATTGTTTCGCGGGAAAGCGGAAGTGCAGAATGGGCGTTTTTCTACCCGATTTATTCTGCCTAAGGACATGAGTTTTTCTCCGGATCTCTCTCGCATGATTGTCTTTGCTAAGAGTCCAGAGGAAACCGCCGGTGGGTCGTTCACTAGTTTACGTTTTTCCGGGGTCAATCCCGATGCGGTTAACGACGGACAAGGGCCACAAATGGACGTGTATTTGAATGACCCTTCGTTTTTTAATGGCAGTTTGATGAATTCGAGTCCCACCGTTTTTGTCGAACTCAGCGACAGTTCGGGTATTAATACCACGGGAACCGGCATTGGCCACGAGATTATCGCAACCTTAGATACCCAACCCCCTCGAGAGTTTGTGTTAAACGATTTTTATGAAGGAGCGCTGAACGATTTTACCCAAGGTAGAATCGAATATCCTCTACAGGACGTGCCTGAGGGGTCTTATACCCTAAAAGTTCGCGCGTGGGATGTGCACAATAATCCGTCTGAGCAAAGCGTAGCCTTTGAGGTGCAATCCGAGGAGGATTTGGTGGTACGTGATGTGTACAACTACCCCAATCCGATGAATAATTTTACGCAGTTCGTTTTCGAACACAACCAACCAGGGAGTCCTTTAGACGTGAGCATTCGCATTTACACGCTAACAGGAGTTCCTGTACAACAAATCCAAGAAACCATAATAGGAAATAGTTCATATGCCAGTATTCCATGGGATGGCCGTGACCGGGATTTTGATCGCCTGGGCAACGGTACTTATGTTTATGTGCTCAGGGTTACAACAGACACTCCCGAAGGCCGAAAAACAACCGAACAGATTGAAAAACTAGTAGTCATTCGATAATTGCTATGGCGCTAATTGCGGTGATTCATCTAAAAAAACATAAATAATGAACCAGACTCTTTATATTCCTGCACAGAATGTTTTGAGAATTATACACACTATGAAAAAATCTTTGTTTTCAGCACGTTTTAATCCATTTATCCTAAGTCTTACCCTATTTTTTGGGGTCTCGTTTTCTACCCAAGCACAGGTGGCCATAACCGCCGTGCCGTTTTTACAGATTGAGCCCGATTCCAGGGGAGCCGCTATGGGAAATACCGGTGTGGCTATTGCCGATAACGCATCCGCCATGTTTTGGAATCCTGCTGGCTTGGCATTTCAGCGAGGCAATCAGGTAAGCATTACTCACTCGAACTGGTTGGCTAACTTTAATGTGGATGATTTGTTCTACGATTACTTGGTGGGCAAGTACTATGTGGAAGGCATTGGTACTATTGGCGCCCATCTAACCTATTTGAACCTTGGCGAGCAAATACAAACCAACGAGGATAGCCCCGATATTATCTCGAAATTCAATTCCTACGAATTGGCTCTAGGCCTTTCCTACGGCTTTGAGGTGAACAAGAATTTAGCCCTTGGTACAAGCTTACGTCTTATTTATTCCTCACTGGCGTCTGGAACTACGGTAAGTCAGCAGAAAGTAAATCCAGGAAGTAGTGTAGGAGTGGATTTGGCCTTGTTGTACAAAACCGATCCCTTTATTTTAGGTCAGAACAATGCTCGATTTTCTGCGGGCTTTAACCTATCCAATGTAGGCCCTGGGATGCAGTACACCGATAATGCCCAAAAAGACCCGTTGCCAACTACCCTGCGTGCCGGCTTTGCCATAGAATACGATTTAGATGCCGAAGGCTACAACAGCATTACCTTGGCCACGGATGTTTCTAAAATTATGGCCCGCAAAAAAGAACTCATTTCTACCCAAGCCGGCGTTTCGGACACCTCTTATGTGGCAGCCGGCCCTATTGAAGCCTTGTTTAGCTCTTGGGATACTTTCCAGCGTTTCGATGGTCAGGAATACGTCGATGTAAGTCTGTTTCAGCAGCTTATGTTTGGCGCCGGTCTGGAATACTGGTATAACGACCTTTTTGCTTTGCGCAGTGGATTCTATTACGAAGACCCAAACAACGGCGACAGAAAATACATTACTTTTGGTGCAGGCTTACGCTATAACGCCTTTGGTATTGACTTTAGTTACATCAAGACCCTTGAATCGGATCACCCCTTGGCGAATACTCTCCGCTTTAGCGTGCTCCTGAACTTTTAACCTCCATGCTGCGCATCCGCTGGCCTTATTCGAGTAGCTTGTCCGGTTGTTCCGGCCTCGTCGTACTCTGGTTCTTGCTAGGCCTAGAAATCCTTGGCGCTTATGGACTCGCTGCGCAGGTTATTCGACCCGCTGTCGGACAGGTTAATGTGATTGCGGTTCGCGTAGAATTTTTAGCCGATACCACTGAGCTAACCTCTGGCACAGGCGTGTTTGGGCCTGACGGTTTCGGCGGTTTGGATTATCTAGCCCGTCAGCAGGATACTCGCATTGACCCTCTTCCCCATAACCAACAGTATTTTGAGGCCCATCTCGAATTTGCTCGTAATTATTACCTCAAAGCCTCCGATGGGCAGTTAGAGTTAGACTATCAGGTACTTCCAGAGGTGGTGCAATTGGACAATCCCATGTCGTTTTATTCGCCCATTGGCGAAGAATTCACCTTGGAAAAGTTGGCGGTTTTGCTGGAGCATGTGTGGGCCAAAGTAGATGAATCCGGGCAGTTCGACCCCACCGGCTTGGACCCTGAAACAACCGCTTTTGTTATTTTTCACGCGGGTGTTGGGCGGGATATTGAGTTAACCGGCACCAGCCTTGACATTACCCCGTATGATCTCCCTTCAATCTACCTGAAAGAAGATCAACTCGCTCGGTTATTGGACGATCCCACCTTTGAAGGCTTTGCGATCAACGATGGGTCTTTTCATGTAAAAAGCTCTATGATAATTCCGCGAACACAAAGCCGGCGAGGAGAAGATATTGGAGGAAACGAAGTAGTGTTTCCACTTTCGATCAATGGACTTCTTTGCGCCTCCATAGGAAGTCATTTAGGCCTGCCAGATCTATTTAACACCGCCGATGGCTCGCCTGCTATCGGGAGGTTTGGACTCATGGACGGGGCCGGTTTTTTTTCCTACAATGGCCTCATTCCGCCTGAACCCTCGGCTTGGGAGAAGGTTGCTTTAGGCTGGATTAACCCGGTAAACATTACGGAGTCTTCAGGGGCGTTGGAAAACCAAGGGAGTATCGGCCCTTTCACTTTGGCCCCTGCTTCTATGGATAGGAATGCAGATGACCCGCAACTTTACCGCTGGGATATATCGAGCAACGAATATTTTTTAATCGAATACCGAAACCGTGATTTGAACGCTAGCAGAGTTGAGCTAACCATACGTGAACCAGACGGGGCTAGAGTGCGCCAACAATTCACCAACAGTGATACTGATTTTATCTATCAATATGCCGGATTTGATACCTTGTTAGCTGCTGGAACCCTATTGAATGTGAGTAATTTTGATTGGAGCTTACCCGGTGGATTGGACCTTGGTCCGGATGAAAAAGAAGGCACCGAAGACGATCGAGAGCTTAATGGAGGCCTACTCATTTGGCACATTGACGAAGGGGTAATCCAACGTGCTTTTGATGCCCAAGCTCAAGGGGGTGATCGTGGGGTCAACGAAGACCCGTACTATCGCGGAGTAGATTTGGAGGAGGCTGATGGAGCCCAAGATATCGGTTTAGATGCTGGGTTGTTGGATAATTCTCCTAGTTTTGGATACGCATATGACTTTTGGTGGGAAAACAACAACTACCGGGTAATCACCGAAAATGGGAGTATTGACTTGAATCCCGACAATGTATTTGGTCCCCAGACCTATCCAAATAATGCCAGTAACGCAGGTGCACGTCAATATTTTGAACTATTTGATATTCAAGCCACCGGATCGACTGCTCAGTTTTCTATTCGCTATGCCGCCCCGGATGCTAGCGCACCAGCCTTAGCGGCGAACATTCAAGATTTCCTACCCAATGGGTTGCTTCCGGTTCATTCGTACTACCAATCATATCCCTTATCGGTTGGACGAGTCATTGTTGGCCCACAAGGTGTGACTGCGTTAGGCGGTCAGGCAGGGGCTCCTTCTGACACCCTAATTGTGGTACAAGCAGAGCAGTCAATGCATCTATTATCACTGAATCAACTTAAATCCAAGAAGACTCTTACCGCGGAGGATTGGATCCGGCTTCCAGAAATGGTGGGACCCTTGCAGCCCGTCTTAGAGGATCGGATAATTACCGCCGAACGCCAGGCGAATGATTCGCAATTACGAATTCGATCTTGGAATTATATCCCGGGCGATGACAGCTTAGTGCAACGCTGGGAACAAATCATAGCCTCTGAATTAGGAAGCATCGGTTTAGGGGAGCAGTTGGGGTATCTGAGCAGTGCGGGGAATATTACTGGTGTTGGTGATGCGGAAAGCTCTATTTTGGTAGAATACCTGGGTCTGCAGCTGGATAAAACAGGGCAGATTTCGGCCAGTGATTGGCAGCTCGAGACGGCTTTGATTGAGTTTCAGGAGAATGGAGACCATTTGACTGGCTCGTTTCAGGCGCGGTGGAACCAGGAACAGATTCAAGTGGATGGATGGAGCGCCAATGAAATTTCTGCCTTAGAACAAAGTGGTTTACTAGGTAGTGCAGAACGGACGCAATGGATCCCTATTGCTCAAGGAAGCACGGTGCGACTTGTCCAGGTTAGTGAAACAGAAGTAGGGGTATTTGACCCTAACGCTGCCGATGTCCATACCTTAATATATAGTACTCAGCCCAGCGAAATGGTTGCTCAATGGCCGGCTATTTCGAAAAAAGGGCAACTTTTTCGTGTCAATAGCCGTGAAAACA
>Ga0181559_10002135_pt1 | contig 19529 bp, 10 predicted proteins | sample 011ome_21_FD_133752 | JGI IMG/M metagenome (GOLD analysis project Ga0181559, IMG submission 133752) | Coastal salt marsh microbial communities from the Groves Creek Marsh, Skidaway Island, Georgia - 011508AT metaG (megahit assembly) | ecosystem: Environmental > Aquatic > Marine > Intertidal...
AATCCCAGCAGTGGGATTCGCGGTTCTTTTCCGTACGGCGTACGGTGACGCGTCACCGTACGCGCCGCGCGAACGCGCGCCGGCTCCGGCGCTTCGCGCCCTCTTTTCCCGAGCGCCGTCCTTCACCGCGAACGCGTTGGCGGCGGCGACGAGCGCGGTTCCCCAGCCCGCGAACGCGAAAAAGCCGGGCAGGTTCCCCACGAACGCGCCTCGGTACGCCGCCGCGAACAGCGCGCTACTCCCCCCGAACCCCGCCAGCAACACGCCGTGCGCCTTGCCCTGGTGCGCCTCCTCGAAGTTGGCGACGTTGGGCGCGAGCGACGCGAGGAAAGACGTGACCGACCCCTGGCCCACGAGCGTCAGCGCGAACGCCGCCTGCCCCGGGGACCCGTTCGCGCTCGCCACGCGCGCGAGCAGGTTCCAACCGAGCAGCAGCGCGACGGAGGCGAACGCGAGACACGGTCGCGCGCCGAATCGGTCTAGCGCCAGGCCGTTGTGCACGGCGAGGTACACGCCCAACGTCCCCACGGTCGTGGCGAGCGACAGGTCCTCATCGTTCTGCCACCCCGCCGCATCTCGAAGCGCGACGCCCCACGCGGAGACGCTGTACAGCGTGCCCGCGCACAGCTGGACCGCGACGCCGAGCGCGAGCGAGACCCACCGGTGGCGCTCGCCGAGGACGCGCGCCGGCGCGTCCAGGAACCACGCCAAGGAATCCAGAGACGCCATTCTCGCGCGCGCGCCGCGTGCGCGCGTGCCTCGCCGTCTGATCCGAGGGAGCTGTGCCCGAAACGCGAAAATAGGCACCCGACCCTTCGGGAAATTTTCCTTTGGAGACACGCGCCGCAACCGCGAGCGCGTGTCGCTCGCGGGTCGGCGCACTTTCGCAAAGTCTGGGTTGGAATTCGACAGCGAACCGTTGGGCTCGTGCTTTTCTTTTTAGAAGAGTCGAGTGGATCCTTCAAACCCTCCGGCTTGCGAGCGCGGCCGCGCATTCCTCGCGCGCGATCAGGGCTGGAGCAGGGGGAGCGCGGCGCGCCTCCCTCGGCTGCCGCGATGGAGGCGCGAGACGCGAAGGGGTACGACCCGGATAACCCGGATGTTCCCAAGGCCAAGGTACGCGCGCGCGAATCACCGTCATGTTAACAAGTGGAGGCACGCCGATGGATTTTGAGGCGGTTGCCACCGAAGGATCCGCGTGGGACTCGCCCCCGGACGCGAGAACGAGCCGCGTGACGCGTCGCGGCGCCCGTCTCCCCGCCACCTCCGCGAATCGCGGATCGCGAATCGCGTCTGACCCTCTTTCCCTTCATCTACACGCACTCAGACGGACGATGAGCTTGCGCATTCGCACAAATTGCATGAAGAGGAGCGCGAGCCGACCCCGGGGTTCAAGCGCTTCTACGCGGACCGGTCGCTCGGGTACTTCGAGCTGGACAACCCCGTGCGCGTGTTCTGCATGCGTGTGTCGGAGATGCCCTTGTTCGACAACTTCATCCTTATCGCGATCCTGGCGAACGCCATAATCCTGTGCCAGATGGAACCGCTGAAGATGGAGGGCCGCGGGTGCGACGGCGCGTCGACGGACGCCGGCGGCAACGCCGTGATCGAGGACACCGAGATCCTGTTCACGGTTGTCTTCACGCTCGAGTGCGTCGTGAAGGTGATCGCGATGGGGTTCTTATTGGACGACTCGTCGTACTTAAAAGACGGCTGGAACGTCATGGACTTTTCAGTCGTGGTGGTGAGCCTGCTGAGCAACATCCCAGGCTTGGGGAGCAACGTCTCCGCTTTGCGCGTGATCCGCGTCCTGAGGCCGCTGCGCACGCTGTCGATGTTCCCCGGCATGCGCGTGCTGATCGGCACGATGATCCGGTCGGTGCCGATGATCGCCAACGTCATGCTGCTCACGGTGTTCTTCTTCATCATCTTCGGCATCTTCGGTTTGCTCGTGTTCATGGGCGCGCTGAGAAACAGGTGCTTCACCGTCGTCGGGGACACGACGTGCGACGACCACGCGCTGAACGAGAACGCCGTGTTCTGCCGGGAGGTGATGCCCGACTTCGGCGCGGACTTTAACGTGACCGCGGCGGTGCTCCTGGCGGACGACGACGAGCAGACGTGCACGAACACCACCACGCACTGGCCGGGGTACACGTGCCCCGACGGGATGATGTGCCTGAAGGGGAATAACCCCAACTACGGCATCACCAGCTTCGACAACATCGAGTACTCGTGGCTCACCATCTTCCAGTGCATCACGTTGGAGGGGTGGACGCCTATCATGTACATGGCCATGGACGCGGTCACGGGCTGGTCCGTGATTTACTTCGTGCTGCTGGTGTTCACCGGCGGGTTCTTCCTGCTCAACCTGGCGCTCGCCGTGATCACCGAGGTATACGACGAGGAGAACACCGACGCCAAGGAGCAGGAGGCGTCGGAGGAGATCGAGAAGGAAGCCGCGCAGGAGAAGAAGGAGCAGGAGGCGAGAGCGAAGCGCCACGAGCTCGGGCTGATGACGGATGATGAGAACAGCGACGACGAAGCCGGCGGGGACGCGAAGATTGACTTTGCCGCGCTCGAGGGCGGCGCCGCCGGCGTCGGGCTGAAGAAGATCTGCAAGTCCATCATCGACAACCCGCTGTTCGGGCCGTTCTTCACGATTCTTATCATCGTGAACACGTTGATTTTGTCCATGGAGTACAGCGGCATGCCCGCGGACTACGCCCGGGCGCTGGAGATCTGTAACCTGGTCCTGACGATCTCGTTCATCCTCGAGCTGGTGCTGAAAGTCGGCGGGCTCGGGTTCAACGAGTACGCGGCGGATCGGTTCAACCTGTTCGACGCGGCGGTGGTGCTCATCAGCATCATCGAGCTCGCGGCCGCGGGTTCCGGGTCGCTCTCCGCGCTCCGCGCGTTCCGCATCCTGCGCGTCCTGAAGCTGATCCGGAGCTGGACGTCGCTGCAGAACTTCCTGTACACGGTGTACCTCACCGTGCTGGACCTCGGGAACTTTTCGTTCATCGTCTTCCTCGCGATTTTCATCTTCGCGCTGCTCGGGATGCAGCTGTTCGGGGGGAGGATGTGCGGTCTGGACGACGGGGAGGTGCCCCGCCACAACTTCGACACCCTGCTCTGGGCGCTCGTGACGGTGTTCCAGGTGCTCACCGGCGAGGACTGGAACGCGGTGATGTACGACGGCATGGCGGCTAACGGAAACTCGTCGGCGCTGTACTTCGTGCTGCTCCTCGTGATCGGCAACTTCCTGGTGCTCAATCTGTTCATCGCCATCCTGCTCACCAACTTCGGCCAGCAGGAGATCTCCGAGGAGTACGAGAGCACGCGCAAAGTGCTGGAGAGCATCTCGTTCTTCAAGTTCATGTCCAAGGAGAAGAAGAAGAAGGAGAAGAGCGCGGAGGAGCTGGAGAAGGAGCGGTTCTGGGCGGAGCTCCCGGACAAAGAGATGACGCCCACCTCCATGTCCAACTGGGAGTGCCTCGCGGAGGCGGTGCTCACGCGTCTCTGGGAGGAGGAGCAGGAGCGCCGCGCGGAGGAGGACGCGCGCATCGCCGCGGAGGAGGCGGCCAGGCAGGCGCGCATCGACGAGGAGCGCGCCGTCGCCGAGGGGCGACTGAAACGCGCCAAGAAGGGCCAGCTCGTGTCCTTCGGCGTCGACGCGGCGCGCGGAGGCGAGGGGTGCGGCCCGATGCCTGGCGCGGGCCCGAAGCCGCTTCACGAGTTCACCACGAAGTCGCTCGGCGTGTTCGCGCCCACCAACCCCGTGCGCGTGTTTTGCCACAAGGTGGTGGACGACAAGCAGTTCGAGTACCTCATCATGAGCTTCATCCTGATTTCGTCCTTCACGATGGTGTTCGAGAGCCCGGCGGCGATGGAGGTTGCGTCGACGGCGAACGCGCTCGAGGCGGTGGACATCGTGTTCACGGTGATCTTCGCGCTGGAGATGTGCATGAAGATCGTGGCGTACGGGATCTACTTCGAGGACCCGGACGCGTACCTGCGGGACCCCTGGAACTGCATGGACGGGTTCATCGTGGTGATCGGCATCGTCGGTAAAGCACTCTCGGGAGCCAACATCGAGTGGGTGCGCGCGCTGCGCACCATGCGCGTGCTGCGCCCCCTGCGCGTCATCTCGCGCGTGCCCGAGCTCAAGGTGGTGGTCAACGCGCTGCTCAACTCGCTGCCCGGGCTGGGGAACGTGCTGATGGTGTCGATCCTGTTCTGGATCATCTTCGGGATCCTCGGCATGCAGCTGTTCATGGGCGCGTTTTCGCGGTGCTCGGACGAGAGCGTCGAGGAGAAGGCGCTGTGCGTGGACGGGTGGGTGAACCAGACGCTGAACGCGACCTGGGACTCGGTCGCGAAGACGTGCGACAACCCGGACCTCGCGAACGCGACGAGCGTGAGCCTCGCGACGTGCGTGGGGTCGTACCAGTCCGTCGAGTACGTCGAGCGCACGTGGGCCTCGGACGACATGAACTTTGACAACATCTTCAACGCCATGCAGACGCTGTTCGAGATGTCCACCACCGAGGGGTGGACGGCGGTGATGTACAACGGCGTGGACGCGCGCTCGCCCGAGCTCGCGCCGCAGCGCGACTACCAGCCCGCGATGGCGTTCTTCTTCGTGGCGTTCGAGGTGATCGCCAACTTCTTCATCCTGAACCTGTTCGTGGGGATCATCCTGGACAACTTCGCGCAGCTCAGCAGCGAGAGCGGCGACGGCGGGAGCGCCACCATGACCAAGGCGCAGAAGATGTGGGTCAAGACCCAGCAGAAGCTGCAGGGCGCCGCCGAGCCGGCGAAGGCAAACTACTACCCCGAGGACGAGAACCGTGCGATGGTGTACAAGGTGGTCGAACGGGAGGAGTTCGAGTGGCTCATCATGGGCGTGATCGTGATGAACGCCGTGTCGATGGCGTGCGAGCGGTACGACGCGAGCGACGACTTGCGGTCGACGCTGGACGGCCTCGGCGTGTTCTTCGCGGTGATTTTCGTGGGCGAAGCCGCCGCCAAGCTGTACGCCATGTATCCGGCGGCGTACTTCTCCGACCGCTGGAACTGCTTCGACTTCTTCTGCGTCGCCACGACGCTCATCGGATACATGGCGGGCACGGGGGGCGGTGCGTCCGTGCTGCGCGTGCTGCGTCTGGCGCGCGTCTTCCGGCTCGTCCGCAAGCTCAAGGGGCTGCTGATGCTCTTCAACACGCTCATCGTGTCGTTGCCGGGTTTGATCAACATCGGCGCATTGCTTTTCCTTTTGTGTTTCGTGTACGCGGTGCTCGGCATGAACCTGTTCGGCAAGGTCAAGTTCGGCGAAAACCTGAACGCGGACGCCAACTTCACCAACTTCGGGAACTCCATCCTGATTTTGCTGCGCATGGTCACCGGCGAGGCGTGGAACGCCATCATGTACGACTGCATGGTGACGGAGGACTGCGACGCGTCGATGGATTGCGCGCGCGGCGAGTGCTGCGGCAGCGCGGGCGCGCCCATGTACTTCATCACCTTCGTCATCTTCGGGAGCTTCATCACGCTCAACCTGCTCATCGCGGTCGTGCTGGACAACTTCAGCAACAGCAAGAAGGAGGAGGGCGTCACAGTCACGGACGACGACATCGACGCGTTCGCGGTGGCGTGGAGCCGCGTCGACCCCCGGGCCACCGGGTTCATCCCGGTGACGCGCGTGGCGACGCTCATCAAGCTCGCGCCGCCGCCGCTCGGCGTGAAGGGCTCGAAGATCTCGCGCTTAGGGTTGCTGCGGTTCCAGAAGAACCTTAACCTGAAAGTGGAGAGCAACTACATGCACTACCAGGACGTGCTCCAGGCGGTCACCGCGCGCGCGATGGGGATCAACATCGAGCAGCTGCCCATCCAGGTGCAGACGGTTCTGGAGGTTGGCAAGGTGCGCAAACGGCTCACCGCGGAGAAGCGCCTGAAGGACCAACTCACGGGCTCGAGCGTGGCGGACCCGGACGAGGTGCTCCCCGAGATCACGCACGGCATGGCGGGCGTGGACGGCGAGGAGCTGGACCTCGCGCAGCTGTGCGCGGTGGAGCGCATCCAGGCGGCGTTCCGGGGACGGCAGGCGCGGCGACGGGCGAAGGCGGCGGCGGCGGCGGCGGCGGAGGCGCGCGCGCGGCAGAAGGCAGAGATCGTGCTGGGGCACGTCCAGGAGCTGATGCGGTCGGTGGAGGAGGACCAGCGGCGGAGCCGCGCGGGTCGGCGCCCGGGGGACAGCGCCGCGGAGTCGGAGAGGGAGGGGGAGGACAGGGACTCCGCCAGGTTCTCGGACGCCTTTTAGACTTTTATCACGTGACGCGTTAGAAACGAAAAGACGTTCGTCGCGTTTCTTTTGCAGATCCATCCCGAAACCGTTTTCCACGTTCTCCGGTTTCCTCGACCTTCTTCCCCCACTGTCGCACGCGGCACGCGGTTGCCGCGCCGGCGTGTCCCCACGGCGCGTCCCCGGGACGCCTCCCGCCCCGATCCGAGGTTCGAGCGGTTCCGAGCCGCGAGATGCCGTCCCGCGGCGCGCTCGGCCCGCTGGCCCTCTTCGCCGCGATCGCGGCGCTCCTGCATCTGCCCGCGGTCCACGCGATCGACGCCAAGTGCTCGGCGTGCGCGGCGGTGGCGACGCAGCTGCAGTCCGCGCTGGAGGCTGAGCGCCCGCGCAACCACCTGGACATGCGCGGCCGCCTGGACTCCAAGGGCGTGCGGTACGGCAAGCTCATCGACTACAAGGTGAGCGAGCTCCGCTTCGTGGAGCTCCTGGAGACCCTGTGCGACGACGTCGGCGAGAAGTTCGGCCTCGACGCTTCGCTCGGCGCGTGGACCGCTGGCGCGAAATCCGCCGGGAAGCTCGCCGAGCGCAAGGCGCGAAAGAAGGAGCTGGAGGGGTACTGCCACCGGCTGGTGGAGGCGCAGGAGGACGCGCTGCAGGAGGCGCTGTACGCCGGCGTGCTGGAGAACGAGAGCGTCGAGGAGCTCATGTGTCGCGCGTACGCGCCGCGAGACTGCGAGGGCGAACCGGCGAGTGGTTCCGAGCGCGGCGGGGAGGCGGACGCGGAGAGGGAGGATCTGTGACGATCCGCGAGACGATCCGCGAGACGATTGTTCGAAACGAATCCGTGACCCGTCGACGAACCGACTGAAGCGCTTACGGTAGTCGATGAAGGTAGTCGATGAAGGTGGTCGAGCGAGCGCCTTTCTCCGTAGCTAGTATGAGTCGTCTCGTAGACTACGCGCGACTACCGCGCCGAACGAGGTGACGACTTACGCGTCGTCGCGTCTCCGCTCGCGTTTCCCGTCTCGGCTCGGCTTCGCGTCGTCCGAACTCTCCGAGCTCGACCCGCTCGAACCGCTCGAGCTCCGTTCTCTTCTTTTCCCTCGCGCTTCTTTTCGCGACCGCTTGGACGATTTCTTCTCCTTCTTCCGCGCCTTCTTCCGCGCCTTCTTCTCCGCCTTGCGCGCCTTCTTCTCGCGCTTGTGCTTGGCGAGGATCGCCAACGCCTCCTCGACGCTGTTCACTTGACGCGAGCCGCCCCCGGGCGCGCCCGGCGGGGGAGGCACCTCGAAGGTCCCGCCGCCGCCGCGCGGCGGGCCCCCCGGCGGCGGCGGCGGCGGCGCGCGCCCGTCCGGCCCGCGCCCGTCGAAGCGCGCGCCGCGCATCTCGCGGTCCGCCTCCGGGTCGTCCTCGAGCAGGTCGTAGCGCGCCCCGCCGTCCGGCGGCTCGCCGTCGCCGAGCAGGCGCATCTGCTTCACGTCCCCCGCGTGGTGGCCCCAGTCTATGACCCCCGAGGCGCGCACGCGGTCGCCGGCGCCCGCGCCGACGCGGCGGTCGCGCGCGCCGGCGTCGCCTTCGGCGCCGCGGTCGCCCGCCGGCCGGTACCGCGCGCCGTCGGGGTCCAGATCCGCGCCCGAGCCCTGATCGCAGAGCTTCATCGAGGCGGTGACCTTCGGCGGCCCGGCGGCGTCGCGCGGGTCGTCCTTGATCTCGACGATCTTCACGAACACCGCGTCGCCTCGGGTCACGACGCCCTCCACGCCGGCGACGCGCGCGGCGTCGTCGTCCTCCTTGTCGAAGCGCAGGTGCTCGCTCACCTGGTGCGACGGCACCAGCACGTCGCGCGCCCGGCCCTCCGGCCGCGCAAAGACGCCGTACGGCTTCACCGCGCGCACGACGGCGCGCGCGATGGAGTGCAGGGCGGGGGGGTTCGGGTCCCCCGCGCCTCGATCGCCGAAATCGCCGCCTCCGTGGCCGCCTCCGCGGTCGCCGCCGTGACACGCGGCGTGGCCCGGGTCCAGGTCCTCGCCGGTTTCCTGGTCCACCAGCTTCATCGAGAGGGAGACTTTGGGCGCGCTCGGAGGACGTCCGCCGCCGCGGAGCGGGTAGCCGCCCTCGGCGCTCGGCGCTCCCGCTCCCGCTCGTTCGGATCGGTCGTTCGGATCGGCGTAGCCTCCGGTCCCGCCCTCCACGCGGACGTCCAGCACCTTCACCCACACCTCCGCGCCCCGCGGGAAGAAGTACTCCATGGCCATCACCTTGGCGTCGTCCGAGTCCTCGCGCGCGAACGTGAGCTCGTCCGAAACCTGCGTGCAGTGCACCAAGCCGTCGCGCGCCTTGCCCGCCGGCCGCACGAAGACCCCGAAGGGGCGCACGGAGCTCACGACGCCCCGCACGATGGACGTCACCTCCGGGGGGGTCGGGTCGCCGCCGCGGGGAGGGGGGGGGTTGTGGTGCGCGGTCGCGGCGCGCGGAGGCGGCGGCGGGAGATTTGTTCGGTCGAAGTCCGGTCGAAGTTCTGCAGCGGTGTCCTTCGGGGGGTGGCGGTCGAATCGATCGTCGCGACGGCGGTCGTCGTCGCGTCGGTCACCGCGTCGGTCGTCCCGCTCGTGGCGTCGGCGGTCGTCCCGCACATCGCGGCGGTCGCGGTCGCGGTCGCGGCTGCGGCTGCGGCTGCGGCTGCGCGACCGCCGGCGGTCGCGGGACCTCGACCGCGACCGACGCCGCCTCGGCGAGCGCGAACGCGACCGCGAGCGACGAAACGCCCTCACGTCCCTTCCACCCCCTCTGTCCCTCGACCGCGACCGACCGCGGGGGCTCCTCTCCGGGCTCGGGCTCCTGCCGCGAAACGTGGTGAACGGGTCGTCATCGCCGCCGTCCCCCAACATCGCTGCGGTCCGGCGCCGAAACCAATGCCGCGCTCGTCGTGGTTCGAAGATGAGATTCGAGAAGTCAGCGCCCGCGGAGCGAGGGTCCGGTTTCGTGGCCCTCAGATCTCGCGGCGCGAGCCTCCCCTCGCGTGTCCGCCCAGCAACGCGTCCATACGAGGGCGATGTCGGATGGCTCTGACGGCACCGCCGGCGACGGCGCGCCGTCGCGCGCGTCCCCCGCGCGCACGGACGCGACCGCCTCGAAGTACAACCAGCGCAACCCCGCGGTGAAGCGTATTTTGCGCGAGATGCGCGAGATGGCGGAGGATGCGTCGCCGGCGTTCCACGCCGAGGCTGTGGAGGAGGACATCTTCGAGTGGCACTTCGCCATCCTCGGCCCGGAGGACTCCGAGTTCGAGGGCGGGATCTACCACGGACGCGTGCTGTTGCCCCCCGAGTACCCGTTCAAGCCCCCCTCGTTCGTGCTGCTCACCCCGAGCGGCAGGTTCGAGACCAACACGAAGATCTGCCTCTCCATCACGCAGCACCACCCGGAGCACTGGCAGCCCTCCTGGTCTGTGCGCACGGCGCTCACCGCGGTCCGCGCGTTCATGCCCTCCCCCGCCGAGGGCGCCGTCGGCTCGCTGGACTACTCCAAGGAGGAGCGCAGGAAGCTCGCCGAGCGCTCGCGGCGCGCGGCGCCCGAGTTCGGCGCGTCCCCCGAGCGCCGCGAAGTCGCGCGCCGAGCGCACGCCGCGGCGCTGCGCAAGTGGGCGGACAGTCGCCCTAACGCCTCCGAAACATTCGTAAACGCTGAGGTAAACGAGCCGGGGAAGAGCTCCCAAAACGACGAGAGCTCTTGTGAGAACCGTGAGAACTCTTCCGATTCGAGCGTCGGCGGCGTTCCGGCCGACGCGGATTCCGATCGTCGTTCCGATCCGACGCGCGTCTCCGCGCGTCTCGGGACGAAGAATCCCGAGAATCCCGAGAATCCCGAGAATCCCGTTTCGGCGTCGGAGGATTCCCCGAACGACATCCGAAACGCGAGTCGTGACGAGTCGTGCGTGGCGGAGGCGGAGGCGGAGGCGGAGGCGGACGGACGTTCGTATACGCGAGCGGGACTCCCGGTTCATAAAAAAGAAAAAGAAAACGCGGGGGCGGCGGAGGCGACGCGAAGCCGAACCGCCGGCTTTGGAAAACGGACGACGTTCCCTCCCGGGACGACGCCGAGTCGTTCGGAGAACCGCGCCGCTCCGGAAACCGAGACCGAGACCGAGACCGAGACGACGCCGCGATCCTCGACACTCCTCTTTGATGACACACCTTCTGCTCGGCTTCCGCCCGTCGAGTCCGCGGAGGCGGACTCGACAAGAAGTTCGGGAAGAAGAGAGAGCGACGCCGCGTCGGGAACGTCCTCGGCGGCTCCGCCTCCGTTTGGCGTCGGCGCGCGTCGCCGCAGGCGGCGCGAGCCGGACTCGCCGGAGGTGGCGCGCCTGAAGCAGAAGCTGGACGTCGCGGCGGCTTTTCTGCTCTTCGCCATCGCCGCGATCCTCGCGCGGCGGTTCCTCGCGCACGTCGCGAGCGGGGACGAGTTCTAGGCGTACGGACGTTTTGACGTATTGACGTTTTTTTTTACGAAAGTAGTGAAAAACTCGCGACTCAAAAAACGAAATCTTTACGCGCTCTCTACGCGTCGTACGCCTCTTCATCGCTCCGGCAGCAACGGCGCGCCGATCGTGTCGAACGCGGGCCCTTCGCCTTCCTCGCACGTCAGCGCGACGTTGCTCCCCAGACGCCTGTGTCCTTCCTGAGACGGACAGACGTGTCTTTCCCGGCGCGCGGCGTCCGGGATCGTCGGACGCGCTTCGGCGACGTCGACGATTGAAGAGGGAAGCGAGCGCGACGGCGACCGTCCGCGGCGACGGCAGCAGGACCTGGAAAACCATCTTTCCACGAATCGCACGAATCGCGATGCCTCACTATGACTCCGCGCGGATTGATGACGGATTCGCGCTTCCGTCGCTCTCGACGCGTCCCCGGCGTGCTCGGGCGCGGCGCGCTTCGCGTAGTCGGCGTGCACGAACGCGCGCTCCACCTCGTCCATGCTTTCCAGGTCCTGCTGGAGCAGCAGGCACGCGTCGTGCGACTCGCGCAGGGTCGTCTCCGGCGCCATCACCACCTCCGCCTCGACCACCACGCGCTCGCCACCGTGGTACGCGCGAATCGCGTCCACGTCGAAAACGAAGCGCCGAGACGGTCCGATGTTTCCGATATTCCTTTCCATCAGAGGAGGGGACGAAAGAGAACGTTCGAGACCGAGACTCTCGCCGAGACTCTCGCCGCGTTCGTCGTCATCAGAGCTTCCCGCCGACGAAAGAAACGCGCGTCGCCTCTCCTCCACCTTCGCCCGAATCTTCGCTCGGGTTTCCCTCGAGGCTCGCTTGCCGACCAGCTTCGAGACGTGGTCCCAGGCCTGCACGCCCCACCCCACGAACACCGCGACGGCGATGACGAGGCCTCCCAAAGGGTCGGCGAGCCTCGCGAGCGTCGACCAACGCTTCGCGTTCGCGGCGGCGGCTCCGAACGCGGCGAGCAGAGCCACGCCGTTAGTCAGCGCGTCCGCGGCGTGGTCCGCGGCGAGTGCCTTGATGGAGGGCGAGACGAGCCGGTCGGCCGCGCGTTCGCTTCGTGTGAACGCGACGCACGCGGCGAAGAGCGCGAGTTTGGCGGCGACGACGCCGGATAACAAAAAGAGGTCGGTCTTCGTGAGCGTCGGCGTCGGCGCTGAGGCGCCCCGCGCGAGCCTCGACACGCACTCGGTGGCCACCTCAGCCGCTCCGACCGCGAACACGGCGGCGACCACGATGACCGCCGCGGCCTCGAGCCGGCGGGCGCCCACGGGGAATCGCGGGTCGGGGCGCTCGCCGAGCGCCGCGGCGACCGCCAGCAGGCACTGCGCGAGAAGGTCTAACGTGCTGTCCAAGAGAGAGGCCGCGACGGCCAGCGACTTCGCGCGCAAGAAGCACGCGAGTTTGACGCTGAAGAGCGCGATGTTCGCCAGAAGCGAGGCCCAGATGGGCCAGGAAAACGCGGAGGGCATGCCGCGAGCGCGCGGTGGTGCGCGTTCGCGTTCGCGTTCGCGTCTCGCGCGCGCGCGTCTCGAAAGAACGAAAAAAGCACGCCGAAACTGAAGACGCCCGTGCTGACGTGGAAGTCGTCGCGCTTTTACTTCGCGACGCGCGCGGTCCCATCGTCATCTCCATGTTCGCGGTGGCGGCACGCGCGTGCTCGGTGCGACGCGCCGCGTGTCGTTCGCTTTCCTCCTCATGGTTCGCCGCGCGGAGCCACGACGAAGCGGCCGTCCGCCGGGGTGACCCGTCGTGGCACATCCTGACACCGATAATCAGCGACCAAGTAAGTATACCCGACGGCGTGGTTGGGGACGTCGCCGAGATCGGGTGCGAAGTGGGCGACGTCGTCGAAGAAGGCCACGTCGCGGTAATCATCGAGACCCACAAGGCGTGCTTGAACGTTAAAGCGACCGGCGCCCGCACGATGCGTGTGGTGGAGATCCTCGCCTCAGTCGGGGACGAAGTGAAAGAGAGCGACCCGCTGGTCCTGGTAGAGAAAGCGCCCGGGTGATTCTGCATTTATGGCCTATCTATGGTTTTATTTCGTAGCTACACTTATTCGCGTCGACGCGGCGCGCGCTCTCTTGTCCACCTCGTTCGGCGGCTCGCGCCGACGCGTCTTCACCGCGCTCCCTGTAAGAGTGAGCGCGGAGTGTTTTTTTAATGCTAGGGACCAAATCGGTGGTCAACGCGCGCGGCGCCGCCCTCGACGCCGCGCGTTATTATGGGCTACGTCGCGCGTCTTCCTCCGAAAGACGCGCTTATTCCGCCTCAAGACGTCTTCATCCGTCACCGTCTCTCAATACGTCAATCAATACGTGGCCGCGCGCCGTCACCGAGACGCGCGGCGGTCAATACACCGCAATACATGGCTGCTCGACGTGCTCTGCTCCTCGGGAAGTTCAGCGCTCGAACCCGGAAGCGTCGCGCGTCGTTTCTGGAAGCGAAAGAAACGAAAAAAAAACGAAACGCGGCGCCTCGGCGCCGTCTCCGTCGTCGCTCGCTCCGGCGCGCGGTCAGTGGTAGTGCCCTCCCGGGTCGGGTCCCCGGTACCCGCCTGCTTGCCCGCCGGCACCAGCCTCTCCCGCGCCACCTCGGGCCAAGTTCCCGTACATCGCCTCGATCTGCGCCGGATCGTGCGCGCCGAAGCCGCCGGCGACGAGCCCCGCCTGCGTCGCCGCCACGAGGTTCGCGGCGTTTGTGTGGCGCATCGCGCTCCCCTCGCGCACCTGTTTGTACAGGGACTCCAAAACGCTCTTGATGACATTGGGCGAGGAATCGTACTCCGCGGGCGCGTGCCCGTACCCGGCCGCGCCGTCCAACGCCCCCGTCGGCTGCATCAGGATGCGAAGCAGCTCCTCCTGCACGTGCTCCACCTTGGTCAGGCGGTGCAAGAGCTGCGTGATCTCCAGCTTGGAGTTCTGCGCGGGCGGGAAGAGCGAGGAGAAAGGCGGTCAGGGACCGTCGCGAACGGAAGCGCGGAGGGGATGGGAAGCGTGTCTCGAGAGACACGCCGCGAGACGCGTGGGCGCGGAGGAGGCGCTCGCGACGTGCGCGGCGGGAGGAGGTCGCTCGCGTCGCACGCGCCAGAAAAAGTCGAGTGTAGACACAAAAGAAGTCGTGTGCGGCCAGAAAACGCCCGCGAAACGGGCGTTCTACGCGCGGTCTCCGCGCGCAAGGCTGAGAAAGATATTTTGACGTTTCGTTCCGGGGTGGTGGAGGCGGGCGTACCTGGAATTCCTTAAGCACCCTGTCCTCGAAAGCCAACTGCCTGCCCTGTAGCATACTCTGATCGCTCCCTAACGTGGCTCCCTGCGGAGTTGGAGTGTGGGGAGGGGCGGCGTCAGCTCCGGGTCGCGATGCGATGTTTCTAGAAACTCTCGCGGAAAAAAAGATTTGACGCGGGACGTGTGAGTTCGAGACGTACCCCCGCGCTTGGGTCCGGCGTTGCCTTATCCTTCGCGCCCTTCCGCCGCTTGATGTTCACCAAGTCCGCCTCGTGATCTTTTTGGAAGTACGCGTTCGCGAACGTCCAACACGTGTTCCTCACCTTGCGAAACCCCTGCGCTCGGAGGAAACAGGAAACGTGCACGCCGGTCAGTCTCTGCAGAAACGATTAAAACGAGAGGGTCACCGCGGCGCCGAGCGAATTACGCGAATGGGCCGGCGATACCGCCCCCGACCGCGGGCGCACAGTCGTGCCAAGAGTCGGACGCGGGCGTGTGCGCCGCGAGAAACGCGTGGGAGCGTCCCCCGGGCCGTTCGGGACCCGCGGTTCGCGGGTAAAATCGCGAGTGCACCTACGTAGGAGTTGAGTTGCCGCACGAACGAGCTGAAGTTTCTGTGCTTGAAGTACTTCGGCAACAGCTCGCTGGCGAACTCGTTCGTCTGGTGAATCGTGAACTGCGTGCCATTCTCGGTCCATGACACGATGTCGTCGCAAGTCGAGTCGTCCACCATGTGGTACCTGCATCGGAAAGGGGGTGGGGTCAGTCTCCGGAGCGCCTTCGCGTGATGAAAACCGCGCCATCCGTCCCCGCAGCACCGACGTTATTGTTTGATCCGTTCTAGACGCGCGCACGCACACTTTACGCAGGAAGGGCGGCGCCGACTCGAGCGCTTTGGGCGCCATCGCGCCCGGGGGTACGTCTTTCGCCGAGCCGAACCCCTCTCGGGCGTCGCCGCGCGTCGCGCGGGGCGCTGTGCGCAGGAACCGGAGTCGTCGCGCGTAGAATCGCGAACACGCGGGAACGAACAACAAACAGGAAAATCGGAAAGTTTCCAAAAAGTTTCCAGAAAAGTGTTTTTGCACCAGCCTCTCAGCTGGCCACGTGGCCTCGGTGATCATGATCAGACGTCAGATTTCAGATTTGTCATCGTCGCGCGCGCGCGCGATGCTCAGGTGCCGACAATAACCAACCAACGCCATTCGTTTCCGACGCGAGCGAGCGAGCCGCCTGGCAGCCTCTCGAGACACCCCGCGTGAGACACGCGCCGCGCCCTCATGACGACGCGCGCGGCGCCCCTCGCGCCGCGCGTGCGCGTCTTCGCGAGGACGCGCCCCGCCCGCGTGGTCGCCTCGCGGTCGGCGTCCGCCTCCGCGGCGGGCGCGGCGGGCGCGGCGACCACCTCCGAGGCGATCCGCGCGCGCGCGGCGCGCGGCGCGCTCGCGGGCGCGCGTCCGTTCCCGCTGCTGCGCGACCCGGCGTCGTACTCGCACGTCTCCCCCGGCGTGTGCGACGCGTGCGCGAACGCGGCGGAGGCGCGGCGCGCGTGGGTGGCTCTGCTCGCAGGGCAGCTCCCGTCGCATCGCGCCAACGCGTCGCGCACCAAGGCGCACCTCGGTCTGCGCGGCGCCGAGGCGGCGGCGTTCGACGCCAGCTACCTCGCCTGGGAGGCGGACTACGAGGCGTACCTCGAGTCCGTCTCGCGCGACGAGGACGAAGACGTCGCGCGCGACGCCGGCGCGACGCTGCTGGACATGGTGGACGAGAAGGAGCGGCTGCTGCGCGCGCGCGGGCTGGACGATCTGTTCGCCGGGATGAAGGCGCAGGAGAACGCCGTCGCGGCGGCGCTGTTCCCGGCGCTCGCGAACGAGATCGACGCCATATGGAGCGCGGCGGATCACGAGACGATCGTTCCGTCGGTGAATGGAAGCGACGAGCTGGAAGCTGTGAAAGCTGACGAGACTGAGACTAATAAGTGCGCCGGCGAACGATCGCCGTCTCGAGAAGACGTCGCCGCGAAAAGAGTCGCCGCCGCGAGAACCGCGCTGGAATGTTGCCTGGCCGGTAACTTGTTCGACGCCGGCGCCGCCGCCGCCGTGCAAGGCGTCGCGGACGCGGCCGCGGCCGCGGACGACGAGTCCTGCGGCTCGATCCTGGACGCCGCGCGCCTCGCGGAGACCTTCGCGGAGGCGCGGAGGCGCGTGGCGCGCGACGCGAACGAAGACGCGGGAACGTCGGGGTGGCGCTTCGACTCGTTCGACGCCGTCGCCGAGCGCGCGCGAAAAAAGCCGTGGCGTCGCGTCGTCGTGTTTTGCGACAACGCCGGCGCGGACGTCATGGGCATGGCGCTCCTGGCGCGCACGCTCGTCGAGCTGGGCGGTCTTCGGGACACGAAGGTGGCGCTCGCGGCGAACGAGTGGGCGGCGCTGAACGACGTCACCGCGCGCGAGACGCGCGCGTTTCTCGAAACCGTCGTTCAGTCTCCCGCGTCGGTTCAGTGCGAAGAACTCGACGAAGAGCCTGCGTTCTCGGGTGACGAGACGCTGCGTCGCCAGATCGAGCGCGGCGCCGTCACGGCTGTTTCCTCGGGGCAGATGTCCACGCTCCTGGACCTGAACCGCTGCGGCCCCGAGCTCAACGATTGGGTCGAAACGGAGCTGCGCGCGGTGCCGGCGGGGGAGGAGTGGCTGGTGGTGTTTGACGGGATGGGGCGGTCGCTCGAGTCCAACTGGGACGTCGCCCGCGCCATGGCCCCGGGGGTCAACACGCTGAACCTGGCGATGGTCAAGTCGCAGATCAACGCCGAGCGGCTCGGCGCGGAGGTGTACGACTGCGTCGTGAAGCTGGGCGAGGGGAGCGGGAACGGCATCGAGGGGTGAGGCGCGCGACGAGGCGACGACGCCTTTCATATATCTTCATCGCCTCGCAGTCGGCTTTTCGCCTCACCTCTGAGATGAGACTCACAACTCGGCGGCGCGCACGCGTTTGACCCGGCTCCAGTCCCGGATGAAGAGACCGATGATTTTTCGCGGCCCGAGCGCGCGGCCGTGCCAGAGTGTGCGGCGCGTGCGCACGAAGGCCACGCGGGAGGGGCGCGATGGTGAAGCCTCTGAAGGGGATCGTCATCTCCAACAAGATGATGAAGTCCGTCACCGTGATGGTCGAGCGCATCTACAAGCACCCCCGGTGGGGGAAGTACGTCCGCGGGAGGAAGAAGTACATGGGTGCGTCCGAGGCGCCCCGAAGGATCCCCAAATCCCTCTCGCGATCGCGCGATCGAACGCACCGTTGCCGGGTCCAGTCGTTTCCGTTCCCCCCCGCGCGCGCCCACCCTCTGTCGTTCGTCCCTCGCGCTGACACGTCCACCTCCCCGAGCGCAGCGCACGACGAGCACGACGCGTGCGGCGTCGGGGACAAAGTCGCGATGGTGCACAGTCGCCCCCTGAGCAAAAATAAAAAGTGGGTCGTCACGGAGATTCTCAAGAAAGAACGCGTGTACGACCACGATAACGTGGGGAGAAGGAAACAATCGCACGACGAATCGCAAAACGCCCGGACCGGCGGGGTGGATGCGGGTGACAAAGGCGTGGGGGATTCCGGGTCTGCGACGCGCGGCGACGACGACGAATCCGACCCGACCAGACTGGGAGCCGCGCCGCGCGTCATCGGCGTCCCCACGGCGCCCAAGTTTGCGTCGCTCCGATCGTTCGCCGCATCCACGACGCCGACGGGCCACGATGACGCGTAGTAGTCTGTCTATTATCGCGTAGGGTACGATAGTGTGACCGCATTTTCACGCTTCGTCATCACTACGTTCGAAGTAGTTGACGATCGCGCGTTTTCAGACGGCGCGTTTTCGCGTCGCTCGCCATCGCGCGTCGTTTTCATCCGCGCATCCGTCGATGTCTACTTTCCTTACCGCTATGTCTACAGCGCGCGTCGCGCCTGCCGATCGCGCGCTCGTCGCGACGCGCCTCCCGCCCTATCCCGTCGCACACGATGGACTTTTCCGTCACGCCAACTCGTAGTACTTGCCGTTTTTCGGGTCGTAGTAAAAGTTCAAAATCGGGTCGTACACCAGGTCCAGGTCCGCGACTCGGTCCGCCGCGAGTTTCGTCTTCTCGGGATCGAGCCCGGGACTCACCCGGGCGAGCTCCTCGGTGAGCTCGTTCTCCTTCTCCGCGGTCGACGAGTCGCTCGACGCGCTCACGGAAACCCGCGGCGCCGACCCCGACCCGACGCCGGCGCTCGGAGCGTCCGCGTCGACCTCCTCCCGGTTGGCCTTCTCGCCGGCGCTCCGCCCTCCGCCCTCGCGGCGATCCGAAACCACCACCAGCTCGGGCGTGTACATGCGGTAGTCGCGCTCCAGGAGGCTGGACGGGTCGCCGCCGGGGTCGACGCGCCCCGGGATGGGCGTCTCGCCGCGGCCGTACCCGGCCATGGGCTTCGGGCGCAAAGCGCCCCAGCCGCCGGAGTCCGCGTCTCCGGATCGCGTCCCGTCGCCATCGACGCAGGCGACGCTGTCTCCCGCCTCGTCGTCCGGGAAGTACCGGCGCGCGTCGTACGCGCGCGGTCTCGCGTCCGCGGACGCTTCGTGTGTTGTTCCGGGTTCGGGCTCGCGGACAGGCTCGCCAGTCTCGTTTTTCCGGCTCTCGCGTTTTTCCGGCGACGCGAACAAACCGCCTCCGCGCGTCGAAACCCCGTCGCGCATGAAATCCCAGCCCCCGAAGTCAGGCGCCGCCGGAGCGGTCGCGGTTTTCGTCCTCGTCGAGGGCGCCGCCGAGCAGGCGCGGGGCCCGCGCGCATCGCTGAGCGCGCCGCCGAGCGCTTCTCCAGTCGAGAAGTTTTGCGATTTCGACAGGCTCCGCGACGCGGCGTCGGCGGGAACGGTTTTTGTTTTTTCCTTCTCGAAACTCAAGCCGCGCGCGAGACTCGCCGAGAGGCGGTTCGGCGAGTCGCGCTCGAACGCTCCGTCGCCGTCCCCGGCGGGCCTCGCGTTCGCGCGTCGGTCGCCCCTGGAGTGCTGCTCGCGGCTCGCGCTTTCCTTCGCGCGCGAGCTGGGCCGCGACCCGCGCGCGGGCGTGCTCACGCGCGACCCGAAGGCGATCTGCCACCCCTCTTTAGTCTGCAAAAAATGCGCGGCGTCGACGTCGCCATCCCCCGAGCTCGTCGCCAGCGCGGCGAAGCCCCACCGCTCGGTCGCGGCGTTTTTCGACGCGTCCACCGACCCCCGCCGAGACCCGCCGTCCCGCGAGACGCCGCGCGGACCCCCGCCGCGCGCATGCGGCGACCCGGGCGGTTCGAAGATCTTCGAACCCTCGCGGCTGGCGCCGCGGCTGCGCCCCGCCTCGCCGCGCGAGCTCAAGCCCCGCTCGCGCGACGACTGCTGGCCGAACCGCGAGAGCCGCGACGGCGTCACCACGGAGACCTTATGCGGCGTGTCCTTGGGGAAGTCCACGGCGCGCGGCGTGGGTTTGGCGACGATCGGACTCTCTTC
>Ga0181559_10002146_pt1 | contig 19497 bp, 11 predicted proteins | sample 011ome_21_FD_133752 | JGI IMG/M metagenome (GOLD analysis project Ga0181559, IMG submission 133752) | Coastal salt marsh microbial communities from the Groves Creek Marsh, Skidaway Island, Georgia - 011508AT metaG (megahit assembly) | ecosystem: Environmental > Aquatic > Marine > Intertidal...
CGCGAACCCGCGCGGGGGCACGACGACGCGCATCTTGTGCGTGTCGTCGTTCGAACCCGGGGCGGCGCCAACGTCCGTCCCGATATCGAACGACGACGCGGGTTCGAAAAAACCGCCATAACGGTCGACGCCGACGCGGCGGGCGTCTCGGTCCTCGGCGCGCGTCTCCGCCGCGCGCTCCGCCGCGCGGAGCGCCGTCGCTCGCCCGTCGCCGCCGAGCGCCTCGCCGGCGACGGGCGTGAACGCGGAGTTCTGCGAGGGGATCAGGCGGCGCGACGAAGCCGAGAAGGACGCGCGCGCGAAGTCCGTCAAGTCCGTCGTCTCGAAGCCGCGTCCCGTCGTCTCGAAGCCGCGTTCGAACGCATCCGTCGTCCCGTCGCCCAGCTCCACCGCCTCGCTTTTTCGGGCATCCTTTCGCGTCGCGGTCGTCGCCGTCGGAGGCGGCGCGTAGGCTCGTCCCGCGGGCTCGTCTTCGCCTCCGTCCCGGTCCGTCACCAGCTCGCGTCTCCGAATCGCGCGCATGTCCGGCCGCGACGGCGGGGGGAGGGGGGGCATGGACGCGAAGGCGGGCTCCGCCGCGGAGGCGGAGGAGGCGTCCGCGGCGAGGTCCGACGGCTTCGCGGGGGAAAGCCTCGGCGCGCTCGTCCCCGCCGCCGCATCCCCGGGTCGACCCGCGAAGCTCCTGCGGATCACGCGCAGCCCGCTCCGGGTCCCGCTCCGGCGCATGGGGTCGTCCGCGGATGCGGGAACGCACGCGACGTGCTCATCCTCTCTGACGTGCTCATCCTCGCCGCCGCCGTCGCCATCCGTCGCCGTGCCCCGGCTCTTGCGCCCCCCGCCCTCGTACGACCAGGCGTCGGCGGGCTCCGTCTCCGGCCGGGACCCGGCCGAGTGGGAGATGGCATGGGATGCCATCTCGGGACGCCACAGCGTGTTCGTGCTGGCGTCCACCGCGTTCGCGTTCGCGCCGCCGCCGCGCGCGTCCCACTCGCTCGAGGTTCGTAGGCTTCCCCCGTCGCGGAACTCACCCGCGGCGCGCCCTCGCGATCGCGACAGTTGCGCCTTGAGGGACTCCACCTGCGCGTGGAGCTCCAGCAGCTGCGCCTGCTGCTTCGCCAGCACGTTCGCGGTATTCACGTCCAGCTCGAGCTCGTTCAGGGGCGTGGTGCGTCCATCCGCGCCGCCCGGGCGGGCCCCGTCGTCAGGGAGCACGCGCGCAAGCGCCGGCACGGCGGAGAGACGCACGGCGCTCTTGCCCACTCCCCCGTGCTCGCCGTACACGCCGGTCCACGCGTCGTCGTACCCCGCGGTGCGGCGCGTCGCGTGGAACGAGCGCGTCAGTCGCGTGGGCTCGACGGTGGCCCGAGGGGGCGCTGAGGGCGCGTCGAAGTACGCGGACGCGGAGACGCTGGGGGCGAAGCCGCCGTGGGAAGCGCGCGCGGACTCCGCGCCCGAGAGCGTGGCGCGTCGCATTGACGACGACAACGAACGGTACGCGGAGGGCCGGCTGGGATCCGAGGCCGCGCCCAGGCCTCTCGATGCGGGCGGGGGACTGGGATACGGCGCGGGCGGGGGTCGCTCTCTTGGAGACGGCGGAAGCCGCGCGAACCCGTCCATCTGAGCCGTCCGAGGATGTCGGTGAAATCTCTCGCTACGCCTTTCCGCCTGGCAGGTGCGTTTCAAACCGATCGCACGCGAGGCGAGTCCTCACGTCCTTCCCCAGCCTCTGCGGACCACCCACGGACACCGCAGCCTCACGCGCACACACCGTGACGTGCGCGTCGATATCACCGCCAAACGTCGCCCGGGACGCGCGGGATCTTGTGTCCCCAGGCGTCGTGTGTCGCGGCTCGGCGCGAGTCACGTTTTGGGCGCGTTTTCCCGCCTGTTAGCGCGCTCGAGAATTGGCGGTCTAAATCGACGAGTCATCGTGCGTCGGCTCGAACAGGGATCGGCTGGCCGGAAAAGTAAAGCGCCCCCGAAATTGGGTCCCGAGGCCCCAACCCTTCCCCGCTCTCCAGTCTCACCCGCGAGAGTCTCGAAGTCGCGCTCCGGCTTTCCGCGCGGTAAGATAGAGCCTCCCGCGATCGGCGCGTTTCGCTCCGATCTCGCGCCCCCCTCCGCCCGCGGCGGACCCGCCTCGGTGATCTCGGCTTCGCGAATCGCCGACTTTTTCGAGATCTCCGAAGTTCGTGGATCCGCGTCCGAAGCCGCGGCGTCCGAAGCACGCCGCGCGCGATGACGGACCCCGCGCCTTTGACCGAGAAGGCGAAGGAGGACGAGAGGTCCGCCTGGGCGAACGTTCTCGCGAACGGAATCAGCGGGTGGAGCAGCTTCACGGACACGGGCGAGGCCGTGGACCGCCGCGTCGAGGAGGGCGAGCACGCGGAGAGCGCGCCGAGAGCGGCGGAGCACAGATCCGACTCGGGGGTGCCCGGCGCATCGGATCCCAAGCGCGGCGCCGGGGACAAGCCCTCTATGCCGCGGCAGGGCACCTCCGGGGACCTCTCCAAGAAGGACGGGCCCGCGGAGGCTGGCGAGGTCGACGAGAAGTCCGGGGACAAGGCGGGCAAGGCCAAGGCGCCGGGGCTGGATCCCGGGTGGAAGCAGTACCGGCGCGACGTCGAGTGGCAGTGCCGCTGGCTCGAGCTCCGCATGAAGGAGGTGGGCGGGCACATCGAGCGGTACGAGCGCATGCTCCGAGGCATCGAGCAGGCCAAGGCGGAGGCGGCGAAGGCCAAGGAGACCAAGGAGATGGCGTCCGCGTCCGTGACGGGCGCCGAGGGCGACGTCGCCGAGCGCGAGGGCGACGGCGCCGACGAAAACGCCGAGGCGCCCGCGAAAGGCTCCGAGCCTTTCGTCGCGCCGATGAAGCGGCGGCGGCCGCGCGACCCCGAGCGCGCGAAGCCCCCGCCACCGGTGCTCGCGGCGCATCCGCTGTTCGACGAGGCGGAGAGGCGAAGCGCGAAGCGCGCCAGGGACGAGCGCGCGCCGGCGGCGCTGACGACGGCGGGGCGCACGCGCGCGCGCGCCGCCGCCGCCGCGGCGCGCGAGAAGGAGGCCCAGGCGAAACGAGACGCCGCCCTCACGCACCTCACCTCGACGCACGCGCGGACGGATGACGACGGCAGCGACAGCGACTTGTCCACGGCGGCGCTGTACGAGCAGATCGAGGTGCTGCAGCAGCGCGTGACGGCGTTGCACGCGCGCCTCGGCCAGCCCGCGCCGGCGATGACGACGGGGGGCGCCGTCGCCGCCACCGCGGCGCGCGCCGCCGGGCCCACCGGTTTGGGCGGGCGGCTCGCCGGCCAGTGGGGCAGCGGTCCTTTGTACGGGAACGGGCTCCCGCAGCTCAAGAAGCAGCCCTCGAAGCGGGACGACTTCGACATCAACAACGTGGTGGGCGCCGCGCCCGCCGGAGCCAAGTTTGTGGAACGAGCGCAGCACGTGGACATCTGCACGCCCGGCGTGAGGCCGGCGCCCGAGTACCCGCCCGCCGGGAAGGTGGCCTCAGAGGACGCCGGCGAGGACGACGCGTCCTCCGAGGACACCTCTGACGAGGCGTACGTGCGCCGGCACACCAGGCTCGAGGTGGCGGAGCGCACGGCGCGCACGCTGCCGGGCAAGAAGGACAAGCGCGGCGGGCCGGAGAAGCCGGCGGGCGCCGGCGGGAAGGTGGCCGCCGCCGCCGAGGACGACGCCGACAGCGCGCGCGCGCGCGCGGACGGGGGTCCCCAAGGGGGGCCCTCGAAGATGGACGCCGAGCCCGCGGGGCTCGCGGAGACGGACGCGTCCGCGCTCGTGGGGTGAGGGGCGGAGACGCCCCCGAGGGCGCGCGCGCCGCGAAGAGACGACGCAGCTCGCGAAGGTGACTTGAAAAGAGACTTACTTGAAAAGAGACTTTTCTCACGTTTCGACGCGAACCCTCTCCTCTCTCTGTCGACGCTTCCGACGTCGCGTCGACCGAGCTGTGTCGCCCTCGACCACGAAACGGTACACGACCGCATTGTCCGTCGCGCGCGTCGATGGAGACGGCGGACCCCCCCGAGGCTTTGCCGGCGACGGGGAGCGCCTCCGCGCCGACGCACGTCGCGCTGCCGGCCGCAGAGCACGACGCGGGCGCTCCCGCGGTCATGGCGCACGTGGAGGACCAGCATGACGCCGAGATCCGAATGCCGGCGGAGCCGAAAAGAGCCGCGTGCGAGGTGACGGTGACGACCGACGCGAGCGAGTACAGGGCGGGAGACGTCATTTCGGGGACTGTGATCGTGAACTGTTCCGTACCCATCGATGCGAAGGTGCGTCCCGCCTCCGCCCCCGCCCCCGCCCCCGCCCCCGCCCCGCGTGTCCCGCGCGTCCGGCCGGAGCGTCCCGTTCGCGCGAATGCGTCGAGAGCGCCGTAACGACGAATCTCGCCTCGTTCGATCCGCGCCGCGCGCGCCCCCCGCGCGGCCGCGCCCCCGTGACTGACTTCGGTTCGCCTCAAAAAAACCAACGACGACGACGACGCGCGCGTGTCGTTCGCGCACGACACGCCCGCTTCACGACCGCCCACTCGCGACCGCAGCGCATCGAGTTGACCGTGCAAGGCCGCGAGCGCGTGACTTTGCAGAAGACGACGAGCATCCCCGAGTGCGAGCTGGCGCCCTTCCACCACCTGCAGGGCGTGTCGCACAAGGAGCACCACGAGTACCTGCGGAAGTTTCCGCGGCCGGAGGTGCGCGACCTGGTCAAGGAGCGCGAGTGGCGCCTGCGCAACGGATACGTCTCCCCGAGCCGCACGCTGACCGTCGTCGAGGACGTGACCCGCGTCGAGGCGGTGTTCGCCGAGCGGCGCGCGCTGGCGGGCGCCGCGCCGGCGGGCGCCGGCCCCGCGTTGCCCTTCTCGGCGGAGATCCCGCGCGGCGCGCCGAGCTCGTTCTACGTCGCGGGTGGGAACTGGAGCGTCGGCAAGGGCTACCTGGCGGAGATCGTGTACACGGTGTCCGCGGCGGTGGTGGGCGCGAAAACGGCGCGAAACGAAAGCGCCGGGACGAGCGCGAGAGACGGAGGCGAGGACGAGGAGCCGCCGGACCCGCACCCCGCCGCCGACGCGCCGCCGCTCGCGCCCGGCGAGGCGGTCATCGGCTCGGCGAAGCGACACTTCCTCGTGACACAGGGAGAAGACATGAGTAGTCTCCGCCACGGCGTGGTAAACCCCGTGATCGCCTCCGTGTCCGAAGTACAAACGTCGTCGTCGTCGTCGCCGCGCATGACGGCTTCGCGCCGGTTTCTCGCCGGCGGCGAGTTCCGCGTCACCGCGTCGCTCGACCGCGCCGCCGTCGCGCCCGGCGCGGACGTCGCGGTGGTGAAGGCGGAAGTGAACAACACCGGGAGCGTCGCGTGCGCGGGCGTCACCGTCTCCGCGACCTGCTCGCTGAGCGTGCGCGCCGGCGCGGAGACGCTCGCGAGGAACTTCGAGCTGGCGCCGACGTTCCACCGCGGGTTCGCCGCGGGGCACTTCGGCGAGCGCTTCCACGCGTTCCCGACGCCGCCCGGGTGGCCGGCGACCACCGCGGGCGCGCTGGTGCGGTGCGGGTACGGCGTGCGCGTGCTGTTCGAGCTCCCCGCGCCCAACCGGAACCTCACCCTGGACCTGCCTCTGACCGTGACCCCCACGGCGTCCATGTACTCCGCCGCGCGGCCCGCCGGCGCGCCGTTCGTTCCGGGCCCGGAGACGGCGGCGCCGTCGGCGGCTTCCGTCTCGCTCCCGCCGGCGCGGCTGTTCCGCGCGCCGTGGGCGGACGACGCCGCGTTCCCGGCGTGCTTCGGGTGCCGCGCGCCGTTCACGCTCTTCAACCGGCGGCACCACTGCCGCCACTGCGGGTTCGTCTTCTGCAAGAAGTGCGCGGGCGGGAGGGCGCCCCTGGCGCGGCTGGGGTTCGGGCCGGCGCCGCAGCGCGTCTGCCGCGGCTGCGCGGCGGCGGCGGCGCGCGGCGGCGGCGTCTTCGCGCCCGCGGAGGAGAGCGCCGCGTACGCCGCCGCCGCGGCGGCCGTCGCCGCGCGGAACGCGGCCGTGTACGGCCACGATCGCGCGACCACGATCGCGAGCGGCGCGTACGGAACCGGCGGCGTCTTCGGGAGTCCGCCGGCGAGCGCGCCCGAGCCGCGCAGGCAAGGGGAGCTTCGCGCGGTTTCTAAACCTGAACCGACTATATAGTAGGACACCTACGCGCGAGATGTGATTACTGACTAGAGCTACGTATGCTATGACGTCTCTGAACGCTCTCACGGCGGCAGCGGCGGCGGCGGCGTCTCCGGCGCCGGTTCTGAGCCGCCGGGCTCGCCCCCCACCCCCCCCGCGTCGACCATGCGCGCCGCGCGAAGCGAGTGGTCCCTGGCGACGAACACAACCACGAGCGCCGCCGCCGCCGCCGCCAGCGCCACCGCCGCGCCCGGCGTCGCCGTCGCGCGACGCATCAGCGCGCCGATAAGCTCTCGCGGGTCGTCGTCGCTCCGTGACCCGTTTTCTTTTCGCAACGCCCCCAGCCTGGAAAACGCGTCCGCGGTCTCGTCGCGCAGAAGCGCGGCGGCGTCCGAACCGCCCGCGTCCGCGTCGCCGTCGCCGCTCAGAACGGGCTCTTCCTCGATCTCGTTCGGGACGCCGAGGCGGCGGGTTCCGCGCTCCGCCGCCTCGAGGTCGGTATCGCCCTCCCCCGTTTCCAGCGCGGCGAATATGGACTCCAGCCGCTCGCCCGCGGAAGGAGGCTCGGAGGAAGGGCTCGGCTCCCACCCGATGCCGCCGCGGAACGAAAGCGCGGAGGCGCCCGCCGCGTCCCGCGAAGAGGCGGACGCGGCGACGTTTCGGGGAGTCGCCCCGCGCGCATCCGCAGCCGTCGCGCGCAGAGACGCGTGCGCCTCGGAGGCACCCCCGGGGCGAAACGCCTCTCGAACGTCACCGGCGATGTCCCTGGTGATCTCCCTCAACGGGTCGAGCCACACCTCCTTGGTGCTCGAGCCGATCTCCTTCAAGGAGCTGGACACCGAGGGGGCCACCTTCGAGGTCACATCCTGCAAGCTCTTCCACAACTTTTGGCTCGCCTCGGCGCTTCGAGGCATCGGGCGCCCGACCGTGGGGGCACTGCCGGGCTGAACCCCGGTCGGGGGTCGGCGATGGTGCTTATCGCTCATCGCGAAACGCGCGCGGGAAGGTCGCCCGCGCGACGGCACCCGCGCGCAGGGAGCACTGAGGGACGAATTTCGGTTTCGGGAAGTTTCGCGAAAAGAAAAGCGGGGCCGCGGCTCGTCCGAGACGAAGGACGGCACCGGTCTTCGCCTCAGATTGGTTGGTGACGTGCTCACACCTATCGGCACCGAAGGCCCCCATCACTCCAGGACCTCGTGTTGGGAGCTAGGAATACAAGCTCGTGCGACCGTATACTTCAACGGCGCGTGAGATGGCCACCGCGACGTTGGCCACGCGGGCGTTCGTCCGCCCCCGCGTGTTGGGCACGCCCCCGAGGGCGCGTTTCGTGCGGCATTCGGTTCCAGCTGGCCGATCGGTCGTCCCGAAACCTTCGACGGTGAAGACCCGCGCGACCGAGGGCGACGACGCGCCCGATCCCGAGAAGAAGGAAGCCGCTCCCGAGGAGCAAAAGCAGTACCGTGGGGTGGATATCTCGGGAGGCAAGTACGGAATGGGGGAGTCCATCGACAAAGGGCTGGACGCGACGACCAACCCCGACAGTTTCCTCTTCGGGTTCGTGTTTCTGTGTTCGTTCGCCATCCTGGCGTTCCTGTTCGGCCCGAGACCGCCGTCGGATTACTACGGGTGAACGCGGGAGACGGGTTCTACGCGGGAGTGTCTAGCTAGCGAGCTCGAGGTAGCATGACTGCGATGAGGATCGCGCGGTCGTCGTCCATCGAATCGAAAACGTATATAGAAACGCGCACGACGTCTCGCCGCGGAGCGCGCGACGCCGTATATCGTAGAAGGTACCCCCAAACGCGTTCTCGTCAAAGAAACAAACGCTTTCTTTCATCTCAGACGCGCGTCTGCTCAAACGCGTCTGCTCTTCTCATCGTTTCCGCTTGGGCGCGAACGGCGACGCGCGCATGCCCATCGCGATCGCGCGGCGGCGGAGCTCCGTCCCGGGGCTCCGCGTGTCCTCCGCCGGACTCTGCGGTCTCGCGGCGCCGCGCGACGCGCGCAGCGACGCGCGCGAGCGCGTGCGCGGCGTGACGGACGCGTAGCGCGTCTGTAACGGGTCCGGGTCCTTCGGGTCCTCCGGGTCCGTTTTCTCGACGCCTGCCGCCGCTTCCAAAGCCTTCGCGTCCGTCCGCGAAGCGCCGCCGCCGCGCGCGTCGGCGACGGCGCGCGCGACGCGCGTCGCGGCGGCGGCGGCGGCGCGTTTCGTGGCGGCGAGTTCTTCGCGGAGCGCATCTCCGCGCCTCTCCGCCGCCTCGGCGCGCGCCACCGCCGAGGCGTGCGCGTTCGTGACGCGCTCGAGGGCGGACCTGAGCGCGTCGTTCGCGGGAAGGTGGCACGAGTCTTTGGCCCTGCTCGCCGACGTCTTCGCCGCGCGCGCCGACGCCTTCGCCGCCTCGGCCTTCGCCGCCTCGGCTTCGCCCTCGGCGCGGCGCACCGCCGCCTCCGCCAGACGCTGCGCGTCGCGCGCCTTGGCCTCGGCGTTGGCCACCGCCTCTGCGGCGGCGCGCTTCATCTTGGCGGCGCCCTCCTCCGCGACCGCCTCCGCAGCCTCCGCCGCGCTCGCCGACGCCTTCGCGCTCGCCAGCGCGCGCTCGAGCGCGCCGATCTTGGCCTCCGCCGCCGCGCGGAGCTCGCCCGCCCGCGCCTCGAGCCGCGCCACGGTGTCCTCCGCCGCGCGCAGACGCCGGTGCGCCTCGCCGGCGCTCCGGCGGCCAGCCTCCGCCTCCGCCTCGCGGAGCGCCAGCGCCTGCTTGAGCGCGGCTTTGCCGTCCGCGCCGTCCCGCGTGGTCTCGCGCAGCCGCTCCGCCGCGCTCGCGGCGGCGGCGCGCAGATCGCGCGCCTCGGCGCGCGCGCGCGCCAGCGCCTCGGCGTGCCTCGCGCGCTCGCGCTCGGCGGCTTCGTCGCGCGTCGCGTGGTACGCCTCCCGCTCGGCCGCGAAGCCCTCGGTTCGCGAGGCGAGCTCCAAACGCAGACCCTCCTCCGCGGCGAGGCGCTCGTGCCTGGCCACAGCCAGCGCGCGCCCGGCGGCCGAAGCCTGTTCGCTCGCCTCGCGGAGCTGTTCCTCGAGGCCGGCGGCGCGGTCCGCCTCGCGCGTCGCCTCGCGCGTCGCCGCGTCGAGTCGCGTCCGCAGCGCGTCGGACGCCGACGCGGCGTCTCGCGCGGCGCGTCGTTCCTCGCGCACCTCCGCTTCCGCGGCGTGGACGGCGCGTTCGCGCGCGCTCAGTGCCTCCTTCGCCCGCAGCTCGGCGTCGGAGGCTGCCTCGAGGCGACCGCGCCACGCCGTCTCCGTCGCCGCCTCGAACTCCGCCGCCGCGCGCTCATTCGCCGCCTGCTCGCGGCGCGCCATCTCCAGCTCGCCATCCTTGAGGTTCTCCACCAGGCGCCGCAGCGTCTCGGTCTCCGCGGCGTCGCCCCAGACGCGCTGAAGCTCCTCTCGTTGCCCGGCGGAGACGAGCGTGCCGCCGCGGTCGGGGTCCAGGGGGCCGCGCAGGCCCACGCGCGTGAGCCACTCGTGGAAGGATTCGGAAACGCCGAACGGCGCGTCGTCCGCCTCCCCGCCGTCCCACGCGTCCATCTCGGCATCCATGGGCGACGGCGGCGCGGGCTCGAACGCGTCGCGCGCGCGGACGTCCGCGGGGGAGAGCGCGCGCTCGGACTTCTTCCCCTGGCGGAAAGAAGGCTGGCGCGCGCGATGGGCGAGGGTGTTCCCGTCCACCGCGCCGAAGGGGGCGCGTCCCGAGCGGTTCTTCACCGCGAGCGTCTCCAAAGTACGACGCCGCTTGGCGGAGCCGTGGGCGTCGTGACCCGGCATGGGGCCCTACCCCTGCCGCGATCGCCCACCGCGGATACCTTCGAGATGCACCCGGATACGCGTCGCGGTGTCCAGGACGCGTGGGGATGACCCGTCACGCGAGAGGCTGCGCGTGGCGAGCGCCGCGTGAAGTCACATTGTTGTTTTCGCACGTTCCCCTCTTTCCTCGTCCAGAAACGCTCGACAAACTTCGGGAACCGAAGGTTCGAAGCTCCGGCAAAACACGAAACGGCTGATCAAACAATTTCAGATGAATTTTCATCAAATCAAAAGAGCTTCGCGCATCTCTCCGTTGCCCTCGCGGTGCGCCGCGCGCCCCGCGTTCTACTCCCACCCCTCCCCTCGCTCCCAATCCCGTCACCTGGTCTTGCTGCTGCACCTCTGAATTTCGTCCCTGATTTTGTTGTGCAGCGCCTCGGCGAGCTTTTTGTCCCCGCCGCAAATTTTCTGCAGCGCGAGCGGGCTCATACGCACGACGTCTCGCCCGACGAGGCTGAGGGGCACGGTGACCCGCCCCGCGAACTTCTCGTTCCCCGCGCGCTCCATGAACGCCCGGATGTGCGCGTTGGACCAGCGCACGGGCGCCACCACGCGCTCGACGACGGTCTCGGTGACCGCGCCGTCCTCGCCGATTTTCAGATTCTTCGAGACATCCTCGCGCTCCTCGACGACGCCGTCGCCATCCTCGCACCCCCCAATCAGGCCCACCGTCTTGAGCGTCGAGACGCTGTGCTCGGTGTCCACGGACGCGGGCGAGACGGTTCCGATCACGCCAAGCTGCGCGTCCGGGCGCACGAAGCACTCCATGAGCACGCGCGTCAGGTGGCTGCTGCGGTAGGGCACGTGCACGTGCCCGCCGCCCTCCGGCCGCTGGTGCTGCATCTTGCGCATGCGCACGCACTCCTTGAGCGCGTACAGAGACGCGTTGATCTCCGCTGTCTCCCTCCTCTGCTCCGCGGAGTGGTGCACGTTGTCCTCCTTGCGCTCGCTCCCGGCGCAGTCTACCAGCGTGAGGCGTCCGGTCGCGCCCGAGGCCAGGCAGCACGTCAGGCGGAGCACGGCGTGCGACCGCGACGACGCCGCGTTGCAGTGCGTCGCGGAGGTGGCGCGCCGCGCCTTTCCGGCGGCGACGATGGTCTCCAGCTCGGCGACGGAACAAACCGTGGGCTCGCACGCGCCGATGAGCTGCACGTCCAGCTTGCGGTACTCGGCCGGGTCCATGCTCCCGTGCGCGCCGTTCACGCCCCCGTTGACGCCCCCGCCCACCTCCTTCAGCGCGATGTCGTTGCGCGCGGGCGAAAGCAAGTCCGCGCACTTCTTGCCGGCAATCTCGAAGTACGCCACGCGTATCTGCTCGGCGCCCTTCAACGGATTCGGACCCCTAGGCTCGCCTCGGAACAGCGCCTGCATGGCTGTTTTCTCCAGGTGCTCCATGGTATGCGTCTTCCCGGAGCCCGTCTGCCCGTACATGAACAGCGCGCCCACGCCCCCGGCGAGCGCGCCGCGAACCATGGGCGCGGCGGCGGTCTCGTAAACCTCGGCGCCGCCGCAGCGCTCGCCGAAGGCGCGCGTCACGTCGAAGGCGCTGTGCTTCACGAACATGCGTTTCAGATCCGCGCGCATCTGGCAGTTGTGGATCACGATGGTCCTGGAGGGTTCGGACGCCGCGTGGGATGCCCCCGCGCCGCACTCCGCGCCGCACTCCGGGACGGTCACGCAGTCGAACTCGCCGCGCGCCTGCTCGTGCGCGAACAGGGGGCGCTTGCGCACGTACACCTTGACCCCCCCCGGAGGGGACTCGGGTCGATCGATTCGTCCGTCGGCATCCGTCGCCGCGCCCGCGTCTCCGCGCCCGCGGTGGGCGTTAGGGTTTAGGGTCCCCGCGTTCGTCACCGCCTTCGCGGCTGCCTTCGCGTTTCTCCACCTCTGCACCGCCGCCGCGAACGGCTTCGCGTTCATGCGACGCGACTCTCGCTTGTCGAACATCTGGCGCGTCGGCTTCTCGGCGTCCGCGCCCGCCGCCTTCTTCGTCACCGCCGCGTCCTCCGGCGGCGCCGCGCCGGCGGCCGTGGGCCTCTTCGGGGCCTTCGCGGCGGCGACTTTGCGCGCCGCCGCCGCCACGGCGGCGGGGTCGACGTCCCCCATGACGTCGCCGGTGTTGAACGGGGGCTTCGCCGGGGGCTTCCGCGGCGACTTGCGGAGCTTCGACGGAGACGAAGCCTCCCGCTCCTGCAACTTGAGGAACTCGTCGAAGCCGATGGGCGTCGCCGCCGGCGCGTGCGCGACGGACGAGCCGGGAAGCTCCGCCGCGGACCACGCGCCGGGGGACGCGGGCGCGCGCCGCGCGCTCGGCGCGCTCGCCTTCGACGCACCCGAGGGCGACGACGACGAAGACGCGCCTCTTCGCTCCGTCTGGCGCTGCTCCACGGCTTTCGTGACGATCTTCTGGACCATCTCCGCGGGGAGACGCGGCTTCTTGCTCGCCGCCTTCGGCACGCCGGACGCGGGGCCCGCGCGGCGACTGGCGTCCGCCTTCGCCGACGCCGCGGTCGGCCGCGCGATCTGACTGCCGGAGCCCGCCGCCGCCGCCGACGCCGCGGGTTCGGCGTCGGCGGAGCGTTCGCCCCGCGTCAACGCCTCCGCGCGCCTGGCGAACGCGCCAAGCAGCGCCGCCACCTCCCCCGAGTCCTCCCGGTTGGTGATGTCCACGGTGGGCGGCTCGGGCCTCGGCTCCGCCGCGTGCGCCGCGCCGGGCGGCGTGAGCGCGCCGGCGATGGCCGCCTGCGCGGACGCCACCGCCTCGCGCACGGCGGGGGTCGGAGTCTTCGCCGCCTGCGTCGCCGTCGCCGGGACGGGTTTGATCCCCTTCGCCTCGGTTTGCTTTCTGAACGCGGCGGCGAACCCCGGGACGGCAGCCGAGGCGTACGGGGACCGGGCTCGCGTCGTCCCCGCGCGCGCCGTGGCCGGCCGGACGCGGCTGCGCTCGGCTGCTTCGGCGGTCGGCTGCTTCGCGGAGGCGGCCGACGCCTCGCCGGCGGCGGAAGCGCTCTCGCGAACCACGAGCGCCGCCGCCTTCACGGAGGGCTTCGTCCGCGCCGAAGGGCTCCGCGTCTCCGCGACTGTCGCGACTGTCGCGTCCGACGCGCCGCGCTTCGTCCTCGCCGCATCGCGCGCTTCGTGTTCCGTGTTCCGTGACCGTTGCGCGCGTGGGCCCACGGCGACGGATGCGGCGAGCCGCGTGGGAGCGCCCGGGCTCCGCGGCGCGGCGGACGCCGGGCGCTGAGTAGAAGGGGACGCGCGCGAATCTAAACGGTTTAGATTCGGTCCCTTTCCGGGGGAAGGGCGCGGCGGCCCCCAGACGTCCGGGTCGTCTCCGTCCCTCGCCTCCCCGTACTCCCCGAACACGCGCGCGATGGCCTCGTTGGAAGGCGTCGGCGGGAGCCCCTGCGCCGTCGCCTCCTGCTCCGCCTGCTTCACCAGCATCTCCCGTTCCCAGGGCATCAGCCGGCCGGAGGGCGCATCCGCGCCGCGAGGCGGCGTTTCTGGGTCGCGATTTTCCTTCGTGGTCCCCGAACCGTTCGCCCCGAACGACAGAGGGTCGAGGGTGCTCGGTTGTCCCCACTGCCGCCGCTGCCGGCCTTCGTGGCCAGCCTGGCGGCGTCCAGCGTCGCCGAAGCCCGCGGCGGAGCCGTCGTTTCCGCCCGCCCACCACGTCTGATCCGACGAGGCATCTTGTTTCGGCGAGGGCAACGGGTCGCTCTCCAAACCACGCACGGGCTCCGCCACCTGCTGCACGCTCGCGCGCTCGGCAGCCTTGCGCTGCGCGCGGAGCTCCGTGGCGCGCTCAAGCGCCTGCTTCCGCTTCTGCGCCCAGTCCGCGGCGGCGTTGGATGCCTGGGGGGAACGGGGGGGATGGAGGATGGTCAACGACAGTTCAAACCGCTCGATCGACCGTCGAACTCGGCACGCGTCTCGGGGGGAACAAAACATCGGGGGTCCGAGGGACACGCACCTTGCGCGCCTTCGCCGCCGTTCTCACATCATCCGTCGCCGCCAACGCGCCACCCATGTCAGAGGGCGGCATGTTGATGTCCTCGGGGCGTCCGGGAACTTCAAGCGCCTCCCGCTGCCCTCGTGACGCGCGCTCTTCTGTGGCAGGGTGCGACCGCGGACTCCGAAAGAAAAGTACTTTCAGAACGAACGCCAGCAGCTGTTGCGTGGATTTCGATTGACCGAGGCGTTTGACCCATGGATTTTGATCATTGATCGGTTCGAACGGTGAAACGGCACGTCCGAAAGCGGACCGAAACTTTTCAAAGGCGGCAATTGCGAAGAACTTTTCGTCGTTGTCATCGGGTCTCTGCACTCCGCACGGGCACATGGCAAGCCTCCGACACGCCTTCCGGCGATGTCGCGGCGGCGTGTCGTGGCGCTCGGCGTGGAGGTCGTCGTTCCGGGACGGCGCGGTCGGAGCGGTCCTGGAGCCACCGCGCGTTTTTCCCCACGCGCGTGACGGGTCACGGGGTTTCCGCGCGACCGCCCCGTGGCGCGCGGGGACGGACGAGACGCGCGCGTCGGAGGCGTGGCTCCCGTGGGTCGGGTCGGTGACCGCCAAGGACGTAGACAGGGTGCTGCGACGCGTCAACCGGCGCATCGAAACGGGCATCGTCGCCATGCCCGCGACCGCGCGGTGTCTGGAGACCACCTGGGACCATCCGAGCGGCCACGACGACGACGAGGCGCGAGTCGCGGCGAACGCCACTCTGGTGTTTCTCCACGGGTTCAGCGACGAAGCCGAGCACTGGCGCGAGTTCGCGGAATTGCTGGTCAGCGGTACACCCGGCGGGTGCGACATCGTGCTTCCGGGCGCGCCCGTGCGCCCGTTCGTGGTGGGCGGCGTGCACCGGCACGTCGGCGCGTGGTTCGAGCCTCGGCTCAACCACCGGAGCGACGTCGAGTGGAGCGCGGTGGCTGAGCCTTCGTCCACCGCGAACGGAAACGGAAGCGGCCTCGCCGGGTCCAAGGTGTGGCGGTGCGGGGGGATCGAGCCCGCGGTGCGGTGGGTCGACGGTCTGCTCGCGGACCTCGAAAGAAGGGGCGCGCGCCCGGGGAGCGTCATCCTCGCGGGATTCAGCCAAGGCGCCGCGCTCGCGCTCGCCGCCGCCGCCAAGAAGGCGGCGTGGCGCCCCGCGCTGGGGGGCGTGCTGTGCCTGCGCGGATACCTCCCGCGCCGCGCGGACGTCACGGAGGAGGCGTTCGCGTCATCGGAACCGAGGGTGGGTTCCCGTTCCGCGTTTTGGAAAGACGCGGAACGAGAGCAGGGAAAGCAAACGCCGCCGGCGGTGCTTCTGTGCCAGGGCGGAAGGGACGAAGTCGCGCCGACGTCGTGGGCGCGCGTCGCCGCGGACGAGATGCGTTTGGCGCGCGCGAGGCTGGGCGCGAAGAGCCCCATGTCGTCGGAGGACTCGCGCGTGGAGCTCACCGTGTGCGAAGACCGGGGCCACGAGCTGGGCGCGGACGATGTGTGGCGCGCGAGGTGGTGGATACGCTCGCGGCTTGAACGCGCGCGAACGATTGGCGCGTAGCGTACGTAGAGTAGAGTCGTAAACGTCGGGAGTGATGATTTCTCTCCGCTCGAATATCTAGTAGGCTGTTTCGCTCTCCATCTCGCCACACGACGCCGTCGTGCCTCTACGCGACGGCCGCGCCGTGCGGCGTGGGGTGCTGCGGACACGAGTTGTGTATGACCGGGATGTTGGTCAGGGGGTCGCACACGCCGCTGCACCGCCACTGGAACGTCGCGATGCATTTGGAGTTCCCGCGGCAATCCTGGCAGCACATGTTCCGTTCGTCCACGTACTCGACGTCCAGCCCCATGACCCAGGACCCAACGGAGACGTCCTCGTTGGCGAACCTGTGCAGGATGGACCGGTGGTCGTGGATGTACTGCGCCACCGTGCGCGACACGCCGTAGATCTGCCCGGTGCAGTGCCGGAAGTACCGGTTGCCGCTGTCCCCGAACCGCCACCACTCGGGCTCGTGCCACCGCTGCTTCGGGTTGCTCAGCACCGGGCCGCTCTTCATGCACCCGAAGTACATGGACCGCGTCAGGCGGTGCGACACCAGGAACCGCTCGAGCTCGGGCACGCGCAGGTGGATGTCGTCGTCCACCTTCAGGTAGAAGTCCGCGTCCACCGTGGTCACCGCGGCGCTGAACCACATCACCGTCTTGTCCGACAGCTTATCGTACGTGTCCGCGTGCTTCAGCCGGAAAAAGTCGTCGTGGCGCGCGATTTCCGCCTCCAGGTCCCGGTTCAGGCGCTCGTCGCCCTTGACGGGCTCGCCGATCACGAACCGGAACAACAAACCGTGCTGCGTCTCCATCTGCCGCAGCGCCGAACCGGAGGGGAACCACGTGTCTCGCAAAACGTCCCGCCGCGCGCGAGACGCGAACCCGGTGTTCACGCCGACAAACGCCAGCAAACGCTCCTCGCCGCCGGGTTTCCCGGCGTCGCTCGCCAACGTCACGGCGTGCGTCACGGACCCGTCCGCGCGCACGCCCGCGTGCTTCGCCCCCGCCTCGAACTCGTGCATGGCGTGCTTCTGCGTCCGCGTGCTCGCGTCCGTCCCGAACCCGCCGTCGCGCGCGGCGCCGGTCCAGTCGCCGCTCGCGCCGTCGCCGAACCCCTCGGTTTTGCTCCACAGGTCCGCGTCGCCGCCGAGCTGGTGCTGCAGCTGCGCGATCGCCTTGTTCTGGTCGCGGATCACGCGGTCCTTGCGCCGCAGCTCGTCCGCCAGCGCCAAGCCGCTGGGCATCTCCTCGTACGTCAGCGGCGAGCCCCCCAGCTCGCTCTTGAAACGCCCGCCGGCGTCGCCGACGAAGACCCGCACCTCGTGAACGCCCGGCGACAGCGCGGGCAGCGGCGCCGAGAATCCCGCGCTCGGGTCAGCCGCCGGCCGCCGGCCGCAGATCCGGCCGATGGCCTTGTCGCCGCGCGGCCGCGCCGCGCGCTCCGTGAGGACCAGGAACCCGTCCACGAACACGGAGACGGAGGAGGGAGGCGCGGAGCCGCTCTCGCACGCCCAGCCGTGCACGACGCCGCGCGCCACGCCGTCCACCTGCCCGAGCAAAAACGGGTCCGATCGCGATCCGGACTCGGAACCATCGGAGCTCTCGGAACCGTCTCGCGCGTCGTTTTCGTTTTCGGTGTCGTCCCGCGCGAGGGCGTCGCCCAGGCGGGAACGCCCGCCGAGCGTACGTCCCGTCTCCTCCCCGCCCATCACGCCGATGGTCGCCCTCGCGTCGTCCATCAATCGAGGCAGGCCCGCGAGGGACGCGCCGGACCCGAAGCCGGCGCCGCCGGCGTCGGCGTCGTTGAGGTCGTCGACGAGCGCGTCGCGGATCCGCGAGGACTGGACCATCCGGGCGGCCACGTACACTGAGCACAGCAGCGAGAACGCCACCACGATGGCCGTCTGCGTCCGCGCGCGGCCGCCGCCGCGACCGCCGGGCTTGCTTTTCGTTTTCATCCTTCCGCCCAAGGGTCTCGCCCAACCGCTCCGATCCGCGAGGCCTCCTCACGGCCTCTTCACGGGCTCGCGGGGCTTCGCGGGGGCCGCGGTGGCGGCGGTGTACCCTACGGCGCTCGCGCCCGCGGCGACCGCGGCTTTGCCGGCGACGCCGCCTCCGGCCTGCGATGAGAGAGGGGGGCGGGTGCGCTGTCAGCGACCGCCGCATGTTACGGGCCGCGGGGCATCCGGCGGTGCCCTCTTTGCGACGTTCGCGCGAGATGGCCGGGACGTACCTTGGCGATGGCGGCGGCTTTGGACCAGACGGCAATTCCTCCGGCGAAGAGTGCGCGAAAGACAGTGCCAGAGTGCACCTGGCCAGACATGTACTTCTACCCTGTCAGACAGGGTCGCGGGCGAGTGTGCGAGGTGTTGAACGCCGCGTCTCGGGCCCTCGAAAACCGCTTTCCTCGGCGTGCCTCGGACTTTTTTTCAGATCTGGACCGAGGGTCCGTGACCCTTGAAAGCGCTCGACTCGTTTCGACGACGAGAGGCTCACGATGAACGTGCGTCGTCGACGAAAACGTCTTCCGTGGCTTCGCCACGTTCTCCGCTCGGCACACACGCGCACGCGCAGCAGACATGCTCGCGTCTGTCTCCGCGCGTCCTTCCCCCGCCCCGGCACCGTCGCCGCGACCTGCGCGGCAGGCGAAGCGCGCGCCCGTTCGCCGGGAGTCGCTCTCGACGCGTCGCGGGTCGACGCTCTCGGCGTCGGCGTCGACGTCCGGTACCGGCGTCGCGCTACCGGATGGCTTCGGGTTCAGCGCCGCCGGGATGATCTTCCCGTACCACTGCGGCGCCTGGGAGGTCCTGAGCGAGCTCGGCCTGCTCACGCCGGACACCCCGGTCGCCGGTGCGTCCGCGGGCGCGCTCGTCGCCGCCATGCACGCGTGCGGCATGCCCCCCTCCGAGGGCAAGCGCGTGCTCACCGCGGTGCTCCGCGATTGCCGCGAGAACGGCGTGCTCGGCCGCGTGGGCGGCGTGCTGGAGACCGCGCTGCGTTCGGAGCTGCCCGCGGACGCGCACGAGCTGTGTTCGCGGGACAACCTGTTCGTCTCCGTTTCCTCGCCCAGACTCGCGCGGGGGCGCGACGTGGAGGAAGGGCCTCCCGTCGCGGGGTTCAACGGGGGGCCGCTGCTCCTGGAAAACACGCTCGTGTCGTCGTTCGAGTCTCGCGACGACCTCATCGGCGCGCTGCTGTCGTCGTGCCACATCCCGGTGTACTGCGGCTGGCCCATGCGCCGGTACAGGGGCGAGTGGTGCGTGGACGGGGGCTGGACCAACCTCGCGCCGCTGCCTCTCGGCTGCGAGAGCGCCGCCCGGGTCGCGTCCTTCCCGCTCGTCGACGCGTGGCGCGGCTCGCCCGAGGGCGACGGGAAAACATCCGGCAACTACTTCGAGCGCGGCGCGAGTTTCTGGAGCGGCTGGGGGGACGGGGACGACGCCGGGCTGCTCATCGCGCCGGACGGCGCGGAAGGCACGTCTTCCGTGGAATACGCGACGCTCGGGAAGTGGGCGCTCCTGCCGCAGGACGACGAGACGCTGGAGGAACTCGCGCGCATGGGGCGGAGGGACGCCGAGCGGTGGGCGGCGAAGTCCGGGTTCCAAAACGCGAGCGCGAGTTTAGTCAGCAAAAGCGGCCAACGCGAAGACGCGCGCGAACGTACGGTCGGGTAGCGCGGCGATATGATGTATGCCTCGCGATATGATGTATGCCCCGCGATATTTTTTGTATCGACGTCGTCCCTCGCCGTCCGTCGTCGCGTTCGTCTCTTCTCGCGGCGCGTATTAAATTAGGGGGTAATGTACAATGGCCCATCGCATGCGGCGGCGCGTCCGCGGCGCGTCCGGTTTCGCTTCTCTCTTTCGCTTCTCTCTTTCGGCCGCTTCTCTCTTTCGATGCTCACATCTTGAGCGCGCATCGCAC
>Ga0181559_10002147_pt1 | contig 19486 bp, 13 predicted proteins | sample 011ome_21_FD_133752 | JGI IMG/M metagenome (GOLD analysis project Ga0181559, IMG submission 133752) | Coastal salt marsh microbial communities from the Groves Creek Marsh, Skidaway Island, Georgia - 011508AT metaG (megahit assembly) | ecosystem: Environmental > Aquatic > Marine > Intertidal...
GCTCTGATGGAAACGAAACAGACCGGTCGATCGAAGCCTCGATCGCGACCGCGCTGGAGCGGTGCCGAGCCTCCGCATCCGCCGCGCGCGGCGTCGCCGGCGCCGACGGCGCCCCGCTGTTGGCGCGCGCGGCGGCGGCGGCGCCGCCGGCGGACCCGTCCGGCGAGCGGTTCTGCGTGACCACCGCCATCAACTACGCGAACGGCGCGCCGCACATGGGACACGCGTACGAGGCTGTGTCCGCGGACGTCATCGCGCGGTACCACCGCGCGTACGGGCGGGACGTGCTGTTCCAGACGGGCTCGGACGAGCACGGGCAAAAGATCGCCGAGGCGGCGGCGGCGGCGGGGCGCGCGCCGATCGACCTGTGCGACGCGCACGTCGCGCTTTTCCGCGCGCTCAACGCGAAGACGAACGTCTCGAACGACGTGTACAACCGCACGACGAGCGACACGCACAAGCGCGCGTGCTGCGAGCTGTTCGCGCGTTCCAAAAAAAGCGGGGACATCTACCTGGACACGTACGAGGGGTGGTACAACGTGCGCGAAGAGACGTTTGTGACGGACGCCGACGCGGAGGCGGCGGAGTACAAAGACCCGGTCTCCGGGAAGCCGCTGACGAAGATGTCCGAGGAGAGCTACTTCTTCCGGCAGAGCCGGTACCAGAAGCGACTCATCGAGCACATCGAGTCGCACCCGGAGTTCATCCAGCCCGCGCGGCGACGTAACGAGATCCTCGCCCGGTTACGCGAGGACGAGCTCCGCGATTTGAGCGTGAGCCGCACCACCTTCGACTGGGGCATCCCCGTGCCCGACGCGCCGGGGCACGTGCTGTACGTGTGGTTCGACGCGCTGACCAACTACCTGACCGGCACGGGGTGGCCCGCGAACGTCGCGAGCGACGACTTCTCCAACTCGCACTGGCCCGCGGACGTGCACATCATCGGCAAGGACATCATCTGGTTCCACTGCGTGATCTGGCCGTGCATGCTGTGGTCAGCCGGTTTGCCGCTGCCGACCACCGTGTTCGGGCACGGCTTCGTGATGGCCGCCGACGGCCAGAAGATGTCCAAGAGCATCGGCAACGTGGTGGACCCCATGGATGTGCTCACGCGGTACAGCAGCGACACGTTCCGGTACTACCTGATGCGCGGCGGCGTGTACGGCTCCGATATCCCCTTTTCGGAAACGGCGCTGACGCTGACGCACAACAGCGACTTGGCGGATGTGCTCGGCAACCTCGTGCACCGCGCGACGAATCTGTGCTCGAAGAACTGCGGCGGCGCGGTCCCGGTGATGGGCGAAGGCGAGATCGAACCGGTGGTGGACGTGGCTGCGCTGCGCGCGCACACCGAGCTGGCCATGCGCGCGTTCGAGACGCACAGGGCGTGCGAGCTCGCCATCAACGCCGTGAAGGAGGCGAACAAGTACCTCACCGAGAGCGCGCCGTGGGCGGTGAAGGGCGAGGGCGCCGAACGGCGTAAAGCCGTCATCATCCGGTCCGTGCTGGAGGCGGCGTACGTCGCCGCGCACTTCCTGGCGCCGTTCATCCCCGACGCCGCGGAGGCCATCTTCGCGAAGCTCGGAACGCCCGCGCAACCCATCTGGCGCCTGAAGAAGGGCGCGAACCTCGCCGCGGGCGCGAAGGTGGCCGTGGGCGACATCCTGTTCGCCAAGCACGAGGTGGCGGGCGAGAGCGGCGAGAGCGGCGAGAAGAAAAAGGAAAAGGCGGCGAAGGCGCCGGCGCCCAAGAAGGCGGCGCCTGCCAACGCAGTGGTGGACGTGTCGCGGCTGTGCATGAAGGTGGGCACCGTCACGAAGGTCTGGCGCCACCCGGACGCGGAGAAGCTGTACGTGGAAACCATCGACGTGGGCGACGCGAGCGGGCCCAGGCAAGTCGTCTCGGGGCTGGTGGACCACGTGCCCGAGGCGGAGATGCTCGGCAAGCGCGTGGTTGTGGTGGCGAACATGAAGCCCAGCAAGATGCGCGGCGTGGAGTCCTTCGCGATGGTCCTCTGCGGCACCGGCGTGGGCGAGAACGGGAAGGTGGAGCCCGTGGCGCCCCCCGCGTCCGCACCGAACGGCGCGATCGTGACGTGCGCGGCGTTCCCGGGCGCGCCGGACGACGTGCTCAACCCGAAGAAGAAGGTGTTCGAGGCGGTGAGTCCCGACTTTTCCGTGCTCGCCGACGGCGTCGCGGCGTACAAGGGATCGCCGCTCGAAACCGGCGGGGAGGCGTGTCGGTTGCCGACGCTCCGCGAGGGGACGATCAAGTAGGTGGTGTGACGTCGATGCGCGCGCTGGATAGGAACGCGACGCGACGCGAACGTGCGCGTGATTCTTAGACGACGCGAATCGTATATAGACTACCTTCGGCGCTCTCGCTCGCCTCGGACGCAGTCAAGAGAAACTGTAGTGCTTCGTGAGCGCCTGCGTGACGTCCCACACGCACGATGAACCCGCCGGGAACGTCGCGAGCGTCCCCGGCTTGAGCTCGACGACCGTTCCGTCGTCCATCGTCACGAGAGCCTCGCCCTCGATCACGAGGCACGTCTCCTGCGAGCCGTAGGACCAAGGGAAGGAAGAGGCGTCGCATCCCCACGTCGGCCACTGCTTCGCTTTCGCCACCAGAGATGCGTCGGGGTGGGGGTCGGCCGTCGCGCTCGCGCGGGCGGCCGTGGAGCCCCGGGACCGGCGGACGACGCCGCGTCGGACGGCCGCGGGTCGCGCGACCGCCCCGGGGCGCGCGAGGGCGGAGGCGCGCATGTCGCGAGCCTGCGAGGGTGCTCGTGCGCGTCAGCGAGTGGAACGCGAGCGAACCGACTCGCAAACGAACGACAAGTGGCAAAACAGGATGACGTGTTTTTCGCGGCGTGGAAGATGTGCGGGAGCGCGCTCGCACTGTCTTCCGCGCGTCGGCTCCCCCCGGACCACGGTAGACGAGCATGTACGCCTCGGTGTTCCCGTCGACGCCGATGCCCTCGTGCGCGTCCTCGCGCGAGTCCGTCCGCGGCTCGCGCGTCTCGCGGGGCGCGACTTCCAGCACCGGCCGAAGAGACACGCGCTGGCGGCATCCGGCGCGCGCGGCTTTCCGCGTGGACCCGTTCGCCGACCCCGCGGTCCCGCGCGACCCGGACGCGCGCCTGCCCGACCTGGACTGGACCGTGGAGGTTCCCGTGACCGAGGGCAAGTTCGCCGGGTACACGCTCCTCGCGAACGCGTTCACGGACGAGGAGGTGGAGGCGGTGGCGGACCTGCTGCTGAACAGCGGCATGGCGGGTTTCCCGCTGGAGCGGCGCACGCTGCTCGTGTACCTGCGGGGCGCGGTGCCCGCGTTCCCGAACGGCACGTACCTCATCGGGCGCCTTCGCGCGCCGCGCTCGGGGCCGCGCGAAGGAGGAGGCGACGGCGCGTTTCCGGCGGGGGAAGGGTCGAAGGACGAACAGGACGGCGCGTCCTTCGCGAGCCCGCGGTCGTCCTGGAGCGAGGAGAAGGCTTCGGCGCACGGCCCGGTGGTCGCGACGGTGGGCGTGTCGTTCTCGGAGGCGACGCGGCGGAAGTTCTCCAGCCTCGCGCCGCCGAGCGACGCGGCGTACCTGAGCGACCTGACGGTGTTCGAGGCGGAGCGGGGCAACGGGCTGGGCATCGCCATGCTCGCGGCGGCGGAGCGGTTCGCCGTCGACATGCGCGCGCCCGCCATGTACCTGCACGTCGCCACAAAGAAACCAGGCGTCGTGCGGCTGTACAAGAACCAGGGGTACGCCGTGCGCGCCGTGGACCCGGGGCTGTTCGGGTGGCGGGGCAGGCTGCTGATGCGTAAGCCCATTGCGTAGGTCTAGGATAGCCCTGGCGGCGTCGGTCCACGCATTTTTAGACAAAAAAACGTCGGTACAATACAGCGCTCGTCGCGCGCGCTCGTCGAAGAAAAAAAAAAGACGCGCTTTTGTCGCGCGTCGTCATTCGTCCCACAGGTCCCGGAGCGTCTTGTACGGCCCGTCGGCGCTGAGCCAGAACGAGCCGTCCACCATGCGGTGGCGCGGCCGCACCGCGTCGATCGCCCGCACGTCCTCCTCCTCGAGCGCCCAGTCGAAGACGTCCAGGTTCCCGCGCAGCCGCTCGGGGTCGGACGACTTGGGCAACACCGAACACGTCGGGCGCGTCTGCAGCGCCCAGCGCAGAAGAACCTGCCCGACGTTTTTGCCGGTTTTGTCGGCGACGGCGATCACCGCCGGGTCCCGCATCACCGCAGGCACCTCGCTCCGCGCCTTGGCGAACATCGCCGCGGAGTCCGGCGAGCCGAGCGGCGAGTACGCGGTGAAGTGGATGTCGTTCTCCGCGCAGTACTCGATCAGCGCCGCGTTGCGCCAGTACGGGTGGCACTCCGCCTGGCAAACAGACACGGGGTGCCGCGCGCGTTTCACGAGCGCGCGCAGCTTCGGGACGGAGAAGTTGGACACCCCGATGTGCTTCACGAGCCCGAGGTCGACCAGCCGCTCCATGGCTTGCCAGGTGTCCAGCAAAGGCGGCTCAACCCCGCCCGACTTGGTGCCTTTCTCGTTCCCGGAAGCCACCGGCCAGTGCATGAGGTACAGGTCGAGGTACGACGTGCGCAGCCGGGCGAGCGACTCGCGGCACGCGTGTTCGACGTCCTGGGGCGCGTGCGCGTCGTTCCACAGCTTGGAGGTCACGAAGACGTCGCGTCGGTTGAGCTTGGTGGTCAGAAACACCTCCGCCATCCCATCGCCCACCTCCTGCTCGTTCTCGTACACGGACGCGCAGTCGATGTGCGTGTACCCGGCGCGCAACGCCGCCTCGGCGGCGGCGCGCGCCGCGCCCGGCTCGGTGCTCTTCCACGTGCCGAGGCCCACGAGCGGGACGGACGCGCCCGTCGGCTTCAGCGAGCCGAGCGGCTGGTGCGGGTGGCGCGTGACGTCCGGCAGATCATCGCGCGCTTTGCGCTCGTCCTCGAGCCGCTCCCTCGCATCACGCGCCACCTCCGTCTCGCGCCTGATCTGCTCGCACCGCGCGCGCTCCTTGGCCAGGCGCACGGCGGGGCCGCCGGTGACGTCGAAGAAAAGCACGCGGCCCCGGCCGCTGGGCGAGACGTGGTCCGGCCGCGACCGGAACGCGTCCATCAGAGCCGCGCCGTGCAGGTGGCGCGTCGCCGCGAGCTTCTCCTCGTGCGGCGCCCACACGCGGCTCCAGTCGCGGCTCCAGCCCGCGTCGCGCTGGAACGCGTCGGGGGGGGGGAGCGCCGCGAAGACAGCCTCGAGGTCCTCCGGCGTGTCGTCGGAACCGGCGGGGGCGGACATACCGTCGCGCGGGGGCGAGGGCGCGGGAGGGGCGGGGGGCGGGAGGCGCGGGGCGGTGGGGGAACGACGAGCGTTTCGCGAGCGGGAGGGCCGCGCGGCGCGGAGTGCGACGCGCGAAAGAGGCGGACGTGACCGCGTCGTTTCGTCGGCTTCGAGACGCGCGCCTCGAGAAGCACGAACGACGTGACAGCCGCGGAACCGACAAACGCTTCGATCTGATGTGACGACAGACGACAGACAAACAGAAAATTACAGTTCGAAAACGCTTCGGCTCGTCGTGTACCGTAGACGGTTCGATCCCCGCTCGCGCGTCTCTCTCACGTCACCGGCATGGGTTCCCGGTCGAACACCTCCAGCCCCCTCGGTCCGAGCACGCGCATGCGCATCGCGCACGCGTCGCCTCGCGAGTTACCCACCCGCGTGACTCGAACCCAACCGTTCATGCCCGAGACGGAAACGTCCCGAAGCGCGCGCGCCGAATCCGAATCATCCGAATCGAGCGCCGAATCCTCATCCTCATCCTCGACCGAGACCTCGCGCACCAATCGCTGGATGAAAGAAGCGTCGTCGTCGCCTGTGAGAAACGACGTCGCAGCGTCGCTCTCCGAATCATCCGAACACACGTCCTCGAACGTTGGGACGCGCAGCATCTCGTCCTCCATCGCCGCCGACGCCGCGCGGCCCGCGTCCGCCGCCGCCGCCGCCGACGGCGCCGCGACTCGCCGCGAAACGTCCGCGTCCGCCTCCGCCGCCGCCGCTTCGCGGCGCGCGCTCGCCCTGCTCCTTTCCCTCTCCGCGCTCGCCCTGGCGTCCAGCACGCGCGCGTCCGGCAGCGACTCGGTCTCCACCACGGTGACGCGCATGCCTTTGGGCCCGAAGAACACCAGGCCCGCGTCCGGCGTCGCCGCGACGACGTCCACGCGCAACAGCGGCCCCCACAGAAGCGAGAGCCCCGCGAACCCGTTGGCGCGATCTTCGGTTTCGTCGCCGACGCGCGGTTTCGGCTCGAACCGTCGCAGACTCCCACCCAGACCGAATCTTTTTAAATCGTCACCGCTTAAAATGGAGTTCAAACGGTGGTGCAGAAACACGCCGGGCGTGTCGTACAGCGCGCCCTTGCCCTCGAAGGCGCGCAGCGGAATCACGCCCAGGGTGGTGCCGGGCATCGCCGACGCCGTCGGCAGGCGCTTCGCGGGGACGCCGAAGTTCCCCTCCTCGCGCATCGCCTTGAGCGCGGCGCGGATGAACGTGCTCTTGCCCACGTTCGCGGCGCCGAGCACGTAGACGTCCCGCCCCTTGCGCTCGGCGAACATCGCGCCGACGGCGGTTTTAACGCCGAGCCCTTTGCGCGCGGAGACGCAGACGACGCCGGCGAGGGTCAGTCGCCGAACGGTCACCGCTTCGTGCGTCACCCACTCTCGCAACGCTTCTAAGTTGGTGTCGTTCGGCAACAGGTCCACCTTCGTGAGCACGAGCAAAATGGGGTTGCCCCCCACGACGTCCCGGACCTTGTTCAGGAACGACCCGTGGAAGTCGGTGGCGTCCACCACCTTCACCACCAGCGCCTTCTTCTCGCGGATCGCGGAGAGCTGCTCGCGGAGCTGCGCGGGGGTGATGAGGCCCGTCTGCAGGCGCGCGCCGCCCTGGCCCGCGACGGCATTGACCATCCGCCCGTGCGACAGCTCGGAGCACCGAGCGCAGAGCATCATGCCGTCCAGCTGCCGGTGGTGCGCCTTGGTCGCGTACTCGGCGGGAGGGACGTACCCGGAGACCGAGGGTAAGTCCGTCTGGAGCGCCACGCCGCACCCGTAGCAGTCGCCGCGCTTGCGGGTCACCTCGAGCACCTCCGCGTCCGCCCGCGCGCCGCCCTCGCCGCGGGACCACCGCCGTGGGGCGGACGCGGTGTCGTCGCGCGACGCCAGGCAGATGAGGCGCGCGCGACGCGCCGCCGCCGGAAAAGCCGCCGACGACGACGAATCCGCAGCGGGACGGGGCACGCCGTCGCGCGCGGCGCGCGGCGCGCGGCAAGGCGCGGCATCATCGCGCCGCGGCGCGGCCGACGCGACGTAGGGCGCGCGGAACGCGGTGGCGTGCATCATCCCTCGAAAACCGGGGTGAGGCAAGCGCGGAGCGCGGTGAAGTGACGATTGGAGAAGACGATCCTGAAGGTGGAAAAAGCGCAGTGTGGAAAGTGCGACTCGCGGACGACATCGCAAGACTGTCTCGCTTTCGACTGCGTGATGTGCGCGTTTTACAATCGTTAGCTACGTGTACGTCGCGAGTCTCGGTGAAAAGCACGGCACACCAGGGATCCTACGCGTGGTTGGTCTTGAACTTCTTTTTCCTCGCCTCCACCGCGCGCTTGCGCTTGATGGCGTCCACCAACTTGCGGAGCTCGGCGAGCCGCGCGGCGACGGGCTCGGGGTCGAACTCGACGCCGAGGTCGTCCGCCATCTTCTTCCGCGGCGCCCCGACGGATTCGAGGACCGTATCGAACGCGTCCGTGAACTTCCGCCGCCGGCTCGACCACTGCTCGACACTTGAAATGAACGCATCCTCGGTTTTCCTGAGCGTCTCCGGGGACACGTCTTCGCCTTTGCTCGCGCGTAACGGCTTTAGCTTCGCTTCGAGCGCGTCGTTTTGTTTCGCGAGCGCATCCGTCTTGAGCCTCATCTGAGGCACGGTCAGGGTCTTCGCGAGCCTGCGCAGCGTCGCGTGTTTCTTCTGTAACTCAGACTTGGCATCGGCCAACGCCGCGGTTTTGGTCTTGATGTCCGCCTCCATCGCCTCGGTCTCCGCGGGGTCCATCGGGATGCCATCCTGCGTCGCGTAGAAGACGCGCTGCTTTCCGCTCTCTTTCACGCAAATCTTGCCGCTCTCCGCGAGCTGGTCGAGGTACTTCTGCGCGAGGCCCTTCTTGATGCCGTGGCGCCCGAGCGCGTCCGCGACGTTCTGCGCGTTGAACGGGCGGTTCTGCGCGTTGATGTGCTGAAGCACCGTGTCCGCCATGTCGCTTCTCCTGTCACGCCCACGCCGCGCTTTCAAAAGTGGGGGTGCCAACAATCGGTCGTGGCAAACAGCACGTCCGCGCCACCGCGCGCTGCGCGATTCGACGTGAAAAAGGCCGCGGCCGAAATGGGAAATGCCCGTTTCCCCGCGTCGTTCGTCATTGAATCGCCGCGCCCCACGTCCGTCCGGACGCGCGGCCCAGCGACCATGGCGACCGTCAACGCGGTCGTGGAGCGGGGATGCTCGATGCTGGTGCACTTCGATCGGGCGGCATCCTCGTCGGAGATCCGCGAGGCGCTGGAGAGCGGCGGCCCCGAGGCGAAGGCGGAGGCGATGAAGAAAGCCATCGCCATCCTGCTGTCGGGCGAGCAGATGCCGCAGATTTTCATCACCATCGTGCGCTTCGTTCTGCCGTCGGATGACAAGTACGTGCAGAAGCTGCTGCTGCTGTACATGGAAATCATAGAGAAGACGGACAGCAGCGGTAAGATTCTGCCCGAGATGATCCTCATCTGCCAGAACCTGCGCAACAACCTGCAACATCCGAACGAGTTCCTGCGAGGCGCGACGCTGCGGTTCCTGTGTCGGATCACCGAGGCGGAGATTCTCGAGCCGCTCATCCCCTCGATCGTGGCGTGCCTGGAGCACAGGCACTCGTTCGTGCGGCGGAACGCGGTGCTGTGCATGGACAGGATCTACCAGATGCCGGGGGGAGACATGCTGCTGCAGGACGCGCCGGAGACCATCGAGCGCTTCCTCTCGGGGGGCGAGTCCGATCTCAGCACCAGGCGCAACGCGTTCCTCATGCTCTACAACAACGACCAGGACCGCGCGGTGTCGTTCCTGCTGCAGAACGTCGAGCAGGTGGCGAACTGGGGAGACATCCTGCAGAACGTCGTCCTGGACCTGATCAGAAAGGTACGTCTGTTCGAGAAGACGCGCGGCGAAACCCGACCCCGGTCGCGTCCGACTCGCACGCCTCGGACCGCTTTTGCCCTATTTCACGCACCGCGCGCGCCACCCCGTCCGACAAACCCCGGCGCTGACTGTTTGCCCGTACGACCGTGTTTGACTCCAAAAAAAAACCACGAAACCAGGTGTGCCGCACGGATCCGTCGCAGAAGGGCAAGTACATCAAGATCATCCTGATGCTCCTGAGCACGAACAACACGAGCGTGATTTACGAGTGCGCTAACACTTTGGTGGCGCTGTCGTCCGCGCCCACCGCGATCAAGGCGGCGGCGAACTGCTACTGCCAGCTCCTGGTGAGCCAGAGCGACAACAACGTGAAGCTCATCGTGCTGGACCGGTTGGCGGAGCTGCAGCGGAACCACCGGTACGTGATGCAGGAGATGGTCATGGACATCCTGCGCGCGGTGCACTCGCCCAACAGCGACATCCGGCGCAAAACGCTGGACATCGTGCTGGACCTTGTCACCGCGCGCAACATCGACGAGGTGGTTGGCGCGCTCAAGAAGGAGATTGCGAAATCGCAGACGGATGCCGGCGAGAAAGCGGGCGAGTACCGCCAGATGCTCGTGCAGGCGGTGCACACGTGCGCGATCAAGTTCCCGGAGACCGCGGGCGCGGTCGTGCACCTGCTGATGGACTTTCTAGGGGACACCAACGCCGCCGCGGCGTTTGACGTCGCGATGTTCATCCGCGAGATCGCGCAAACAAACGCGTCGCTGCGCGAGGGCATCGTTCGGCGGCTGCTGGACCTGTTCTACTCCGTGCGCGTCGCGCGCGTCGCCGGGACGTGCCTGTGGATCATCGGCGAGTACTCCCTGAGCGACACGCAGGTGGAGGAGGCGTTCGCGGTGCTGAAGGAGTCCCTCGGCCCGACGCCGTTCTTCAAGAAGGCGTCGGCGGAGCGCGCGGATCCCGAAGACGAGGGCGCGGAATCCTCCGCGGGCGCGGCGTCGTCGCCGATGAAGTCGCGACCGGGAGGGACGAACGCGGCTCGGCCGGCTGTGCTGGCGGACGGGACGTACGCCACGCAGACCGCCGCCGCGGACCAAACGATGGAGACGGGCGCTGGAGGCGGCGCGGGCGGCGGTCTGCCCAACCTCCGCGCGCTCGTTCTGGGCGGCGACTTTTTCCTCGGCTCGGTGACGGCGACGACGCTGACCAAGCTGGCGCTCCGGTTTTTCTCGGTGTCTTCCTCGCCCTCCGACGCGCGGCGGCTCCAGGCGGAGACCATGCTGTACATCGTGTGCATGCTGCGCCTCGGCAAGAGCAGCACGCTCCCGACGCCCATCGACGAGGACAGCGCGGACCGCCTGTCGCTCTGCCTCAAGACGCTCGCCGCGCCCAGCGCGGAGCCGGCGGCGGCGGAGGTGTGGCTGCGCGGCTGCCGCGACGCCTTCGCGGGGCTCATCAGCGACAAGACGCGGCAGGCGGCGGAGGACGCGGCGGCGGTGGACGCCGCGCCCGAGGCGCAGGCGGACGACCTGATCGACTTCTACCACCTCAAGTCGCGAAAAGGCTTGTCGCAGGTGGAGATCGAGGACGCCGTCGCCACGGACCTGGCGCGCGCCACCGGGTTTGCCGAGGCGGCGACCGCCGACAAGAACCGCGGTTTAGAGCGCGTGCTGCAGCTCACCGGGTTCTCCGACCCGGTGTACGCGGAGGCGTACGTCACCGTGCACCAGTACGACATCGTGATGGACGTCACGGTGGTGAACCGGAGCCAGGAGGTGCAGCAGAACCTGTGCCTGGAGCTGGCGACGATGGGGGACCTGAAGCTCGTGGAGCGCCCGCAGAACTACACCCTGGACGTGGGCGAGACGAAGCACGTCCGCGCGAACATCAAAGTCTCCTCCACCGAGACGGGGGTCATCTTCGGCAACGTGGTGTACGAGAGCGCGAGCGCGGAACGGAACGTGGTGGTGCTGAACGACATCCACATCGACATCATGGACTACATCAACCCCGCCACGTGCCACGACACCGCGTTTCGGGCGATGTGGGCGGAGTTCGAGTGGGAGAACAAAGTCGCCGTGAACACGACCATCACGGACGTGCGCGCGTTTCTCGAGCACGTCGCGGCGTCGACGAACATGCGGTGCCTCACCTCGCGCTCCGCGCTGGACGGCGAGTGCAACTACCTCGCCGCGAACCTGTACGCCAAGTCGGTGTTCGGGGAGGACGCGCTGGTGAACGTCTCGGTGGAGAAGCAGCCCGCGGACGGCAAGCTGGGGGGGTACATCCGCATCCGGTCCAAGACGCAGGGCATCGCGCTCAGCCTCGGGGATAAGATCACGCTCAAGCAGCGCGCCGCGGAGTGATGAGGACGACGAGAAGAGACAAAGCTCTCTTTAAAAATAAAAAAAACGTCTCCGTTCACGCCCTTCACGCGCGCGCGTGACGCGTAGACACCTGACTTCGCTCACTACTCTGCCTTTCTATAGGATATCACTTGCTCCCGCCCGTGATCTTGATGTCGCCCTCGAGCTCCGGGACGCCGGCGTTTCGCGCGCGGTACTGCGGGAACACGTCGAGGCACTCGCCCGTGCACCGCGGCGCGAAGCGCACGTAGCCGCACACCTTGTCCGCGCAGAACTGCACGAACCCCCACAGGTTTTTGAAATACGCGTTCCTGGCTTTGGCCTCTTTCTCCAAGCCTTTCGGGTTCACGGTCAGTGACCGGCGCGTCTCCTCCGGGAACGGCTCGAACGACGCCGGCGGCGCGTCGAGCACCGGGACGTTCACGAATTTTTTAGAGACGCCGCCGTCCGATCCGAAGATGCCGCTGCGTTCCAGCCTCGCTCGGTTCGTCTCCACCTCCGCGCGTTCGGCGGGGTCGGCGACCCAGACGGCACCCTTGAACCGCGCGCCGCTCTCCTTGAACGAGCCGTTCGCGTTCACCGGGTCGGCGTGTTGCCAGTAGGTGCGCATCAGCGTCTCGTGCGAGATTTTGTCCGCGTCGTACGTCACGCGTACCGCCTCGACGGGATCGCTCCCGGGCTCGGTCGCCGCGAGGCCGGGCACGACCGTCTTGACGCCCGCGTACTTCAGGTCGGTGAACTCCTTCTCCAGGAACGCGGCGTTGCCCGCGGCGACGGTCATCTCGCGGAGCGTCTCCGCCTGCGCCGCGGAGGGATGCGCCAGGACGATCGACGAAGCCGCGAGCGACATCAAGGCTGCGCTCGCGTGCGAGCGGGGATCGCCGCGCGCGCACGCGACGACCGCGTCGCGACGCGCGGGGTGAGCATCGCGCTGGCCGCCGGCCGAGACTCCCACGACGCGAGGCGCGGGAACGCCCGCGCGGACGAACGCGACCATCGCGGTGCACCGGCTTGTGACAGAGGCGGGTTGAAGCCTGACACGTGGCATCGTCAAAGAAATATGCGGAAGTCGGAGGTAAACGGTGAGCCAGATCCCACGCGCGCGTCGAGGAGTAGGGGCGGGAGACACGCCATGGACCGCCGCTGGATTCTCTATGCCCTGGCGTTTCTCGTCACCTCGTCCGTCTCCGGCGTCGGTGCGTCACGCCACGTGGTGTCATCCTCGAGACGCGCGTCGACGCGAGACGACGCGCCTCATCCGCCGACACGTCTCCGTGCGCTTTTCGCGTGCGTTTCCGTTATCCCGCCCGCCGCCGACGCGCGCTGACCAGCCTTCTCCTGACCCGCGCGACGACGCGAAACCGCAGTGTACGGCTGGCCCGCGCTTCGCCGTGACCTGATTGACGAAGGCGGCCTCACCGAGAACGAGCTCGGCGCGGTCTTCACGTGCGGCGCGTGGTCCGTGCAGGGCGGGCGGTTCCTCGTGGGCATCGCGCGGGACAAGTACGGCACGAGGATCACGGTGTGCGTCTGTCTGGTCATGGTGCTGTGCGGGTCGGTGCTGGTCGCGACCAGCGCGTCCGACAACCTGGCGGGCATGTGTTTCGGGATGCTGTTCCTGGGGATGGGCTCGGGAGCGCAGCTGTGCGTCCAGCCGGTCGCGGGTCTGTTCCCGGAGGCGACGTCCACGGCGATGGCGAGCCTGAGCGGCGCGTTTCAACTCAGCGGCTTGGTGTTTCTGGCGTGCTCCTTCGTCGCCGGCGCCGGCGCCGGGCGGTTCGGGGCGTACATGGGACACGCGGGGCTCGTCGCGCTCCTCTTCGTCTTCTCGCTGAAAGCGCTGCCGATGGGCGTGTCGTTCGAGCCCGAGGAGCGACCCTCGGAGCGACCCGTCGCGGAGGATGAAAACGAAGCCGCCGCGAAGGATGACGTCGACTCGAATAAAAAACCTCCGACGCGAACGCCCCGGCACTTCGGCACGTCGCGCGGCCACCTGTTGACGTGCGATGAGTTTATAGGATTAGTGCTCTGGTTCTCGGTGATGGTCACGCCGTCGCAGTACTACGTGCTGAGCGTCGGGTACCAGCTGGAACGCAAAGGCGACGCCGACGGCGCGTTTTCGCGCGCGTTTTCGCTTTTGTACGGGTTCAGCGCGCCGCTGGCGCCTCTCGCCGGCGCCTGCGCGGACACGCTGGGCGTCGCGTTCGCGCAGTTCCTGGCGACACTCCTGTCTCTCGTAGGGTACGCGGTTCTGTTCGTGGACGCGCCTCTCTCCGCGCAGTACGTCGGCATGGCGTCGTACAGCGTCGGGCGCATGTTTCTGTTCGCCACCTTCTTCGCCAACATCGGGCGGCGGTTCGGGTATACGCACTACGGCGCGCTGGTGGGCGTCGGGATGCTCGCGTCCGCGGTGCTGTCAATGCTGCAGTACCCCATGTTCCAGGCGGCGCTGGAGTCGCGAGCGAACCTTCGGCTCATGAACGTCGTGTGCGTCGTGTGCGCGGCGGCGTGCCTGCCGTACTGCGCGTGGCTCGGCGCGCGCGAGCGCCGCGAGTGGCGCGGCGCGCGGCAGCGCGCCCCCGCCGACGCGAACGCGGCGTAGTTCTCGCTTATTAGCCTACAGTGGGCATCGCCGATAGGCTCGATGATATCGTCACGACGTGGTGTCGCTCTCGGACACGTACGACTCGCTTAAGCGTTTCATCACAAGTCGCGGACCGCGCAAAAGTGAGCCGACAAAAAAATCGACGCCTCTCGACTCATCCTCTTCTCTCGGGCGTCCCTCGCTTCGCCGGGTATGTACACGCCTTCTCTTCGCTTGTCGCCGCTTAGGAGAGGAGCATGGACTGCTGGGTGTTGGACGAGCCGCCCTCGCCCGCGAGCACGGCACCGTCCAGGTACGCGTCCGCGAGCTGCACGCGCTTCACGTTCTCCTGCTCCTGCTCGAGCATCTTGCCGTACTGGAGGAGGATGTCGAGGGACATGCGGGGGGGTTCGAAAGACACCGTGCCCTTGTCCTTGGAGGGGTTGATGAGGTACGAGCCCATCTCGTCGATGCCAACATCCTTGATCCAGGCGCGCACCTTGTCGTCGTACACGCGCGCGCGGAGCGCGCCGAAGAAGTCGATGGACTGCCCGTCGAAGGTGCGCACCAGCACCTCGACGTCCTGCGCGTTGACGCCGTCGGCTTTGAAGATGCCGCACGCGACGCCGACGCGATCCTCAAAGGTGGGGGACCAGTAGAACTTCTCCATGCGGCCGTCGCGGATGAGCGGCGCGTAGAGGGTGGAGAAGTCGTTACCGGTGGCGATCACGGGGACGCGGGGGATCTCCTCCACCTGGTACTGGCCGGGGAGCTGCACGTTCGTCGGGTTGTCCGCCAGGTTCATGAGCGTCGCGTTCACCATCTGGTTGTTCACCGTGTACTGCGTGGCGCCGCCCATGCGCCCGGCGCCGGCATCCAGGTCGTTGATGAAGAGCGTGGACATCTTGCCCTTCTTGACGATGTCGGACGCCTCGCGGTAGCGCTGGCGGATCAGCTTGGCGGGCTCGCCGGCGTTGCCGGACTCGAGCTCACCCGCGGACATGATGATGGGCTGCACGCCCAGGCGCGCGCACACCAGGGTGGTCTGGAACGTCTTGCCCTGGCCCTTGCCACCCCACACGCCGAGAATAAGGGGCACCTTGATGCGGGGCAGGTCCATGAAGTTCTTGGCGATGTGCACGGTCATCTTGTCCATGAACGCCTCGGAGATGTAGAACTCGTCCGTGTTCATGTGGGACAGGTCCTTGTACCCGTCCGAGATGTAATCCGAGGAGGACATGACGGCGTTCTGTTTTTGTTTTTTCGGTGAGCGTCACGTGACACACGTTCAGAGAGACAAGTGGCGTGAGCGGAGTTTTTTCGAGTGCGACGAGATTCACGCGACGACGAAGAGGGACGAGGCGACGGTCAGCGAGCGGTTGGGGCGCGCGGGTCTCGCCGGCGCGCTTTCGCGCGTTCATGGCGTCGGTGTTCGCGATCGAGGCGATGCGGCTGGGTCGCGCGCTCGGTCGCGGCGATCGCGGAGGGCTCCGGCAGTTCCGGATTCGGCGAAAAGTCCGCGACGAAGTTCGCGACGAAGGCGGATTTTCGAGCGATGCGCCTCGTCCGGTCGCGCGCGGGAGGCGGTGTCGCGGGACGTACCTGGGTGCCGCCGAGGCCGAAACCGCCCTGGAACTTGGAGTCAACCATGCCGCGACCGCGGGCGATGTCCTGCTGGTCGTCGGAGATGTCCTCGTCCATGCCCTTCCAGCGGGACATCTGGACCTTCACGCCGTTGCCCTTGCCGAGCTGGGCGGGGGTGGCGCCGAGCTGGTGGCGCGCGACGCGGCCGACCGCGCCGACCTGAAACAATGGAGCGGGTTCGGGTTCGGGGAGAGCGAGTGTCAGCAGAGGCGTGGGGATCGCGCGAGACGCGCGCGTCGCTCGCGCAAGGCGCCGCGACGCCGCGCCGGTGTCGTGACTCGCGGCATCTTTTTCTCGCTTCAGCGTCCGAAAGCCGAGTAAGGCCCGGTCGCGTTCGCGCGCGATCGCGCGCGCGCGATCGCCCCCGGCGCGTACCTTGGCGACGGGCACGGCGATGGTGCTCATGGTAACAGCGGACATGATGTCGTTTTGTTGTGAACGATAGGCGTGTGTGACGCAGGTAGTTCTGCCGGGTCCCGACCCGGGCGCGAGTGGGTTGGGTTGGTGAATCGCGCTCGCGGTTTCACGCTTACGGGTCGCGTTTTCTGGGTGCTTATCGGACAACCGCGCAGCAGCAGACGAGCTCCCTCGATTCGATCTCGATTGGATTTTCGTTCGCGCTGAAAATACCAGAGACTGCGTGCGCATACGCGTAGAAACAAAAGCGCCGATCCGCGGCTCTGCATCAAAACCTGATTCGTTCGACCCCCTCGTGACGAGGCATCTTCCGAGTCCGATCTGTCTTCCGGGGTTCTAATCAGGAGTCCCGACCGTGAAAGTCTGTGTCATTTCGCTGACGCGGATCGGGCATGGGGCATGTCGGCGTTCGCGTCGAGTGCGAGTTTTCGAGTCGCTTGACGATGGATGGATAGTTTGTACGTCGTTCACTCGCGCGACGCACCACCGCCGATTGCGCGACCCCCCCGAGCTCGACACCGTCATGTCGTCGTTCGCGCGCGTCCCCGCGGCTCGCCCCGCGTCCGCCGCCGCGCCCCACGCGCGCGCCTCGTCCAGACGCGGTTCGGCCGGCCGGGGGGACGCGCGCGCCACCACCGCCGCCGCTTCGACGAGCGACGCGGACGCGCTCGGGATCGCGTTCCCGTCGTGCGCTCCCGGGGAGGGCGCGCGCGGCCGAGGCCTGTTCGTCACCGGCGAGGACCCCGCCGTGCCCCTGGTGCGAACGCCCCTTTCGGTGACCGTGTGCGTCCCCGAGGCGGTGGGGCCCGCCGCGAGCGACGCGTGCGTCGACGCCGTGCGCGCGCTGTACGCGGGCTGGGAAGAGGCGCTCGGGGTGGCTCCTCCCGAGCCCGTCGTCGAGTTCCTGACGCGCGGCGAGGCGCCCAAGGACCTGCGCGTCGCGGTGGCGCTGGCGTGGGCGACGCGCGCGGTCCCCGCTTGGCGCGCGTACCGCCGGGAGACCGTGCCCGCGGCGTTCGACGCGCTGTACCTCGCCTCGGAGGACGAGCTCGAGGCGCTGCAGGATGAAACCATCGCGAGGATGGCCGTCGGCAGCGGCGCCAACTACGCCGCCGGCTGGGGCCAGTTACGAAGCGACCACCCGGAGGTGGTGCGTTTGCTGGAGTCCATCGAGAACGACGACGACGACGACGACGCGCTGTCTGTGGAGGAGGACTTTACCTGGGCTCGCGCGTGTGCGCACACGCGGGCCATGTCCGGGACGCTCGGCGGCGGCGCGTGCGCGTTCGTCGTCCCCGGCGTCGACCTGGCGAACCACTCGTTCGAGCCCAACGCGGTTTTCGCCGTGTCGGCGGATTCGCGGGCGTTCGAGCTCACCTGGGACACGGAGCACAGCACGAACTTCGGCAAGCGCTCCGCGCCCGCGCCCCCGAAACGGGGCGACGAGGTGCTCATCTGCTACGGCGCGCGCATGCCCAACGCGCTGCTCATGCTGCACTACGGCTTCCTCGACCCGACCAACCCCAACGACCAGCTGCCGATGGAGTGCCTCCTGCCGGGCGCGCGGATCGTTCGGTCCGCCGTCGTCGCGAGGGCGGGCAAAAGGCTGAGCGACGAGAAGGACGCGCGCGCGGAGTGGGCGGCGAGGCAGATGATGACGATGTCGAACCCCACGGAAAGCGCGGGGGATACGAAAAGCGACCTGCGGTGCGTCGCGGCGATGCGCGACGCCGCGAACGCGGCGCTCGACGCGTTTCCAACCGCCGCCGACGACGACGAGGCGGCGCTGGCGGATGGCGCGAGAGACATGACCGCGCGCATGGAGATGTGCGTGCGGTACCGGCTGATGCAGAAGCGGAACATCCAGGCGTTCGTGCGGTTCCTGGACACGCTAGAGGAAGAGGCACGAGAGGCGTAGACGGTCGATAAAACGCCGAGGAGGATGACGCGCTGCTTCCGCGGTTCGTAGTAGCTATCATACGGTCTTCGTCAAAGTGTCAAGCATCTTGAGAAACGGTCCATGGGAAATTCCGAGTGCGCGTCAAGGCACCACCATCTGCGTTCGCCCCAACGACTCGTCCCGACGACTTCAGAACGGCCCGCGCCGGTCGCCCGCGCGCCATGAAACGCCTCTTCGGGGTGAAGAAAGAAAAGGCGCCCGCGCCGACGCTGGAGGACGCGTCGGGCTCGGTGCGTCTCCCGCCGCGCGCACGCGCGCGACCGCCCCCGTGAGCGTCGAGATCTCCGCGCGCGAAATGACGACGTTTTTCGCCACGTGGTGGAGGCGAGAACCGTCCGGAGACGCGAACGACGCCTCGCGCGGCCACGTTTCTTGATCCTCGTCCCTCTTCCGCTTCGCCTCACTCGGCGTGCCTCGCCTGACCCTCCGACCCGCCGGCCTTCCCTTCGAACGTCGCAGCTGGACAAGCGCGGCGCGAGCGTGGATGCGAAGATCAAGCAGCTGGATGCCGAGCTCGCGCGGCACCGCGAGATCTTGCGCACGTGCCGCACGCCCGCCGCGAAGGAGGCGGCGAAACGTCGCGCGCTGCAGGTGCTGAAGCAGCGCCGTCTGTACGAGGGCCAGCGCGAGCAGCTGTACAACCAGCAGTTCAACGTGGAACAGATTTCGTTCGCGGCGCAAAGCGCGAAAGACACCGCCGTACAGGTGTCGGCGATGCAGGCGAGCGCCAAGGAGCTCAAGGCGCAGTTCAAGAGCAAGGCGTTCGACGTGGACAAGATCGACACCCTGAACGATGAGATGGCGGACCTGATGGACCAGAGCAAGGAGATCCAGGACGTGCTCGGGCGCAGCTACGACGTCCCGGAGGACATAGACGAGGAGGAGCTCATGGGCGAGCTCGACGCGCTTGAGGAGATGATGGGCGAAGAAGAGCGTTCGGACGAAGAGGTGCCTTCGTACCTGCGCGACGAAGCGTTGCCGGACGCGCCGGACGGGACGCAGGAGGCCCTGCCCGCCACGGGGGAGGGCGCGCCCGTCGCGGCGGCGGCGGAGCCCGCGCAGAAAAGCGCGGCGCAGTGACGCTCTCGAGCGGGACGGCGAGAGCGAGGCGCGAGGAGAAAACGGTTTGGCTCCGTTGTTGCCCGGATTTCCGTCGTTGCCGGCAATTTGATCGTACGCGACCGGGTCAACGACTCAACACTTCTCCGGAAAAAAAACGCTTTCGGTTCCCCTCTTTCTTTTAGACGACACATTTTCCGTGCGGCTCGGGA
>Ga0181559_10002148_pt1 | contig 19483 bp, 14 predicted proteins | sample 011ome_21_FD_133752 | JGI IMG/M metagenome (GOLD analysis project Ga0181559, IMG submission 133752) | Coastal salt marsh microbial communities from the Groves Creek Marsh, Skidaway Island, Georgia - 011508AT metaG (megahit assembly) | ecosystem: Environmental > Aquatic > Marine > Intertidal...
GGGGTTGGGGCACGGACGGGTGGATTGCAAACTTCCACGCTGGCGGTCGGTCTTTCCCTCGCAGCCTCCAAGTACCTTGCCAAGGAGGCGGGAACGCGATCGGACTTGAGCGAGCCGGCAGACCGACTCAGCAAAGATGTCAACGCGTTGCGGAAAAAACTACTTGAAGCGTGTAACGGACATTCCGCCGAGGAAGCGAGTGAGATCAGAGCCGAGGCGAACCGCTTAGTGCTTCGAAGTACTCAAGCTGCACTAATGGCAGCAAAGGGTGCGGGGTTTGTGGAAGGGCATCCCGTTGGTCGCTGGTGCAGGCAGGCAATGTTTTTTCTGGTGTGGAGTTGCCCGCAACCCATTAGCCACGCTCATCTCTGTGAGTTGGCCCATGGTCCTGTGTCGTTGGACCTTGGCAGTCGCGACATCCATTCCCAGGGTTCCAACTCCTAGGGACTCAACGCGAGTTGACTGTCGATCTTTTCACTCAGAGCAAGTCCGATCCATCCACGCTCAAGAGCAAGCTGAGAGATCGATAAACCTGCCAGAGCGTCACGCTCTTCTAGACCGTTGGGGGTGATCGGCAGCGGGTGATTTGTGGATAACACTTTGTTGAAGATCGTTCGAGCGGGCAATCGCTTGCGCATGGACATGTTCGGGCCAGTGATGCTGAGGTGACCGTCGCGGACGAAGTAGGCGTGCAATCCGCTCACCTCCGGGCGATAGGTTGCTGTAATAATCACGTTTCGCAGATCCACCGCTCGCCCGCGTGTCATCTGAACAATTCGTAAAGTTAGCATGAGCATGCCGTCTTCGATTTCAACGGAAACGGGGTGACTCGTCGAAAATCGAATTTCGACGCCTTCGGGCATGTCCTCTGGCATCTGAAAGTTCTCTTGGCCAAAGGATGCCGCAATCTGCCGAAGAACTTCCTCGATCGGCATCGTCTCGCCACTGGGAAGAAGTTTTTCGAGTGTGTTATTGATCGCAGATTGGTGCAGCTGAATATTAAGCAGGCTGTCTTGGGGTGGGCGTGGTCGAGGGGTGAAGGCTGCCATTTGCCACTCACCTGCAACACGGAATCTTCCCATCAGCATTTCTTCGGTGGTTTGCATCTGCGTGACGTGTGGCGCTAGTTTCATATCCACAAGCGGTTGCACGACAAGCTCATCGAGTTTTTGATTCGCGGTCTTGGTCTGCTGGTCGAGGGTTTGGTCAATTTCAGCGCGAATCTGATTCCGCACCGTTCGGTTGGAGATGCGATTCGCCTCGGGAGCCACCGTTTCAAACCGGCGTTCGGCGACCGCTCGAACGAAACCGCCTAAGATTGGATAGTCGTCGAGATCGCTTTCAACTCTCCGTAAACGCAAACGCCCCGAGACATCAACATCCGTTTTTTCGTAGTTGATTCCATTTTGACTGACCGTTACGGGGGTGCCGGATTGGAAATTAGCTTTTCCGGTGGTGTGGATTTCCACGACGCTTTGGTGCCCGGTAGATAAGGTGGTAATGTCGCCAATGCTGCGTAGAACCATGTTCCAGCTGTCAGGGGAGGGAGTGAGTGATATCCCCAACTCGGACTGTATCTGACTCTCACCGTGAATCGTTGCTCCCATCGCTCGAGTGCGAATTGGAACGGTCATTGGCTCATTGCTCGGCAATATACGATTTAAGAACTCATCACGGATTGCAATTCGAAAGTTTGCGTTTCGATAGTGTGTGTCGAGGTGATGGGCGATCTCTCGATCCACATGGCTTTTCGAGAATTTAAGGTCTTGGAGAGTATCAGCTAGATCTTTAGAAAACTGATTGACCGAGTTTATCTCGAGTTGCTCGATTTGAAGCAGTAGCTTTTCATAATCAACTTTTGACGAAGCCAAAGTGTGTAGGGTCTCGATAAAATGGACGATGGTCGGCTGGGTCAACCATTCTTGTTGTCCCTCCGTTAACACGGTTTGATCGATGCGAGTCAGGATCCGCTGTGCGATGACTTTGGACTCAGTGGATGCAGGAGCTGTGGTTCGCTCGGAAGTGTTGATTTCCAGTTCGTTGAGGAGTAGGAATCTTTCCCAGTCAGATGAGTCCTTTCCTGTCCGGCTCTGACTTGGTGAGAGCATTTGACGGATCTCATTGATCTGGGAGACAAGAAGAGCTTGGTCGCTTTGTGAAGAGGTCGAGGTTGAGGTCGCGGAGTTTTCGGTTTCGATCTGACATGCGTTCCATACTGCCAGCCAAACATCGGCACGTCGTTCAACCGAATAAGCGGTGCAGAGCCAAGGTTTACGTGAAGAGGAGTCGCCGTAGCTTTCCGCTGTTTGTGAGCCCTTGACCGCTGCCTGCTTCATCCGTTCGAGGATTCGACGTGCAGATGGATCGCCGATTGCGTCTAACGATTCGAGTTGATGCAGGTGTCGGCTCATCTCGTCCACCCATTCAGCCAAGTAGACCGATGCGGGCGGATTGATGGGATTCGAAACCATGATTTCAAAAGGCGAGTCAAGTTCTCTTTGTGCGATCGACTTGAGAAACTCTAGTTCTTGGTGCAGCTTGGTTGCAGCAATCCAGCGGCCGGCAGATGCGGCTGATTCTTGATACCCGAATGGGCCTCCATCTTCGGCATGATCATCGCCAGAGATGATGGCGCTTGATTCCCCGGAACGAGAGATGCCAGCTTCAATTCCCTGCAGGATTGCATCGTTTGATGGCGATCCTTCGAGGCTGTTACGCTTGAATGGGGTGAAGGTTTGGTTGGTTGACTGGGATCGATCCGTGTCTGAATCGACCAAGGTCTCTGGGTTGGTTGTATCTTCATTGAAGGCAATCAAGCGAATCACGGGCGGCAGAGCGTTTTCGCTTATTGGATCCATCACGATTGAATCACGACAGAAACCGGCCGGAGACATCAAGATGCCATTGATGCGTTGGCGGCTTTCGTGTCGATCCATCCACGATTCATGATTGGGTGTGCCGACAAACAGATTTGCGGCGGCCAGACAAAGGGTGGATACGGGTGAAAGCATATGAGTGACCGATCATGTGTTGTCATTTGACGATTGTCATCGTCCTTGACGGCGCGATGTCCTTGACGGCGTGATGTAATCGAGCGGGCACTGATCACGGGTAGGCACGTCCATTATGGGAACGCCGTAAGATTGTGAATCGGACTTCAGAATGATCAGAATGCAAAGGATTGGTGTCGATGTCGGTAACTCTTTTATTTGTTCGAGTTTCGCTGACCGTTAAATTTTCCCCAAACGAGAGACTGTCTAGGAAAATGGGTGGACGGTATTGATGATGACGTGAGTCTGGCGAAAGAGGTAATCTGTGCGGATGATTACTTCACCCGCGGATCGTATTTTTGTTGCCGGCCATCGAGGGATGGCGGGTTCGGCGGTTGTGCGTCGTTTAAAGTCAGAACCGTGTCAAATTTTGGTTGCCGATCGCGACCGGTTGGATCTGTGCGATCCCAAGGCAGTCGATGAGTACTTCGAAGAACAGCAACCCACAGGGGTAATCTTAGCGGCGGCCAAGGTGGGCGGGATAAACGCAAATATCAGCTTCCCTACTGAATTTCTGTCCGAGAATGTCAGGATGTCCACCCATGTGATTGACGCGGCATTCCGGCACTCGGTGCGTCGACTCATTTATTTAGGAAGTACCTGTATTTATCCGCGGGATTGCCCGCAGCCTATTCAGGAGTCTTATTTGCTACAGGGGTCGTTGGAGATGACCCACGAGTCCTACGCGCTAGCAAAGATTGTTGGCTTGAAATTGTGCCAGGCCTATCGACGGCAGTACGGCGTTCAATTTCACAGCGTGATGCCCACGAACCTTTATGGAAAAGGTGACAATTACCATCCAGATCACAGTCATGTCCTTCCCGCATTACTCAGAAAAATTCACGAAGCCAACGCGCGTGGCGATCAATCCGTGACGATCTGGGGAACCGGGACCGCGAGGCGAGAGTTCTTGCATGTCGATGACTTGGCCGATGCAATCGTTTTTCTTTATGGTCTCGCCGACCCACCTGACTGGGTCAATGTGGGGACTGGAGTCGACATGACGATTCTTGAATTGGCAAATTTAATCGCGAGTGTTGTCGGTTATTCAGGCGAGATACTTACCGACACAAGCCAACCCGATGGCACACCGATCAAATGCACGGATATGAGTTGCCTGCACAAACTGGGTTGGCGGCATCGAGTGGATTTAGATCAGGGAATTCGACGGACTTATGACGACTTCCTCAACGAGCTAGCCTCGGGGAGTATTCGCGAAGTCTAGTTGCTGTTTTTGCTCTCCTCGTGATTCTCTTTCTCACTCGCATTGGGCTGTTGGCGCCATGCTTTATCCTAGTGGCGTTGGTGATGCGGACCGGTTGCTTTATCATTTCTGTTAGCTCGCATCATTTGACGCAAGCTACAACGGTACTTGTACGTGATCTGCGATTTCGTCGGGTCACCAATCGCTTGTGCGAAACAACTCAATACGCTTCTTCACTCATCGCCGATTAGAGATTGGATGACCAAAACTGCATTAATCACGGGAATCACCGGACAAGACGGCAGTTATCTGGCAGAACATTTGCTGAACCTAGGATATGAAGTCCATGGGGTGGTACGACGCAGTAGCACATTTTCGACGGAGCGGATTGATCATTTGTATCAGGAACCGCAGGTCGAGTCGCGGTTGCGTTTGCATTACGGTGATTTAACCGATGGTCAAAGTTTGACCAATCTCGTGCTGCAGATTCAGCCTCACGAAATCTATAATCTGGGCGCTCAAAGTCACGTGCGTGTTTCTTTCGATCAACCGGTCTACACTCTTCAGGCCGTCGGTTGTGGCGCGTTAAATATTCTCGAAGCCGCGAGGATTTTGAATGAAAGTCATCCGGTCAGGGTCTATCAAGCAAGTAGCAGTGAGATGTACGGTGACGTCTTGGAGACCCCGCAAAGAGAAACCACACCATTCAACCCCCAGTCACCTTACGCTTGTGCGAAGGTGTATGCGTATCATCAAACCGTTAACTATCGACGCAGCTATGAATTGTTTGCAAGCAATGGGATTCTTTTCAATCATGAATCCGAGAGACGTGGTGAGACCTTCGTGACTCGTAAGATCACACGAGCCGCAGGGCGTATCAAGCTTGGCTTGCAAAAGAAGCTCTATCTGGGAAATCTGGATGCAAAACGTGACTGGGGATACGCGAAGGACTATGTTGAGGGGATGCACCTGATCCTCCAACATGATCAGGCGGACGATTTTGTGCTCGCGACAGGACGCACGGCTTCGGTGCGCGAGTTTTGTGAACTGGTTTTCCGTCGTTTAGATTTGGACTATCAAGACTATGTCGAGGTTGATCCCCGATATTACCGACCGGCTGAAGTGGATTTGCTACTTGGGGATCCGGCCAAGGCAAAGGAGCAACTAGGCTGGGAAGCGAAAACTTCGCTCGAGACACTTGCTGCAATCATGACGGATCATGACTTTGAGATTGCCGAACGCGAACGACACGCCGCGACATTCAGTCCCGAGACCTAGATCGGACTTCCTCTTTTTCCCTGGCGGTGGTTTGTAACGTTTGGCCTGTGCTCGTTGGCCTGTGCAGCCAACTCAGGGCGGGTCGATCGACTATCAAGAGCATCATCGATGCACAATCCGCCCGATAAAGCCTCGGCTAACCGATCAAACGGCGATTCCGTCGAGATTTGAACGGTTTCAGCATTTGTCGTTGCGTTGGATTCCTTGTCGCTTCCATTCTTAGGGCTCGACGAAATGGTTGCGACAGGTGAAACTATTGGGGGTCCGTCGAACGCCCCAGTCGTTGGATTTCAGGCCTATTGGTTGGGTAAACCCAAGGTTGACGATGATTTGCTTGACGTGTGAGTTTGCGGGGCGTTCAGCAAGAATTGTTGTGCGTTTGACTTTGGAAAGTCGGAGATAACATGGCGAAGAAGAAAGTTCAGTCGTTCGAGTGTGTGGAACCAATAGGTGATCGTGTTTTGGTGCGAAAAGATGAGCCAAAACGTGAGACTCGGGGTGGAATCGCTCTACCGGATGCTGCTGAAATTCCCACGATTACCGGTCGCATTGTGACCATCAGTGCCGTCGTCGAAAACGACGAAGAGTTACCGCTTCGCCAATACGATAAGATTCTGTTCCACCCCAAGAATGCGATTCCTGTGGATCTCGAGCACGATAACCAGCTTTTTGTTGTTCCCGTTGAGGATGTGGTTGCCGTTTTCCGCCGCGAAAAGTCAAACTGATCGTCGGGTAGTGGAGGGCGAGACGATTAGGTGGCGGTTGACCGAAAATGGATTAGGCGGGTGTTTTTCGGTCCTATAGGCCAAAGCAGTTCATACGTATCATTTCATCGGAGTTATTGAATGTTTTTGCGATCGGTTGTGACTCTCTTTGTCTCTGTTTTGGTCGGGCAGGTTGCGTTGCGGGCCGCCGATTTGCCAGCGGTTTCGGTGCGTGAGGGAGCCAAACCACGCAATGTTGTTTTCGTTCTGACCGATGATCATCGTTACGATGCCATGGGCTTTATGGGGCATCCCTTTCTCGAAACGCCACATTTGGATTCTCTCGCGTCCAACGGCGTACACGTTAAGAATGCCTTTGTTACCACTTCCCTTTGTTCACCGAGTCGCGCTTCAATTCTGACCGGTCTCTACACACACAAGCATCGTGTGATTGATAACAATCGGCTCGTTCCAGAGGGGACGATTTTCTTCCCCCAGTATCTTCAGCGAGCTGGTTACAACACCGCATTCATCGGTAAGTGGCACATGGGTGGCGAGCATGATGATCCGCGACCCGGTTTTGACCACTGGATCAGTTTTCGCGGCCAGGGGAATTACTTGCCGCCGGGACCAAAATACACGTTGAATGTGAACGGTAAACGCGTCAAGCAAAAGGGATACATCACCGACGAATTAACTGACTATGCGATTGATTGGTTGGAGACGCAGAAAGATGCGGACGAACCGTTTTTCCTTTACCTTTCGCACAAGGCGGTCCACTCCAACTTCACACCGGCCGAACGCCACGAAGATCGATACAAGGATGCCGATTTGAGTTTCTTACCCCGAGGGGAAGGCATCACTGCTGAGAAAGATGCCCCCCGCTGGGTTCGTGATCAATTAAATAGCTGGCACGGGATCGACTTTAGCTATCACAGTGATAACGGTCTTGATTACCTTTACCGGCGATACTGTGAGTCGTTACTCGCCGTGGATGATAGTGTCGGAAGGGTTCTCGAGCAGTTGAAAAAGATGGGGATTCACGACGAAACCTTGGTGGTTTACATGGGCGACAACGGTTTCATGTGGGGTGAGCATGGGTTAATCGATAAACGCGTGTCGTATGAAGAATCGATTCGTGTTCCCATGATGATGCAGTGCCCCGATTTGATTCAGGGCGGCGAAGTCTTGGAACAGGTGATTGGGAATATTGATATCGGCCCGACCATTCTGCACGCAGCTGGGCTAGAGACTCCTGATTACATGGATGGGAAGAGTTTCTTGAATCTGGCCAATGAGCCGGATGCGGATTGGAGAAAGTACTTTTTGTACGTCTACTACTGGGAAAAGAATTTTCCCCAGTCACCAACCCAGTTCGCGCTTCGGGGCGATCGCTTTAAGTACATCACCTACTATGGCCTATGGGATGTGGATGAACTTTACGATCTAACCACCGATCCAGGTGAGAAAAACAATCTCATTAACGACCCTGATTATCAAACCGTGGTCAAAGAGATGGAGGATCGGCTTTACGAGATGCTTGCTGAAGCCGGCGGGATGGACATCCCGATGAATCAACCAGCGGGTCGTTCACAGAACAAGCGTTGGTCGGAAAAGGGGGGAAGGGAATCGGCTGATTTCCCCAAATCACTTGTGGTGGAAGAGCCGATTAACAGAGAAGCCAAGTGAACGGCCAATAGGTCAAGTGAACGACGAAGAAAGTCAAGTCAAGGTTGGTGAGACCAGCGAACCAACAAAATTGATGACGGCGATGAACTCGTTAACGAAGCGAAACGGATGTTCTAGCCGATCGCGGCTCTGAGGGCCCCAATCCGTTGGAGCTCGATTCTGTAAAAGGCATACATTTGAGCGGCAAAAACTACTCACCGGCCGATTGGTTGCTAAGGGGTTCTGCCGCTAAGAAACAGGTCGCCATGCTTTTTGAGCCGCGACCAAAAGAGGTTAGCTATTGGCGACCCCTACGCTGGTGATTACCACAAATGCCAATGTCACTCAGTCAACCCCGATCAGCATGGATCTGCCGCCCCATGTATTTGCTGGGTGATTTTCCAACGCACTTGTGGTGGAAGGCCAGCGTTTAGGAGACGAAAATCTTAGCAAACTCGTCGCGAAAGACGCGGTCACTCTTGGGGAACAGGTTTTCAAACGTCGTCGCGTCCACTGCGCCACGCTGGAACCGTTGTTTGGGAAACGTTGGCATTTCGACACCGGTGATTTGTCGAACGCCCGATGCAACAATGGCACCCTTGAGTTCGTAGAGTTTCTGATGATCCCAATCGGTTAATTTCACGAATGGGATCGCTTCGGCTACCTCGATGACGTCGGGAATTGCATAAGGGCTGAAGCCGAGGAATCCGAGAGATGTGGCCGGAGCACTCGTGCGGATATGCCCGCGACTTTGTCCACCGCTGTAGACGAGCGAATGTTTGACCGCGTCAACTCCCCAGCCTTCTTGGTAAAGCATGCGGTTACCGAGCACACTGCGGATGGTGAGTTCGGGATTTTCTTCGATGGGATAATCTTTGAGATTTTCATCACCTCCGTCCCCATCGATGAGGTAACGCCACTCTGGATATCGGCGTCTGACTTCTTTGAGTAGAGCGAGTCCCATGGTGGCTGCCTGAACGTCAAGAGACTTGTAGTCTTCGATCACGCGAATCGCTTCACGCCAGCAGAGGTCACTGGCTGGAATTTGGATTTTTTCGAGATAAAGTTCTCGGTCAATTTGTTTGAGGAACTGTTCTGCCTGATCACCGTCCGACGCATCATTGCCGGTCGTCATCGTGAAAGCTTTGAGACGGGCTGGGGATTGACCCTTCCTCCTCAGAAGGTAATCAAGCAGGATGATCAGGCTTCCGCTGTCAACGCCCCCACTGAACATCAGACCGATTGGTTCGCTTTGAGGGATGGAATCAAGCCACTGATCACAGATTTCTGCAACCTTGCCGATGTACTGGGCACCGATGGCATCGATATCGCTGTGCAATCGATTTCGTTTGGGTGCAAAGAATCGGTGGAGTGTTGGGTTAGGATCGGGACAACCGACAAGTTGGAGTTCGAGGAGGTGATGGGCTGGAACCATTCGCGTGTAGGAGGGGTGGAATTGATCACCGAGTCCTTCCCGCTCGAGTTGTTCCTTTATTTCATCCATCCGTTCCGCGATAATTAAGGCTGGTCCTTCTGCTCGCTTGGCAAGGAAATAACGCATCGGTCGACCGATGGATCGAGCCATTCGAATGGTTTTGCCTAACTGCTGGCAAATCGCAAACTGCCCCCTGATTTGCCGAATGGCCGAAGTTGCGCCCTCTCGAACCGCCTGACACGCCTGTTCGTAAGACGATCCGAGCAAAATATTCCCTTTGGGATCAAGTAAATTGACGACTCGATCAATCAATTCTGCCTGTCTGCCGTCAAAGTCCCTTTGTACCGGCTTTTGGGGGGGGCTTGAGGTGGAACTGGAACGAGTGGACGAATTAGACATGTCAAACCAGTAAATTGAGTTTTTAGGGTTGAGCCAACATCAGCGTGACGGTTCACATCCTGTGGCACCAGCATCCGACAAAACAGAGTGTGGATGAATCCATTTGAGGCGGAAATCTCGAATAACAGGGCGACGAGTTTCGAAACTTTTCTTGACCCACCCCTGCAAGGATTCCGCCACAAACGACCGATGTACCCTGAATTTATCGCATTTCGAGACAATGTGTCGTCATAATCGTTGGAATTCCGAAAGCGTTGATGATACCTCCAGATGCAATTTCCAGCGGCGAATGGGCGAATAATTCCATGTGACGGGTACGGTTTTGGCACCAAAGATCTTACATTTTCTGTTGGCAGCGACTAGCGGCCCGACGGCCTACCTCGGGTAGATTCGGCCTTTAGCTGCCAGCCGAGTTGTATCCAACCCTCGATCCAATCGGATAGCGAACCATCGTGGCTTTGCAAATATTTGACGGCGTACAGCCTCCACCACTCACCAACTTCATCGATGTGCTCCAGCACTGGGCCGAACATCGGCCCGATGATGCAGCCTTTATCTTCACCGACGTCGAGTCGCATGAAGAAAAGCTGACTTATTCGGAGCTGTGGCATGAGGTGCGCGCGTTGGCCGGAGCGTTGCAGGACAAGTGTCGGATCCGCGCGGGTGATCGCGTGCTGCTACTTTATCCGCCAGGGCTCGAATTCGTTGTCGGTTTTTTCGCTTGCCATGCTGCAGGTGCGATCGCAGTTCCCGCCTATCCGCCGCGTCGTAATCGTAAAGCGTCGAGAATCCGATCGATTGTTGTTGATTCGGACGCTCGCTGGGCTTTATCGACCCAGTCTGTCGTCGATCTACTGAAAGGCGACCAACCCCACGACGACCTCATCGGTGTGCAACTACTAGGAACCGACTCGCCAGAGATGCGAGATATTTCCAAGTGGAGACGTCCCAAGCTGCAAGATTCGTCACTTGCGGTGCTGCAGTACACTTCGGGCTCAACGGGTTCACCAAAAGGTGTGATGCTCAATCACGCGAACCTGATTGCAAATAGCGAATTGATTCGCGAAGGTTTTCAGCCGGCTGCGGGGACGGTCGGAATGAGTTGGTTGCCGACCTATCACGACATGGGATTGGTCGGTGGAATTTTGATGCCGCTTTACATTGGACGCGTCGATGTTCTGACCAGTCCGATGACCTTTTTGCAACGCCCGTTGCGTTGGCTTCAGGCGATCACTAAGTACGGCGTGACGGTCAGCGGCGGACCAAACTTTGCTTACCAGCTTTGCGTCGATAAGATTCCCGATGATGAATTACACGGACTCGATCTATCGACTTGGGACATCGCGTTCAATGGTGCCGAGCCGATTCGATCTTCCACTTTGGAATCGTTCTGTGAGCGTTTTGAGCCGTACGGGTTCCGGCGTGGCGCCCTACTGCCATGTTACGGAATGGCGGAAACCACCCTCATTGTGACCGGTGGTCCCTCTGAGACTCGACCCGTTCTCACTAATTTTGACGGCAGTAAGCTGGAAGAAAAGAACGTCTGTCCCGTCGATGCGTCGCACGAGCAGGCAAGAAAGTTGGTTGGCTGCGGTGCGGTTTTAACCGGCGAAACCGTTTCGATTGTTGATCCACAGACTCACCGTGTTCTCGATGGTGATGAGATTGGCGAGATTTGGGTGCAGAGTCCCTCTGTTGGCGTGGGCTACTACCAGCGAAAAGAGGCCACCGAACGAACGTTCAACGCGTTCACCGATCGGGGCCAAGGACCGTTTTTGAGAACCGGTGACCTCGGTTTCCTTTACGACGGTCAGTTGTACGTTTCTGGTCGTCTGAAGGACATGATCATTGTTCGCGGAGTCAATCGATATCCGCAGGACATCGAGGAAACCGTAGAACGTGCCAGCGAAGTTGTGCAGGCGGGCTCTGTTGCTGCATTCGCAATGGACTATGAGGGTCGAGAGCAACTGGTGGTTGTCGCGGAGACGGTTCGGATTCGCGACATCGATTGGGATGCCAATTTACAGGCGATCCGACGTGCGGTCACCGAAGAACACGAACTGCCACCCGACGCAATCTACTTGGTGCGAAATAGCAGCGTTCCCAAAACGAGCAGTGGCAAAATCCAGCGTCATGCCTGTTTGCACGCAGTTCGCGATGGCGATTTGAAAATCATCGCAAAATGGGTGCGTTGGGAAGAAGCAAGGGGTGGTGGCTTCGCCAGCGGTGCACAGCCGATGATGAAAGCCGCCTCGGCTGCCGGAACCGACGATCAGATTGACGCGGCCGAGGTGAATCCTGCAATTGTCGAAGTCATCGAACATCATGTTCGGCAGATCGCGGGTGAGCGAGCAAACGTGTTAGACATCCACACCAACATCGTGCTTGACCTTGGTCTCGATAGTCTCGAGCGGTTGGAGATTGCAAGGATTCTTGAAAGAACCTTTGGTGGACGTTTCCCCGAGCAGGTACTCGATGAAATTGAAACGATCGGCCAAACCGCAATGGCGATCGAGCGGTATCTCCCAAGTGGTTCAGGATTGCGAGCAGAGGCTTTCCTGATTGGAGAGGCTCCTAGCGAGTCCACCGTGCAGTCCTCTTCAAGTTCCCAAGCAAAGGTTACGGTTCAGCCGGAATCGCGAGTGGAGGATTTTGCTGAGTATCAACGTTTGCAAAATACCAAACAGCAGATGATGATGACGGGCGTTCCCAATCCATACTTCACTGTTCATGATGGTGTGGTAAGAGATACGACCGTTGTTGGCGGGCAAGAACTGATCAGCTTTGCCTCCTACAACTATCTAGGACTTAGCGGACATCCAGAGGTGATCAAGGCTGCCTCGGATGCCGTAGCACAGTATGGAACAAGTGTTTCGGCAAGTCGTCTGGTGTCAGGGGAGAAGCCGATTCATGGACAACTAGAGCGGAAAATCGCGGAGTGGATCGGAGTTGATGACTCGATCCTCATGGTCGGTGGTCACGCAACCAACGAGACAACGATTGGTCACTTGGTCGGGGCCGGAGATTTGATTGTTCACGATTCGCTCGCACACAATAGCATTGTTCAAGGTGCGTTGCTGTCGGGGGCGCGTCGTCGTCCATTCCCCCATAACGATTTTGAATCGCTCGATCGGATGTTGACGGAGATACGCGGTCAGTATCGCCGAGTACTCATCGCCATCGAGGGTGTCTACAGCATGGATGGCGATTTTGCAGATGTTCCCAAATTCATCGAAGTCAAGAAGCGTCATGCTGCAATGCTGATGGTGGATGAAGCTCATAGCTTTGGAACCATGGGGGCCACAGGGCACGGAATGGCCGAGCACTTTGGTATCGATGCGAGAGATGTCGATATTTGGATGGGAACACTGAGTAAGTCAGCAGCATCGTGTGGCGGATACATCGCTGGCTCCAAGGCTCTCGTTGAACTTCTTCGCTACACCGCCCCAGGATTTGTGTTCAGCGTTGGGGCACCACCCGCCCAAGTTGCAGCGGCGATTGCTGCCATGGAAACACTTGAACGCGAACCGGATCGCGTTCAGCGATTGAAGGAACGGAGTGAACTGTTCCTCGCACTGTGTCGTGAGGCACAACTCGATACAGGCGACAGCGAAGGTACGCCTGTGATCCCGGTGATTACTGGGAATTCCATGGTTGCTCTGCGGCTTTCGAATCGTTTGAGGGGAGATGGCATTAACGTACAGCCAATTCTCTATCCAGCAGTTGATGAGTCGGCGGCAAGGCTGCGATTTTTCATCACATGTGAACACAGTGATGAACAAATTCGGTACACGGTGTCAAAGGTGGCGGAACGCTACGCGGAATTAGGCTTTTCTCCCAAAGAGCTTGCGTCGGCAAGTCAAACAAAATCCTAATTCACTTGGATGACTTTGCCCCAAGGCTTTTTTAAAGGTTGGTTTAGAAGATTCGGCTGTTGTTGGATGACAATGGTCTTGCGGCGAAACAACTTCGTTCTAGAATCGAGTGACACAGGCAGAGCGCGATCAGTTGCTGTGTCATAAACGGGTCCGGATACCCTTATCGTACCCTCTGCCTCTCGATGTCCCAAGCAAGGAGAATTGACGTTGCTTACTGAGTCCACTGTCGAGACCATGTTTCGCCGCCTGATGAATGATCCCAATCGCAACGAAGAAATCTTTGATAAGGCAGAAGAGCTGCTAGAAGAGGAACTGCGTCCCGAGAGTCCGTTGCGTCATCGACTGTCTGTGGAACTTGATGAGCTGCGTTCGCTGGCTGCCAAAGACTGATCTGTTCCGTGGTGCTGCCATGTCCAATTCGGTTCTTTGGCTGATTGGCGTGATCGTCAGGGAGTGACGAGAGGTTGTCCGGTGACGACCAACCGTATGGGCGATTTTCTGCCAGTTGAATCGAAACAAACCAACAAAAATCCCCCACCGAAATACTCGGTGGGGGATTTTTGTTTGATCTTGGATCACATCACGGTCAATGGTTGACACTGACTCCTGCGGTAATACCGACCATCAGGTAGTTCTGATCGTTCGATCCACCGTCTACCATCGATCCATCACCACCTCGCCAGACACCTTGTGCGATGTCGATCAGTTGGAAGCCTCCGCGAACCTGTACCATTTTCGTTAGTTGGTAGCCCAGTTCCGCTCGGACGTCAAAGCCAAGGTAAAACTCTTCGTTTGTCGAATAGACTGGCTCAGTCGCGTTACGAATGATTCGCTCCACCTCAGATCCAGCACCTGCACCATCGTAGATCGTCAAGGTTTCGAGTTTTTGGGAGTACGATGACTGGAAGTTCGCTCCACAGAACACTCTCAGGTCGGTTGAGAAAACGTATCGCTCTCGAGCACGGAAAAAGCGGAAACCGAACTGAGGACCGATTAATTCGTTCTCAGTGGTGGCACCGGTGACGGTCAGCAATTCCGCGTCTTCAAAGTTAGGACCAATTAGCGGTGGGTTCTCATCCGAGCTTTGATAGTCCATGAACCCGTTCGCGTCGGTCATTCGCATCCAACGAACCCCCACGAATGGCTCGATAATGCCACCGTAGTGTCTTGGATCCAAACGCCACGTTTTGTTGAGCTCGTATCCGTCATACTCTAGGTGGTTCTGGGTATCGACGATGTCGTAGAATCGGTAGTTGTAACCCATGTTGTTGCCTTCCTCGGGGAGGAGGGCATCACCGAATGGTGGTTGGGTAACGGCAGGTCCATCTTCTGGATCAATGAAACGATTCAACCGTTCCTGGCGGAAAATGTGGTATTCTCCGACTTTGTTGCGAGTCCAGTTGAACAGCCAACCGGTGTTTTCACCGGGTAACATGTAACCGAGTTCGTAGCGGTAACCCCAGCCTCCATCGAGACGATTCTTATCGATCCCTGGCTCGGTTGTTTCGGGACCGGTGCCGTAAAGATGGATGCGATCGTAGGTGGCGAACCAACCCGTTGATGCCCGATTCTTTGCGGTGAGGTCCTGAAGGTCAGCTTCATAAACCGGCTCGAACCAATGGAAATCTGGATCAAATTCAAAAGGATCTGCCAGTTTACTATCCTGAGCCATTGCCAGATTGGCCGCGCCCGCTACAGCGAGGGCCGTAAGCAGGCTCGCAGTCAGCTTCCGTACCGACATCGCTTGTTCCACCGTCTTGCAGTAAGTGAGTAATGGGGGACTCTGTTAGTCTTACCCTTGCTTTGCATTTTTAGAAAGCAAGACCATCCAAAGGTCGCGCTTTCGCGATCGGAATTGTCCTTCCCACGAGTGGGATCAGTTCGGTTCTTTGCTCCGAATAGTTCCGGTCGTGCGGTTAGTATCGGTCGGTCGACCCGCAAAGGCTTAACCCGAATACGAACAGATTCAGCAAAAGTCGGAGAATCCGCGGAATCCATACAATTTGACAGCGATCTGTCGATAATTAGCGGGAAAACTGGACTACTTTTTCCCCAGAGCGCGTTTGGACGCGAAAAATTCCGTCAAAATTCTGCCGCAAGGCTCACCAAGTACACCCGCGGTGATCGAAGCCTGATGGTTGAGGCGAGGGTCGGTTAGGATTTGATAGAGCGTTGTGACCGCGCCACCTTTGGGGTCTGTCGCCCCAAAAACCACACGGGGAATTCGAGACTGAAGGATTGCCCCCGCGCACATGATGCACGGCTCCAGCGTCACGTAGAGGGTGGTTTCTTCTAAACGCCAATCACCGATTGCTGAAGCAGCCTGCGTGATCGCTATCATTTCGGCGTGTGCAGTGGGATCTTTTAATGTCTCGCGTTGATTGCTGGCTGCTGCGATCACGCTGCCGCCTTTTACAATCAACGCGCCAACGGGCACCTCGTCCGCGGTAATTGCCTCGACGGCAAGTTCTAACGCTCGACCCATCCAATATGCATCCGCATCCAAATAAGATGGGTCCAAACGAGCTGCATCACTTTGAGCCGGATTCATTCGATCTGGGGGCTCGTTTTTCATGGATGGATTCAAAGGTTCTTGGTGTTGGTTGATCCAAATCAACCTTATTTAGCGGATTCCTCAACCAGTTTCTTGGCGGCCGCAATCTCATCTCTGGTCAGGACGCGATAGCGTAGATTGCGGAATTCCGACTTGCACTGGAAGTTTGCGATTCCCATGGGAACACATTGATCCATTTCGAAACGGATGTCGAATTTCTTGTCCTCGCGTGGAAGCCCACAGGCTAGCTTGTCATCCACCCAACATTGGATTTCGTACGAGTCCACTCGAACGCGAACTTTGTACCATCGATCATTATCAAAATTTCGGAAGTTGGTCGTTTCGTTTTCGCTAGCATCTCTGCCATCGATGCTGCTGATGCCGATGATTCCGCCACCCCATCCACCGAGGATAAAGCTTGCATGGCTATCAGCGATGGGGAACGTTAGACCGCAAAAGAAATCGAATCCATCCGTCCGTCGAGCTTCAAGCTCGACTTCGTAATTTTCTTTCTCGAACTCACCTTCCCAACGTATTCCGGTCATGGGGTCACCAAAGCCAAAGGTGATCAGGGATTCGGTGATCTCCACCGGGCCATCACCGCCGAACTGACTAACTTCCCAATCGCCGGTGAGTGGTTTCCACGATGGAAGATTGGTTTCGGACGCAGTGGCTGAGGCGCGTTTTGCACCCAAGATTTTGCGAATCCATTTACCTTTCTGATCAGTGTCTCCAGCAAATGTAACGGAGTGGGAAAAGAGGATCATTGTCAGGATTGCAGTGGTCGATACTGAAAAAAGTCGGCCAAATGTCTTTGGATTCACGTTTGCCACCTGATTTGAGCGTGGAAGGGTTCGTGGAAGACGGAGGGTCTTGATTGTTGTCTCGAATATCGTATCAGCCTTCGAGGTTTCGAGTTGTGCGTAACTTGTCAGAACTCTTTCTGCGTTGGCAACGTGTAGCCTACACGATCGGTGGTCCATTCATGCAGCCCGTCACAAAAATTAGTCTCTGGGGTGTCCGATTGGCAATCGTTGTGCTTGGATTTTACTGGCTACTGATGTTCACCGGAACGCATCTCGCAGCGAGCACCTTGGAAGTGGCCGATTCACTGGCTCCGAAGGTAAACGACAAGGTAAAGCATTTCGGAGCATTTTTTGTTTTGGGAGCTCTGATGTGTTACGTCACCAACTCCGATCGCTGGCTTAAACGTTTTGTTTCGATTGGCCTGATTGGCATGGCATACGCTGGAATTGATGAGTACACCCAGCGGTTTGTTCCCGGTCGATATCCTGACTTTCAGGATTTTGTTGCTGACGCACTCGGGCTTTGGACGGCTATCGCAGCCTATGTGATCGCAAAATTATTGTTGGGATCATGGGAGCAGCGTCTTCGCCACAGGTTCTTGACCAGCGACAGTTGAATTGATTTCGATACTCTCTTGATTCGACCGGGGATCCCGCAATTATCGTGGACACACTGCCTATGGTTCGAGTCGCTTTCGAGCATGTTGTAGCCGATCAATCAAATCTTGGTGCGATTGACCGGTCATGGTGAGGTGTCCCATTTTTCGTCCGTGTTTGGCATCTGATTTTCCATACAGGTGCAGAGCGACGGAGGAATCCATGAACGCGGCGGACCAATTGGGTGCAGTACCATCCTCTTGCCATAGATCGCCCAGTAGGTTGATCATCGAAGCGACAGGGCTCCGCAGGGTGGTGGAGCCGAGCGGAAGATTGCAAATGGCTCGCACGTGTTGCTGGAACTGACTGGTCTCGCAGCCTTCGATGGTTAGGTGACCTGAGTTGTGAGGCCGAGGCGCAACTTCGTTAATCATCACTGCATCGCCAGAGACAAAAAACTCGACGCACAACAAACCGACTAGATCGAGTGTTTCGGCGGCGGATTGAGCAATTTGCACGGCGCGGTCAGCCAAGGAAGCGTCAATTCTTGCTGGGGCGACCGACACATCGAGGATGTGATTTCGGTGTGCGTTTTCAAAGACAGGGAACGCGGCGATATTCCCCGTGACGGTTCGAGCAACAATTACCGACACCTCGAGGTCAAACGTAATGCATTTTTCCGCAATCCATAAATCACATGCCGACCAATCGATCTCATCAGCCTCGGCGATTGAGTCGACCTTGGACTGCCCCTTTCCGTCATAGCCGCTGGTTGCGGTCTTGACGATGATCGGCCACCCGAGGCTTTCTCCCGCTCGCTCGAGGGAAGCCAAATCATTGACTTCCAAGAATGGGGTTACTGGAAGCCCTGCATCTCGTAAAGTCGATTTTTCGATCAGTCGGTTTTGTGCGATTGCAAGCACCTGGGCCGAAGGATAGGTGGGGGCATACTGGCTGCACTGAGCGATCGTTTCGGCTGGAATGTTCTCGAACTCGAGCGTGATCACATCGCACTGTTTTGCAAATCGATCAACTGCTTCCCTATCGTCCAGTTGTCCAAGCACCGTCTCGTGGGCAACCTGAGCAGCGGGAGAGTCGGGGTCATCGCAGAGAATGATCACCCGAAATCCCATCGTCGATGCAGCCATGGCGAACATTCGACCAAGTTGTCCGCCGCCCACCATCCCAATGGTTGCACCGGGTTGAATCATAGGTTTCGATTGATTGTTCACTTGTCGGTCGTCGCTCAAAGGAGATGCATTTTCCATTTTCTCTCTTCGTTCTCGGTCGCCCTAAAGCTCAGCGGAATCAAGAACCGCTTGGGTCTGGTTATTGACGAATGTTGCGAGTCGATCACGCAGATCTGGATCGGTGAGTGCGAGAATCCTGGCGGCATAGATGCCAGCATTTTTTGCCCCTGAGACACCGATGGACATGGTTGCGACAGGGATACCACCGGGCATTTGCACGATTGATAGTAGGGAATCGAGGCCTTGTAGTGCGCGACTTTGAACCGGTACCCCAATCACTGGCAGGTTTGTTTCGGAAGCCACCATCCCAGGAAGATGAGCCGCTCCGCCGGCTCCGGCGATGATGACCCTGATGCCTCGGTCCGCAGCAGACTGTGCGTATGAAACCATGCGGGCAGGTGTGCGGTGTGCCGAGACCACAAGTTTTTCGTGGGCGATTTCGAGCTCCGCGAGTATTTCCGCGGCGGCTTTCATCGTCTCCCAATCGTTTCGGCTCCCCATGATCACGCCCACGAGGGCGTTGGTTTGGCCGAATTCGGTCGATTCTGTCACGTTTCTACCTCGGTTTGACGGTCTACGCTGGCCGACGAACAACGTCGAATTACCGATTCTATCGAAACCTTCGAATCCGGCGACCCGTCGGCACCCCGCTGCGGCAAC
>Ga0181559_10002151_pt1 | contig 19467 bp, 16 predicted proteins | sample 011ome_21_FD_133752 | JGI IMG/M metagenome (GOLD analysis project Ga0181559, IMG submission 133752) | Coastal salt marsh microbial communities from the Groves Creek Marsh, Skidaway Island, Georgia - 011508AT metaG (megahit assembly) | ecosystem: Environmental > Aquatic > Marine > Intertidal...
CGCGCTGCCCACACCCGTCAGAATCACGCATTTGATGGTGTCGTCGCGTGAGATTTTATCGATCGCGGCTAGAAAGACCTCGTAGTGGCTCTTGTACGAGAGCGGATTGCGCGCCTCGGGCTGGTTCATGGTCAGGGTGACGACCGCGCCGTCCTGTTCGTAGATCAGAAAATCACTCATCGGTTCCTCCCGCAATTTGTTGCCCCGATTGCTAGCATAATCGGGCGAGGGCGCTAAGCTGGACGCACGTAGATTGGGGGAAAGATGCCGTCGCTCACCTTTGAACCATGCGACCTGCCGCCCGAGGCCGAGGCGCTTCGCGGCGAGGTGCGGGCGTTTCTGGCCGCGGAACTCAATGGGTTTCCGGTCGCAGAACGCGCCCGGTCGTGGGTCGGGTTTGATGCCGCGTTTTCGCGCAAGCTCGGCGCACAGGGCTGGCTGGGGATGACCTGGCCCGAACCCTGGGGCCGGAACGCGAGCGCCCTGGAGCGCTATGTGGTGATCGAGGAGTTGCTGGCCGCCGGGGCGCCGGTCGCGGCCCACTGGATTGCCGAGCGTCAGAGCGGTCCGCTGCTGCTGCGCTTCGGCACGGCCGAACAGCGCGAACGCATCCTGCCGGGGATCGCAGCGGGCGAGACCTATTTCTGCATCGGCATGAGCGAGCCGGATTCCGGGTCGGACCTGGCCTCCATCCGTTCGAAAGCAGAAAAGACAGATGGCGGCTGGGTCGTGAATGGCCGCAAGGTCTGGACGACCTATGCCCAGCATTCCCACTGGATGATCGCGCTGCTGCGCACCGGTGAGGCCGGGGATAGCCGCCATGGCGGAACCAGCCAGTTCCTGATCGATCTGTTCTCGCCTGGCGTGGAGGTGCGCCCGATCCGAAACATGATCGGCGACGAGGAGTTCAACGAGGTCACCTTTGACAACGTCTTCGTGCCCGAGGCCATGCTGATCGGCGCCGAAGGCGAGGGCTGGCAACAGGTCACCGCCGAGCTTGCGTTTGAGCGCAGCGGCCCGGACCGGTTCCTCAGCGCCTTTGCCCTGCTGGTCGAGCTGGTGCGGTTTGAGAAGGAGAGGCCGCCTTGGGACACTTCTGGTACTTATGGAACTGTGGGTCGATTGTATGCTCATCTGGCGACCCTGCGGGGGTTGTCGATCTCCGTTGCGACACAGCTGGATGCCGGTGCCGATCCGGCGCTGGAGGCCGCCGTGGTCAAGGATCTCGGCGTGACCTTCGAGCAGTCGATTCCGGAGATTGCCCAACAGATCTTGGGCGTGGCCCCGCGCGTTGACGGTGGCAGCGACTTCGAGGCCGCGCTGGCCTATGTGCAGCAGGCCTGTGTGTCGTTCTCCCTGCGCGGCGGCACCACCGAAATCATGCGCGGCGTCATCGCCCGCGGGCTGGGGTTGCGGTGATGGGCCGGATGACGGAGCAAACCCACCTTACCCCGACCCTCGACTCCCCATGGGAGGAGAGGGGTTTTCGTCGTTCCCGACCCTCGCCTCCCGGGAGGAGAGGGTGGCGCGCGAAGGCGCGCCGTGTGAAGTGGGGGATGCACCGCCCATGACCGACACGCGCAACATGATCGCGGAGACCGCTGAACGTCTCTTCGCGGATCACCTCGACACGGCGACCCGTGTGGCGGCGGAGGCTGGAACCTGGCCGGAGGCGCTGTGGCAGGAGATTGCGAACAATGGCCTCGACCGCGTGCTGGAGCCCGAAGAGGCCGGCGGGTTCGGCGGAGACTGGGGGGACGCCTTCGTGATCCTGCGCGCGGCTGGCAAGCACGCCGCACCGGTGCCGCTGGCCGAAACCATCGGGGCAAGCTGGTTGCTGACGCAGGCAGGACTGGATGCGCCGCAAGGGATTGTTACCTTTGCTGAATCCGGGACGATCGCAATTTTGCCGGATGGCGAGAATTGGTGCGCGTCGGGGGCGCTGGAGCGCGTGCCGTGGGGCAATGTGGCGATCGTAACCCTGTTTGATGCGTCGCATCGCGGGAACCGCTTCATGGCGCAAATTGGATCGTCTGATGTGAATATTACGGCGGATCGAAATATTGGCCGCGATCCACGTGACCTTTTCCAGTGCGACGATACTCCGGTTCGGGCACGGCGTGTGCGCGAGGATGCTTTGCCTGTCTTTGCGGTAGGCGCCCTGGTGCGGGCCTGTCAGATGTCGGGGGCGATTTCCGAAGTACTCAATCTCTGTGTCACCTATGCCGGGGAGCGGGTGCAATTCGGGCGGCCCATCGCGACGTTCCAGGCGATCCAGCAACAGCTGGCGATCCTTGCCGGGGAGGCGGCCGCCGCCGACATGGCCGCGCAGACGGCGTGCCGCGCACTGGACCGCACCGGCGATGCCCGCTTCGAAATTGCGAGCGCAAAAATCCGTACCGGAGAGGCCGCCGGACAGGCCTGCGCGATTGCGCATCAGGTGTTCGGCGCCATCGGTTTCACCGAGGAGCATCATCTCCACCATCTCACCCGACGTCTGTGGTCCTGGCGGGCCGAGTTCGGAACCGAAAGCGTCTGGGCGCAGCGGCTGGGCCGAATGGTCGTCGAACAGGGTGCCGATGCCCTCTGGCCGGGTCTGACGGGTCTTAACGCCTCGCCATAGCTTCGTCATACCCGGACTTGATCCAGGCATGACGAGTGAAGATGGCTGATGCTTGGCCGCGGACCTTCAAGCAGATAGGCTATGACCAGCGTGAGGGGGGGACATTCATCGTGCAATTCGTCAGTTTTTTGGGAGATTCCGGCCCGACCTATGGGTTGGTTGTGGGCGACGGCGTCGTCGATCTGGGCCGGCGTGGTCCCCATGCGAGCCTGAGGGCGGCGATTGCCGCAGGGGACCTGTTGGGGGCCGGCGCCGCCGCCGCTGGGGAAACGCCGGATGCGAATCTTTCTGACATCACCTTCCTGCCGATCATCCCTGATCCGGAGCACATCTTCTGCGCGGGTAAAAACTACAAGGATCATGTGGAAGAGATGGGGTTCGAGATGCCCGAGCATCTCTCCCTGTTCCTCAAGGCCAACAGCACGCTGGTTGGCCATGGTTGCAAGATGATCCGCCCGAAGATGTCCGGATGCCTCGATTTCGAGGGCGAACTTTGCGCCGTGATCGGCAAGACCACGCGGCATGTTTCCGAGGCCGAGGCCCTTGACCACGTAGCGGGCTACACGATCATGGTGGATGGCAGCGTCAGGGACTTCCAGAAGCACTCGGTCACCGCCGGAAAGAATTTCCACGCCACCGGCCCGCTGGGGCCGGTGATGACCACGGCGGATGAGATCCCCGATCCGGCGCAATTGCACATCACCACCCGGCTGAACGGTGATGTGGTGCAGGATTGCGGTACGGACATGCTGATTTTCGATCTGCCCCACATTATTTCCTACCTGTCGCAGGTAACGGAGTTACAGCCCGGCGATGTGGTCGCCACCGGCTCACCCGAGGGCTCGGGCGCGGGCCGCACGCCGCCGCTCTGGATGCAGGGCGGCGACCGGCTTGAGGTTGAAGTTTCGAAGATCGGAACACTGTCCGTCGATGTCATCGACGAACACTGAGGGGGAACAGGCATGACCATCACCCGTGTCGAGAAGCTGATTTATGGTGTTGAGGATATGGAGGCGGGCATCCGCTACTACCGGGATTGGGGACTGGAGCCGCTCGAGGGCAGTTCCCAGCGGGCGATGTTCCGCACCCGGGTGCATCAGACCATCGAGCTGCGTCCGGCCGACGATCCGCTGCTGCCGCCCACACCCGATCCGGCGAAATCCACCCTGCGGGCCGCGATCTGGGGTGTGGCCGATGCCGATAGCCTGACCGCGATGCTGGCTGATGTCTCGCGCGACCGGGATGTGCGCGAAGATGAGGGCGTGTTCTGGTTTGCCGATGAAAGCGGTAATGCCCTGGGGCTGACGGTCGCGCAGCCGGTCGAGGCGGAGGTCGATCTGGTGCCGGTGAATGTGAACAAGATCGAGCCGCGGATGAACGACTTCATCGACCCCAAGGCCCAGGCGAACCCGATCCGGATCGGCCATGTGGTCTATGCCATCGAGATGGCGGATCGTGAGAAGGCCGTCGGATTCTATCTCGACCGTCTCGGGTTCCGCCTGTCGGACAGCACGAAAACCGGCGGCGATTTCATGCGCTGCGGCGGCAGCCACGACCACCACAATCTGTTCCTGATCAGCCGGGCCGACCGTAACGCCTTCGATCACGCCTCCTTCGAGGTCGAGAATTTCGACATGGTGATGATGGGCGGCAAATACATGAAGGAAGCCGGCTGGGAGGCCGACACCACCCCGGGCCGGCATATCCTGGGGTCCAACTATTACTGGTATTTCCGGAACCCCTGCGGCGGCAACACCGAGTATTTCGCCGATATGGACCGGATGGACGACAACTGGGAGCCCCGCATCTGGGAGGAAAGCCCCGGTTTCTCGCTCTGGGCCCTCGACGACACGACGATGGCCTAAGACGCCGTCGAAGCCCTCACCCTGAGCCTGACGAAGGGCGAGGGCGAAACCTCATACTTCGACAGGCTCAGCATGAGGTTTTCTGCGGGCGCGCGGCAAGGTTTGCGCCCGTGCTATTCCGCGTTCAGCACGGCCAGCATGGCGTCGAGATGGGCCGCACCGAAGGCCTTGGTGCGGGCCGGGGACCAGCCAAAGGTCGTGTCCGGGCGGTCGGCATTGTCCTTGAAGGGCATTTCCAGGGTCAGCGCCAGGCACCCGAATTCCTCGGCCACCCAGTTCGAACAGAGCGTCATGTTGCCCTTGCCCGGCTTTGCGTCGGGGTAGCCATATTTGGTCTGAAAATCCGCACTCGCGCCCAGAAGCGCGTTGGAGAAGACCTGCTGCAGGGATTTCTGGCGTTCGCTGAGCGAGGGAATCCCCATCATTCCGGCGAGGAAGTTATAGGGCAGGGCCTCGTCGCCATGGACGTCGAGGCAAAAATCGACGCCGGTCGCCTGCATGCGTTCGCGCACCACGAACACTTCCGGGCTCCGCTCCATCGCCGGGTTCGACCATTCCCGGTTCAGGTTCGCCCCGGCAGCGTTGGTGCGCAGATGGCCGCGGCGCGCGCCGTCCGGGTTCATGTTCGGAACGATATGGAACACCGCGCGTTCGCGGAGCGCCTGCGCGGTGCGGTCTGAGGGGTCGAGCAGGCGGTCGAGGAAGCCCTCCATCCACCACTCGGCCATGCTCTCACCGGGATGCTGACGGGCGATCGCCCAGAAATTCTGTTTGTCGGCAGACGGCGTACCGATGCGCAGCAAATCTATCGCCTGGCCGTCCAGCGTCTCGCCGAGGACTTCCAGCGCCACGCCATCGGCCTGCTGGGCCCGGGCGACCAGGCGCGCATGCTGCTCCATCGTGTAGGGCGCGAAATACGCGTACCAGACGGCATCGGTCGCGGGTGTGTGGGCAATGGTCAGCACACCATCGTCATAGCTGGTCGGCACCCGCATCCAGGTTTCCCGGTCTGTGGAGGCGACCGCCTGATAGCCCTCCCAGCCCTTGGGATAGGCCGCGTCCTTCGCGTTCATGATCTTCAGCGAAACCGGCATGCCCTTCGCGCCGGTCAGCCGGAAATGGAACCACATGTAGAAGTCGGAGTTGTTGTCCTTGCTGATCTCCAGCTGGATATCGCCGGGATCATCGGCCCTCAGGCAGACGATATTGCCGCTGTCGAAATTGCTGCTGACGTGAAGGGGCATGCGGTTGCTCCGGTGAGATAGGTGAGCGCGGGGACGAAATTCGTCATGCCCGCGCAGGCGGGCATCCATAAACGCCGATGCTTGACGGGGCAACGCCTGTGTTTATGGGTTCCCGCCTCCGCGGGAACGACCGGCAGAGGATGTCGTGCCTAGGGGATGATCCGGTTGTCGCGCAGTTTCGAGAGCTGGCGTGTGATGGTGGCCGGGGTGTCCCAGAGATCGTTCCAGCCAGTGCCGACGATCTTGGTCAGGCTGGAGACCTGATCGAAATCGTTGCCCAGCGCTATATCCAGATAGGCCCAGTTGACGATCTGGTCCAGCTTATAGGGCTGCAGGCCGTGCGCGGTGACCAGCCGGTCCCAGACCGGGCCCTTGTCGGCCATGGTCTCGGATATCGTCACGGGCTTCGGTGCGCCAACCTCCAGCTCGAAAAACGCCGCAATCCGCGGCCAGACGTGTTCCCAGCGGAACAGATCGCCATTGGTGATGTTGAAGGCGTTGTTGGCCGTCGCCGGTGTGGTCGCGACGCAGGCCATGGCACGGGCGAGAAGCTCCACATCGATCATCTGGTAGAGCCGGCCATAAAACCCGGGATCGCCCGGCCAGTGTAGGGTATCCCCTTCGGCCCGGGACAGTGCGCCATAACAGGCGATCCCCGTCAGCAGGTTCATGGCGCTGCCGGTCGAAAATCCCCAGACCCCGTGGGGCCGCAGGGTGGACCAGGTCCAGGCGCGGCCTGCCTGCCGCGCTTCCAGCCAGTCCTGCTGGGCGTGATAGAAATGGGTCACGGCGGGACGCGGATCATCCTCGCGTGCGGGGGTGCGGTATTTACCCAGAAATGTGCCGTACCACTTCGCCCCGTGCATCAGCTGCACATGTTGCAGGTCTGTGGCCACCGGTTCGATGGCATCCATCAGGTTTTCGAGCATACCCACATTGACCGGAATTTCCGCCGCGATGTCGGGGTTCGGGCTGTAGGCGGTGAAAAACACATGGGTTACCTGGTTGAGGTCTGCGAGGGCGGTTGCCGTGGCCGCGGCGTCGTGCAGGTCCACCGAGCGAAACTGCGCCGAAGTCTCGAAGTCGGGGGCCCGGCGCGACAGCGCGACCACCGACCACGCCGGGTCCTTGTCGAGATGCTCCACCAGCGCCCGCCCGGTGACACCGAGAGCGCCTGCGATGAGGGCTGTGGGCATTCAGGTGTCTCCCTTCTGGAAGGTACCCTCCTCCTGAATTTGACGAAGGAGAGGGTGCAAATCTCATGCTTCGTCAGGCTCAGCATGAGGATGTCGGTGTTTGTTGGCGCGTTGCGGCCTGCGTCAGATCGCAGTTTAGCCGGGAACCCGTCGAAAAGCCCGCTTTCAGGGCTTGGTCAGCCAAGATATTTACAAGATATATCAGTTGTGTTTTAGTGATGGCGAACAAGGGGAGCATCGTCATGGGCGCCAATCCGGGCATCAGTCTCACAGACCAGGCCTACGCACGGCTCGAGGAGCTGATCGTCACCCTGCAAATCCTGCCAGGCCAGGCGATCTCGGAGAGTGAACTCTGCGAGCAGACCGGCTTTGGCCGCACCCCTGTCCGTGAGGCCCTGCAGCGGCTGTCCCGGCAGAAACTGGTCAATATTTTGCCGCGCCGGGGGATGTTCATCACCGAGATCAATGTGGAGACCCAGCTCTATCTGCTGGAACTGCGCCGCGAGGTCGAACAGCTGATGGTGCGCCTCGCCGCCCGCCGGCGCACCGAGGACGAACGCTTCCAGTTCGGCGAGATCGCCAGCGCCATGGAGCAGGCCGCCGAGGCCCACGACGACGCGGCCTTTCTGGCTCTGGACAAGGCCTTCAACGAACTGGTGGGGCGGACCTGCCGGAACCCGTTCGCCCGGGCCTCCATGGAGCAGTGGAACCCGCTGGCCCGGCGTTTCTGGTATCAGCATCACCAGCAGGTCGGCGACCTGTCCCGCATGGCCGCCCTGCACGCGGATATCGCCTGGGCAATCGGTGCGGGCGACGAGGCCGCGGCCGGGGAAGCCTGTGACCTGCTCATGAATTATCTCACCGGGTTCACCCGCGCGGCGCTGGACGCCGAACACGCCTGAGCTCACATAAAGCCAGTAAATATCTCATAGATATATCAAATGGGCCCAATGCGGCCGGACGGAGACACCGATGACAGACAAGAAAACACTGAAATACTGGGGCTGGGGCTATGCCGAGGACGGGCTCTCCGCCGACGAGACCAAATCCCTCTTGCACACTTTTTCCGAAGGCTTCGGTATCGAACCCTCCCGCGACGGGGCATTTCCCGCACTGGATGCGATCGAGCTGCCGGCGCCCAAGCTTGAGGCACCGGCCAGCGTGGCGAAGCTCTGCACGTCCGACACCCATGACCGGGTGGTGCATTCTTTCGGCCAGTCCCAGCCGGATTCGATCCGCATCTACAACGGTGATTTCGACCACGCGGTGGATCTGGTCGCCTATCCCGAGACCAGCGAGGACATCGCCGCCATCTATGACTGGGCGGGCGATGCCAGGGCGGCCGTGATCCCCTTCGGCGGCGGTTCCTCCGTGGTTGGCGGCGTCACCAGCGATGTGGGGGGCGGCTATAACGGTGTCATCTCCGTGGACACCACCCGCATGAACAGGGTGCTCGAGGTGGACGAGGTCTCCCGCGCCGCGCGCATCCAGGGCGTTGCCCGGGGCCCGGAGCTGGAGGCCCAGCTCAAGCCCCACGGCCTGACGCTCCGCCACTTCCCGCAAAGCTTCGAACACTCGACCCTCGGCGGCTGGATCGCCACCCGCTCGGGCGGTCATTTCGCAACGCTTTACACCCATATCGACGATCTGGTGGAAAGCACCACCACGGTGACCCCGGCGGGGGAGATCGTCTCCCGCCGCCTGCCGGGATCGGGCGCGGGGCCGAGCCCCGACCGTGTCGTGGCCATGGGCAGCGAGGGGGCGCTGGGCATTGTCACCGAAGGCTGGGTGCGCCTGCAGGGTCGCCCGACCTTCAAGGCGACAGCCGGATTTCGGTTCACCGATTTCTTCGATGCCGCCCGCGCCGTGCGTGCGGTTTCCCAGGCCGGGCTGTTCCCGGCGAATGTCCGCATCGTCGATGGCACGGAACTGAAGGTGAACGGCGCCGGCGACGGCTCCTTCACCCTAATGGTCGTCTCGTTTGAGAGCGCGGATCACCCTGTCGATGTGTGGATGGCCCGGGCCGAGGAATGCTGCCTCGACAATGGCGGTGTGGTCGATGTGGACTGGCGCGACAACCCCGAGGCCCATCTGCAGGGTGCCGTCGGCGCCTGGCGCACCGCCTTCATCCGCATGCCCTATAACCGCGAACAGCTGACCCCGCGCGGCATCATCTCGGACACCTTCGAGACCTCAACCACCTGGGATGCCTTCGAGAATTTCTACGAGGCCATCAAGGATGCCACGCAAACCGCGATCCGCGAGGTGACTGGCCATGAGGGTGCGGTCTCCTGCCGCTTCTCCCACGCCTATCCGGACGGGCCTGCGCCGTATTTTGCCTTCCACGCGCCGGGCGATCCGGGCGGCGACGGCCGGGCGATGCTGGACCAGTGGCAGGAGATCAAAAACCGCTGCTCGGATGCGCTCATCGCCAATGGCGGCACCATCACCCATCATCACGCCGTCGGCCGCGACCACCAGAAATGGTACGAGCAGCAACGCCCAGAACTGTTCGGGGATATCCTGGGCGACGCAAAGAAGCGGCTGGACCCGAAGGGCGTGCTCAACCCCGGGGTGATTGTGGGGTAGGGCCCCACCCGTACACCCGCATCGCGTTCCCGCCCATCAGTGCGGCGCGGTCGCTGGCGGACAGCCAGTCATCCTGGCGGAAGGCCTCCACGCCCTGTTCGTAGCTGAGTAATTCGACCGCCCGGGTCCAGTCGGTGCCCCACATGCAGCGGGGCAGGCCGAAGGCGTTGAGAATGCGCTCCACCGGTTCGCGGATGTCGGTATAGGGGAAGGGCTCGTGCGACAACGTGCAGGCGCCGCTGATCTTTACCGTGACGTTGTCGTAAGCGGCGAGTGCCAGCAGGTTCGGCAGGTCGGCCCAGCCGTCCTCGGGCGCGGGCGGGTGGAACGGCTGCACCAGACCCATATGGTCCACCACCAGCGAGACGTCCGGGAACCTCGCGGCGATTTCAGCCACCTGTTCGTGGCGCTGGGTGCAGTACACATTCACCGGCAGATCGTGCACCCGCGCCGCGTTGAGCAGGCGCGCGATTCCGTCGTCTCCCACGTCATCCGAAATCCCGTGGGCGAGCAGCAGGCGGATGCCGACCGTGCCGTCCCGCGCCGCCCAGTCGGAAATTTTGTTGGCCGCGTCCGGGTCGGCTGCATCGAAGGGCGTGACCAGCCCGAACCGGCCGGGATATTCGGCCTGCACCTCCAGGGCGAAGCTCGGGTCGTAGCGATACATGGTGTAGGCCGAGACGAGAATCGCGCCGTCCACACCCACGGCGTCCATGGCGGCGACCATCTCCGCGCCGTTGGCCGAGGGCGGGCCTGTCAGTGCGGCAGCCCAGGGCCGGCCAGGATGGTCGTGCTCATAGGCGTGGACCTGGGCGTCGATAATCGGAGATTGCTGTTTTGCCATGGCCTTATTTCCCCCAACTGGGACTATAGCGCTGGCGGTGCGACTGTTCTCAACTTTGTTGGTTTGTCATCTCGACGCCCCGGTTTATCGTCGGCAAAAGAGACATGTGGTGTGTCCACAAAGGGGGGGAAGCACATGACCAAACACATCGGAACCTGGGCGCTGGTCCGGGTCGAGGCCGTTGACGCCGAGGGCAAACCCGTCGTCCCGCCGCCCTTCGGGGGCGAGAATTTCATCGGCCGTGTCGTGCTGACAGCAGAGAACCGTCTGTCGGCCATGATCACCGACGCCCGGCCCGTCATTCCCGATGGCGAGGTTCGCGACTACTCATGCTACACGGGCATCTACACCTTTGACGGGAAGACGCTGATCACCAAGGTCGATGCCTGCTCCGATCCGGCCCGCATGGGGACCGAGCAAATCCGCGATGTGACCTTCGAGGACGGTCTGATGGTGCTGCGTCCGCCGTTGCAGCCCTATGGCGACCGGCCCGCAGAGCAGCGCAGCCTGTGGTGGGAGAAAATTTCTGACGTTTGAGTTCTGGCCGTTTTGTCTTACCCGGATGGCGGACGTTACTTTCAACCCTCTCCTCCCCCAGTGGGGCGGAGAGGGAGAGAGCGGATGGGTTCGTTCGGTGGAACCAAAGCGGATAGCCGCGCATCTCGTCGTCGCATGAGCCCTCATCCTGAGCCTGACGAAGGAGGGGGCGGCATCCTCATACTTCGTCCCTTGGCAAGCTCGGGATGAGGAGGCTCAGCATGAGGATGTTCAGGAGATACCCGGACCCAGCCCGCGTATGACGAATGGGGGATATGTCCTTCCACGGACTCCCATTCCGCAGGCCCATGAGGCAAACTCCGCCGCATCGAATCAAGTCCAACAAGCACCCGGTTTCGCCATGCCCAAACCCATCCATCTGAACCTCTTCATCCAGTCCCGCGGCCATCATGAGACCGCCTGGGACCATCCCGGCGCCGATCCGCGTTCGCTGATGGACATCTCCTACTACGCCGATCTGGCCAAGCAGGCCGAGGCGGCGCGGTTCGATTCGATCTTCTTCGCCGATGTGCTGATGATGACCAACGATGCCATGGAATCCGGGCGTTTCTGGCCGGATCCGGTGATCATGCTTGCCGCGCTGGCCATGGAGACCGAAAAGATCGGCCTGATCGCCACGGGCAGTTGCACCTATTCCGAGCCCTACAATCTGGCGCGCCAGTTCGCCTCCATCGATCACATCTCGGGCGGCCGGGCGGCGTGGAACATCGTCACCACCTGGGTCGAGGCGGTCGCGGCCAATTACGGGCGCGAGCACACCGCCCATGGAGATCGCTACGAGATGGGCGAGGAGTTCGTTGCCTCCGTGAAGGATCTCTGGGACAGCTGGGCGGACGATGCGCTGGTGGACGACCGCTCTGGCAATGGCGTCTGCGGCAATCTCGACCGGATCACGCCGATCGATTTTCAGGGCGAGTACTATCAGGTGAAGGGGCCGCTTAACGTGCCGCGCTCCCCCCAGGGCCGTCCGGTTCTGGTGCAGGCGGGCGCGTCGGACCGCGGGCGGGATTTTGCCGCGCTCCACGCCGAGGCGATTTTCACCGCGCATCTGGAAAAGGAAACCGCCCAGGAGTTCTACAAAGACATCAAGACCCGCGCGAAGGAGTTCGGCCGCAACCCGGACCAGATCGTTGTCTTGCCGGGCCTGAACCCGGTGCTCGGCGGGACTGAGGCCGAGGCGAAGCAGAACCTGCTGGACCTGAATGCCCGGATGGACCCGGAAGTCGGCCGCCGGACCCTGTCCCAGCGGTTTGCGGGGCATGATTTCGACCATATCGATCTGGACCAGCCCCTGAAGGTCTCGGACTTCCCGGACCCGCAATCCTTGGAGACCATGAAAAGCCGTGCCGCGCTGATCGTGCGGATTGTCGGCAATGAGGGACTGACGCTCCGTGAATTGCTGGCGCGGTTCGCCGGCGGGCGCGGTCACTACACCACCGCGGGCACGCCGGAACAGATCGCCGACCTGATCGCCGACTGGTGCGACCCGGATGCGCCCGGCGGCCCGGCGGCGGACGGTTTCAACTTCATGCCGCCGGTGATCCCGGCCCTGATGGACCCGTTCATCGACGAGGTGATCCCGCTGCTCCAGAAGCGCGGCCTGTTCCGCACTGAGTACGAGGGTTCGACCCTGCGCGAAAATCTCGGCCTCGACCGCCCGAAAAGCCGGTTCTTCCCGGACTGATTCGTATGACCCTCTCCTCCGGGGAGGAGAGGGTGGTGAGCGTAGCGAACCGGGTGAGGAGGCCGCCTGGCAGCGGCATGATCTTCCCGAGAAAAAGCGCGTGCTCTCCCACCTCACCCCAACCCTCTCCTCCCGGGAGGAGAGGGGGCGTGGTGCCGACCCGCCCGCCCATACGGTTGTTCCCGGGAACCTCTCCGGCCTATGCTCGGCGAAACCAGACAAAACGCCGAAATACCGGGGATCGAACCATGAAACTCAGCGACAGCTCACTCTTTCACCAGCAGGCCTACATCAACGGTGCGTGGTGCGACGCGGATGGCGGCGCGACGCTGGAGGTCACCAACCCGGCTGACGGGTCCGTCATCGGCACCGTGCCGAATATGGGCGCTGCCGAAACCCGGCGGGCGATTGAAGCCGCCGAGGTGGCCCAGAAGGAATGGCGTCAGCGCACGGGCAAGGAACGCGCGGCGATCCTGCGCAAATGGCACGATCTGATGCTGGAGAACCAGGAAGATCTGGCGATCCTGATGACCACGGAACAAGGCAAGCCCATCGCCGAATCCCGCGGCGAGGTGGCCTATGGCGCGTCCTTCATCGAGTGGTTCGCCGAGGAGGGCAAGCGAGTCTATGGCGACACCATTCCGGCCCACGCCCGCAATGCGCGGATCGTGGTGATGAAGGAGCCGGTCGGGGTGACGGCGGCGATCACGCCGTGGAATTTCCCCAACGCGATGATCACCCGCAAGGTTGGCCCGGCGCTGGCGGCGGGCTGCGCCATGGTGATCAAGCCGGCGGACTCGACACCTTATTCGGCGCTGGCCTTATGTGAACTCGCCGAGCGGGCCGGACTACCGGCCGGGCTGATCTCGATTGTCACCGGCGAACCGGGGGCCATCGGCGACGAACTCACCGGCAACCCCATTGTCCGCAAGCTGTCCTTCACCGGCTCCACCCGGATCGGCAAGATGCTGATGGAAAAATGCGCGGGCACCGTCAAAAAAGTCTCCTTAGAGCTGGGCGGCAATGCGCCGTTCCTGGTGTTCGACGATGCCGATCTCGACGCAGCCGTCGAAGGCGCGATGGCGTCCAAGTACCGCAACACCGGCCAGACCTGCGTCTGTGCCAATCGCATCCTGGTGCAGGACGGGGTCTATGACGCCTTCACCGAAAAACTTGGGGAAGCTGTGAAGAAGCTCGCGGTCGGCAACGGCATGGGCGATGTGCAGCAGGGCCCGCTGATCAACATGGCGGCCGTCGAGAAGGTTGAGCGGCATATCGCCGACGCGGTGGCCAAGGGCGCGAAAATTGCCGTCGGCGGAGAACGCCACGATCTCGGCGGCACGTTCTTTCAGCCCACCGTGCTCGTCGATGTGACCACCAGCATGGATGTCAGCCGCGAGGAAACCTTCGGCCCGGTCGCGCCGGTCTACCGGTTCGGCAGCGATGAAGAAGGAATCGCCATGGCCAACGACACGGAGTTCGGCCTGGCCGCCTATTTCTATGCCGGCGGTCTGAACCGTGTGTGGAAGGTGTCCGAGGGTCTCGAATCCGGGATCGTCGGGGTGAACACCGGCCTGATCTCCACCGAGGTCGCGCCCTTCGGCGGCTACAAGGAATCCGGCCTCGGCCGCGAAGGCTCTCATTTCGGTATGGATGAATACTTGGAGATCAAATATGTCTGCCTGGGCGGGATGGCTTAGGACGCGTTGGTCCCATACCCATCGTCATACCCGGACATGATCCGTGTATCTCCTGAACATCCTCATGCTGAGCGTGTCGAAGTATGAGGATGCCGGCCTCCTCCTTCGTCAAGCTCAGGACGAGGGCTCATGCGACGATGAGATGCCCGGGTTGAGCCCGGGCATGACTACAGCGGATAACGCGCGGGTTTGAAACCCGCCCGCCGGCGTCTTTGGCTAAAGCCCCAGCAACTCCCGCGCTTCCTTGCCCGACGCCGCCCAGGCGCCGGTCGCGTCGATGAGCTTCCTGGCCTGCTCCACCAGCTGGGCGTTGCCCGAAGCGAGCTCGCCCTTGGCGATGTAGAGATTGTCCTCCAGCCCGACGCGGACATGACCGCCGAGCACCGTGGCGGCGGCGACCATGGGGAACTCGAAGCGTGAAATGCCGAAGCTTGCCCAGTTGGCATCGGCGGGCAGCATGTCGCGCATCAGCATCATGGTTTCCGCTGTGGCCGGCGCGCCCCAGGGAATGCCGAGGCAAAGCTGATAGAGCGGCTGCTTGTCCTTGATGATGCCGTTCTCGACCATATGGTTGGCCAGACGCACATGGCCGGTGTCGAAGACTTCCAGTTCCGGCTTTACGCCCGCATCCTGGATCAGCAACGCCATCTCGTTGAGCATCTCCGGCGTGTTCACCATGGGGCGTTCGCCGAAATTCATGGTGGCGACGTCCAGCGAGCAGATATCGGGTTTGTTCTCGACCACATGGGCGACGCGCTCTTCGGCGGTCTTCATGACGCTGCCGGCGGCCACCTTCATGGGGTCGTCGCGGTCCGGCACCAGGCGTGCGCCCGGGCCGGTGGTCAGATTGATGATGACATCGGTGCCTGCATCCCGGATCCGGTCCACCACTTCCTTGTAGAGTTTGGTGTCCATGCTCGCCTTGCGGGTTTCCGGGTTGCGCACATGGATGTGGACGATGGCGGCACCGGCCTTATGGGCGGCGAGCGCCTCATTGGCGATTTCTTCGGGCGTGACGGGCACGGCCGGGTTGAGATTCGCGGTGTCTGCAGCGCCGGTCAGCGCGCAGGAAATGATTACGGGTCGAGACATGCTGGTATTCCCCCTTGGTCTGCAAATGCCTTGTTTGGCACATTGTCGAAAAACCTAGACAGCCGGACGGCTGCGAACAAGAGGAGGAGACCACATCATGAGCAATGCCGCCGAGCATGTTTCGCCAAAAGTGTCACGGGATGAGATGGAATCGACCCGCGTGGCCCGTTTCAAGGATTTGAAGAAGTTCAACCTCGCCTTTGTGGATTCGTTGCTGCCCGAGCATCGCAAGAAGAACCTGAAGGTGATCGGACGCGGTGTGGTCGAAGACCCGCGGATGAGCCCGCCAATTGCCGCGGATCACGGTTTCACCGTTGCCTTCATCACCTGCGAACCCAACACCGGCGCGGCCCTCCACAGCCATGAGACCGCCGAGGTCTTCATGCCGCTCAATGGCAGCCTGATTGTCTATTGGGGCGATGACGGAGAGGAAGAACTGACGCTGGAACCCTGGGACACGATCTCCGTGCCCGAGGGTGTGATGCGCGGCTTCCGCAACCCGAATGACGAAGAGGTCGTGATCCTGGCCATGGTCGGCCAGCAGGATGGTGGCGGGCCGGTCACCTGGCACCCGGAGGTGCTCGAGCGCGCGAAAGAAACCGGCCTGGGCGTCGAGGACGGCAAGCTTGTCCGTCTCGACAACTTTGTTTTGCCGGACGGGATGGAAGAAATCGAAACCGGCTGATTTCCTTTCCGGCCGGGAAAGACTAAATCAGCTCATGCCGCCGTTCGGCGGACATGATTTATTCCGCTCGCGTATTTTCGTTACGAAAGAAAAAGGGGCCAGTGATGGTGAAAGCAATCCGTATCCATGAGTTCGGCGAAGCCGATGTTCTGAAATGGGAGGACATCGAAGTCGGTGAACCCGGGCCGGGTGAACTCCGCCTGTGCCACACGGTGATCGGCTTCAACTTCCTCGACATCATGGTCCGCAAGGGGCTCTATCCGGTTCTCCCGGAACTCCCCTCGGTGCTCGGTACCGAAGCCGCCGGGATTGTCGAAGCCGTGGGTGAGGGGGTGGACAATTTCGAGGTCGGCCAGCGGGTCGTATATGCCTCGACCTTCCCCGGTTCCTATGCCGAAGGACGGCTGATCGATGCTGCGCAGGTCATTGCGCTGCCCGACAATGTTTCCGATGAGGATGCTGCGGCCAGCCTGCTCAAGGGTATGACCGCGGAATATCTGATTCACCGCACCTTCCCGGCCCAGTCCGGGCAAACCGCGCTGGTTCATGCCGCCGGGGGCGGGGTGGGCCTGTTTCTGTGCCAGTGGCTGGCCAGCAAGGGCGTGGACGTGATCGGCACGGTCGGCTCCGACGCCAAGAAGGAGACAATCCTGGCCAACGGCGCCAAGCACGCCGTGAACTACAAGACCGAGAACTTCACCGAAGTGGCTCGCGAGGTCACCGGCGGTGTCGGCGTCGACGTCGTCTATGACTCCGTCGGCAAGGACCACTGGCAGGGTTCGATCGATTCGCTGCGACCGCGTGGCTATATGGTGAACTTCGGCAATGCGTCGGGTCCGCTGCCGCCCATCGATTCGGTGGAACTGAACGTCAAAGGCTCGCTGTTCTTCACCAAAGCCTCCATGCGCTTCTATCACCTGAACCGTCAGGAACTGGAAGACAGCGCGGCGACACTCTTTGCGGCGATCTCGTCGGGCGATGTGAAGCCGGTCATTGGCCAGTCCTATAAGCTGGAAGACGCTGCCCAGGCACAGATCGATGTCTGGGAAGGCAAGACCACCGGCTCGACGGTGCTGACGGTTTAACCCCAACCGATTGCTGAACACCCTCATGCTGAGCTTGTCGAAGTATGAGGGTGTGGCCCTCGCCCTTCGTCAGGCTCAGGGTGAGGGCTTAAGGAGAGAAGCATGGACTTCGAATACCGTCCGGTGAGTGATGCGGCGCTCGCGTTGATGCGCAAGGGCCACAATCACCCCGAGATGGTTGCGACGCTGAACAAGATTGTTGCAGAGGGCGTGCCGCCCGCGCCGGAAAACCATGACGGTGAAGTGGAGGATGTGCGCGGGCTCCCGGTCACCCATCGTTTTGTGGATGCGCCGGGGGAAAGCGAGACGGTGCGCTGGCATTATGTGGAGGCCGGGCCGCCGCCGGGAAGCGCCCCGACCCTTGTGCTGATGCATGGTATTCCGCAGTCATGGTGCATGTGGCGTCCGATCCTGCCGGAGCTCGCCAAACACTTTCATTGCATCGCCATCGACCTGAAGGGCTATGGCCAGTCGGACAAGCAGCGCGGCGATTATCGCCATGAGGGGGTGGCGGCGCAGGTGGTCTCGCTGCTCGATACCATAGGTGTCGGGGAGTTCCATCTCTTCAGTCACGACCGCGGGACGGTCCAGGCAGATTTTATTGCGGCCAGCCAGGGCAAGCGTGTCCGGCGCTGGGTGCGCGGCTCCCAGCATCTGATCCATTTCCATCCCGATCTGGCACCCCAGGAAAACCTGTTCACCGATCTCGAGACCCGGGGAATCCTCCAGGACCCGGTGAAGATGTTTCAGTGGGGCTTCGGCCGACTGTGCAAGCATCCGATTCCCAAGGCCGACGTGATACGCGCGATCCAGGAATTTTCACGCCCCGGCACCGGGCTGGCGGTGGAGCGGTATTTCCAGTCCTCGACCTTCCGCAAGGACTGGATTGACCGGCGCACCCGGCTGATTCCGGCCTGGGACGCCGAGATTCTGGTGCTGCAGGGCTCGGACGAGCCGCCGATGCCGGTCGAGAATTACGAAGGGCTGGACGAGTACCTGGCCGGTGTGGCCGTCGATCTGGTCGATGGCGGGCATTTCTATGTCGAGGAAAACCCGGCGGGCACGCTGGAGAAGGCGCTGCCGTTTTTGATGGCAGATTGATCACGGTACGAAGGCGGGCGGGTTTGAAGCCCGCCCCTGCGTGTCTGCCTGGTGATGTCTGCCTTTGGTGAAATACACCACGGCATGCCGCACCAGGTTGTCATGCGCGGACTTGATCCGCGTATCTCCGGCGCGGTGCATGAGATGCCCGGGTCAAGCCCGGGCATGACGGGTTTAAGGGTTTAAGGGTTTAAGGGTTTAACTTATGGGTCTGTGACCCGCCCAATCAAACCGCTGTGGCGGTCCCACTCTCTGCCGATTTCGCGATCGCCTCGTGGATGGCGGCCGTGTGGGCCATCTCGTCGGGTGTGAACAAATACTCTTCTTCGCCCATGCAGGCAGCGGCGAAGTTCTCGTCATTGGCGCGCAGCTGGGTGAGGATGTCCCTGTAGGGGAGTTCAATCTCCTCGGTGTGGCCGCCGGATTCTTCGGGCTTGCCCGCACCGAAGCAGGTGGTGATCTTGTTGGTGTCCATCCAGCCATTGGCCCGCGCCCAGCCTTCTGATCCCATGACGTGCATGTGGAAAGACGCTGGCGTGGTCATCAGATTGGCGAGGTAGCCCGTGGTGCCGGAGTTGAACTTCACCAGCACCGAGCCGACATCGTTTTCGATGATGCGGGATTCCAGCTGCGCATAGACCTCGCGCATGGGCCCGCCATACCAGCACATGATGTCGATGATGTGCGCCCCGAAATGGACAATTCCGCCGGTGGGAGCTTCATCGCGGGACCGCCGCCAGCCTTCAACGCCGAGCTGGCCCTGATGGCTGAGATTGCCCTCGATGTGATGGATTTCGCCGAGCTTTCCCGATTCGATGATCTTCTTCATTTCCCAGACGGCCGCGCCGTAGCGGTAGTTGTGGCCGATCCCCAGGGTCAATCCGGCATCGGTCATGGCGGCCGCGGCGCGCAGACCGTCGGCCTTTTTCAGGGCGAAGGGCTTTTCGGTCAGGATGTGTTTGCCTGCGGCGGCCCCGGCCACGACCTGATCGGCGTGCTGGGTGTGGGGCGTGACAAGGACAACGGCATCGATGTCGGGATCGGAAAACGCGTCGTCGAGCTTGTCGGTCAGTGTCAGTTCATTGGCGTCGCAAAAGTCGCGCACATTGTCCGGGGCGAGATCGACCGCCCGCGTGAATTTGATCTTGTCCGAACCCCTGGTGGCGGTGACGTGGTTCTGGCCCCACCAGCCCAGTCCGAC
>Ga0181559_10002166_pt1 | contig 19400 bp, 8 predicted proteins | sample 011ome_21_FD_133752 | JGI IMG/M metagenome (GOLD analysis project Ga0181559, IMG submission 133752) | Coastal salt marsh microbial communities from the Groves Creek Marsh, Skidaway Island, Georgia - 011508AT metaG (megahit assembly) | ecosystem: Environmental > Aquatic > Marine > Intertidal zone...
CGTCCTCGGCGCCCCCGAAAGCGCGGCCCGCGAACCCGACGCGACCAACTGACGCGTCTCCCTGCGTCCGAAACTTGCTTCCGAAACGTGCGAACGTGCACGTGTGACACACCGCGCAGGCTGGTCGGCGTTCTCGCGCTCGCGCTCTTCGCGCTCGCGGGCGTCCACGCGACGACCCAGGCGCGCGCGGATGCGTCTTCGCCGTCGGCGCGCACGCCGAAACGTCTCATTTTCTTCCTGTCGGACGGCATGGGACCGGCGCACCTGACGCTCGCGCGGGACAGCGGCGCGTGCGGCGACGCGCTGGTTCTGGACGACCACCTGGTGGGCGCGTCGCGGACGCGGTCGACTGATTCGCTGGTCACCGACTCGGCGGCGGGTGCGACGGCGTACGCCACCGGGCACAGGACGTATAACCGCGTCGTCGGGGAGGTGCCCGAGGGCGCCGACCGCGACGTCGACTTCACGGGCGAGGGGTTTAGGTTTCAAAACGCGACGTCGTCGCGGCGGCCGATTCGCCCGGCGGGCACCATCGTGGAGGGCGCGCAGCTGGCCGGGATGCGCACGGGCGTCGTCACGACGACGCGCGTCACGCACGCGACGCCCGCGTCCTTCTCCTCGCACGTCGCGGACCGGGACGACGAGAACGAGATCGCGCTCGAGCAGGTGTACAGCTTGGACCTGAACGTGATCCTCGGCGGCGGCGCCAGCCGCTTCCTCGGGAAGGACGCGTTTCCGGCGCGGAGCACGCGCGACGACGCGCACGACTTGATGGCGGACGCCGAGCACCGCGGGTACGCCATCGCGCGCGACGCCGGGAGTCTACGAGAGACGGTCGCGGAAATGGTGGTCGCGGAAGAACGTTCTCGTGGGGAACGTTCTCGTGTTTCGGGAAACGCCAGCGCCCTTACGCCCTTCGCGAAACGTCAGTTCGGCCCGCGCGTGCTCGGTCTGTTCGCGGACTCGCACCTCGCGTACGAGATCGACGGCCTCGCCGGAGACGGCCTCGCCGGGTTCAGAAACGGCGCGACTCCGTCTCGCGAAGATTTCGAGGCGCCGTCGCTGGTCACCATGCTGGACGCCGCGCTCGCCGTCCTGGACGCGCGGTTCGCCGAGCACGACAACGACGAGGGGTTTTTCCTGCTCGTCGAGGCGGGCCGCGTCGACCACGCCGCGCACGCGAACGACGCCGGCGCCGTCGTCGGGGAAATCTGCGCGTACGACCGCGCGTTTAAGAGGGCGGTGGAGTACGTCGCGTCTAGGGACGACGCGCTGGTGGTTGCCACCTCGGACCACGACACCGGCGGCGTCTCGGTCGGGTGCTGCGACGTGTACGGAACGGACGTCGCGAAGCTCGTCGCGTTGCGGCGAAGCGCGGAGTTCGTCGCGAACGATGTCGTCGCGCGAATGCTCGCGACGGGAGACGTGGCGTTCTGGAGCGCGGGGAGTCCCACACACAACGCGACCGTCACCGACGCCGTGCGTGCCATCGCGGTCGCGTCGTTGGCCGCCGCGGGGCGTGACGTGTCGGACGAGAGCGACGCGATCGGCGCCGCGGACCTCTCCGCGATCGCCGCCGCGGCGATCGAGGCGGTTGCGGCGGGGGACAGCGCGACGCACACGTACGAAGGCTACGCGCTGCAGAACCTGCTCGGCGAGGTGATGAACCGCGCGAACGGAGTGGGGTGGACCAGCCGCGCGCACACGGGCGTGGACGTGCCCGTGTTCGCGCACGGCGTCGGCGCGGAGGCGTTCCGGGGGAGCCACGATAACTTCCGCGTCGGGCAGATGATGATAGACGCGCTCGGGGTGGATCCGGCGGAGGGGTACAAGACGTTCCGGGACAGGCTAAAGCTCGTCGACGCGGACCCTCATTCGTGAATTCCGCCGTGACCGCTGAGAGACGCGCGTGTAAACGCGTCTCGCGCGACGCGAACGAGGACCGGAGGGTGAGGAAGACGACGTTTCCGTCTCGCGAGCGCGTTCGCGAGCGCGCGTGTCGAGTTGTGACCGAAATCCCGAAAACTTTCACGAAACGGTTCCGACGCGTCCGAGAGCCTGAATTCGTCCCGTCCGCGAAAACCGGGCGCTCACAACGGCCGCGCGCGGGGGCTCTCCCCCGGGGGATGTCCGAGGCCGCCGCCGACGTGAAGCGCGCGAGGACGATGCCGGAGGATGCGAGAGATACCTCCCCCCGCCGCATCACGCAGGCGCTCGGTGCGGACGAGACGCACTCGATGCGCGACTTGTTCGCATCCTGGGGGCTCCCGGCGCGGTTCCACGAAGGCGTGGCCCCGCAGTGGCGGTGCCGGCTCGTGCCGATGGCATCCGACGAGGCCACGCAGCGCGAGATGGCGTGCGCGGGCGTGCCCTTCCTGGCGCCTGTCGAGCACGCGCGCGAGGTGTTCGACGCGATGGAGGGCGAAGACGGGAACGCGGGCGGCGGCGGCGACGGCGTCGAGGGGAGGCCGAGGGACGGCGTTTCCTGGGCGTGCGACGCTGAGTGGAACGCGTTCGCCCGCCCCAAGGTCGCGATGGTGGGCGGCTGGGGCGCGCCCGGGTCGCACCTGCTGAGCGAGAGGCACATGCGCATGGTGTCGTCGTTTTCCGAGGTGGTGGACAGCGAAGAGCCCCTGAACCTGCAGATGTTCCACCGCGGCGACGGGAACCGAATCCCCGCGCTGCCCGAGAAGCTGAAGTGGCCGCTCCCGGAGTTCTTCTCGACTGCGCCGCACCCGGACGTGGCGGATGCGGTCCGGGAGCTGGAGAAGAGACGAAAGCGTTCGAGGGACGAGGCGCGAACGGAAGCGGAAGACGCAGAGAAAGAAGAGCACACCACTTCGGAAGTGCTTCCCGCGCAGGGCGCGGCCCGCGGCGTCGGCGGCGTCGGCGTCCCGCTGGACACGGCGACGCGCCTCTCCGCCGCCGGCGCGCTGACGTGGTGGCACCTCGACGACTGCGGCGAGTTCGTGTTTCAGGTGGGTTTGCCTCTGGACCCGACGCTCCCGCGGCGCCCGCGCGCGAAGCGCGAGCCGCCGCGAATGCTGCTGGGCCCGACGGGCAGGCCCGTGGTGAAGCTTTTCGTGTTTGCGGAGAAGAAGGACTACGAGTGGATCGCGCAGGACGGCGTCATGAACGCGACGACGAAACAAAGCGCGCTGGACCTGTTCGATACCCCCGAGTGGTGCGTCCCGTCCGAGCGCGAGATGGCAGAGGCGGCGTCCGAGACGCGCGGCGATCGTCGCTTCGACGCTCGCGATGAGACCCCGGATGGAGCCCCGAACGGATGGCTTCCCACGTTCTGGGTCGCGCCGCTCGAGGCGGGCGGGCCGCCGCTGCTCTCACCGCCGAACGTGATCCACTGCGTGATCACCGCGCGCGACTGCGTGATGGTTGAGGAGCGCCGCGTATCTCTGGCGTTTCTCGACGAGGTTGAGTATTTCCGAAGAAGAGCCGCGCGCTGGTGCGAGCCGCCCGTGCAGTACCGATTCGTGCGCGAGGACCTGCCGGACGCAGAGATGTGCCGCGTCGTCGCGGCGATGCCGCTCGCGCGGCGCCTCAGAGACACGCGCGCGGCGCTCATGGCCCACGCCGCGCCGCCCGAGGAGTCGAGCGAGGACGCGCGGCGAGACGCGCGGGCGCTCGCCGCGACGCTCGCGCGCTTGGCGCGCTCGGCGCGCGCGCTGCTCGGCGGCGATCCTGCCGCGTACGCGCTGGACCCGGAGACGCGCGCGTGGCTCGCGCGAGAGGTGGACGCGTGCACGAGCTCGTCCTCCGCGCGAGGACGCGCGGGCGACGACTTTTTTGACGACGCGAATGCCTTCATTCACGGCGTCTCGCTCGGATCGGTCGCGGCGCGCGACGCGCTCGCCGCGGACGAGCGCGCGACGCGCTCACGAGCGCTCCTGGACGCGATGGCCGAGGAGGGTGCGCGCGGCGCGCACAGAATAGGCGCGGTCGCCGCGCGTTCGCGCGCGGCGTCGGGATCCGCCCGCGACGAGGACGTCGTCGACGAGGACAAGGCGCCGGTGTGCGCGGTCGTGCACGAGCGCGGTCGCCCGAGGTGGGGGCCCGCGCGCGCCACCGTCGAGGAAGCCGTCGCCGACCGCAAAGCCATGCGAGCGGCGATCAAGGCGGGCGCGCTGGACGAATGGCTGCGGCGACTGCGCCCGCCCGCCGAGGCATCGCGCGAGCGATGAGTACTAACTACGAGTCCGTACCGTACGGCGGTCTACTTTCACAAGTACGTAAAAGTCGCCCGTAGTGACGCCGTCGTCCGAAGTATTCATACGACGCCGCGTTCGTCGTCGTGTACGCGTAATACCCTATACTACCACAGTCCGACGTATTCCCACCACAAACTCCTTCTTGTCACCGTACCTTCGCGGGCGAGCCCGGCGAGCTCCGCATGCCGGTGGCCTCCATGAGCCGCCTCCGGTTGAACTCGTTCGTCTCGCGCTCGAGGCGGAAAAACTCGGCGAGCGCGGCGGCGACGGCGTCTCTTTCGCCGACCATGCCCGCGTGGCACGCGTTCGGGATGTGCACGTACCGCGCCCGAGGCGCAGCCTGCTGCGTCGCTCTCGCCGCCGCGCGGTTCACGGCCACGTCCTTCCCCCCCGACACCACCAGCGTCGGCACCTCGCGGCGGTCCAGCAGCGCCAGCACGTCCGCGGCGGCGTGCGCTTGGCCCGAGACGAGCATCGCGTTTTGCGCCGCTCCGGAAACGCGCCGCGCGTGCGAGTAAAACGGCGCGAACTGCGCGTACGTCACGCGCGTGATGCCGGCGATGCGGGCGCAGAAGTGCGCGAGACGCGGGAAGAAGTAAGTGAACGTGAAGAGCACGTTCCACAAAAACGCGAAGGTTTGCGGGAAAACACGCATGAGTCGCGCGACGAAGTCGGCTAGAATCGGGAAACGACACGCCGAGTCCATCGAGCGCTTCGCCGTTCCGAGCACGAGCGCGACGCCGCGCGCGTATCGCGCGTGCGCGCGGCACCATTCGAGAGCCACCTGACACCCCATGGAGTACGCCACGAGTGTCACCTTCTCCGTGTCCGCGAGCCCCCGCGCGCTTATGTCGCACAGCACCTGCTCCAAGTCGTCGGCGACGCCGGCGACGGTGACGGTTTTCAAATCGCGCGCGTCGTCCGAAGCGCCGTGCCCGCGGAAATCCCACGCGACGAGCGCGCGGTCCGGCGCGACGAGCGCGTCGTTTAAGCCGAACCACTGGAACCCGTCGTTGCTCAGGCCGTTCACGAGCACAGTCACGGGGAGCTTTCTCGAAACTCGAACGACCGGGCGGGTCAGGGTCCACGCCAGCCACGCGCCGTCCGCCGAGCGCGCGCGACCGCCGACGGTTTCGAACCGGACGTCTTTCATGGAGACGTCTCCATCGCTCGTTCCGCTCTCCGTCGCCGCCTCTCCGGGGCGCTCAAAACGCGCGCGGCCGGCCGCGGTCGCGGCGGAGCCGCGCGCGCCGCCCCGAGTCAAAGGCACGGGCGCGTCCGTCGCAAATATCGCGTCCGCGGCGGGGAGCGATGCCAGCGCCTCGGCGACGCTCGCGGGGTTCTCCACGAGCTGTTTCTTGGCGCGTGCGCGCGAGCTGCGTCGAGGCTGCCTCGGCTTCGAGGGCGACGCCTCCGGGGAGGAGGGGTTCGAGGGCACGCGGCGCATCTCCTTGGGCATGGGCCAGGGCTTCGGCTTCACGGGCGAGGGGGAGGGGCCACCCTGCGGCTCAGCGGGGCCCTTCGACTTCCGGATGGCGCGGCCCATCGGGGGCAGCGCGACGGTTCGAATGAGACAGCATCGTGGTTCGCCTGCAGTTTTTGGCGCCAGCACGGTGCAGGGGTGCAACATTTGTTGAATTCGTGCCGACGATCGACCACTCGCCAAGTGGCGCCCTGACCGTCGGCGATTATTCCCGAAAGGTCGAACGTCGGACGCAAACTGCGTAGTAGTCCTTTTCTGTGCCGCTTGTGCCACAGTTATCACAGGCGTGACGCGCGGACGGACCTCGCCGGGGCGCGGAGGACCCGCGGGGTGCGAGGCGGGATGCCCATCTATCCTGCGCACTCGCCCGGGTCCCCGAAGACGAAGGCCAGGGGGTCTCCCGTCGCGGCTCGTCGGTCGCCGACCGGCGGCATGTCTTTTGGATCGTCTCGGAGCGAGCCGAGGGTCACGGAAGTGGTCACCGCGAAGCGCGTGGCGAAGAAGCTCGTGACCAAGAAGAAGGGCACCTCCGCGACGTCGAGCCCGAAAAAGCTCGCCGCGGTGGATCTCGAGCCCGCGCAGGACCCGTCCACGCCGCACTCGCGGTTGACCCCCCCCGGTTCGGGCGGATCGCCCGGGACGGGATCGCCCTCGAGGTTCGCGTCGTACGCCTCGCTGATCGAGACGCGCGTGGACGCCGTGGACGCGAGATCCACCCCGGACGCGGTCGCGACCGTGGACGCGATGCGGCAGGCGCTGAAGGACGCCTCCGAGCGCCTGCGCGAGACGGACGCGCGGCTGACGGAGTCCCTCACCGCCGCGGCGATGGTCCGCGTCGAGCGCGACGCCGCGGAGGCGCGCGCGGACGAGCTCGCCGCGCTCAACCTGTCGCTGCGCGAAGCGGCTCGCGAGAGCGAAGCTGAGGTCGCGGCCGCGCGCGCGGACGTGCGGACGGCTCGCGATGAGGCACGCGGCGCGCAGGCGGCGGCGGTGCGCGCGAAGGCGGACGCGCGGCGTCTCGTGGACCAGCACACGAGCGTCGCCGACGACAAAGCGGACGCGACGCGAGCGGAGGTTGAGCGACACCGCCGCGACGCCGAGGCGGCGGCGGCGGAGGCGGAGGCGAGCGCGCGGCGCGCGGACGAAGACGCGGCGGTTCGCATTGAGGACGCGAACCGCCGCGCACAGGAGAGCGTCGCCGTGTATCGGCGCGACGCGGACGCCGCGCGCAAGGAGGCGAAGCGCGCGGAGGAGAGCGCCGCGCAGGCTGTGGCGGACGCCGAGCGCCGCGCCGAGGAGAAGGCGGGCATCTACCGGCGCGACGCCGAGGCGGCGCGCGTCGAGTCGAAGCGCGTGAAGGAGGAGGCGGAGACTGTTCGCGCGCGGTGCGCTGAGCTCGAGCGAAAAGCGGAGAGTCACGCGCGGCTCCAGAAAGAGGCTGAGGTGGCACGGGAGAGCGCCACGCAAACGGCGCGGCGCGACGTCGCGGACGCCGTCGCCGCTAAAGAGTTGGCCGAGACTCGGGCGGAGGCGGCGTTGAGCGCGACGCGCGCCGCCGAGACGGCGCGCGACGCGAAAGCCGCGGAGCTGGTCGACGCGCTCTCCAAACGCGAAACGTTTTCGAAGGAAACGCGTGAGGCGTTCGAGACGTGCGCGCGCGCGCGTGACGCGGCGAAACAGACCGCGCTCGCGATGGAGCGCGCGCTCGCGGAGGCGAACGAAACCAACGCGCGACGCGTCGCCGAGATTACGGCGTCGCGCGACGCGGCGCGAAGCGAAGTCGCGGAGCACAAACGCGCGGCACGCGCGGCGAACGCGCTCGCGGTATCTGTCGAGCGGAAACTTCGTGTTGTCGAAGCGGACGCGCCCGAACGCGAACGTTTCGAGTTATGCGCGAAAGAAACGACACGCGCGAAACGCGAGGCGGAGACGGCGCGCGCGCGCCTCGAAGCGACGCGCGACGCGCACGCCGCGTCGACGCGCGAAGAAGTCGCCGCGCGCGCTTCACTGGAAAAGGCGCTTTTCGAGGCGCGTGAATTACTAGGTACGACACGTTTGGAGACGGAAGCAGTGCGTTTCGAGCTGACGAAGTGGCAAGCCGCCGTGCACGAGCGAGACGCCGCACTCGACGCGATGGCGTTGACGCGCCGGGACGCCGAGTCGGCGCTCGAAGCGTCGCGGCTGGACGCGCTCGAGGCGCGGCGCGCCGCCGCCGTCGCCGAGGGGCGCGCGCGCGCCGCCGTCGAGGCGGAGAAGGCGCGAAGGCGGCACGGAGCTCTGCCCGACGCGTCGCGAACAACAGAGTGTCTCGCGAACGACCTCAGCTCGCGGGAACTCGGCGGTTTCGATAACGGCGGCGGCGAGTACACGGTGACGCACCCCGCGTCTCCTCGCCAGACCCGACAGCCCGGGCTCCACGGCCCGGGCTCCCGCGCCGGCGCCTCCGCGCCGTCGCCTCTGCGCCGCGCCGCCTCGCACGCGCCGCGCGACCGATCCGAGTCGGCACCGATCGAGAGAAACGGGGACGCGCTCGCGGCGTTCACGCGCACGGCGCCGCGAGAGGGGTGGTGACGCGTCTCCGGCGAGAGAGGCGGGGAGAGGTTTTCTTCTTCTTTTTTTGAAGGCACGTCGGGTGATATCATAATCAGTCTCGATTAGAGAATCTGATTATGTCATTTCGGTTTTTCTCCGACTGCGTGCGCATTGATAGATTTTCCAGAAAATCCGACCAATCATCTTTCGCGCTCCTGAGCACCGGTGGCTCCCGATAACTCGATGCGTCACGATGCGTCGCGCAGAGATCGTCGCGCGTTCGCACGCAGACTCACTCGATAGGCATGGCCACCACCGCCACGGTCGCCTCCGCGTCCGCTGCGTACGCCGCGCGGCCGCCGCTCCCCTCCCGCCGCGTCGTCCGCGCGTCCCGCGCCTCCGTCGTTGTTCGCGCGGCTGACGAGAAGGATGAGCCCTTCGACGCGCGCGCGTTCCGCCGCGAGCTGAGCAAGTCCCCCAAGTACAACCGATCGTTCAAGAAGGACGAGGAGTCCGCGGAGGCGATGGAGAACGCCGGCATCGGCATGCTCTCCAAGGGCGGGCTCGTGGCGCAGATGCGCGCGGAGGGCTTCGAGCACGTCAAGGGCGACGTCACGCTCAAGCTCGCGGACGCGTACGGCTTCTGCTGGGGCGTCGAGCGCGCCGTGCAGATGGCGTACGAGGCGCGCAAGCAGTTCCCGGAGGAGCAGATCCACATCACCAACGAGATCATCCACAACCCCACGGTGAACAAGCGGCTCGCGGACATGGGCGTGAAGTTCATCGAGGAGACCCCGGAGGGGAAGGATTTCTCCGACGTCAAGGAGGGCGAAGTCGTGATCCTGCCCGCGTTCGGCGCCTCCGTGTTTGAGATGAAGATGCTCGCGGAGAAGGGCGTGTCCATCGTGGACACGACGTGCCCGTGGGTGAGCAAGGTGTGGAACGCCGTGGACGCGCACAAGCGCAAGGAGTTCACCTCCATCATCCACGGCAAGTGGGCGCACGAGGAAACCGTCGCCACCACCTCCTTCGCCGGCATCTACCTCGTCGTCAAGGACCTCGCCGAGGCGCAGTACGTGTGCGACTACATCCTGAACGGCGGCGACAAGGCGGAGTTCATGGCGAAGTTCGAGAACGCGCACTCCGCGGGGTTCGACCCCGACGTCGACCTCGAGGGCCTGGGCATCGCCAACCAGACCACCATGCTGAAGGGCGAGACGGAGCAGATCGGCAAGCTCCTTGAGAAGACGATGATGAGCAAGTACGGCGTGACCGAGCTCGACAACCACTACAAGAACGCGGGCGACACCATCTGCGACGCGACGCAGGAGCGCCAGGATGCCATGTACAAGCTGGTGGAGGACAAACCGGATGTGATCATCGTCATCGGCGGGTTCAACTCGTCCAACACGCAGCACCTGCAGGAGATCTCCGAGGACGCCGGCATCACGTCCTTCTGGGTGGACACGCCGGACCGCCTCGACGCGGCGAACGTCATCACCTGGCGCACCGCGCACGGCGAGCTCAAGACCACGGAGAACTGGCTGCCGGAGGGCGCGGTGACCATCGGCGTCACCTCGGGCGCGTCTACGCCGGACAAGGTGGTGGAGGACGTCATCGACCTCATCTTCGCCACCAAGGAGGGGCAGAAGGCGGCGGTGGCGGCGTGAGGCGTTCCGCGCGAGAAACGATCGTCCGAGCGGTCGGCGAGGACCGACGGGGCGCGTCGGGTCGTGGGTCAGGTCGTGGGTCGGCGCACGCGCGGAGAGATCGTAGGGTCGGTTTGTAAACACAGCGAGCCAGCAAGCATCGAAAGGGCGTTCTTTCGCGGTCGTTTCGCTCGGCGGCGCTCGCGAAACGCAACACCGCGCGCGCTACGTATTCGGTCGAGCTGCGTCGTAAGTCGGCGACTGGCCGACTGGGAAATGAAAGCCGCGTGCTGAACACCTTGGAAAGTCCAGCGTGCGACCGCGCGGTCTCAGTGGCAGCTGCGCCGAGCGTCGGACGCATTCTCGCCTGGCGGTCGGAGCAGAAGAGCGATGCTCGCGAGTGGACTCGCCGCCGTGGTGCCGTCGGCGGTGGTCGGTCGGCGCGACGCGGGGAAGAGCGCATCTTCCAGATGGTGCTCGTCTGCGTCAGCACGTCGTGTTAGGTTTACCTTTAACGCACGACGCGCGCGGTGCGCGAGGGTCGTGCCCCGGCACAAGGTCGTGACGGAGGCGGCGGTCTCCCCGCTCGCGCGACTCGGAGTGTGCGGATCGATTCGCTGCGCGCGCGCGATAACGAGCGCGTTCGATGGCGGCACGACCGCCTCGCGCGCGCGTCGTTCGCCGAAGTTCGAACGCTCTCCATGGCGCGAAACAGCTGACGTGCGAACAGAGGACACCCACCGGGCGACTCGCGCCGCGTCGCGCGGCGCCGCGACGACAGCGAGAGCAACAAGCACGGGGCTGATAGCACCCGTTCGCGACGGCTCCGGGAAACCCAACTGGATTCAAGCGGTTCTGACGGCTGGGCCGTTCGCTCCGGGGTACGTCGGTCGTACTAACAACGACACACGTGGCATTCATTTCCCATCCACGCGGCAAATGCCGCCAACCCCGCGTACCCACCGAGGCTCGAGCCGATCGCTGCGGCTGATACACGCGCCATCCTGACGTCCCCACGCTCGTTCACCGCGCAGGCTGACCTTTTCGGAGCGAGCGCACGCCGCGGGGGTGGTCCTGACGGTGCGCCCCGACGCCCCGCTTTCCCATCGTGCCAACCTCGTTTTTCCCGCCCGAACCGTCGCGAACGCGCGTTTCGACGGTTTCGAACGTCGGCGCCGCAGACGAAAATCGATTTCGTGCAAGATTTCGTGAAAGAACGCTCCCGAACGCACTACCTGCTTCTTCTTCTCTGACCTCCATAATCCATCGACGAACCAATCGTCGACGTGTATCGCTGTACCGTCGCAGGCTGTCACGCTCGTGCTGACGTGCGCGACGATCGTCGCGTGGACCCTCGGCGCGCGCGCGCTCGCCGCCGAGCTCGGCGCCGCGTCGCTCAAGGCGCACGCCGCGCTCGTCGCCGAGACGTGCGCGCGCTCGTTCGCGCCTCTGCCGAAGACGTCGCGGATCGCCGGTTCTTTTCGCGTCGGCGGCTTTCCGGACGCGCGGCGCGCTCGGCGACGCGCGCGACGGGACCTGAGCGCGTTCCTGGTGCTCGACATGTTCCTGGTGTGCGTCGTCGCGGCGCACACCGCCAACCTCAGCGGCGCGGTGGCGTTCGCTGACCCGCGCGTCGCCGCGGCGCTGGCGTTCGCGTGGCCCGCGTCGGTCGCGAACTGGATCGGGCGGCTCGCGTCGGAGACGCGGTGGCGTGTGTTCGACGACGTCGCGGTGGCGGTCGCGCGCAAGGAAACCACGGCGATGCGCCGCGCGACGCGCGCAAGGCGGCTGGGGGGCCTGCCCGCGCCGAAACTGCCGCCGCCGGACGCGAAGCGGTGGCGCCGGATCCGGTACGCGCTGGCGCTCGTCGCGGGGCAGTGGCGCGAGGCGGCGGTGTGCGGCTCGGCGCGCGCGTTCAGACGGGTCATCGCGGCGTGTTGCGTCATCGACTGGATCACGATCGCGGGCGTGTGGTCCGCGATGGGCGTCGTCTCCGCGGTTGCCGACGGGACGCTCGCGCACGTCTCGAACGTCTCCGCGGCGACCCTCGCGCCGCTCGCGACGTTTCTCTTCCTCGACGCCGCGCGAATCGCCGCGCAGCTGTTCCACGCGCGGCTGCTGGTGGACGCGCGCGTTTCCAACGACTCGTTTCGCGTCGCCGGAGGTTCCAAAAAAGCGAGCGGCGCGAACGACGAGATACCGAACGAGATACCGAACGAACCGACCCGAGCCGCTTCGCGCGCGGGATGGCCGTTCGGACCGTTCGGACCGTTCGGGCGCGCGCTTCCCGCCGGCATGGTGGCGCGACTGACGCGCGCGACGTACGCGCTTAACGTGTGGAATCTGGCGCTCACCGTCGTCGCCGGCGTGTTCCTGGGTGGGGCCCCGGGTGGGTCGACCGGCGGATCGACCGCGCTCATCGCGTCCACCGCGTCGGCTTCGGCGCTCGTCGTCGTTCGCTTCGTCGCGGTGGCGCGGTTCACTCGGCTCGTCGCGGAGACGGCGTACCTCGCCTCCGCTTTCCTCGCCGTGGTGGACCGGCCCAGGATCGTCGCCGAAGACCCCGGCGCCGCCGGGCTCGCGATGGCGCCGATGGCGTCGCTGCGCCTGGACCTGCGCGACCTCGGCGTGGACGGCGACCTGTCCAGCGCGGTCGCCGAGCGCATCGCCGCCGCGCGCGCGCTCGCCGCGCGCCTCGGCGCGGGCTTCGCGAAGGACGGCTCGTTCGCGGGTCCGTCGAACGCGTCGGTTCTCGACGGCGGCGGGTCCCGGTCCCCCGGCGATCGGGCCGCGATGTTCGCGGCGACGCCGGCGATGACGCTCGCCGAGTTCACTGAGGCGATCGCGCCCGGTTTGCGCGGGTACCTCGTCGGCGCGCGCGCCGAGGCGGCGGCGGCGAAGGTGTTCCGGGAGATCGTTTCCTCTGGAGGGTCCCCGGCGGACGCTTCCGTCCCCGGGGACGGAAGCGTCGGTTTGGCGGACATTCAGAGGTGGCTCGCCGCGCAGCCCTCGCTGCGCGGTCCCGACGGCGCGCCCGCCGCCGCCGCGTCGGACGCCGTCTCCGACGTCGAGAAAGAGATCCAGTGGCGCCGCTCCGTGCAGCGCGTGTTGCTGCGTCTCGCGCGGCGCGCGGAGTACGGCCGGAGGCAGCGCGGCGGCGGCGATGGCGCGTCCGCCGCCGCCGCCGCCGCCGCGACGGCGGCGGCGAGCGAGACGCGCGGCGCCGACGACGAGGAGGCGTCGCCCGCCGCGGCGCCGGCAAAGCCGCGCGGCTTGCGTCTTCTGTCCCTGGAGGGCGGCGGCATCAAGGGTCTGGCGCTCATCTGGCAGCTGCGCGCTCTGGAGCGCGCGGCGGGGCGTCCGATCCACGAGCTCTTCGACCTGATCGGCGGCGTGAGCACGGGCGGGATCATCGCGCTGGGCCTGGCGCGCGGCGTGCCTCTGCGCGAGCTGGAGAAGATGTACCACGACATCGGCCGCGACGTGTTCGGGTCGCAGAGCGCGATCCGGCGGCTGCTCAAGGGCAACGCCGCGGACAACACCGCGATCCGCGACTTGCTTCTGGAGTACCTCGGGGACCTGCCCATGCTGGACGCGCCCGGGCAGCTCGCGCGGTGTTTCGTCGTGTCGACGCAGCAGACGGAGCGCTTGGAGGTGCGCCTGGTGCGCACGTACAGGCACCCGAACAAGGGCCGAGACCAGAACGAGGGTTGGCGCCAGTGGGAAGCCGGCATGGCCACGTCGTCCGCGCCGACGGTGTTCCCGCCGTTCGTGCGCGAAAACCGAGGTAAGAACGAGGCGGAGAGTGGCGCGGGTACCCTCGAGACGGAACCCTCGGCGAAAACGGAAACGAAAACGGCGGCGAAAATAACGACGGACGCGCGCGACGCGGAGACGGACGCCCGTAACACGGAGGGGAAACCCGAAACGGCGGCGGCGGCGGAGGATGACGACTCGCCGCCGGCGCCGATGAGTCCGATGAGTCCGAACCTTCTTTCGCGCGCCGGCAAAGTCGGTTCTTCGACCCCGCGGCAGGTGTTCATCGACGGCGCGTTGAGCGGGTACAACAACCCCTCGTCGCTCGTGCTGAACGAAGGCCTGGACCTCGCCGAGCCGGGCCAGCAGATCGACGTTTTGCTCAGCCTGGGGTGCGGCGAAGTCGCGGGCGCCGCCGGCGGCGAGAGCGAGAACGGCGACCGCGGGCTCGTGTTTTGGCTCGGGCAAGTCGTGAACCTGGCGTTCGACGTCGAGCTGCAGGAAGCGCACGTCGCGAGCCTGATCCAGCGGTTCTCGCCGCAGACGATGCACGTCCGCCTGAACCCCCCCACGGGCGGCGTCTCGCTCACCGAGCACCGCCCGGAGATTCTGCACCGCATGGAGCAAGACACGCGGCAGTACCTCGCCGAGAACCGCGTCGTGTTCGCCGACGTCGCGGCGGCGCTGGTGGAGAACCGCGGGTTCGCGCGCGTGGACGCCGCGCCCTCGACGCCCTGGGACGCGCCCGGAGCCGAGGATGCGTTCTGGGACGACGCCGCCCGTGGTACCGGAGTGACGGATAGGGGAGACGTTTTCGGCGGCGCCGGCGAAAGTGAACTTTCGACTCCGCGCTCCGCGGCGCGATACGACTCGTACTACAGAGGCGCGAAAGAACAAATCAAGAGCGGGTTCGAGTCCTTCGCGCGCGAGCGCGATCGCGAGCGCGTCACGCGCCGCGACGCGAAAGGCGCGAGCGTCACGGTACGGCGGGGAAGCGCGGCGATTCGCGATGCCGCCGGCACTTTAAACGCGTCGAACGCGAACGCGTCGCCGAACGCCGCCGACGCGACGAAACGAAGGAAAATCACCACCTCCGCGCCCGTGGCGCCGCTGGACCGGTTCCCGTCGTTCCCGGGGCCGGGGACGGCGCGCTCGGCGGAGGCGGCGCGGCGGCGCGCCGACGCGGCGAAGGCGTTCGCCGAAACCTCCAACGAGCGCACGGGATGGCGCCGATTCTTCTGGGGCGCGGGCGTCAAGGCGGCGCGAGGCGCCGTGGACGAGGACGTCGGCGAGATCGCGGAGGTGCAGCCCGTGCGCGAGCAGGTGGCGCTCGGAGAGGTGCCCGACGTCGACACGTCGTCGAAGAAGTCGCCGGCGGGGCGCGGCGGCGGGGCGCCGCCCGCGCGCCGCGGCGAAGGCGCGACGGCGGCGGCGGTCGGGGCGGAGTTCGCGCGCGCGGCGTCCGCGGTGGGCGAGAAGCTGCGCGTGCAGTCCGTCTCGGTGAAGTCCTGGCTGGACGAGGGCGCCGAGTTCGTCTCGGGGTGGGACGACGACGCGTACGACGGCGCGATCGACGCGCGAAAAAACGACGCGCGAACAAACGACGCCGAACTCTTCGCCGAGCCGAAATCTTCGCCGCGCGATTCGAGCGCCGACGCCGAATCCGCGTCCGACGCGCGGTGAGATCTGTCGCGCGGAACGTAGGTATATCGTATACTATAACACATGTGTCCTACTCTTTCGTGATCCCGGGCTGGACCAACGCGGCCTCGGGAAGGTTTTCCGGCGTCGGCCGGCGCCATCGCGTCTCTCCCGTGCTCGCGTCCCAAAAGTACTTCCTCCCCGAGTCCGCGTCGGTCAGCTCGCGCCACGGCGGCGGCAGCGAAGGGCCGCCGGGGAGAACCTCGCCGGCCACGATGCGTAAGCCCGCGCCCTGCAGCGCCTCGGGCTCGTGCCACTGCGCCGCGCCGGTGGCCTTGTCGAAGAAGTACCGCGTGCCGTCGGGCGCCATTGCTGCGCCCCACCGCTTGTCCGCCTCGAGAAGTCGTGCGCGCTCCGCGGCCGCCTCGGGGGACGGCGCGGGCGCGGCGGTTCCCGCATGCGCCTGCTCCGCGATGCGCCGGGCCTTCTCCGCGAGCGCGGCGAAGTCGGGCATCGCGTCCTCGGCGGACATCGCGACGGGAGGCGCGGCGTCGCGCGCGCTTCGCGGAGTGTGGTTCGCGGGGGGAGGAAACGCGCACTTCGCGCAAGAAATGGCAGGATCTGGCGGAACTAGCGCATATGTTGCGAGGCTTGTGACAGGAGCGCGAAGCCGCGAAAGCGATCGGAGATAACCTCCGGTTCGCGTGCAGCCTCCCGCATAGGACGAGACGCGCCGAGGACGCGAGCGAGACGAACGATCGCGAGTCGTCGCGATGATTCGTCACGTCGCGGCCGCGGCGATGCGTCGGCTGGCGACCCCGGGCGGATCGGGTGTCCGCGCGTTCGCGGGGCACGACGCCCGTTGGCGCGCCGCTTTCTCCTCCGAGGGCGAGGGGCAGGACGGCGAGTCGTCGGCGGACGCGTTGACCTCCGAGCCTTCCGAGAAGGATTCTGCCGCGGAAGGCGCGGACGCTGCCGTTGACGCCGCCACGGAACCCGCCTCGGACGCCCCCTCGACGTCCGGCGACGCCCGAGCCGGGGATGCCGACGGGGAAGTCGCGCCGGGCGTGCGATTCACCGGGGACAAGTACGACTCCATCGAGCTGAGCGCGGAGACCCCGGACGGCGAGAACGTGAAGATGACCGCGGTGCGCCCGCTCATCCCCGCGGACGAGTCGCTCATGGAGAAGGACGGCTGGCTGTACGACATGACCGAGCAGGGGCATACCGTGCACAATAACCCTAACATCCGAAACGCGCACCTCAGCGATCGCACCAAGACGCAGATGTACGTGATGCACCTGCGAGACCCAAAGACCTGGGACGTCGCGCGGCTGGCGGAGCAGTACAAGATCCGGCAGCAGCGCGTCATGGCCATTCTTGCGCTGAAGAAGCTGCAGCAGCAGCACTTGAACCAAGGCAAAGACACGTTCCCGCACCTCGAGGCGGCGTGGGAGGAGATCCACGGGAGCGAGGACCGCGGCTCGGGCGAGCGACACGTGCGCATCGTCCCCGAGCTCCCGCGGTTCCAGGTCGTGCACGCGAACACGTCCCAAGAGGAGCTCGACGCGCTTCTGCCGCGGTATGAGAGCCCGGAGGCGAAGGCGGAGAAGGAAGAGCGCGTGTTGATACGCCGCTTCAGGGACAACTTGGCGTACAACGCGCGCGAGACGGCGCCTTCGCTGAACCGGCGCGGGCGCATTCGGCGGCCGCACGCTCGGCCCGCCGGCGGCTGGGGTCTGATGGTGGTGCCCATGGTGGAGAGCAACTCGAAGAAGACGCACGCGCGCGCCAAGCGCGAGGGGTGGCGAGTCGAGGCGGACGCGCCGTTCGTCGCGTACCCGGACGGGACCAAGCGCGAGGCGAACGAGGACGAAAAGATCATGTTCGCCCGCCGGCGGTCGCGGCCGTTCAGGAAAATCGTGTGAGACTTTGCGCGAGACTTTGCGCGTCTTAATATTAATACTACCGTAGGTACCGGCTCCGCGCGAAAGCGTATTCCGTACCCATGTAGACGTACCTACATACCGTGACATCAATACGTATACTATGTATACGTAGGTGTGGCCACCACGCTCTATCATCGTATGCATCACGATATTCGCCGCTCTATGTTCTACTTTTTTTGCTAGTATTACGCGTCGTCCACCATCGCGGCGCGTCGTTCGTCGGCGCCGCGTCGACGCGCTTCGCTTCGCGTCATCCCCCGTGCGTCGGGAACGGCGCATGTATGAAGTCGTGAAGTGTCTTGGCCTGCCTGGCGTCCCCGAGCACTGAGGCTAGGTCGTCCTTAGACATGTCCGCGAGGTCCGCAAGGCACTCCACGCGGTCCAGCACGCGCCGATAGTTGCCCTCGGTGATCCCCGGGAGGCGCCGAAGCACGTCGATGGCGGGCTGGTTGAACGGCTCCTCCGTCGCCGAGGCGGCGTCTCCGCCGCCGGGGTTGGAACCTCCAACCGCCGCCGCCGCCGCCACCGTGGGCTCGGGCTCGGCGATTTTGAACGCGCGGAACATCTCCGCCGTGGCGTGGAGCGACCGGCTCCACATCAGCCTGAGCTTCGGGAAGTGCAGAACCAGCAAACACAGCCGGCTCTGCGTGCTGGTAAGCGTGATCTCGCTGCCCATGTCCCCGAGCGCCTGCAGCGCGAAACTCTTCTCGCGCTCAAACTCGATGAGCAAAATCGGGATCTTGTAGTGGCGGCACATCGCCTCCGCCTGGTTGTACAGGCGCCCGCTCTGCAGCGAGCCGATCAGGTCGGGAATCGCCTTGCGCTCGACGCACACGTCGGGGGACAACACGTAGTCCCCGACCTCGATCGTCGCGGGCATCAGCTTGAACCCAGACTGGTGCAGGATGCTCGGCAACGAGCTCATGAACTCGCGCACGTCCACCACCAAACGCGGCGTGGAAGGCGCCGAGAGCTGCCCTCCGCGGCGACGCGTGTCGAGCGCGGCGGCGTCTCGCGCGGAGTCGCGGAGCGGCGCCAGCTGCGGCAGCGGCAGCGCGGCCGGCTCGGAGGCTAAGTGCTCGGCGAGCAGAGACGAGGGGGCGTGCGGTCCATCCACGGTCCACAATCCGTGATGCGAGCCGTGCGGCACGCGAACGCCGGCGCCGGAGACGTCGACGACGCCGTCGGCCGCGTCGGCGGCGTCCGGATCGCGTTCGGGCGGAATCCCGACGCCGTCGTTGACCCTGCCCTCCTGCTCGGCGGGCATCGCCATGTGCTGCTTGGCGCGGATCAGCGCGTCGAACGCCTCGGTTTCGTACCGCACGGAGGACAGGTACCGCTGCTCCTCCAGCGAGGTGTCGTGCACCAAAAAGTACACGCGCATGGGCGCGCCCGGCCGCGACGCCTTGTGCGTCTCGATCTCGCGGATGAACGCGGCGTCGGGGTCGTACGTCACCACGAACGAAGGCCGCGTCGCCGCGAGCGCGCCCCCTCGGTCCGTGAGTGAGGTCACGTACACGCCGCGCGACGCCAAATACGCATCGACGTCGACGTCTTTGTCGTCGTCCACGTCCTCCGCAACAGAGGTCGGCCGCCCGAAAGTCTCGCCGATGATGCGCACGTCGTCGTCGGAGTCGGCGGCGGCGGTGGCGGCTTTCCCAGTTTTCCTCTTCTTCGCCGCGGGCGAAGACGGCCCGGCGGGGCCGAGGTCGCCGACGGCCTGCTTGTGGCCCGCCTTCGCCGCGGCCGCCGTCGCGGGAGCCGCCGCCTCGCGCGCGTGTCGGGATGCCTCGCGCGCGAGCGCTTTCGCGGCGGCCGCGACGGCGGCGCGCTCGGCGACCGAGCCGCCGCCGGCGAGGCCCGCCGCGGGGTTGGCAGGCGCGCGGGCGCGGCCGCCGCGGCCGCCGCGGCCGCCGCGGCCGCCGCCGGTTTGCGGGGCGACAGCCTCCTCTCCCATCATCGCCGCGCGCATGCGGTCCATGCGGCTCAGCGGCTTCGCGGCTTTGGCCTTCCCGGAAGCCTTGGGCACCGACAGCCCCCCTCCCCCCCCCCCCCCCCCCCCCCCCGCGCAGCGGTCCCCCCCGGCGGCGCCCGCGGGCCCCCCGGCCCGCCGGCGCCCGCGGTACCCCCCCCCGATGGCGCGCACTAGCTTTTCGGCACCGCA
>Ga0181559_10002167_pt1 | contig 19397 bp, 20 predicted proteins | sample 011ome_21_FD_133752 | JGI IMG/M metagenome (GOLD analysis project Ga0181559, IMG submission 133752) | Coastal salt marsh microbial communities from the Groves Creek Marsh, Skidaway Island, Georgia - 011508AT metaG (megahit assembly) | ecosystem: Environmental > Aquatic > Marine > Intertidal...
CTCCCATATTAGCCAAATAGTCGAGAGCGCCGAATCCGGAGTTGCTTTTGATCAACTTATAGCACCAGGGAATAGCAATGGAAGCCAACTTATTAATGCCTCTATAAACGCGCTTACCGAGCAGACTCGCAATCTGGAACTGCTGGCCAATGCCATGCAATTGGGCTCTCTTAACCCCGACAATGCAGGCCATGATTTTTAATGAAGCAGTTTAAAATTTTATTTGCCTGCCTAACGATTGGATTAGGCCTTCTTTCTGGATTTTCACTGGCTGACCCCAGTTTACCGGGAGGCGAAACGACCACCTCGACTCAAGGATCGAATGCATTCTCCCAACCCGCGGCCAACCTGTCTTTTGATGGGCGGCTTAATTTCAGTGTCGGGAACAGTTTCTTTCGCAACCCCTGGGTGTCCGCCCCGGCCACCACAGATGCACGCGACGGCCTTGGCCCCATGTTTAATACCAATAGCTGCCAAGGTTGCCATATCAAGGACGGACGAGGTCACCCTCCGGAGGAAGGTCAGAGCAATCTGGTTTCCACTCTGGTTCGCCTGAGCATTCCCGCAACCGAAGATCGCCCCAGACAAATTCACGAGGCCGTGATTGCAGAGCCAACGTACGGGGATCAAGCCCAGGATTTTGCAATCCAGGGAATCACTCCGGAAATGCGCATAATTTGGCACTGGGACAATGTGGCTATGCCAATGGTAGATGGCTCGACTGTTGAATTAAGAAAACCGCGTCTGGAATTCGTGGATTTGGCCAGCGGTGAGCTACACCCGGACTTTATGTACAGCCCACGCGTGGCCCCCTCGATGATCGGCCTGGGATTACTGGAAGCGATTCCTGAAGACCAAATCCGTGCCAACGCGGACCCCAATGATGCAAACAATGACGGCATCTCCGGCCGCCCTAATGAGGTTTGGGATCAGAGAACAAACTCGCTTACTCTTGGCCGATATGGCTGGAAAGCGGGTAAGCCTACAGTTGAACAGCAAGCTGCCGGCGCATTTTTTGGTGATATGGGACTGACTACTTCCCTGAACCCAGGACTTCCCTGCACTGAATACCAAACCGAATGCCAAAACGCACCTAGTGGGGGTAATCCAGAAGTCTCTGACGAGACCCTGGAATTTGTAGCCTTTTATTCCAGTCACCTGGCGGTTCCCGCAAGACCAGACTCACTGGATGAACAGGTTCTCGCTGGACAAGCCCTATTTACCAGCACTGGCTGTGCCCATTGCCATCAGCCGAAGTGGGAAACTGGGGACAGTGAAAATCCGGCCCTGGCAAATCAAATCATCTATCCCTACACAGATCTGCTGTTACACGACATGGGCGACGGACTTGCTGATAACCGACCTGAGTTCGAAGCCAATGGCAACGAATGGCGCACGCCACCGCTATGGGGGTTGGGCGATTACATAGATGTAAATGGTCATACCCAACTTCTGCACGACGGCCGAGCTAGGAATGTATCCGAAGCCATTCTTTGGCATGGTGGAGAAGCGGCCAATAGCCGTGATAATTTTGTCTCTCTAACTGACGAAGACAAACAGTTGCTTCTCCATTTTCTGCAGACGTTATGAGTTTTTTATGCCCTTGAGAAACAAATATCAGCCAATCCGATTGCCCTTGAGAAAAGTTGTTCTGGCTCTGCCACTTCTTTTCTTTGTCGGCTGCACTGAAAAATCCCCAAGCTATTCCGAGTATTGGCTCTCTTGGGGTAACACACAACTGACGAACTGGGTTTCCAGTGCTAATAAGCTGGAAGCCGACAGCCAGACATTTTGTCAGGGAGAGCTCGGGTTAGGCGAACTCCAAAACCAAATTCTTGATCTTTCACTAATTAGGGCTGGTATTAACGGTCTCCCCTATCATGCTATCGCCGATTTAAATCTGAATTTCGAGCTTTATTTCTGGCCCGATAAGCGCGACATGACCAGGGCACGACTGAGTCAACGTCTTCAAAGTGATGCGCCACTTACAGAGGATTTTCTGGCAGGGGCAACAGCGGCAGAAAAAGGTCTTCTGGCTATTGAATGGATCGGCTTTTCGGAAAACCTGACAGTCGAGCAGCGTTGCTCCTTGCTGCCTGCTATCAGTTCACATTATCAAAATAATGTTCAAAAAATCTCTGAATACCATGAAGAAAACCCTCTGGTTATGGCCAGTTGGACACAGGATTCGCAAAGCCCGGAAGGCAAATCGATTGCTATCAATCTTCTGTTCCAGCAGTTGGCTTACCTTTCAAACAGTTTGCGAAATTCCATAAATACTTCCAACGGGCAGTTCGTGCCTATCCTGGCACAGGGCTGGCGGATGAATGCCTCAACGAAGATTTTTTCAACCAGCTTGGACTCTGTGATAAAGCACTTACAGGCACTAGCCATACGGATGGATTTGACCCCGGAAACACTGGAATCATTGCAAGCCCATATCACTGCTTTGCAATCCCTTTCTTCCGAATTATCCAGCCAGGATTTTGATTGGCGACGACTGCAACAAGCCATTATTAACGCAGAGCGTGTTATCGAAGGACCTGTAGCGCAGGAGCAAAATGTTGTATTAGGGTTTAGCAATTTCGATGGCGACTAAGTCGAACGCCAATATTGCCCGCAGGCACTTTCTCAAAGCGTCTGCCGGACTTGTTAGCACCTCTCTTTTCATGAGTCTTCATGGCTGCAATCTCGAACCCAATACCTTGCTAATCGGCGGATATCAGACTAGCAGCAATAACTACGGTATAGCTGCCATTGATATTAATGGCAATTCCCGATGGCAATTGAAAGCCCCAGAGCGAGTTCATGGACCCTGCATAGACGCCAAATTAAAACTGGGAGCTGTCGCAGCACGCAGGCCGGGTAATTTTATCCAGGTTTTTTCTGCAGAATCTGGCTCCCTCATTGAACATATACCCCGCCCTCAGGGTATTTTTTTTGAAGGCCATGCGGAATTTTCAGCTGGCCGTTTATGGGCTACTGCGGCAAGGGAATCATCTTGTGATGCTTTGTTATTGAGCTGGAATATAGACCAGCTTACTTCACCACCCGATATTCTATCTTTGCCGGGCATTGGGCCCCACCAAGTACTAAACCATGCTGGAAGTTTGTGGATCGCAATTGGCGGCTGGAAAACGGATAACCGAATGGTCACCAATGCCGATTACTTCGAATCATTGCTGCTTGAAATTGACCCTTTCACCTTTCAGATCAAGGCTGTAGATAACCCCTCACCAGGCCTGAGTCTTCGACATTTGGCCGCATACGGGGATGAAATCTACGTTGGTATGCAGTACGCCTATCCTCGCCCTTCTACCCAACCTCTGGTGTATAGATACAAAAACCACAAATGGGCGGCACTTGCTGAGCCTGAGAGGGGATGGGAGGTCTTTGATGGCTATATTGCCAGTGTGGCAGCCAGCCATTCAAAGATAATGGCAACCTCACCACAGGGCCATCATATTGGGCTCTGGGACCGGGCTACTTTGAAATCTCTGGAAACCGAAAAAATTCTGGATGGTTCAGCAGCCATCAATGCGGGAAACCAATTATTCGCTGCTTCGGGTGTTGGGGTGATGATGGATGCAGAACAACTTTCCCGGCGTATCCCTACCGAGTTTCATTGGGATAATCACTGGACCAGCTATACCCCGACCTAGACAATTAATTTTTCTTAGGGGTCACATAAAGTACAAGTGAGTGATCTACCAGATCATAGCCATGTGAAGCAGCTATCTTTCTTTGCAGCTCTTCAATTTCTTCATTATGGAACTCAATGACATCACCACTGTCTGTACATACCATGTGGTCATGATGATCGCCGCGATTTAACTCAAAGACAGCTTTACCTCCTTCGAAGTTATGCCGCAGTACCAGGTCGGCCTGCTCAAACTGGGTAAGCACCCGGTAAACTGTTGCCAATCCTGTTTGCTCACCTTCTTCAAGAAGTTGTTGATAGATTTCTTCAGCACTAAGGTGGCCACCATCGGCATGTTCAAGTAACTCGAGTATTTTTACTCGTGGCATGGTGATTTTAAGGCCGGCTTTGCGAAGTTCGCGGTTTTCGTTACCCATATTCGTCTTCTTCTAACTTAATCGATAAAGTATTATGCGCATCCGCACAACGATTGGAAACCAATTATGAATTTGAGAGCCTTTGCTCTGTCACTGATATTGCCAATATTCTTGACTGGATGCGGCAACTTTACACTTTTTCCCGGTGTACACAAAATTGTTATCCAGCAAGGTAACATTGTCGACGAAGAGATGGTCGAAAAACTGCGCCCAGGGATGACCAAGGCACAAGTTCGGTTTGTTCTTGGCACCCCGCTGGTTACTGATACCTTTGATGACAACCGCTGGGATTACTACTATCTGCTCACAGACCAAGACCAACTAAACTTCACAGAACGATTCACTGTGTATTTTGTTAACGATGTTCTGGATTCCTACGAAGGCACTATTGTTCCTGATGAAGTGCTGGAAGAAGGTTCCAATGTGGAGCAGCCAGAGGCATAGCCTGATCCAGGAATACTTACTCGGATTCTTTACCGCTAGCTCGACGCTCAGCAGCTTCCGCAGCACGCTGCTTGCGAACTTCCTTGGGGTCGGCAATCAGCGGTCGATAAATCTCAATTCGATCGCCTTCTTTCATAACGTACTCGTTGGCTTCAGGCATTCCACGCGCACCCAGCGCATTGCCGAAGATTCCTTTTGGGGCGGCAACCATATCAATTCCAGGAAAATGCTGATCTATCCCTGATTGCATTACCGTTTCCTCCGCCGTAGTGCCCGGATCAACCATCAGGGTAAGAATTTTCTGCTTTTCGGGTGTGGCATAAGCCACTTCCACTTTGATTTTGTCTGACATATTTTTCGTAAATGCGGTGGATTACAAACTAATGATATCTAAACTGACTGGTAACGGCGTGCCGCTTCAATGGAAACCGCGTCGACCAAACGATTCGCCGTTTCACCAAAAAAACGCGCAACCATCTGCATAATTAGACCCTGCTTCATCTCAAAATCCAGCTCAAGACTGAGTTTACATCCTTGATCGGCCAAAGGCTTTATTGTCCATTCCCCTTTTAAGGATTCCAGTGGGCCTTCCACCAGCTCCATCTTTATCGAGTTCGGTGCTTTCAATCGGTTTCGTGTAACAAAACTCTGGCTTATCCCCTTTTTCTTTAAGTCCAGACGAGCCTCCATAAGCCCCTCTTCCAGTCGCAATATCTTTGCGCCTACACAACCTTCCAGAAATTGGGGGTAAGCCTCTACGTCATTGATAAGCTCGAAGAGCTGATTGGCGTTATAAGGCAATAGCGCTGATTTCGAAATATGCACAAAAACTCTTAAAGAAAAATATTAATAATGCCTAGAAAAAAGATGATTTTGATCAGGTCCGGTGTTATCCATCTAAGCACAAACCGCCAGGCATCAAACAACCAACCCTCAATATCCATCGATTCCAGAAGCGCTGACTTGCCAAACATATGCCCGACAAATATCGCCATGAGTATGCCTCCCACTGGCAACATAACGTAAGAGGTCAAGAAGTCGGAAAATTCAAACCAGTTAAATAACCCGAATATCCAGGGGTCACTGTATACGTTAAAGGAGAGCGCCGATCCAATTCCCAACAACCAGCAAATCCCACCGAGAAAAATACCGGCCTTGAGCCGAGTAGCCTTCCCCTTGTCAACAGCCCAGGAAACTGCAGGCTCAATCAGGGAGATGGACGATGTCCACGCAGCCACAGACACCAGTGCAAAAAACAGGGCACCGAAAAATATCCCACCGGGCATAGAACCAAATGCGATAGGCAAACTTATAAATAATAGGCCTGCCCCCTCGCCCGGCTCGATAGCTGGACTGGCAAACACGATCGGGAAAATAGCCAGACCGGCAATTAATGCCACACAAGTATCCAGAGCAGCGACTGTTAGCACTGTCTTTGCTATAGGGGTATCTTCTGGCATGTAAGAGCCATAGGCCATGATGGCCCCCATGCCGATGCTAAGTGTAAAAAATGCATGTCCCAATGCAGCAAGAACCGAGTCCATTGTCAGACTGCCGAAATCAAATGCGAATAAATATTTTACTGCGTGGGAAAATTCTCCCTGGGAAATGCTAAAGCCAAGCAAAATAAGCAGAAGTACAAATAAAATTGGCATCAGATACTCAACGGCCTTGCCTAGCCCGCGAGTAACCCCTGTAATCACTACGGCCATTGTCATGATGATAAAAAGGCTGTGCCAGCCTAAAAGGCGCCAGGGATTGGAGAGATGTTCATTAAATAACGCGCTAGACCCGGCATCATCAATCGCCACAAAAGCACCGGAAATCATTTTAGGGAAATACGCCAGAGCCCAGCCAGCAACAATGCTGTAATAGGACAGAATCACCATTCCAGCGATAACGCCCATAATTGCCATCCAGCGCCACCTCGTCGATTGCCCTGACTCTGCAGCAAGTTTTTCGACCGCCAACACAGGGGAAGTACGGGTGCGTTTGCCCATAAATACTTCGGCAATCATTACAGGTATACCAGCAAGGAGAATGCAAACCAGATACACGAGCACAAATGCTCCGCCACCGTTTTCTCCCGCGATGTAAGGGAATTTCCAGATATTTCCCAAGCCTACGGCAGAGCCCGTAGCGGCAAGAATAAAAGTAAGCCGGCTGTTCCAAGCCTCTCTCGGTAACGCGTTAGTGGCCATTAAGCCCCCTTGAATTGCCTCGGTATAATTCCGATAGCACTATCGGACATAACCTTTTTACCATAGCTGACTATTCCCAACCAGCCAGCAAATCAAGCTTTGAAAAAATTATGCAGGCAAGGGACAACCATGCTTTCAATATCCACGACAAACCTCAAAAAATCTTCAAGGATTTATGCCCCATAGCCGAAGTAAAAACCTGGCACATGGCTCTAACAGCTTCTATGACTCGAATGGGTGGTGGAGAATAATCGTTTCAACCCTGTCTGGACCAGTTGAAACAATATCCACTGGCGCACCAACCAGCTCTTCCAACCTTTTTACATAGGCCTGGGCTTTTTCTGGTAAGTCATCCCAACTCTTAAGACCGAAAGTATTGGACTGCCAACCGGGCATTTCTTCGTATATGGGTTCTACCTGGCTGAAATCTTCGCAATCACTGGGAACACCTGTGTCATTGCCATTTTTGTCCTTGTAACCGACACAAATCTTGAGTGTTTCAATTTCATCCAGAACATCCAGCTTGGTGATGCACAGACCAGATATGCTGTTGACGATAACAGCGTGCCGCAGGGCAACCGCATCAAACCAACCAGTTCGTCGCTTGCGCCCTGTTGTAGTTCCCACTTCCTTGCCCTTGATTGCCAAGTGCTCACCGATATCGCAGAACAATTCTGTGGGGAAAGGCCCAGAACCTACACGGGTGGTATATGCCTTGGTAATTCCCATCACATAATCAAGACTTAAGGGGCCTAAACCGGTACCAGTAGATGCTGCACCTGCCGTAGTGTTTGATGAAGTCACGAAAGGGTAAGTACCATGATCAATATCAAGCAATGTTCCCTGGGCCCCCTCAAACAAGACATTTTTGCCCTCATTACGAGCCGCAACGAGCATCTCGGTGACATTGGCCGACATGGGAAGCAGCTGTTCCGCCCATTGCGATGCCAAGGCCAAGGTTTCATCAAAATCTACCGGGGCAACCTTGAAGTAATGCTCCAATCGAAAGTTGTGGTACTCGAGCACAACTTCCAGCCGCTCGGCGAACCTCTCCATGTTGGCAAGATCACCAAAACGCAGGCCACGACGGGCAACTTTGTCTTCATAGGCCGGACCAATACCACGACCTGTCGTACCAAGCTTTTTCTCCCCACGGGCAAGCTCGCGAGCCTGATCAAGGGCAATATGATAAGGAAGTATTAACGGGCATCCAGGGCTTATTTTTAAGCGGGTGCGAACATCGATTCCCTGTTTTTCCAACTTTTCCAGCTCAACCAATAACGCATCGGGCGCTAGCACCACTCCGTTACCAATTAAACAACTGACATCTTTACGCAAAATACCCGATGGAATCAGGTGCAACGCGGTTTTCTCACCACCGATGACCAACGTGTGGCCAGCATTGTGACCACCCTGGAAACGAGTGACTAAACTGGCTTTTTCTGTGAGCAGATCAACGATCTTGCCCTTGCCCTCGTCACCCCACTGGGTGCCGAGAATAACGACGTTCTTTCCCATAAATTACTAAAGTCTCTTATTCAAAATCGACCAAAATCCAGTCGCCGTTATTGGCTACCAGCTTTTGGCTAAGCGGATATTCAGACAAATTTTTGCTTTCACTTGGATAGCCCAGGCGAACACGAAAACCCTGATCGCGCAATTCAGCTACTTTTTGCCAGAAGCCCTCCATAGTGTCTGCAGTAGCGGCACCATCAGGGACCGGGGCGTAAATCACATCATTGCCGGACATTTCAGCGTCCATTAACTGGGCAAGTACTTTTAAATCGGCACTAAAACCCGTCGCTGGTCGCGAGCGACCAAACGCTTGACCGACTTCGTCATATCGACCGCCATTGGCGACACGAACAGCACGATTATCAAGTTCTGAATACGCGGAAAATAACAAGCCAGTATGATAATCAGAACCCTGGATTTCGCTGAGGTTAAACAAGAGGTCAACCTCTGGGTATTGGCTACCAATACGTGCCGATAACATTTCCATATCTTCTATGGCTTTGAGAACGACTAAATCCTGGGCAAAGGTCTTTCTCGCCACAGGAAGTAGCTCGATATCTCCCATTAAGCGTGGAAGCTGGGACAATTTTTTCGATGCGGCAGAGTTAATATCCGATCTGGCCAAATAGGCATCCAGCTCGGGCAAGCGCTTTTCGCTGAGAAGCGTACACAGCGTCTCGAAATCAAGTCCGGTATTGGCTGCAACTTCCTGCAACCAACCTCGAATTGCCTGATGCGACACTTCGAGGGTAATACCTTTTTCAGCAACGCGGGTGAGACATGTCAGCATGAGAGAAATTATTTCAAAATCAGCTTCAATTTCTTTAATGCCAAACAGCTCAGCACCTATCTGAACAGGTGCCCGATTAAGCGCTCCGCCTCCAGGATTGGAGCGTACTATTGTTCCTGCATAACAAAGGCGATTGGCGCCACCATAGGACATGGAGTGCGCATCGATTCGAGCTGCTTGCGGTGAAATATCTGCCCGAAGCCCCAGGCTCTTGCCGGACTGATGATCACTAAACTTAAATGTCTGCATGCCCAGACTTTCGCCCAGGCCGGTCAAGAGTGAATCGGTAAATTCAATTATTGGCGGGAAGACAAGGTCATAACCCCAGCTATCAAACAGGTCTAGCAGGTCTCGTCGCAAGGCTTCAAGGCCGCGCGCCTGATCCGACACGAGCTCATCAATGCCGTTTGGTAACAACCAGCGATTCTTGGACATAGTGATATCTGGTTAAAGTAAATACAGGATTCCCAAACCCAACAGCATGGAAAACAAACCGACCAGCCTAAGCATTTTATCGTCGGTATCAGATACAGTTTCCAGCAACTGGCGCCAGCGATCAGGGTACAGAAAAGGGATAATCCCCTCGATGATCAAGAGCAAACAAAAAGCTCGACCTAATTCCACCCAGATGCTGTCCACAAGAAAATCCCGTGTTAATGACGTCGAAATTCTTCACACAAAAAAGCCGGGGTTCGCCCCGGCTTGTAGAATTTTAACACGGTAGCCCCGACATGCCTAAACTAAAAATAGTCGACTGCCGAAAGCTAGCAGGCGCGCCTACTGCGCCCGCCCACCTCGAGAGTCTTTTAGGTACTTAAAGAAGTCACTTTGCGGGTCAATCACCAGCAGACTATCCGGTGAAGCAAAGCTCTGCTTATAAGCTTCCAGGCTACGAACAAAAGCAAAAAACTCAGGGTCCCTGCTGTAGGCACTGGCGTAAATTGATGCCGCCTGGGCATCACCGTCACCGCGAATGGTTTCGGACTCCCTATAGGCTTCTGCTTCTAGAAGAATTTTTTGGCGATCGGCGTCTGCACGGATCTTGGTGGCTTCCTCTTCACCTTCAGAGCGGAATTCGCGCGCGAGTTTTTCGCGTTCTGCACGCATACGACGATATACGTCACCACTGACTTCTGGCGGCAGATCAATACGCTTAACCCTGACATCAAGAACCTCAACACCAAGGGAATCCCTTACAGTTGTATTGAGGATATTGGTCAGCTTTTCCATCAGCATATCGCGCTCACCTGAAACCACTTCGGCGAGAGTCCTGGTACCAAACTCGTTCCGCAAACCGTCATTAATACGAGCTGCCAGACGACTGCGAGCCACAGATTCATTACCTCCTGTAGCACGATAGTAGGCACCCACATCTGCTACCCGGTATTTGGCATAAGAATCGACAATCAAACGCTTTCTTTCTACCGTGTAAAAACTTTCTGGCGTCGCATCCACAGTCAACACACGGGCATCAAATTTTCGCACGTCATCAACAAATGGAATTTTCCAGTGAAGTCCTGGCGAGATATCTTCACTGGCCAGCGCACCAAAGCGTAATTGCACTGCTTTTTCTTTCTCATTAACTCGATAAAGTGTCACCGACGCCAGCAAGGCAATAATGGCGAGCACGACCAGCAAAATATAACCTTTGTTCTTCATTATCTTAGCCTCGCATTACTGGTACTTCCGCCTGTGCGCTGAATTTCACGCAGCACTTCATCAATCAACTGCTGTCGATCAATGGAATTGCCCGAACTGGTAGCGCCAGACTGCTGTCGAATTTGATCCAGCGGCAGGTACATCAAATTGTTGCCACCCTCAACATCCACCATTACCTTGGAGCTGTTCGTCATGACCTCATTAACTGCATCCAGATACAAACGCTCGCGGGTAACTTCCGGCGCGCGACTGTATTCAGCATAAAGCTGGTTAAAGCGTGCTGCCTCACCCTCAGCCCTGGCAACTAACTCACCTTTGTATGCTTCTGCCTGCTCAATAATACGCTGGGCTTCACCACGTGCTGCGGGCAAAATGCCATTGCGATAGGCTTCTGCCTGATCAATCAGTCGATCCCGATCTTGTTCAGCGGAGTTCACATCATCAAACGCATCCTTAACCTGCTCAGGCGGCTCGCCTCGCTGCAAGGTAACGGCAATCACGTTAATGCCTGTCCCGTAGCCATCCAGGTAGGCTTGTAGGCGCAGCTTTACTTCATCTGCCATTTGTTGACGACCATCACTAAGCGCAGACTCCATAGGCGTGCTGCCAACAACATGCCGGATAGCACTGTCTGTTGCCTCTTCCAGTGTCAAGATTGGATCGTTTACATTGATAATGAAATTGCGGACATCGCTGACATTAAATTGGACGATCAGTGGTATTTGGACAATATTCTCGTCCTGGGTCAGCATCAGGCTATTCGTGCCAGAAGCTGAGTATTCACGAATGCCTGTAACGCCCACCACTTCAACTGTATCAATCAGGTATGGATTAAAGCTCAGGCCAGGATTGATGGTTTTGTGGTATTTCCCAAACCGCATCACCACGCCTTGCTCGCCTTCATCCAACTTGTAAAAGCTGGAAAAAAGCCATGCTGCAGCCAGAAGGCCAATTATCAGGTATACAGGAAAACTGCTGTCGCCACCTGAAGGTGAGCGGCCACTACCATTCGGTTTTTTGCCCCCGAAAAGTCCTTCTATCGACTCTTTGATCTTCTTGAAAAACTCATCAAGATCCGGAGGCCCATCATTCTTTCGCTTACCCCAAGGGTCGCGATCACCGCCACCAGGTTCATTCCAGGCCATTAAAGACTCCGTATAATAAGTTAGTAGGTTGTAAGAATCAGGCTTGGGATTCTAATGCCTTCAAGCCCCTGTTTCACGCGAACTTAACTATTTCTAATTGATCGGCCTTCACCCCCTCCTGATACAGGGCACGATCCCAGTCCGCTTTGCTTAATCTGACCGACAATTCAACATTGCCAGATTCATCGTATTGCTCATCCTGTACCGCGTTGAGCCGGTGTAATCGAGCGATCAGGCTACCATAGCTGGCCGGCAATCGATAACGGCCAACGACGGCATCTGCCAATAATATATCGGTAAGCGCTGGCAACAATAAATCACAGCCTTGACCACTTTTTGCCGAAAGCCAGACACTTGTTGGTCGACCATTTTCATCGCGATCGACACGTGCGCGATCTTCATCCAACAAGTCTACCTTGTTGTATACCCTTAATACGGGGATATTCTGCGCACCGATCTCTTCAAGCACAGTTTCTACTGCCTCAATATTCTCTCGCCACCGGAGATCGGCTGCATCAATCACATGCACTAAAAGCGTCGCATTTGCTGCTTCTTCCAACGTGGCCCGAAAAGCATCCACCAGATCATGTGGCAAATGTCGAATAAACCCCACTGTATCGGCTAAAACCAATTTACCAATACTGGGCGCATCAAGTTGACGCATGGTGGGATCCAGTGTGGCGAACAACTGGTCTTGGGCATAAACGTCTGAATGGGTTAAGCGATTAAACAACGTCGATTTACCCGCATTGGTGTAGCCCACTACAGACACTGTGGGAATCTCGGCTTTTTTGCGCGCGCGACGCCCTTGATTGCGCTGGCTCCGTACTTTATCCAGCCTCGCATGGAGATTCTTTATTCTTGCCCGTAACAGACGCCGATCAGATTCCAACTGGGTTTCACCTGGGCCGCGCAGGCCAATACCACCCTTTTGCCGTTCAAGGTGAGTCCAGCCACGAACCAGCCGCGTGCTCAGATGTTCCAGCTGGGCAAGTTCTACTTGTAACTTACCCTCATGTGTTCGTGCTCTCTGGGCAAAAATATCCAGAATTAACCCCGTTCGACCCAAGACTCGACATTTAAGTTCACGTTCAAGGTTACGCTCCTGACTGGGGGATAACTCGTGATTAAAGATCACCAGATCAGCCTCGCTATCTTCTACGGCTGCGAGTACTTCCTCGAGCTTGCCGCTGCCGATGAAAGTTTTTGGCTGGGGTTGTGAGCGGCTTCCGCTAATAAGTGCTACCGATTTTGCCCCGGCAGAATTGACCAGCTCTATAAATTCCTGCTCGTCTTCTTCAAGCGCTATCGCTCTTCCGCCGAAGTGGATATTGACCAGCACGGCGCGTTCGCCGGATTCATATCTCTCAAAAAATAGCACTGAAATACGTTCGAATGGAAAATTCGGTCAAGGAAGAGAAATGGAAAGGTGATAGGGAGAGGCGCAAACGCACGCAGGGAAGGGGTCCATCAAAAAAAATAGGGTGCTGGGTACGTTTGCTTCTCAACCAATTCGTGACAATCAGAAAAATAACCGGGTTAGAAGTTGCCAGGAGCTTCTTCTTCGGCTTCACCAGGAGTTGCAACCATCGGCATTTTAACAGCACGAGCAGGAACTATCGTTGAAACCGCATGCTTATAAACCATCTGGCTAACGGTGTTTTTCAAAAGAATCACGAACTGGTCAAATGACTCAACCTGTCCTTGTAATTTGATTCCATTAACCAGATAGATAGCTACGGGAACTCGCTCCTTACGCAGAACGTTAAGGAAAGGGTCTTGTAAGCTGTGCCCCTTTGACATTGCATCTCTCCATTTTGTTGGTGATCTGGCACAGAGGTAGCAAATCGCTACTTACTAACAGATCAAGTTATTGAAAAGGCTTTTTTTAGGCCTCTCGCCACCTACCTTGCATATATGGCTATAAATCCAAAAGATTCAAGGCCTTGGTTACAAGTTCGGCCTCTGCAAGTTTACGCCCTTGCTGGTTATCCGTATACAAAATGGCTGCGCTTTCCCAACTACGCAGCCAGGTTAGTTGCCTTTTGGCCAGGTTTCTTGTCGCAACCAACGCCCTAAAACGCGCCTCTTCTAGGTCGCATTCACCCTCCAGATAGGACCAAACCTGTCGATATCCTACCGCTCGAATAGAAGGAAGCCCTGGATGCAAGTCGCCACGCTTATAAAGTGCCCTGACTTCCTCTATAAAACCTTCTTCAAACATGTTTTTTAACCGTAGTTCTATACGCTCATGCAAGACTTTTCGATCACTTGGCATCATCACCAGATGATGCACTTTAAAAGTTTCGTCCAGCTTTTGGCCTTGCTGCCCGGCATGTATTTCTGACATTGGACGGCCCGTAACCATGTACACCTCAAGGGCACGCTGGATGCGCTGATTGTGATTGGGATGCAATCTTGCCGCAGTCTCGGGATCAAGTTTAGCCAGCTCTGCGTGCAATGAAGGCCAGCCCTCTTTTTCAGCACGAAGATCAATCTCAGCCCGAATCGCCTGATCTGCCGGCGGCAAATCCTCAAGGCCATCCATTAAAGCCTTGTAATACAACATAGTCCCGCCTACCAGCAGCGGAACCTTTTCTTCTTGATGCGCTTTTTTGATTTCTGCCAGGGCGTCATCTACGAAATCTGACGCTGAATACGGCTCAGCCGGATCACGGATATCAATTAGTGCATGGGGATACTTTGCCAGTGTTTTTCTGTCAGGCTTGGCGCTACCTATGTTCATCCCTCGATAGACCAAAGCTGAATCAACGCTGATTATATGGCAGGGGAACTCGCGGCTTAGAGCTATCGTCAGATCAGTTTTTCCTGACGCGGTTGGCCCCATCAAGAAGATCACAGGCTTTTTTTCTAATTCGGACAATTTTGGCATTGGAGCATTTTAGTCGATACACCCGCCTACGAAACTAACAAAGTGTTTATTGCCTAATTTGAATATCGTACACATATGCTTCGATTTTTATACAATGCCGCGGAAACTTTTTATACCTGCAATATATTGGAGATTACACGTGACCAAGACTGCTGCTTTCGGAGTACAAAGTGAAACCGCACCTGTAGCACCGATGACTATTGATCGCCGGGAACCAGGCGAACATGACGTTGCCATTGAGATTGAATACAGCGGAATATGCCATTCAGACATACACCAGGCCCGTAACGAATGGGGCGGAGGTTCACTATACCCAATGGTTCCCGGCCATGAGATTGTTGGGCGGGTCAGCAAAACAGGAGCGAAGGTCACCAAGTACAAGGAAGGCGATCTGGTTGGCGTAGGTGTTTTCATCGATTCATGCCGGCACTGTGAGGCCTGCAAAGAAGATTTGGAACAATATTGCGAGGAAGGCATGGTTCCAACCTACAACGCCGAGGATCCCAAATACGGAGGACTCACATTCGGCGGCTATTCCGAACGTATCACCGTGGATGAGAATTATGTACTGCGGATTCCTGAAAACCTGGACAAAAAAGCGGTTGCACCCCTGCTTTGTGCCGGAATCACTCTCTACTCTCCTATACGGCACTGGAATGTTCAGCCGGGCCAGAAAGTTGGCGTTGTCGGCCTCGGAGGACTGGGACACATGGGCGTCAAATTTGCGGCGGCACTGGGAGCGCATGTTGTGATGATTACGACCTCTCCAGGTAAGGCTGAAGATGCCAAACATCTGGGAGCCTCAGAGGTGCTTATTTCCAAAGACCCCGATTCCATGGCCCAGCATGCAAGCAGCTTTGACCTTATACTTGATACGGTACCCGTACCACATGACCTGAATCCTTATCTAAACCTTCTTAAACGTGACAAAACACTTGTGGTCGTCGGCGCACTAGACCCCGTAGAGGTTCACGGCGCAAACTTGGCCAGAAAACGCCGCCAGGTTGCAGGCTCTATCATTGGCGGAATCGCCGAAACCCAGGAAATGCTGGATTTTTGCGGAGAAAATAACATTGTCAGTGATGTGGAGCTCATCAATGCCGATTACATTAATGAAGCTTACGAACGCATTTTGAAGAGCGATGTAAAATATCGTTTTGTAATCGACGTCGCATCCATTAAACAATCTACGTAACTTTCATCTTATTCGAGTCTGCATCTTATTCGAGTCTGATCCGAAATAACTCTGCTTGCCTAGATTATCATGAGTGGTCTTCTCTCATGGATCACTCACTGCCAAGACGCTGGCATTGCTCCGGGGCGAAAACGCCCCGTACCCCATATTTAGGCCCCTTCATCGGGGCCTTTTTTTTGATAAATACTCTTAACCTGAAAATCTGAAAATCTGAAAGGACAGTAAAGACTACCCAACCTTCGCTTTATGAAAATTAACTAATTTATCCTTAAGCCTTTGAGAATACGTAATAAAGTTAATCAGTGCCCCGGCATCACGTCGCTCGTTATCAGTCATCAGGATTAATAATTCACGATTGGCTTTGCTGAGGCTTTCCTGTACATCACGAGATCGCTGCTTGATTGAAGTATCTTCTTCGGCGGACTCCAATCCCCGGTGAATATCCTCTAACATTTCAAGGGTCTCAATTGAAAGCGTGCGAACCAGGAATAGGATATCTGCGTGGGGATCTATATAAGCATCAATCATGACTTTCTTGGTATTGAATAAATCCTCTATTGAATCTTCAATTTGGAACAAATAGTCAAACTGCCCAATAATGTCGATGAGCTCGCTTGATTCATCTTCTTTGGTAACGCTCGCGACAATTTGCGAAAAGTAACGAATATATTCTTTTTCCGCGTAGTTCACATATTCAATACGCTTTTCCGCAGCATCAAAAACTGATGGGTAATTAGTTTCAATGCTCAAGATCACCTGGTTGTAGTTTTCCTGAAGAAATTCAAAAAGACTATTTAGACTGTCATCCAGTTCTTTCTTGACTGTTTCAAAGGGCTTTTCTGGTTCATATACCGGTATCGACAGGCGTATAAAATCCATTTTTCCCTCACCTAAAATCGCATCGATAAACCGGACAAACGGATTAATGCCAATAATAAATATCAGGCTAGTGACAACATTAAAGATTAGATGCACATAGGCCAGCTCAATAGCTGGATCCATGTGCAAACTATTTAGCTTATGCCCCCAAATCATCAAAATGGGCAAGAACAGAAGCACTCCCCCGACATTAAAAAGAAAGTGGCATAGCGCCGTTTTTTTCGCAGCGATGTCCATATTAAAAACAACAAGCATTGCCGTTGCTGTCGTTCCGATATTGGCACCCATAATTATCGGCACCGCATTTTCCAAACCAAGCAAACCCTGCTGGGTAAAAATAATTGCCAAGCCGGTTGTCACTGAACTGGACTGAACCGCCGCCGTGAACAGGCAGCCAAACAAGATTGCATAAAGCGGATTTTGCGGTTGGGTCAATAGGCTAATTAGCGCCCCATTCTGCTGTAAAGGCTCCAGAGAAGCCGCGATCAGGTTAAGGCTAAAAAAAACAAACCCGAAGTAAAAAACAGCTTTGCCAAAAATAGAGTACCGCGAGCGAACCAGGGATAAAACAAAGCCAAGAATAATAAAAACCGGGGCGAAGGTTGTGAGTTTAAATGCCACTAATTGGGCGGTAATCGTTGTCCCGATATTGGAACCAAAGATAATGCCCACACTATTTTTAAAGGAGAGAACCCCAGCATTTACCAGACCAATAGTGATTACCGAAGTGGCTGAGCTGGATTGGATAATGGCAGTGACGGCAGCGCCTAAAACAACACCCACGACAGGCAAACGGGTTGCTTTTGCGAGCGATTTACGAAATTTCTCTCCTGAAATATGCTGAATTTCCCGGGAAAAATTTTCCAGCCCAAAGACAAACAAAATTATGGCCGTCACTGCCGTCATGGCAATATGAAAGTTTTCCAATTTCTGCCCCCAATATCATTGGTTAGGATGACAAGTTTATGCCTAAATATTTATGACTACATTGATCTGGATCTTTTTTTATTGCATGCAACACGGAACACTTATAGCTTTCGCTTTATGAAATCTTTTGAAAAAACCCAATGAACCCATTCAGACAATTATTCTTCACTGGAGCTCTCTTGTTTCTTGCTGCCTGCGGTAGCAATCCTGCAACACCTGAAAATATAGAAATGGAATGTGCCAATATGGAAAGAACGGAGCGCGAGCGCTGTCTGGAATATCATAATGGTAGCTATGATCAATACCAGCGCGAGAAATTAAGCAAACAAAGATAAAGCCCCAACCATATGTTAGAAGGCATTCATCACGCTGCGATTATCTGTTCAGATTACGAGCGATCAAAACGGTTTTACGCTGAGATTCTGGGACTTAAGATCGTTGCGGAGAACTACCGCAAAGAAAGAGACTCCTGGAAACTTGACCTGGCCTTGCCTGACGGTTCCCAGCTTGAGTTATTCTCCTTCCCCGATCGCCCACCGAGACCCTGTTACCCCGAGGCATTGGGACTGCGTCATTTGGCTTTTGAGGTCGAAAACCTTGAAGACGTCATAACTCATCTAACTGCCTGCAACATTAAGACAGAGCTTGTCAGGGTGGATGAATACACCGGCAAGCGATTCACCTTCTTTAGCGATCCAGATGAGCTGCCATTAGAAATCTATGAATGCTGAACAAAACAACAGCCATCTATACAAACAATGTGGGAACCTGATAGCTTTCCAAAAACAAACCAACAGGGCACAAATATGAAACGAGCCTATCATTTGGTAGCAGCCGCACTCCTGCTGATCATGTCAATTGTTCAACTAAATGATCCCGATCCGGCCTACTGGGTAACCGTGTACGCTACAGCGGCAGTTATTCCTGCGGGGCAATTAATTGGTCGCAAGTTTGCCTCTCTGTGGATCTTGGTTATGGGAATGATTATTGCCGGGTTACTCATCTCATTACCTGGGTTTTGGGATTACCTGACTGCCGATGACTACCTGAGCATCACCCGAGAAATGCTGGGCGACAAACCCTATGTGGAATATGGCCGCGAATTTCTGGGTTTGGTCATCGCTACATTTCTACTGATGCCTTACCGCTTCAGAATTAATTTTAGCTAGTCGAGTCGTTTGCGGAAGCTCATGGCAGCCAAAATGAGCCCTAATATGGCAAAAGCGGCCAACCAGCCAATATCAAATAAAAGATCTCCCAAACCGGCTTCACGCAAAACGACACCGCGAATAACACGTACAAAATGGGTTGCTGGAAGTACCTCGGCAATCCACTGTGCAGGTTCCGGCATGCCGTTGTAAGGGAACATAAACCCTGAAAGCAATATCGATGGCAACATGATAAAAATAGTCATCTGCATGGCCTGCATCTGTGTTTTCGCCCTAGTCGATATCAACAATCCCAGTACCAGCGCAGCAAAAATAAATAGCAGCGTCGCTGACAAAATGGTCAGCAAATCACCATTAATAGGCACCCGGAATACCCAGTGACTCAACATCAGGATAATGCCTGCCTGAACCAGCCCCACAAATATGTAGGGGATGACCTTTCCCAGCATTAGCTCTATTGGTCTGATAGGCGTAGTGATAAGAAATTCGATATTGCCAAGTTC
>Ga0181559_10002168_pt1 | contig 19397 bp, 20 predicted proteins | sample 011ome_21_FD_133752 | JGI IMG/M metagenome (GOLD analysis project Ga0181559, IMG submission 133752) | Coastal salt marsh microbial communities from the Groves Creek Marsh, Skidaway Island, Georgia - 011508AT metaG (megahit assembly) | ecosystem: Environmental > Aquatic > Marine > Intertidal...
CTCGACACGCCGCTCGAGCAGTCCGGTAACGTCCGGGTGGTTTATCTCGAATACGCGGATGCCACTGAAGTGGCGGATGTACTTACGCGGGTCATGCAAAATATTGCCCGACTTGAGGAGAGCGGATCAAACAAACGCGCGGGTAATAACGAATCCACTATAGAGGCAGATGCGGGCACCAACAGCCTCATCATTACTGCCGACACCGACGAAATGGCCGCGTTGGAGGCGGTGATTGCGCGCTTGGATATCCGGCGTGCTCAGGTGCTAATTGAGGCGATTATTGTCGAGATGGAGATGACCGAGGGCCAGGAGTTGGGCCTGCAATGGTTGTTTTCCAATGACGGGGGCTTATACGGTAGCAATATCAGTACCAGCTCTGCACAGCAGGCGCGCAACCGCGCGCTGGCAGATGCCATTGTGCCCGATGATGGGTCAGAGACGATTGGTACGCGTCGCGTGGCAGGCGCGCTATCCCAAATTCCCGGTACGACACTTGGCTGGGGTGTCGTTGATGAAGATCTGACCATGACCATCATCCTCAACGCATTGGAGACGCAAGGCAACGCGAATATCCTGTCCACGCCCAGCCTGTTGACGCTGGACAATGAGGAGGCCTTTATCACGGTCGGCCAACAGGTGCCCTTTGTTACCGGCTCCTATACCAGTACGGGCGTAGGTAATGGCGCGCAGAATCCTTTCCAGACCATTGAGCGCCAGAGCGTTGGTGTCACTCTTAAAGTCACACCGCAGGTCAATGAGGGCGATTCAGTTGTGTTGGATATCGTACAGGAAGTGTCGAGTATCTCCGCCCAGATTTTGGTGGCATCAGACGTGATCACCAATGAGCGAAAAATCGAAACAAAGGTACTGGCCAATGACAGTGACATTGTAGTACTGGGAGGCTTGGTCAAGGACGACGTGCAGGACTCCACTCAGGGGGTTCCTATTCTCTCGGATATTCCTCTGCTGGGGAGACTGTTTCGCAATGATGTGGTGACCGTCACCAAGTCGAACTTGTTGGTATTCATTCGTCCCACCATCATTCGCGACGACGAGGATCTGGTGGGGGCAACGGCCGAAAAGTATCGCTTTATCCGTGACCAGCAAATCGAGCGCCGCGAGAGGGGCTTGATGTTCCTCGATGATGGCAATTTGCCGGTGTTGCCCTCTTGGGAGGAGCAGATACAGCAGTTACCTGAGGTGCCCGCGGAAGACCGCGGCGATGACTAGCCGTCCGTGACGGAGGCTGAGCAGAAATGTCGGTGACGGATGCTGAAATTAAACAGGTGGTAGCTCCTGAATCGACCGCGGCCGTGATGGCTTCGGGGATTCCCTTTACCTACGCTCAGGCCCGCAACGTTTTGCTCGACCGACAAGGGGCCGCCTCCACGCTTTATTACGTGCCGCCTCTGGATCCAGACGTGCTCTTGGAAGTGCGTCGGTTCCTCGGCGAGGCCTTTACTCTGCAGGTGCTGGATGCCGAGCAATTTCGACAGCGCCTGACGCTGTCGTATCAGCGCACACAAAACGAAGCTGCCCAGATGGCGGAGGATTTATCTTCTGACGTTGATCTTGCGCAACTGGTAGATGAACTGCCCGATGTGGGCGATCTCATGGATGCTGAGGACGATGCGCCTATTATCCGTCTCATCAACGCCATCCTGTCCCAGGCAGTGAAAGAAAAGGCATCGGATATTCATATCGAAACGTTTGAGGAGCGTCTCAGCGTCCGCTACCGCGTGGATGGCGTCATGACTGAGGTGTTATCGCCAAAACGCATGCTTGCACCTCTGCTGGTGTCACGACTCAAAGTGATGGCCAAGCTGGATATTGCAGAAAAGCGCGTGCCTCAGGACGGTCGCATCTCGGTCCGCATAGCAGGTCATGGGATCGACATCCGGATGTCCACGATCCCCTCGGCCTATGGTGAGCGGGTTGTCCTCAGGCTTCTTGACAAGCAGGCGGGGCAACTCAACTTGAACGAGTTGCGCATGAATGAGCAGGTGCGTGGGGCTTATCGCAGTGCATTGGCGAGCCCTCATGGCATTATTTTGGTGACGGGCCCAACGGGCTCAGGCAAAACCACGACACTCTATGCGGGCCTTTCTAGTATCAATGAGACGTCGCGCAATATTTTGACGATTGAAGACCCTGTGGAGTATATGTTGCCCGGCGTCGGACAGACTCAGGTCAACCCCAAGGTCGATATGACCTTCGCGCGAGGCTTGCGCGCCATCCTGCGGCAAGATCCCGATATTGTGATGGTGGGTGAAATTCGAGACCTCGAAACGGCGGAAATTGCCGTGCAGGCCTCCCTAACGGGTCACCTTGTGCTGTCCACCCTCCACACCAACACGGCGATTGGCGCGGTCACCCGGCTACAGGATATGGGTGTGGAGCCTTTTCTCTTGTCTTCCAGTCTGCTGGCAGTGATGGCTCAGCGCTTGGTGAGGCTGCTCTGTCTGGAGTGCCGCGAGGCCTACCGGCCGACGGATTCAGAGTGCGAAAAGCTGGGTGTTAATGACCCCCACTTACAACTTTATCGGAGCGTCGGGTGCGATCATTGCAATTTCACCGGCTATCGCGGCAGAACCGGTATCTATGAACTGATTGAAATCAGTGAAACGCTCCGCGAGGCCATTCATACCGGGGCCGGAGAACAGACGCTGGCGCGCATAGCCCGTCAGCAGAGCCCTGGCATTGATGCGGATGGACGACAAAGAATACTCGACGGACAAACCAGCCTCGAAGAGGTGCTCAGGGTAACGGCGGTAACCTGAGGGATGGGGGCGTTTCGCTACAAAGCGTTAAACGGCGACGGCAAGCTGATCAAAGGCGTTATGGAGGGCGACTCCGACCGCCAAATCAGAGGAGTTTTACGCCAGCGTCAACTGCGCCCTGTGGAGGTGGAGGCAGCAAATGACGCCCTGCAGGCCGGCCGCACGCTGCCCCTTCGGGTTTTCAGCAGGCGGTTGGGTGCGAGTGATCTGGCACTGATTACCCGGCAATTGGCGACGCTTGTCGCTTCTGCGCTACCCCTCGATGAATGCCTGTCAGCTGTGGCCGCGCAGAGCCGTAAGCCCGCGATCACGTCCATGATGCTTGAGGTGCGCTCGAAAGTGGCGGAGGGACATACGCTCGCGCATGCGCTGAATCAATTCCCCATTGCTTTTGGCGATATGTATCGGGCAATGGTGAATGCCGGTGAAGAGGCGGGACAGTTGGGACCTGTATTGGAGCAGTTGGCACATTACACCGAGTCACGGCAGCACACTGCCCAGAAACTTCAGATGGCGCTGATCTATCCATTCGTCTTGATCGCTGTAGCCGTGGCCGTGGTGGCGGCACTGATGATTTTTGTGGTGCCAGAATTGGTCGGTATTTTTGCGCACACAAAAAAATCACTCCCGCCACTGACCGTCGGCCTGATTTGGGTCAGTGATTTTATGCGTCTTTATGTCGTGCATTGTCTGCTGGTGATTGCGGCCGGAGTGTGGGGGATACGACGATTGCTCCGCGCGCCCGGCAGGCGCAGGCGTTGGCATCGCGCTTTGCTGAAAATGCCGATGCTCAGTGGTGTGCTGACTACGCTGGACAGTGCCCGTTTTGCCTCCACCCTGAGTATCCTGATGGCATCGGGTGTTCCCCTTGTTCACGCGTTGCGCATCGCGGGGTCGGTGATGAATAACTTGATTTTAAGAGACGCGAGCCTGGCGGTTGCCAGACGAGTGCAGGAGGGATCTAGCCTCAGTCGTGCGCTATCGCAGGAACAGTTTTTCCCACCGATGATGGTGCACATGGTGGCCTCTGGCGAGACCAGTGGGGACCTTGAAAAAATGCTCGAGCGCTCCTCCGCCAATCAGGAGCGGGAGCTTGAAATGGCGCTCGGTACCGTGATGGGGCTATTTGAACCCGCGATGGTGGTTTTTATGGGGGGGCTGGTATTGACCATTGTCCTCGCTATCCTGCTACCCATATTTGATTTAAATACGATGGTGAGGTGATCCAAGATGGCGCGAGATAGGGGTTTCTCATTGATCGAGATTTTGGTGGTGCTGGTCATCATGGGGCTGCTAATCAGTGTGGTGGCGCCCACCGTGCTTAATAGTGCAGACGATGCGCGCATTCAGAAGGTCAGGGCAGACTTTAAATCTATTGAAACGGCTTTAAAAATTTACCGTCTCGACAACTATGTTTATCCGACGACCGAGCAAGGCTTGGAGGCGTTGGTTACGCCCAGCACCCTGAATCCGGAACCGAGGAACTTTAAGCAGGGGGGGTATCTGGCTGAGACCCCAATGGATCCGTGGGGGCGTCCGTATTTGTACCTGTCCCCGGGGGAGAACAGAGAGGTTGATATCTACTCTCTGGGTGCTGACGGATTACCCGGTGGCGAGGGTCAAAATGCCGACATCGGCAATTGGAACGAGGCAGATACCTGATTGCTGCCCCGCTTCAGAGGTGATCTATGAGGGCACCCTCGCGCGGATTTAGTTTTATCGAATTGCTGGTTGCGGTATTTGTGATCGTGCTACTGACCGGGGTGGTGACCCTTGGCGTCGGTCGCGGTGGCGCTGATCTCCGCCTCGAGGACGAGGTCAGGTACGTGGCCAATTTGCTGGCGTTGGCCAGTACGGAGGCGGGCCTCTCGGCCAGTGATCACGGTTTATTCATTGGTTTCACACCGGAGGATTTCGCCGATCGTTACCAAGGGATTTGGTTGCAACGCTTTGATCAGGGTTGGGCAACGCCCAGAGTCAATGCCGAAATTTTTGGTCCGCTGTGGTTCGATGAGGCTGTTGAGCTGCGATTAACGCTCAATGGTCAACCTGATATTGAGCTCGAGGAATACGATCCTGAACACAACCCCACACCCCAAATCGTTGCGTGGGCGGGAGGCGAGATGACTCCCGGCGCGTTGGATTGGATCGACCTAAAAACCGGTGAGCTTAGGTATCGTCTTGAATGGGATCTCCTTGGGCGCATGACGTTGTTACCCTGGGGAGAAATCGACGAGCGTGAGCGCAAGTGAAACACAAGCGCGACCAACGGGCGTTTACACTGATTGAAGTGATGGTTGCCCTTGCGGTGGTGGCGGTAGCGTTGCCCGCCCTGCTGCTGACGATTTCGCAACAGCTTGACGGTCTGCGTTATCTCGAGGACCGAAGTCACGCACAGTGGGTGGCAGCCAATCGACTCGCCGAGCTGCGGCTGATCTCGCAGGCGCGGGGCAGGTTACAAACGGGGTTGATATCGGGTAGCGAGGAGCTTGCGGGTCGAGAGTGGTACTGGTGGAGCGAGGGAGAAGAAACTGCGGTCCCCGGATTTTTCCGATACGAAATTCTGGTCTCCGATGAAGAAGATGGCCGCATGAACCCGTTGTATTCCTTGGACGGGTATCTGGCGCATGAGGTCATTGCAGGTGGCCGGTAGTCGACAGCGTGCTGGTGGCTTCACATTGGTGGAGGTGCTGGTTGCCATGGCCATTACCGCGCTGGTGGCCATTATCGCTTACAGCGCGCTGTCAGCCGCACTCGCCAGCGCGGAGAGGCTACGTGTCGGCACCGAAAGGGCGCGGGATATAGGGCAAGTCATGGCGATGCTCGCCCGCGATATTCGCCAGGTGGTCAAACGACCCGTGATTGATGAGTTTGGGCAGCGAGTGCCGGCGGTGATTGGTGGCGAGTTGGCCCGAGACATGCTCACGGTCACCCGCTCAGGTTGGCACAACTCAACAGGCGCTCCGCGCAGCACCTTACAACGTGTGCAGTGGTGGCTGGAGGATGAAACGCTGTGGCGAGGCTATTTTCCGGTGCTGGATAGAACGGTGGGCACAGAGCGCATAGAGACCGCCACTCTGGAGGCGGTAGAGCGATTCGAAGTGCGATTTTTATCAGGCCTGGCGATGTTAGAGGTCAATCGCGACGACGTGATTGATCGCCGCAACTGGGAGGACAGCTGGGTAGCGGATCTCTCCCAGCCCAATCAGGGGCTGTCCCCTCCCATGGCGATTGAAGTCACACTCGAAGTGTCGGGTCTGGGCGAAGTGAAGCGTTTATATGTCTTGCCCGCAAATTAATGCCTCGGCCTCGCAACGTGGCGCCGCGCTGATTGTTGCCATGCTGGTTTTTGCTTTGGTGGCGACGCTGTTGGTGGGGCTGCAGCGCGATTTCTCACTGACGCTGCAGCGGGGCACCCATCAATTGTTTGCGGAGCAGGCGTGGGCCTATCTCATGGGCGCTGAGGGGCTCGCACAACTGGCGCTACGAGCAGATAGCCAACAAGACGCCAACACGGAATCGCCTACCGATCACCTGGGGGAATTGTGGGCACAATCCGCGACGCCGTATCCGTTAGCTGCGGGGGGCGTTATGCAGGGCCAGATCGAGGATTTGCAGGGGCGTTTCAACCTTAATCTCTTGATCGATTCGGCGGCAGCAGCAGGTGGCGAGAGTCCCTCGGGGGATGCGGGCAATACCGATGGGGAGCCCGTGTCTGATGAAGCTGAGCGGCCTGATTCAATCAATGCGAATGGAACGTCGATGGAGCGTTGGTCGCCCGGTCAAAAAGTGCTCGTCCGGCTGCTGCAGTCATTGGGTGAGGAGGCGCTGTCCCTTGAGGAGGCAATGGCGCTAACCGAGGCGATCACTGACTTTATTGATGCCGATGCAGACAAGCGCAGGAATGGGGCCGAGGTCGAAGAATATCGGTATTCAGATTTTCCTTACTTACCCGCGAACCAGCCACTCGCCAGTGTCAGTGAGCTGAGAGCGGTCAAAGGTATGACCCGTGGCATCTATCAAGCGCTGAGACCGTGGGTCACGGTTTGGCCAGAAACGGGTGCAAAAATCAATGTCCTCACCGCGCCATTGCCTGTTTTGAGAAGTCTCAATGCCGATGACCGCTGGGAACCTTTGCCGTTGATCGAAGCCGAGAGGCTGTTGGCAATGCGTGCCGAGGGCGAAGTCGCCAGTGTCGACGACCTCCTCTCGGATCCGTTGTTCGAGGGTCAATCGTTAACGGAGCTGAAGGCGCTTCTGGGTGTGCGCAGTGATTGGTTTCTGCTTGACGCCAGTGTCGAGTTGCTGCAACGGGAGCGGCATCTTTTCTCGGTTTTGCATCGTCGAGGCGGCAGTGCGGTCTCTGCTGTTTTTCGTTCCGAGGGCGAGCTATGATGCGCCGCACGTGGAGCAATCGAGGCGTGCAGCGCGTGCGAGCTTTTTGCTCATGAGTCAGAGCAACTTCAACATTGTCAGGTGGAATGAGGAGTTCATCTCCTTCCTGCGGCCCGGCAATGAGCCTGAACGACTGCCGATCGAGCTTGTCGATTTGCCGGAGAATACCTTTCTGGCACTGCCTGCCGATAGTGTCAGGACATTACCGCTGCCGGTTGCTCCAGACGAAGTCAAGCATTTGCGCCGGGCGCTCCCGTTTATGCTGGAGGAATCGCTATTGGAGGATGTGGCGGCGCTGCATTTTGCCAGTGTTCCGCTGGACCACGACCTCCACGCCATCGCCCTTGTTCAACGGCAAAAGATGGACCAATGGATTGCTGCGCTACCCGAGCCTTTAAAGGAGTTACCCTGGGTTTCAGAGGCGCTGTGTCTGCCCTGGTCACCGGGATTCTGCACCTTGGTCTTTGAGGGAGAACATGTGCTTTGCCGATGGGGAGAGGCGAGCGGGACTCGGATCGAGCAAAGTTTGCTGTCAGCGCTTTTGGACAGTTTGCCCATGGCCCATATCTCTGTTGTGGCTTACTCCACCGATGAGCCTGCGGTGAGAGCCGCCCTCCCGGAGGCACTGCACGAGGGGTTACAAATTCGCCACGGTGGTTTATCGGAGGCGCTCCTGTTGGCTAATGCCAGCACGCCGGGACCAGATCTGCGTCAAGGGGACTTTGCGCCCCGACTGCCTTTTGGGCGGTGGTGGCGGATATGGCAGCGGGCCGTGGTTGCATTGGGGGTGGCGGTCGTGCTGAAGACTGGGGCATCGGTTGTCGACTACGTCAGCTTAAAGCAAGAGGACATTCGGCTGCGTGAAGCGATACAGCAGAGTTACCGTCGCGCGAACCCAAAAGGAGCGAGGGTTGATGTCGAGAAGCAGCTAAACCGCCAGTTGGCAGAGTTTGGTGCCGCGGGGGTTCAATCTGCGTTTACTCCCCTGCTTGTCGAACTGCTCTCTGCCATGAGTGAGGTAGGCGATATTACATTGACCTCGGTTAATTACACTGGCGGAAAAGATTTACGCATCAATTTTTCGGCCCCGGACTATCAGGCGGTCGAGCAGGTCAGAATGGCGCTCGAATCACGCGCCTTCAATGCAGAATTGGAGAATTCCAATGCCCGCAAAGAGGGCGTCGTCGCCCGCCTCAGAGTGGAGACTCGCTGATGGGTAGTTGGTTTGAGGCATTATCCCGGCGCGATCAGATTGCATTACTGGTGCTCGGTGGAGCGCTGACCCTGTGGTTATTCATTCAGCTGGTTGTCATCGAGCTGGATGGCCGACGCGCACGTTTGACGCGCGCCAATCAAGTGCTGTCCGAACAGCTGGTTCGAGTTGATTTCAAGACGGAGCAACTGGCCGGCCTGCGCGCCGGTGATGGTGGGCGCCGGGTGAACTTAACGCAAACACTCAGTCAAGCGAGCGACGCCCACAATCTGGCCGTAAAGCGCTTGCAACCCAATAGTCGCGGCGAGGTACAAATTCGATTTGAAGGGGTCGATTTTGATGGGTTGCTGAAATTTCTCGAGGACATCGAGGGAAGCTCAGGGCTTCGTGTAATGGATGCCTCGGTCAGCAGCGCAGGACGCGACAGTGGCGTGAATGCCACCCTCCGGGTGTCGGGTAACTGATTGATGACGCGTGTTGAAAGACCCTGGGGCCTGATTGGTGTCGGTGCGCTGCTCTTGCTGATGCTATTTCAGATGCCCGCGAGTGTGGTGCGCTGGCTCCTGCCGGCGGAGGTGGAAGTCACGGGTCTGTCGGGTACCATCTGGTCGGGTCAGGCGCTCAGAGGTTGGTGGGGGGCGGGGGACAAAACCATCATGTTGGGGCGCGTGCAGTGGCAGTTTCAGCCGTGGAGACTGTTCTGGAGCAGTCCCATAACGGTTAGCACGCAGTGGGGAGCGCAGCAATTTGACGCCCGGCTGAGTTACTTGCCCGGCGCTCGATTGCGACTTACCAACATCAACCTGAATTTTGATACCCAGATTCTGGGAGCGCTGATGCCTCTCTACATTGGTGGCGGTTTTTCCGGTCGTTTTACCAACATCGATCTGGAGGGAGGTCAGTTGAAGCGTTTGGCCGGCAAAGCCATTCTCGAGAACGCGGTGTGGACGGCGCAATCGGGTGATATACCTCTGGGTACTTACCACCTCGATATTCAATCAAATCAGGTCGATGATGAGGTAGTGGGCACAATGAAGACGCTGGGTGGGGCGTTGCAGTTGACCGGTGACGTCGTCGTTCGGCCGGGGTCTTACCAAATCAACCTGCAGGCAACCGGTCCGGTTGCGCTCGACGACAGTTTTCGCGGCGCGGTTGCTATGCTGGCGACGCCCACATCGGAGGGCTTCGAAATCAGTTTGGAAGGGACTTACTGAACCCGTAGGATATGGGGGAAGTCCATATTGTTGTTGTTCCCGACTAAGGGGCTTAGAGCGCCAGCCTGAACAGTGCAACGCGGTGAGTGGATGCGGGCGGAGAAAGGACGGATGAGAGGAGGCGCCTAGATGGGGTCAGCAGGAAATGCAGTGTGGTCCAGTCGCTTTGCGTTCATTATGGCGTCCGTTGGATTTGCGGTCGGCTTGGGTAATATCTGGCGGTTCCCCTATGTGACGGGCGAGAACGGAGGTAGTGCCTTCGTTGCAATTTATCTGCTCTGTACATTGTCAATCGGCATCCCCTGTCTGATGGCAGAGTTAATGGTGGGGCGCCGTGGCGGGGGCAGTCCGCCACACTCCATGGCAATGGTTGCGGAGGAATCCGACCGCAGCCCAAAGTGGATGGCGGTTGGCGGCATGGGCGTCTTGACGGCGTACACCATCGCCATTACCTATGCTGTTGTGGTGGGCTGGGTGCTCTGGTATCTCGCACGCGCCCTGATGACGGGCTTTGTCGGCTTCGATACGGCCGTTGCAGAAAGCACTTTTGCCGGGTTGCTGGGAGATAGCCAGTCAATGGTGCTCTGGACACTCATCGGTAATGTGATTGTGGGTGGCATCATCTATGCCGGCATTACCGCGGGCATTGAACGCGCAGTGACGATCATGATGCCCCTGATGTTTTCACTACTGATCGGACTCAGTATCTACAATTATTTCGCGGGCGGCTTTTTTGAAACCCTGCAATGGCTGTTCACGCCTGATTTTAGCAAGGTGACGGGCGCCACCTTTCTCGCTGCGGTAGGGCAGGCTTTCTTCTCGATTGGTGTCGGTATGGGGGGCATGATGACCTATGGCGCTTATTTGCCGCGGGATTTTTCTATCGCGAGGGGCGCGGCGACCATTGTTATGGCCGATACCTGCGTGGCGCTGCTGGCGGGGTTTGTGGTGTTTCCTGCGGTTTTTCATTTTGGCCTCGACATGGCAAGCGGACCCGGATTGATTTTCCAGACACTGCCCATCGCGTTTGCTCAGATGCCAGGAGGCGGCATTTTTGCGGTCTTATTTTTCATCATGTTGGCGGTTGCGGGGGTCACCTCTATGGTGGGCCTCTTGGAGAGCGTTACCAGTTGGACCCAGGAAAAACTGAGCGTATCAAGGCAGCGAAGCACGGTGTTGGTGGTCGGATCTGTCACCTGCTTCAGCGTTATTTCTGTGCTGAGTTACAACATTTGGGAGGATTACCGCTTGTTAGGTATGAACTTCAACGAGTTAACAGAAGCGCTCTATGACAAGATTTTACTCCCGCTCGCTGGCCTACTCGTTGCGCTCTTCACCGGCTGGTTTATGCGGCGCGAGTACAGTGAGGATGAACTCAGTGACGACCTAAAGTGGTTTGCTCCATGGCGCGGTTTGACCCGGTGGATTGTAGTGCCTGCTGTCGCGCTGATTCTCGTCACCGGACTGTTCTGAGCGCGATGCTATCGGCGATTACAGACTGGCTGTGGTCTTACATTCTGATCGCTGCGCTCCTGCTCGTGGGCCTGCGATTCACCATCGGATCGAGAGCCGCTCAACTCCGATTATTCAGGCACACATTGAGGGTGTTATCGGATATTGAGTGGCGAGGTTCTGACCGAGGTATTTCGAGTTTTCAGGCCCTGGTCGTGAGCATTGCCGGGCGCGTGGGTGGCGGCAATATCGCTGGCGTGGCTGTCGCCATTACGTTGGGAGGACCCGGAGCATTATTTTGGATGTGGCTTATTGCCCTGCTGGGCATGGCGACCAGCTTGTTTGAATGTGCCTTGGCTCAACTCTATAAACGACGCGACGGATCTGAAACTTTCCGAGGTGGGCCCGCTTACGTCATGCGCTACGGCCTCGGCTGGCGCATCTTACCAGTGGTCTATAGCGTGTTATTGCTCGCCACCGTCGGCTTCGGATTCAACGCTGTCCAGAGCTACGTGGTGACGACGTCAATCGAGTCCGCATTTGGCGTACCGCCATTGTTCAGCGGCCTCGTAATGACCTCGGTGATGGCTGTTATCCTTTTTGGAGGCATCCGTCGTCTGGCGCTGTTTGCTGAAATTATCGTGCCGCTCATGGTGGTCGGCTATTTGCTTATCGCCCTGACCGTTTTGGCGTTAAACGCTTCCGCAATACCGGAAGCGCTGGGTTTGATCATCACCTCGGCTTTTGGTTTGGAGCAGGCAGTCGGTGGTGGTATTGCCGCGGCGATTTCTCAGGGCGCGCGTCGCGGGCTGTTTTCCAACGAGGCTGGCTTGGGCACGGTACCCAATGTCGCTGCCGCCGCTGATGTACCTCATCCGGTAACGCAGGGGCTGGTGCAGTCCGCGAGTGTTTTTATTGACACTGTCGTGTTATGTACGGCCACCGCGCTAATGATTCTACTGTCCTCGGTTTATCAGCCAGATGCCCAAGGCGTTCAGGGGGTGATTTTGACGCAAATGGCAGTTGCCGAGCACCTCGGCCCCGTTGGCGAGCCGATTGTGAGCATCGCTCTGGTGCTGTTTGCCACCACTACGATTGCCTACAACAGTTTCCTTGGGGAGAACAGCATTGCCTATTTTGGAGACCTGCGTGGTCGTCCCGTGCTGTTTTTCAGGGTGAGTGTCCTGACGCTGATCGCCTGGGCATCGGTACAGGATCTCAGCACCGTCTTTGGTTTTGCAGATCTGACGATGGCGCTGCTGGCCCTGGTCAACTTGCTGGCGCTGTGGGCCCTATATCCCGTTGCCATGCGGCTGATGTTGCAATTTGAAGATCAGGTGGTTGCCGGCGAGTCACCTCGGTTTTTTGCCAGCCAACTCCCCGATCAGCTGCTCGATGCCGAAAGTTGGCCAGCGCAGCGGGTTGACTGACCGCTCACTGCGCTTCCGAGAGCTCTACTTCGAACAACCGCTCGGTTCCCTCGCGGGTAGTTGTGATATTGATGGTGTCGCCTACCTGGTGCGCTTCCATCGCGGAAAGAAATTCGTCATTACTCGCCACTCGCACCCCGTCAATGTGGGTAATGACATCTCCCAGAATCACCTCGCCTCTGCTGCCTCTGCGCGCACCGACCATGCCGGCATCGTCTGCCGGAAACCCTCGATAAATGCGAACGATCGGCACCCCCTGTACGCGGTAGCGACGTAACCACCGATCCGATGCAAGCTCGACGCCCAATACCGGTCTCATGATTTTGCCGTAGGCGATAAGCTGGGGCACCACCTCAATTACCGTATTGACGGGGATGGCAAAGCCAATGCCGGCACTCCCACCACTGGGAGAGTAAATCGCAGTGTTGACGCCAACAAGTTGGCCCAGGGAGTTCAGTAAAGGCCCGCCGGAGTTGCCGGGATTGATTGCGGCATCGGTCTGAATGACCCCGCGGATAGTGCGATTGCTGGGAGACTGGATTTCACGATCCAAGGCGCTTACCACCCCAACCGTTAATGATGTATCCAGCCCAAAGGGGTTTCCAATTGCCAATACTTTTCGTCCCACCGATAACTCAGAAGAATCCCCCAGTGGCAGTGCGGTCAGAGAGGCGGGAGGGTCGATCATTCGAAGCACAGCCAAATCTCGCTCCGGCGCATACCCCACCACCTCTGCCTGAAATGTTTCCTCGTCTTGCATGGTGATGGTAAGCCGGTCCGCACCGGCCACGACGTGATAATTAGTGACTACCAATCCTGCGGTGGCATCCCAAATAAACCCAGACCCAGCGCCGCGCGGAATCTCCATTATATTGCGCGTAAAGCGCTGGCGACGCAGTTCGCTGGAGGTCACGAATACGACAGCGGGGCTGGCTTTTTGGAAGATCTCGGTGGTGTTTGCCTCGTCGTTCGTGGCGAAGGTGAGATAATCAGGACCCGCATCGGCGTAAGCGGTGCCGAAGGGGCAGAGCAGTAGGGCCCCCAACACGCAGACCGCCAAATATAAGCGACGTTGCATCAACGGTGACCCAAAGCGAGGATGCGATCATCAAGCGGCGGATGTGAACTAAACAGGGACGCAAGCCCCGAGCGTCCACCTGACCGGATACCAAAAGCTGTCAATTCGCCGGGAAGTTCGTCGGGCAAGCCCTGCTCAACTTTCAGGCGCTGCAGCGCTGCTATCATGTTGCCGCTGCCCGCCAGCCGGGCGCCAGCAGCATCGGCGCGATACTCACGGTAGCGCGAGAACCACATGATGATCATGCTGGCGAGTATGCCCAGTCCGATTTGAGCAACCATGGTCACTGCGTAATAGCCCAGCCCGTAGCCTCGTTCAGTTTTGAACACCACTCTGTCGACGGTATGTCCGATGATGCGCGCAAAGAACAGCACAAAAGTATTCATGACGCCCTGAATCAATGTGAGGGTAATCATGTCGCCATTGGCGACATGGCCGATCTCGTGAGCTAGGACTGCTCGCACTTCCCGCTCCTCAAAACGCCGCATCAAGCCCGTGCTGACAGCGACGAGGGCATCGTTACGATTCCAGCCAGTAGCGAATGCATTTGCGGCATCAGAAGGGAATATGCCCACCTCTGGCATACCGATCCCCGCATCCTGAGACAGCGATTTGACCGTATCCAAAAGCCATTGCTCATCGCGATTCCGGGGTGCCTCTATGATGTGAGTTCCGGTGCCGCGCTTGGCCATATATTTTGACAGCAGCAGCGAGGCGAGTGATCCCGTAAAACCAAAGAGTGCGCAGAAAACCAGCAGGCTGGTTAAGTTCAGGTCAACCCCGTTTGCGGACAGAATGCCCTCGAGGCCCAAGAGACTGAAGGCGAGAGTCACCAACACCAGAACGGCGATATTGGTTGCCATGAACAATAGGATTCTCATATCACGCGCATCCTTTCGACTGACGAGCAGACCTTATTCAGTGGGGTCATCGTCAGCGGTTTCAAGAGGGGTATTGTTTTCAGAAGCATCAGATTTTGGCAGGGGGTGTTCGCTGATCTCCAGACCTTTCGGCTTGCCGTTCTCGATCTGCACGCTCATCACATCACCGCGAAGGGCTGTATCTTTTGAACTCAACTCAAACAGCGTGTTGACTGCCTCGTCATTAAACTCCCAGAGGGCGACTTGACCACTGTGACTCCCCGTCACCCAATGTCCCGGCTTACCCCAGTAGTGTCCGCTTTGATTGCGAATGACAAATGCGCCGTTCATTGGTGGTCTCTCCTCGACAGATATAACGCGTGACTTTGCTCCCTCAGCGGATAAGACAACTCAGCGCAATAAAAAATCCTTGGCCTGATTAATTTTTGCCGCCAGATAATCGTTGCCGCCCCGGTCAGGGTGAAGTTTTTGAATGAGCGTTCGATGCGCAGTGATGATGTCGGCTTCTTCGGCGTCTTCATTTAACCCCAAGACCGCGAGAGCCTCAGCGCGGGTGAGCCCCGAGGAGGGTTCACCAGACTGATGCTTTTCTTTATCGCCTTGGTGATCGTCGTCAGGGAATCGCTGCTCCATATAGCTCGCGAGCAATTGCGCGGAATCGGCGTCCTCCCGCTCACAAAATTCCAGCAGTGTATCCAGCTGGGATCGATCGAGTTCCGAGAGCAGCCAATCTTTGTATGTCCCCTCCAGAACAACACCACTGAGTTCGCCCGTGTCGTGGTCCAAGGTCATTTTGATCATCCGCGCGCTGACTTCAGACTGTTTTCCCCCGGTTGTTCTGGCTTGCGCTCGCCATTGACCAAGCGCGGGTAGAAGCCGGATCAAAACCGGTAGCAGTTGACGCGCGACGACCAAAGCACCCGTGAGCGCGGCGCCAATCCAGTGCATTTTTCCCGCAAGAGTGAGAATAACCACGCCAACCACAGCGCCACCCAAAATAATTTGCATGTAGGCGCTGCGGCGTTTATGGGGCGGTTGGCGTTGCGCTCGTCGGATTAAAAGCCCAAGCGTAATGACAACGGCAAGAAGAAGAATGATTCGCGGCACGGCTTAACCGACTCCTGTCTCCAAAATTGGATAAGTCAATAATATCTCTTTTAGCCGAAGCCTAGGGCTTATCCGGGAGCTGCGCTAAAAATAGCCGATCTTTTTCCGTGTTGGATGCGCGAAGGGCTTTAATGCCGCCCACTGCGAAGCGAGATACCGCACCAAGAAGCGCCCTGAGTTCGTCGCCGCAGTTGACGTCAAAAGGCGCATAAGCGCCTCGGCTCAGACGCGCCATTTGCTGAAAGACCGCTCGCGCTGTGGGATCCTGTCCCTCGTGAAAAATGAAGATCGGGATGCTTTTAAGGGCGCATTGCCCGGCAAGTTCACACAGCCCCTCGGGCTCTTCCTCACAGGCATCTCCGACAAAAACAAGGGCCCGCACAGGATGCGTATTGGTGCCTGACCGCAAGGCATGTTGTAGCACCTGCCGTATCTGTGTTGTTCCCGCCAGGCAGGTGACATTACTCAATTGATCCAGCAGGGCGGCGGGTTCGGTCAACCAGTGACTGTGTTCGAAGTGCCCAAGACCCCGGTAGTGACAAAGTTGTATTGCCAGCGGCGCAGGGCCGGATGCGGCGTAAAAGAGTTCACCGTGGAGTGCTCGCGCATGCTCCCAAGTGGGTTCTCTACTGGCGGTGGCATCCAGCGCGAAGATAAGTCGGGCTTGGCGGGAGGTCACCGCCTGAATGGCTTTCGCCTTGCCCAGAAATGCAGTGACGGCGCCTGATCGGGGACAATCGAGTTCGTTTTTGATACGAGGGGCGCCTAATAAGCGCGCGGGGCGAGTAGCCCTCGGTCGCGCAGCTCTCTTAGGTAGTGTCTCCGGTGGGTTAACTCCGAGACAACAGCCGTCAAGATCTCAGCATCGATATCGAGGCGTTCTCTGTTTTGATTCTGGTCGACTAAGTCCATGAGTTTGCGACTGGAGAATTCTTCGGCATTAAAAGAAGGGTTGCTCCTGTCGCTTTCGGTATTGTGTTTAGTGTTTCGCATCGCTTTCTCCCCCGCCACCCGCTGTCTGCGGGATTTCCAGTGGGGCGACGACATTTGATGTGGCCTCATTCCCCCGGCGGTTTTTAGTTGTCAGTTTTCAAAGTAGCCGCGTAGTATGCCAAATTTGAGCGACTTCGCCCAGTCCGGTGACGTGGGTGGCACAGAGGTAAAACCATGGAGTGGATGGAAATGATGTTCAAGACAGAGCTCCCTGACGTTGCTAGCGCCTTACCTGGCAGAGATGTGGCGATGCCCGTCAGCGACCGACATGCGGTGTTTGGCCGCCCTTTATCGCCCCCTTACCCTGAGACAATGCAAACCGCGATGTTTGGGATGGGCTGCTTTTGGGGCGTGGAGCGTCTGTTCTGGCGTTTGCCGGGGGTTTACACCACGGCAGTCGGTTACGCAGCGGGAGTCACTCCCAACCCCACTTATCAGGAGGTGTGCTCTGGCCAAACGGGCCACAATGAAGTGGTATTTGTGGTGTTTGATCCGGCGCAAATCCAATATCCGCAGCTGCTGTCCGTTTTCTGGGAGAACCATAACCCTACGCAAGGAATGCGACAGGGCAACGACCGGGGTACCCAATATCGGTCAGGGATCTATGTATTTGATGCGGCGCAGCGGTCCGCGGCGAATGAGAGCCTGAGCCAATTTCAGGTCAGCCTGAACCAAGCTGGTTTTGGCGCAATCACGACGGAAGTCATCGACGCGCCCACTTTTTATTTTGCTGAGGATTATCACCAGCAGTATCTGCATAAAAATCCAGACGGCTATTGCGGCATGGGGGGTACTGGTGTCGCTTGCCCATTTGGGACGGGGGTGAGGGCTTAGCTAGAGTCAGTGGCTAGTGCAAAGCCTGACTGAGCGCAGCGGCCACTGCAGTATCTACGCTCAGGGTCCGGGCACCCAAGCCGCCGGTAACAAATCCCGCCGCTTGAGCCAGCTCCAGCTCAAAGGGAACAAATCCTCCCTCCGGCCCTAACATCACCAGCGCCCGCCCACGGGCTGCCGTAATCGTCTGTGTCGCGCTTGGGTGAGCGATCCAGCCATGGCGGTCCTCCAGCAATCCGGGTGCCGTGTCTTCGATGAAAGGCTTGAAAAAGCGATGAACGTGCACCCTGGGGAGAATCGTATCACCCGATCTTTCCAGCCCAGCCTGCAATGCATCGGCGATACGGCCCGCTTGCAGTAGCGGGCTTTGCCAGAAACTTTTCTCAACCCGAGCACTGTGAATCAGATGGAAATTTTCCACGCCCATTTCTGCTGCCGTTCGCAACACGCGGCGCAGCATCTTGGGTCGCGGCAGCGCCAGCGCGATATCGAAGATATGTCGGGGCGGCGGCGATCGAGACAGCGATACCGAGAGCCGCGTTGCCTCGGTTGATATGGCCGTAACAATGCCCTCGCCGCAGTCTCCACCGATCTCGCCGATTCTCAAGGACGAACCCACCAAGGGCCTTAGCACATCGCGAATGTGCGCATGTCGTCTGTCTCGAAGCTCTACGGTTGAGGCGTCCAGCCAGTCAGGCGGGCGCAACAAAATAATATTCACCGGTTGCCACTCATAGCCTTATACCCAGAGGTCATAATCGTCCGCTGGCGAGATTTCCGCTTCGACCCAGTCGCCGGGCCTGAGGTCAGTGTGGCCCGGCAAATGAACCACGCCATCAATTTCGGGTGCATCTGCAGCGGTGCGCCCCAAAGCGCCGTCCTCGTTGATCTCGTCTATCAGCACTGTTTGCACAGTGCCTATTTTCTGATTCAATTTTTCGGCGCTAATGGATTGCTGCAGCGCCATAAATCGCTCCCAGCGCTCTTTTTTCAGCGGTTCCGGCACCGGGTCGGGGAGGGCATTGGCGGCAGCACCTTTCACCGGCGAGTATTCAAAGCAGCCCACACGATCCAACTGCGCTTCCTCAATAAACGCGAGGAGCATTTCGAACTCGGCATCTGTCTCTCCAGGGTAGCCCACAATAAAAGTAGAGCGGATCGTTAACTCCGGGCAAATGTTCCGCCATTGGGCAATCCGGTCTAGGGTTTTTTCAGTTGCCGCCGGGCGCTTCATTCTCTGCAGCACGCTGGGTGCACCATGTTGCAATGGCATATCAATGTAGGGCAGCAGCTTGCCATCGGCCATCAAGGGGATGAGTTGGTCGACGTGGGGGTAGGGATAAACGTAGTGAAAGCGCACCCATATATCGAGCTCGGCGAGTGCGGCAGCCAGCCCGATAAGATTGCTTTTCAGAGGACGGCCCTGCCAGAAGTCCGTTTGGTATTTGATATCGACACCGTAGGCGCTGGTGTCCTGGGAGACTACGAGGAGTTCCCTCACCCCTGAACGTGCCAATCCCTCAGCTTCCGTCATCACGGATCCTATCGGTCTGCTAACAAGGTCTCCCCTGATGCTGGGTATAATGCAAAAGCGACATCGGTGATTGCACCCCTCGCTGATTTTGAGGTACGCATAGTGCCTGGGGGTGAGTTTCACGCCTTGTGCGGGTATGAGATCAATCCGGTGGTCAGGCCGGTGATGCCGAGGTAACACCTCGCGCACGTGGGTGAGCACTTCCTCGTAGGCTGCCGGGCCACTGATACCGAGCACTTTGGGGTGGCGAGTGCGAATACGATCAGCGTCATCGCCCCGTCCCATGCAGCCGGTGACAAGGACGCGCCCGTTTTCGCGAATCGCCTCTCCAATTGCGTCAAGGCTCTCTTCTTTAGCGGCGTCGATGAACCCGCAGGTATTGACGATGACCACCCCCGCATCTTCGTAGTGTGGCGTAATTTCGTAACCCTCAACCCTGAGTTGCGTGAGGATGCGCTCCGAGTCCACCAGGGCTTTGGGGCA
>Ga0181559_10002169_pt1 | contig 19397 bp, 28 predicted proteins | sample 011ome_21_FD_133752 | JGI IMG/M metagenome (GOLD analysis project Ga0181559, IMG submission 133752) | Coastal salt marsh microbial communities from the Groves Creek Marsh, Skidaway Island, Georgia - 011508AT metaG (megahit assembly) | ecosystem: Environmental > Aquatic > Marine > Intertidal...
GGGCCAACATTTTCTCGCCTTCAGCGTGCACAAACTGGTCTGCACTCCCGCGGTGTTTGGGCGCAGTGATTTCAGTCAGCTGCAAAGGCATTTCGGGCGGTAGGCGACGCGCATATTCCTCGAAGCCACTGCGGACCCATGCGGGCGATTTTGTACCAACAGACAGGAGTCGCATTTTCATCGCGCCATACTAAACCGTCGATTCATTGTCATTGGGTAACTCAGACCAGAGCCTTTCCAAGTCGTAGAATTCACGCGCATCTTTCTGCATCACGTGGACAATGACGTCACCAATGTCCAACAACACCCATTCGTAGCTTTCACGTCCTTCTACACCGCGCGGAACCTCACCAAAGGCTTTTGCCGCTTCAATGCTCTGGTCTACCAGAGCTTTCACATGCCGGTTTGAGGTGCCACTGACGAGCACCATGTAATCTGTAATAGAGGTCAGGTTGGAGACTTCGAGAGCAGTAATATCTAGCCCTTTACCCTCTTCCAAGGCGTTGACGACTTCGTCACGTAGCATTGTAGCACTCAAACAACATTCTCCGATTTTCCATAGAGCTGATGCTCGTTAATATAGGCGCAGACCCGCGGCGCAAGCAAATGTTGAACTTCGTTGCCCGCGGCAATGTCGGCTCTTATCTGAGTCGCAGAGAGCTGTTTCATGGGCAAATGCAACCGATAGACCTGGCCGACCTCTGTTTCTGTAAGCTGGTCTACCTCGTGTTGTGCGCACAGCGCGCTCAACTCCGCGCCTTCTTTTCGCACATCCCCTGGGCGCTCCACAACTATCAGGTTACATAACCCCAGCAGATCCCGCCAACGATACCACGACGGTAGAGTAGCAAATGCATCTTGTCCCAGAATCCAGCACGGGATTATGCCGCGTTTTTTTGCGCCTATGCCGGCCAACGTATCATAGGTATACGAGGTCCCATCGCGTCGTAATTCAGTGTCGTCGGCGAATAAGCCATCGTGCTCTTCACAAGCCAAACATAACATGCGCCAACGATCTTCTTCACTCTCGCGCGGCTCACTGCGATGACCCGGTCGAGCCGCCAGAACCAGATGCACCTGGCTTAATCCCAGAGCGTCTTTAACCTGCATCGCGGCATTCGTGTGTCCCAGATGGACCGGGTCAAAAGTACCGCCATATAAGCCAATCAACACGCGCTCGGTTACTCCTGAAACTTGCGCACTATCCGCGCAAGTTCCATCAATCGTTCACGAGGCGTGCGCAACTGTAGCAATGCCTGCTTGATCTCCGGCTCGATCGGCAGAAGCTCCGCCAACCGATGGCTGACTGAGCGAGCCTCATCATAGGCCAAATCCAAATTCAGCTTTTGCACGAGCGGATGCGTTGCCAGATCGGTTAGCACGTCAACCAAATGAGCGTGTTCCGGAAGTAACTTTCCCGCGGACTCTTCTGGCAAATATTCGACCTGCCCAATCAACAGGCGATCTTTTTGCTCTGTCTGCTGATGGATTCGAAACTTCCGTTGGCCTTTGACTACAATCCCCAGTGTGTTCGAATCTGCCTGGTTGAAATCGATAATCTGCGCTTCCGTACCGATTTCAAATGTTCGAGGCACGCGCGCGTCTGCTTCATGCTTGATCGGTACCCCGACCCTCACTAAGACTACACCAAAGTTGGTCGTCTCGCGCAGACAACGACTGATCATATCGGTGTACCGGGGCTCAAAGATTCGCAACGGCAATACACCGCCTGGGAAGAGTACCGTGGGTAACGGGAACAGCGGTATCGAGCTCACCGTCGAGCCCATCGCGTTCGCCAGCGAAGCCCGTCCTGTCCCATCGCACTCATTGAAACCGTAGCCCCGACGCCTGACCCGGACTTGAAAGCGCACGACCGTTGACGACCAAACCAGCCAGTCCCTGCCTTCCATTTTGCATAAATGTGCGCCGATTCATGCCTCTTTCCCTTTCTTAAGCTGTCACATTTAAAATCGTACAAAGCTTCACAATGGGTGTCTTTACATCACTTTCCGATTACTTCAATGTGGATTTTTTGGAACACCAGTTTTACGAATGCTTGAGTCTTTTAGCAAACGTGTGTTTAGCGCTCCGTTGCAGGACGGCAGCCTGATCAGTCATGACGTGTACACTAAGGGTGACGACCCTGCCTGCGTTGTCATCATACAGGAATTACCGGGCATTGGGCCCGAGACGATTGCTCTCGCCAACACGTTTGTAGAACGAGGGTTTCGCGTTGTGTTACCCCATTTGTTCGGCCCCTTGGGTAAAGTGTCTCTGGCAGGAAATCTGGCGCGTGTGCTGTGCCTGCGCCGTGAGTTCGCACTATTGTCCAGCAACAAAAGCAGCCCCATCGTTGATTGGCTGCGTGCGCTATGCGCAGAGCTCAGCGAGCAACCTGGGATCCGTGGCATTGGTGTCATAGGCATGTGTTTAACGGGCAACTTCGCGATTTCTCTGATCGCTGAGGATAGCGTGCAGGCAGGTGTTGCATCGCAGCCCTCAATGCCCATTTTCAAAGCCAAAGATCTGCATTTGTCTGCTGAAGAGGTCAAGGCGAGCAGACAAGCATTGGACACGAAAGGACCGATGATAGCCCTTCGATTTGAAAAAGATCCGCTGTGTACCGCTGAAAAATTCACCGCCATAGATCAAGCGTTCAACGATGATCGGGAGCGGGTAAAACTCATCGAAATCCCTGGCAAAGGCCATTCTGTACTGACGCTTGATTTTATTAAGGGCGGCCAACCCACCGAGCAAGCCCTGAACAGTATTTCCCAATATTTCGCCAAACAACTTAAGGGGTAGCCTTTGGATTGGCTGCAACTCATTTACCTCAGCCTGATTCAAGGGCTGACTGAGTTCTTACCTATTTCTAGCTCAGCACACCTGGTGTTGCCTTCGCAGCTGACGCAATGGCCAGATCAGGGCTTGGCTTTTGATGTAGGCGTTCACTTTGGGACACTACTGGCTGTCATTGCTTATTTTCGCGAGGATCTACTCGCCATGATCGAGCATCTGGCCCGCTATCCGGCTACTCGCCTTTACAACGATGACATCGACCTTGTATTGAAGTTGGCGCTAGCCACTTTACCTATTGTTCTGGTCGGCTTTCTCAGCAAGGGGTTCATCGAGAACAACTTGCGAACCGTGCCGGTGATTGCCTGTGCAACTCTGGTGTTCGCCGTTGCGCTGTGGTTTGCCGACCATCGTGTCGGCACAAAAGAACGGCCAAGCTGGTCAAATGCGGGCCTCATTGGGCTGGCTCAAGTTCTCGCGCTGGTTCCCGGCACTTCACGCTCAGGTATTACCATCACCGCGGCATTACTCATTGGCTTGAGTCGTGTTGCTGCGGCCCGGTTTTCCTTTCTGCTCGCAATCCCCACCATCGCCGGCGCACAATTACTGTTGACCATCGATTTAGTCAGTACCGACTCGCCACTGGCATGGGTTGACCTGATCATCGGGGCGGTACTCGCGGGCGGTGCCGCCTACCTGAGCATCCACTACTTTATTGCGCTCATCGATCGGATCGGTATGATGCCGTTCGTACTCTATCGCCTGGCCCTAGGCATTGTGCTACTGGCCATTTATTACGCGCCGTAACGCGTCGCCACCACTGCCCTATATTCTCACAGGCTTTAGCTAGAACGGGATATCGTCTTCAAAGTCCGTGTCGTCCGACAGTGTAGGTGCATTGTCGGACATGGGTGGCGGGCTGGATTCAAATCCCGTTGGTGCGCCTTGGGGAGCGCCCATGCCCCCATTCATGCCACCGCCCATACCCGCACCGCCGCGGCTATCGAGCATTTGAAGTTCACGCGCCATAATTTCGGTGCGATACCGCTTTTGCCCATCTTGCTCCCAGCTTGTGGTACGAAGACTACCTTCAATGTATACCTTGGAGCCTTTGCGAAGATATTCACCCGCGATCTCGGCCAACCGTTGAAAGCAAACAACATTGTGCCATTCAGTGCGCTCCTGCTGTTCTCCTGAAGCACGATCTCGCCAATTTTCTGATGTCGCCACGCTGAAGTTCGTGACCGCGCCACCATTCTGCGCATATCGGGTCTCCGGATCTCTGCCCAGATTACCGATGAGTATGACTTTATTGATTCCCCGAGCCATATATCACCTTTCAAGTTTCACTACGCTTAGTCTAATCCATTCAATCTGCGAGAACACGGTAAAGTTCGCTCTACCGGATGTGAGAGCAAACCTTCCGATCGTCGTCTTCAGCAAGCATCTCGCGACGCGGCTTAGGGTACAAACGCCCGGAGCGCATACGCACCGCGACAAATTCAATGGTAGCGCTTGCTCCACTCATAGGTTCAGGCTAACTTGCGCGTTTACTTTTGAGCTTTGCCCAGTGGATAAGATCTCCGTTCGCGGCGCACGCACCCACAACCTTCAAAACATTGACTTAGATATCCCAAGAGACCAACTGGTCATCATTACCGGGTTATCAGGATCAGGAAAGTCTTCACTGGCATTCGACACGCTGTACGCAGAAGGTCAACGGCGCTACGTGGAATCTCTGTCAGCCTATGCCCGTCAGTTTTTATCCATGATGGAAAAACCCGACATTGACCATATCGAGGGATTATCCCCCGCGATCTCTATCGAGCAGAAATCCACTTCACACAATCCCCGCTCGACCGTAGGCACAATCACTGAGGTTTATGACTATTTACGTCTGCTGTACGCGCGCGTAGGTGAGCCTAGATGCCCAGATCACCAATTGCCGCTTGCTGCGCAAACCGTCAGCCAAATGGTTGATCAGGTCATGGCCATGCAGGACAGTGAACGCATCATGATTCTTGCGCCCGTCATCACCGAGCGTAAGGGAGAGCACCTGCATGTGTTTCAGGAGCTTAGCAGCAACGGTTTTGTCCGCGCCCGCATCGACGGCATCGTCGTTGACCTCGACGCCACTCCGGATCTGGATAAAAACAAAAAACATACTATAGAGGCGGTCGTAGACAGGGTGCGGGTTCGCAACGATATGCAGCAACGACTCGCAGAAAGTTTCGAAACGGCACTGCAACTCACTGATGGCGTTGCCTTGGTGCAAAGCATGGACGACGACACCGCTGAAGCCCTGGTTTTTTCCGCACGATTTGCCTGTCCTAAGTGTGGCTATAGCATCTCTGAACTCGAGCCGCGCATGTTTTCCTTTAACAATCCTGCCGGAGCTTGCGGAACCTGTGACGGATTAGGCATCAAGAATTTTTTTGATCCTGACCTGGTTGTCGCTGATCACGAGCTCACTCTCGCAGAGGGCGCCATTCGAGGGTGGGATCGACGCAACGTCTATTACTTCCACATGTTGTCGTCACTTGCCGAGCATTATGCGTTCGACGTGGAAACCCCCTTCAAAAAACTGTCTAAAAAACACAAACAAGCCATTCTATTTGGCAGCGGACAAACCCGGATCGACTTCAGTTACGCAAACGACCGAGGAGATGTCATTCGCCGACGTCACCGTTTCGAAGGGGTCATCCCCAATATGGAGCGCCGTTATCACGAAACCGATTCCAACATGGTGCGGGAAAACCTGCAAAAATTTTTACGCACCGCTGATTGCCCAGACTGTAAGGGGACCCGGCTGCGTACCGAATCCCGCCATGTGTTTATCGGTGAATCGAACCTACCCGAAATCACTCATGGCTCCGTAGAGTCAACGCTGAATCACTTTAAGCAGCTTAAGCTTGACGGTCAACGAGCCACCATCGCCGACAAAATTCTTCTCGAAATCATCGCGCGACTCCAGTTTCTGGTGGATGTCGGGCTGAATTATCTGACGCTTGATCGCAGTGCTGACACCCTTTCCGGGGGGGAAGCTCAGCGCATTCGATTGGCCAGTCAAATTGGTGCGGGGCTAGTGGGGGTAATGTACATACTGGACGAACCCTCCATCGGATTACATCAAAGGGACAATGAGCGCCTGCTTCGAACCTTGGAGAACCTGCGCGATTTAGGCAATAGCGTCTTAGTTGTTGAGCACGACGAAGAGGCCATTCGGGCCGCAGACTACTTGATCGACATTGGGCCGGGCGCAGGGGTGCACGGGGGGGCCGTGGTAGCAGCCGGTACCATCAAGGATGTCATTAACTGTAAGGACTCCATAACAGGGGAGTACCTGTCAGGCAAGAAAAGCATTCAAGTACCGGCGCTTCGCACGCCATACGATGTTGACAAGGTTGTTGAGCTGAAAGGGGCGACGGGCAACAATCTGCAAAATGTCAGCATCAGTATTCCCTGCGGTTTACTCACATGCGTGACCGGCGTTTCCGGATCGGGTAAATCTACACTTATTAATCAAACGCTTTATCCCATTGCAGCCAAACGGCTTAACAAAGCAGAAACACTCAAGGTGGCCGCCCACAAAGACATCGATGGCATGCAGCACTTAGACAAGGTCGTGGATATTGATCAAAGCCCCATTGGCCGCACACCCCGATCCAACCCTGCCACGTATACGGGTTTATTCACGCCCATTCGCGAGTTATTCGCGCAAGTCCCCGAGGCGCGAGCTCGCGGCTACAAGCCAGGCCGATTCAGCTTCAATGTCAAGGGCGGGCGTTGCGAAGCCTGTCAGGGTGATGGCGTCATCAAAGTAGAAATGCACTTTTTGCCTGATGTTTATGTGGCCTGTGACACCTGCGAAGGAAAACGCTACAACAGAGAGACCTTAGATGTTCGATACAAAGGTAAAAATATTCACGAAGTCTTAGACATGACGGTTGAAGACGCACGGGTGTTCTTTGACGCCGTTCCAATGCTTTCACGTAAGTTGCAGACGCTGACGGATGTTGGGTTGTCCTATGTCAAACTTGGACAATCAGCAACGACACTGTCCGGGGGCGAAGCTCAGCGGGTCAAGTTGTCACGTGAACTCTCGAAACGTGATACCGGTCAGACTTTGTATATACTCGACGAACCAACTACTGGCCTGCACTTTCACGACATTGCTCAATTGCTCGACGTACTGCATCGGCTTAGAGATGCTGGCAATACGGTGGTGGTCATAGAACATAATCTTGATGTCATCAAGACAGCTGACTGGGTAATAGATCTTGGTCCCGAAGGCGGTTCCGGTGGCGGAGAAATCGTTGCGACGGGCACACCAGAGCAAATCGCTAAAGTAAAAAAATCGCATACCGGTCGATTTCTAAAGGGTGTACTGAACTAAATCCAGCGGGGTCTGAAACACACATATCCTCGCCTGTGTCGACCACCGAAGCTAGTTTAAGCGATTCACACGACGCAAATAAAATCGCTCAGCTTCCTGCACAATCAGGCGCAAACAACGTCGCTCATCTGGATCTTCGGTGAGGAGGAAGTGCACGCCGATCGCATTGCTTCTTTGATCTGTATAACGAACGTCGGCCGCGCGCGTAACGCGGATATCCCCAAATTCCAATGACAGCTGAATCTCGTCACCTACTTTAAGCGTCGAAAAATGGTCCGCTTCAACAACGCAGCGCGCACCGCCGGTGTTGATGTCTTCTAGCGTCGCACCGAAGCTATTGTCACCACAGTAGATCAATGCTGTGAACGGGAGATCTCGGAGCACCGGAACACGAAAAAGATCTCGCCGACCAGTCGCTTGAATCGAATCGGGCAAATAAAGAGACAGTTCAACACAGTCTTCGCTAACAAGCTGTGCACCTTTTACAGCCGTTAGGAAAACATGCGGATGCTGATTGTAACGAAACGAGACCGTACAAAACGATCCGCTATCCAACAGCGCGTGCACTTCATTGAGCTCTACCTCTAAAACAACACAAAGGTCTTCAAGGCGTTTGAACGTGCCCGCCCAGGAGGCGCACAACTCAGTATTGTCGACGATGGCTGACTGTTGGTTTGAGCAGACACAAGCCAGAAGCTCGAACACTCTTCTGCGTTCCTGATTTAGCGGCGCTGTGGGTTCAGCTTCGCTGATGCGTGTGTCTTTTCTAGACGCACCTGCAAACTGCTGCTTGAACCAATTTTTCACTGCTCACCTCTCTGCCACATGCCAAATTGCGGTCTCTGAATCAGGCATATCCTTGGGCCATTTTCTTGAAGCAACCGCTTATCAGCCGCCGCCAATTAATTATGACTTATTGTTATAGGAGTAAAACATGCTGTTCTACCTAGCAGTATACGTAGACTTCCTAGGATGACCTGTTTTGAGACTCAGTGCTCAAAAGGTGTGGTTGGTGGGGTGGCGCAAACTCACAGCGGTCGCCTCGTTGAATGGCCCCGTTAGTGCGCTCGGTAGACACTAAATCGCGTCATTATCGCTGTTCGTCACTCACCAGCGGTTAGATTACAAACAGGCACGCAACGCATTGACACACAGAAGCACATTTTCCTGTCTTGCTGAATAGCCCATGAGCCCGATACGCCATACTTTGCCGGCAAACACACCTAGGCCAGCACCAATCTCTAGATTGTAGCGCGCCAGCAACTGACGGCGAATATCTGCCTCCTGCAAACCCTCGGGGACGGACACAACGTTAAGTTGCGGCAGTCGATAGTTTGCATCAACAACTAATTCCAACCCGACTTCGAGCAAACCATCCGCTAACAACTGATGCATGTCACGATGGCGCTGCCAAGACTGCTCTAAGCCTTCTTCATGCAGCATCAATAAGGCTTCATGCAGTCCGTACATGGCATTCACAGGCGCGGTATGATGATAGGCGCGCGCGCCATCTCCTTCCCAATAAGCCATGAGCAATGACAGATCAAGAAACCAGCTTTGAACGGCAGTATTGCGAGCTTTGACGCGAGCCGCTGCCGCATCGCTATAGGTAATCAGGCTGATACCCGGCGGGCAGGAAAGACACTTCTGGGTGCCAGAGTAAGCGACATCTACCTGCCAGTCGTCGACTCTTAACTCAACGCCAGCTAGCCCCGTCACCGTATCCACAATCGTCAAGCAGCCTGCTTCTTTGGCGATACTGCACAGCGTTGCCACATCGGAGCACACGCCGGTTGAAGTTTCAGCATGCACAAACGCAACAATTTTGGCGTCGGGATGCGCTAAGGTGGCAGCACGCAGTTTGTCCGGGTCAACCTGAGTTCCCCATGCATCCTCCACGGTCACTAATTCACCGCCCATACGACGGACATTCTCCGCCATGCGTCCACCGAATACGCCGTTTATACAAACGATGGCTTTATCGCCAGGCTCAAGAAGGTTGGCAAATGCTGCCTCCATGCCAGCCGATCCGGGCGCAGAGAGCGGTAATGTGAGTCTATTTTCAGTCTTGAATGCATAGCGCATCAGCGCTTTGATGTCTTCCATCAACGCAATGAACTCGGGATCCAGATGCCCGATCGTAGGTTGAGCCGTGGCGGCCAGCACTCGGGGATGGACATCCGACGGGCCCGGGCCCATCAGAGTCCGGGGTGTCGGGACAAATCTAGCGTGAGACACTAACTTTTGTCTGTATTAGCTTCGTCGGTGCCAGCGTCCGCTTCTTCTACGGATTCTTCCGCCGTTTCAGCAGAGGCTTCAGCGCTTGCCAACTCTTCTTCAAGGTCCTCGTCATCCACAACGGGCCGGTCGACCAACTCGATAAAGGCCATGGGCGCGGCATCACCCGTACGAAAACCGCATTTAAGAATTCTCGTGTATCCACCCGGCCGTGCCTGATATCGAGGGCCCAATTCGTTGAACAGCTTCCCTACTGCGGCTTTGTCTCTCGTTCGCGAAAATGCGAGACGCCTGTTCGCGACCGAGTCGTCTTTTGCAAGCGTAATCAACGGCTCCGCAATCCGCCTTAGCTCTTTAGCCTTGGGCAGCGTCGTTTTGATAACTTCATGTTCAATCAACGAAGTCGCCATGTTACGGAACATCGCCTGGCGATGTGAACTGTTGCGATTTAATTGTCTGCCACTCTTACGATGACGCATTGATCTATCCTATTAGTACACTCGGTGCCTAGCCGCACCTGAAATCTCGTAATGTCTTACCCGTTTAGTCTCAGGCTAGCCTGGGCGCATTTGCGCTATCTGGCGCCCTACAGGCTTGGTTACTAGCCGATACGACCGCCTTGTAAGTTTGCCGGCGGCCAGTTCTCCAAACGCATGCCAAGCGCCAAACCTCGAGACGCCAGCACATCTTTAATCTCGGTCAGCGACTTTTTGCCCAAATTTGGGGTTTTCAAAAGCTCAACTTCTGTTCGTTGGATCAAATCGCCAATGTAATAGATGTTCTCGGCCTTCAAACAGTTCGCTGAACGCACCGTCAACTCTAAATCGTCAACCGGGCGAATGAGAATTGGGTCGATCTCGTCCTCTTTCTCTTCGATAACCTGTTCGCTTTCGCTTTCAAGATCCACAAACACTGCAAGTTGGTGCTGCAGAATCGTAGCGGCCCGGCGAATCGATTCTTCTGGGTCGATTGTACCGTTGGTTTCGAGGTCCAGTATCAGCTTGTCCAAATCCGTCCGTTGTTCTACCCGCGTACTTTCTACGCTGTAAGAAACTCGCAGCATCGGGCTGTAAGACGCATCCAGGCGCAGTACGCCGATGGGTCGGGTGTCTTCCTCTTCCGCCAGAGAGTCCACCGGCACATAGCCTCGTCCTCTCGAGACGCGTGCTTCAATCCGAATTGAACCATTGTCGTTTAATGTGCAAATGACGTGATCTGGGTTTGCAATCTCAACATCCTGGTTAAGCTGGAAGTCGCCCGCTGTGACCTCACCGCCACCCTCTTTGTTCAGTGAAATGATTGCTTCGTCCTGGTTATGCAGGATCACGGCAATCCCCTTAAGGTTGAGCAGAATGTCGATGACATCTTCCTGAACACCTTCCAGAGTGCTGTACTCGTGTTGAACGCCGTCGATTTGCACCTCTGAGATGGCACAACCAGGCATAGAAGACAAAAGAATTCGTCTTAGCGTATTTCCGAGCGTGTGACCAAAGCCTCGCTCTAACGGCTCAAGGGTAACCCTTGCCCGAGTGGGGCTGTCGGCCTGAATCTCGATGTTACGCGGGGTCAAAAAATCGTTCGCCAACTGTGACATTTATCTTGTCTCCTAATGGCGCTAAAGCGCCTACGTTCTCTTACTTGGAGTAAAGCTCTACAATGAGGTTTTCATTAATTTCCGACGGCAATTCTTCGCGATCGGGAAGGCGCTTAAACACACCTTCTAGCTTATCCGTATCCACATCAACCCACTCAATAGCGCTTCGTTGGCTGCCAAGCTGCAGGGCTGCTTGAATGCGCAATTGACCACGGGCCTTCTCAACTACAGCGATCACGTCCTCCGGACGAACCTGATACGAGGCGATATTCACGATCGCGCCATTAACCGCGACCGCCTTATGAGAAACCAACTGACGCGCTTCAGCTCGAGTTGAACCAAAACCCATGCGATATACGACGTTGTCTAATCGGCTCTCTAACAACTGCAACAAGTTAGTACCGGTAGCACCTTTGCGGCGATCCGCCTTCTTGTAGTAGTTGCGAAATTGTTTTTCCAGAACACCGTAAATACGGCGAACCTTCTGCTTTTCTCGCAACTGAACCGCGTAATCCGACATGCGGCCACGACGAATGCCATGCTGGCCGGGCGCGTGATCTATTTTGCACTTTGAGTCGATTGGACGAACACCGCTCTTGAGGAACAGATCCGTACCTTCACGCCGACTCAGCTTGAGTTTTGGTCCTAAATATCGGGCCATAACTTACCTCTTCTAATCCTTGTGACGCTTAAACGCGTCGTTTCTTCGGGGGGCGACATCCGTTATGCGGAATCGGTGTCACATCCGAAATACTGTTTATTTTCAAACCAGCGGCATTCAATGCGCGCACCGCAGATTCACGACCTGGCCCGGGGCCTTTGACAAAGACATCAACGCTTTTCATCCCAAACTCTAACGCCGTATTACTGGCGCGCTCGGCTGCTACCTGAGCTGCGAAAGGCGTGCTCTTGCGAGAACCTCTAAACCCAGAACCTCCAGACGTTGCCCAGCATAGAGCGTTGCCTTGTCGGTCACTGATGGTAATGATCGTATTGTTAAACGAGGCGTGGATATGAGCCATTCCATCGATGACGACACGCTTAGCTTTTTTACGTTCTGCCATGAATATACTTCCTGTTACTTACGGATCGGACGACGAGGACCTTTGCGCGTGCGCGCATTAGTACGAGTACGTTGCCCGTGTAGCGGTAGGTGTCGACGATGACGCATGCCTCGGTAACAACCGAGATCCATCAACCGCTTGATGTTCATAGACGTTTCTCGACGCAGGTCGCCCTCAACAGATAAGTTGGACACTTCACTGCGGATCGCGTCTAGATTAGCTTCGTCCAATTCTCCAACTTTTGCGGTTGGATCCACCCCTGCAGCCTCACATATCTTTTCTGCGGTCGTGCGGCCGATCCCGTAGATATAGGTCAACGAGATCCGCGCATGCTTGTGATCTGGAATATTTATGCCGGCAATACGTGCCATTTATACGCTCCGTTCTTTCTCTTTAACGCGCCATATGCGTTGACTAATCAACAATCAACCCTGGCGTTGTTTATGTCGGGGTTCTGCACTGCATATCACTCGTATAACGCCCTTGCGCTTCACTATCTTGCAGTTTCTGCATATCTTCTTTACTGATGCTCTTACTTTCATCGCTCTATTCGCTTTTCTATTTCCTGCTAACGCCTAACCGCCACGACTGCGTCCGTAACCCTGCAGATTCGACTTTTCCATCAACTTTGCATATTGGCTGGACATCAGATGAGATTGCACCTGAGACATAAAGTCCATTGCCACAACCACCACAATCAACAGCGCAGTCCCACCGAGTTGGAAAGTGATATCAAACGCAACGATCATGAACTCCGGTAACAAACACACCAAGGCTACATACAGTGCACCAAAAACTGTCAATCTGGTGATCACATCGTCAATATATTTCGCGGTTTGCTGACCTGGGCGAATACCGGGTACATAAGCGCCTTGGCGCTTAAGGTTGTCCGCTACATCCTTCGGGTCGAACATAATGGCCGTGTAAAAGAAGCTGAAAAAGATGATGCCTGCGGCAAACATCATGATGTACAAAGGCTGACCGGGAGAGAGCACCAGAGATACTTCCTGTAGCCACCCCATACCTTCGTTCGTCCCAAACCAGCTGGCCATGGAAGCCGGTGCCAGTAGCAAGCTTGAGGCAAAGATCGCAGGAATAACGCCCGCCATGTTAATCTTCAACGGTAGATGGCTACTTTGTGCCTGGTAGGTGCGGCGGCCCTGCTGTCGCTTTGCATAATTAACGGTTATCCGTCGTTGACCGCGCTCCACTCGTACGATGAACCAAACAACACCCGCCGCAATCGCTGTCATGAATAACAGCGCGATGATATTAATTTGATCCTGTCGGGCCGCTTCAAACACCTGACCAAGCGCTGCCGGGAACCCCGAGACGATGCCTGCGAAAATCAACAGTGATATACCGTTGCCCACACCTCTCTCAGTGATTTGCTCACCCAGCCACATCATGAATATCGAACCAGTAATCAAAGTGAGCGAAGCAACAAAATAGAACACAAAGCCCGGATCAAATGCGAGACCCTGATTCGCTAGCGTGACCGTTAACGAAATGCCCTGAATACTCGCGATACCCAGAGTGAGATAACGAGTGACTTTTGTAATACGCCGACGCCCGGCATCACCTTCTTTGCGCCACTGCTGAAATTGCGGGTACATCATCGTCATGAGGTTCATGATGATGCTGGCGGTGATGTATGGAATGACCCCTAACGCGAGGATACTCATACGCTCCCAGGCACCGCCCGAGAACATGTTGAACAACTCCAAGATTCCGCCTTGATTTTGACCAAACAATGCCTGCAGTTGAGCTGGGTCAATGCCGGGCACAGGAATATGTGTGCCGACTCTATAAATCAATAGGGCCAGAAATACGAACAATAATCGGCTACGGAGTTCAGCGACTCCGGCTTGATTGCCTGCTAACTGGTCTGCTATTTCGTTGGCATTACGCGACATTATGAGTCTCGGTTAATCCTTTTGGCCTGCATGGGGTGTTGTCGCGCTATGCGACTGAACCACCCGCTCCTTCTATGGCGGCTTTTGCCCCTTTGGTGACGGTGACAGCTTCGTCGTTCACCTTCAATGATCGCTGCACCTCACCACTGAGCATGATTCGCACGCGACGCATGTCGCGACGCACAAGTCTGGCATTTTTAAGCGTTTGCAACGTTATTTCATCGCCATCAATGCTCGCCAGTTCGCTGGTGCGTACTTCGGCCGTGGTCAACCCAATGCGTGAGCGAAAACCAAACTTTGGAATGCGCATCTGCAACGGTAACTGGCCACCTTCAAACCCAGGCCGAACACCACCACCAGAACGAGACTTCTGCCCTTTCTGTCCGCGACCGGCGGTTTTGCCCCAGCCGGAGCCGGGTCCTCGACCCACCCGTCTTTTCGCGCGTTTGCTCCCTTCACCGGGCGACATATCATTCAGACGCATTACGCTTCTCCCTCAACCCGCACCAGGTAATTGACGCGGTTTATCATTCCGCGGACTGCAGGTGTATCTTCAACTTCGACGGTATGACCGATACGCCGCAACCCTAAACCTGCCACGCATGCTTTGTGTTTCTTCAAACGCCCACTAGCACTTTTGGTCAGCGTTACTTTTAGTGTTTTGTCACTCATATCTATACAGCCTGAATAACCGCTTACGCGACAATATCCTCTACCTGCTTGCCACGCCTGCGCGCAACGTCTCCAGGAGAACGCATGTTCTTCAAGGCCTTGAAGGTCGCTTGAATTACGTTTACCGGATTGGTAGACCCATAACATTTTGCCAATACATTGTGGATACCTACTGCCTCCAACATTGCCCGCATGGTTCCACCGGCAATGACGCCCGTTCCTTCCGACGCCGGTTGCATGTAGACCTTCGAGGCGGCGTGGCGGCCTGTCAGCGGGTACCAGAGCGTGTCGCCATTCAGTTCCACCTCAATCATATTGCGCCGCGCTGCTTCCATGGCTTTTTGAATCGCCAATGGGACCTCACGGGCCTTACCCCGGCCAAACCCTACGCGTCCATTACCATCGCCAACCACCGTTAGCGCTGTAAAACCAAAAATCCGTCCACCCTTTACAACCTTAGCGACACGATTTACCTGAACCAGTTTTTCAACCAGCCCTTCATCTCGACTTTCTTCGGTATACGCCATCTAGAACTCCAAACCACCTTCGCGGGCCGCGTCAGCCAACGCTTTAATTCGGCCATGATATTTATAACCTGATCGATCGAAAGCCACGGCACTGACACCCGCCTGTTTGGCTCGATCCGCTACCAGTGCACCGACTTTCGCCGCCGCGTCGACATTACCTGTTGAATCCTGGCGTAAATCTTTGTCGAGCGTCGATGCCTGCGCGAGCACAGTACCACCATCAGCAGATAGGACCTGCGCGTAAATATGACGAGGCGTACGAGTTACGCTCAACCGAGTAACCCCTTGCTCACGCATCTTCATGCGACCCCGGCGGGCGCGTCGATGTCTGCTACGTTTCTTATCGTTCATCTAATATTTCTCTAATCTGCCTGATTACGCTGCGCTTGAGATTTCCCAACCATTCAGCGTTACTTCTTCTTCGCTTCCTTACGGCGAACATATTCGCCCTGATACCTAACCCCTTTACCCTTGTAAGGTTCTGGGGGGCGGAACGCGCGAATCTCAGCACATACCTGACCTAACTGCTGCTTATCTGTTCCGGTCAACACCAGTTCAGTCTGACTTGGCGCTTGCGCTTCAACACCTTGAGGCAACTCGTATTCAACCGGGTGTGAAAAACCTAACTGCAACGTGATAGTGCTGCCTTGAACCTGAGCGCGATAACCTACGCCTTGGAGTTCTAATCTGCGCTCAAAGCCCGTAGACACCCCAGTGACCATATTCTGCACCAGCGCACGCATCGTGCCAGCCATAGCCATGCTGCCTTTCGACCTGGGCGCAAATGTCAGCTCATCACTACCCTGTACCACTTCAACATCGCGGTGAACACCAAAGGTCATTTCGCCCTTTGCACCTTTCACTGCCAGTTCCTGACCATCCAACCTGACGTCGACGCCAGACGGGATGACAACCGGAGCTTTTGCAATTCGAGACATCGTCTACTCCTAAAACACCGTACACAGAACTTCACCACCGATACCGGCAGCGCGTGCTTTTTTATCGGTCATCACTCCGCGATTGGTACTGATAATGGCCAATCCGAGACCACCACGTACACTGGGCAGTTCCTCGCATTCTTTATAAATCCGCAATCCTGGTCGACTAACACGCTGAATCTCTTCTATAACGGGGGCACCGTTGTGATACTTCAAATCGATATGCAACGCTGACTTAACTTCATCAGTCGCGGTGAAACCATCTATGAACCCTTCGTCTTCAAGCACCTTTAAAATACTGCGCTTAATCTTAGAGTTGGGCATTGCCACACTGTCATGGCCCGCCATTTGCGCATTTCGCAAACGGGTCAACAGGTCGGCTATTGGGTCTTGCATGGTCATTGTTGTTTTACCTTCCTATAACGCTTGAGATCACCAGCTGGCCTTAACCAGGCCTGGAACATCGCCACGCATCGCAGCCTCGCGCAGTTTGTTGCGCGACAGGCCAAACTTTCTATAAACCCCATGTGGGCGCCCGGTTATGCCGCAACGTCGTTGCTGGCGAACAGGACTGGCATCCCTAGGGAGCGCTTGCAACGCAAGCTGCGCGTCCCAGCGCTCATCATCAGGGAGATTGCGATCGGCAATAATTGCTTTTAGGGCGGCGCGCTTCACTGCGTACTTTGCACGTGCCTTAGCGCGTTTCTTTTCCCTTTCGATCATTGATGTCTTAGCCATAAGATTCTCTTCTCTACGCCCGTTAGCCCCGAAAGGGGAACTTAAAGGCCTTTAATAAAGCCAATGCATGTTCATTATTCTGTGCGCTTGTGGTCACACAGATATCTAAACCCCGGATCTTATCGATCTTGTCATAGTCGATTTCAGGGAAAACGATTTGTTCGGTGATGCCCATACTGAAGTTGCCTCGGCCATCAAATGATTTTGGGTTTAAACCCCTGAAATCACGGATACGCGGAATAGCAATACCGACCAGGCGCTCTAAAAAGTCATACATACGGTGACTGCGCAAAGTCACTTTGCAGCCAATCGGCCAGCCTTCACGTATTTTGAATCCAGCTTCGGACTTACGAGCATTACAAACCACAGGTTGCTGCCCAGCGATAGAGGCCATATCTGCTACCGCAGCCTCCATGACTTTTCGATCCGCAACAGCATCGCCCACACCCATATTGAGTGTCACTTTCTCAATACGCGGTACCGCCATGATGTTCTTGACCTCTAACTGCTCCTGCAGCTGCGGCCGAATTTCATTGATGTACGTTTGGTATAAATTGGCCATGTTAGTCCTCTATCGCCTTGCCATTCGACTTGAAGATACGCACCTTGTTACCGTCATCATCAGTCTTAAAGGCAACTCGGTCAGCGCGCTCATCTTCGTCGTTCCAGATGGCGACATTGGACACCTGAATCGGCGCTTCTTTGTCTATCAAGCCACCGCGCTCACCCGCATTAGGATTAGGCCGGGTGGCTTTTTTCACCATATTAATACCGGACACCAAGAGACGGCCGTCTTTCATCACGCGCAGTACTTCACCGCGGCGACCTTTGTCTCGCCCGGTCAGCACCACCACTTCGTCGCTTTTCTTTATCTTTAACATTTACTTTTCTTCAACACTTGTCGCAACAACCGCGACATTTCTGATCAATAACTAACCTAGATGACTTCCGGAGCCAAAGAGACGATACGCATAAAATTCTCGGTTCGCAGCTCACGTGTCACCGGGCCAAAGATTCGCGTACCCACAGGCTGGTTTTGCGGGTTGAGCAAAACCGCTGCATTCTGGTCAAATTTAATCAATGAACCATCGGGGCGCCTTACGCCTTTACGAGTACGAACCACGACTGCATTCATCACCTGGCCCTTACGCACACGGCCGCGGGGAATGGCTTCTTTCACCGTGACTTTAATGATGTCGCCAATCCCAGCATACCGGCGCTTCGACCCGCCCAGCACTTTAATGCACTGAACTCTGCGAGCACCGCTGTTGTCGGCAATATCCAACATGGTTTCTGTCTGAATCATGGACCTTAGACTCCGCCTGCTCGATCATCGATGCTCTGAAGCATCCAAGTCTTAGTTTTGGATAGTGGGCGACACTCAACCACCGTGACCGTGTCGCCAATGTTGCAGCTGTTGTCTTCGTCGTGAGCATGTAGCTTCGAAGATTTACGCATGAACTTGCCGTATACCGGGTGCTTGACTCGGCGTTCTACCAATACCGTTATACCCTTATTCATCTTGTCGCTGACCACCACGCCCGTCACTGTGCGCGGATTCGTTTTCTGGTCAGCAGACCCGACGTTTGAAGATGCTTGTTCCACCTCAGACATCGACCTTCTCCTTCATCAGCGTCTTCACTCGCGCAATATCACGACGCATCTCTTTAATTAAATGAGTCTGGCCTAGTTGGCCGCTCGCTGACTGCATGCGCAGCGAAAATTCTTCGCGACGCAGACGCAGTAGTTCGTCGTTCAACTCCAGGGCTGTCTTTTCTCTTAACTCGGCCGCTTTCATTACATCGCCGTCCGTTTAACAAATACTGTCTTGAATGGCAGCTTCGCGGCCGCCAACGAAAATGCTTCTCGTGCAACCTCTTCGGATACCCCTTCCATCTCGTAAAGCACTCGGCCTGGCTGAATCTGGGCTACCCAATATTCCACGCTACCTTTACCTTTACCTTGTCGCACTTCCAAAGGTTTCTTAGTGATCGGCTTATCTGGAAAGACGCGTATCCATGTTTTACCGCCACGTTTAATGTGCCGTACCATCGCACGACGGCCAGCCTCGATTTGACGTGCTGTCATTCGCCCACGGCCGACTGACTTCAAGCCATACTCACCAAAACTGACTTTACTGCCACGCTCTGCCAGACCGCGGTTACGGCCCTTATGCATTTTTCTAAATTTTGTTCTTTTTGGCTGCAACATCTTCTTTTTTGCCTTTTATGCCCTAGTACGCCCTAAGCTTCGCGCCCTTTTACTTATCCTGCCTGCTGAGAGGATGAGGCCTCATCACCGCGACCAATCACCTCACCTTTGAAGATCCAGACTTTAATGCCGAGGATCCCATAGGTGGTGAGCGCCTCAGCGGTCGCATAATCAATATCAGCTCTCAGGGTATGCAATGGTACTCGACCTTCGTGGTAGACCTCTGAGCGCGCAATTTCCGCACCACCCAAACGTCCAGCCACGCGCACCTTGATTCCCTCCGCACCCAAGCGCATTGCATTCTGGA
>Ga0181559_10002171_pt1 | contig 19388 bp, 20 predicted proteins | sample 011ome_21_FD_133752 | JGI IMG/M metagenome (GOLD analysis project Ga0181559, IMG submission 133752) | Coastal salt marsh microbial communities from the Groves Creek Marsh, Skidaway Island, Georgia - 011508AT metaG (megahit assembly) | ecosystem: Environmental > Aquatic > Marine > Intertidal...
GGGGGCAGCGCGGGCCTTGACCTTGCGTTTCACGCCGCGCGCCTTGGCGCATGCCCAGCGTGTGCTGGGCGATGCCGCCGAGGCCGAGGACGTGGCGCAAGAGGCCATGATGCGGCTGTGGCGGGTGGCGCCAGAATGGCGCTCGGGCGAGGCGCAGGTCAGCACATGGCTTTATCGTGTGGTGGCAAACCTGTGCACCGACCGGCTGCGCAAGCGCCGGACGGTGGCTATCGACAGCGTGCCCGAACCGGTTGATCCCCGCCTGTCGGCCGATGCCAGCCTGCAGCAGCAAGAACGCGCAGCCGCGCTGCATGAGGCGTTGCTGCATTTGCCAGACAGGCAGCGCCAAGCGGTGGTGCTGCGCCATATCGAGGGGCTGACAAACCCGCAAATCGCCACGATTTTGGGGGTTGGTGTCGAGGCGGTGGAATCGCTGACTGCGCGGGGGAAACGGGCGCTTGGCCGGCTGTTGCTGGGCCGGCGCGCAGAATTGGGGTTGGATGATGACCAAAGCGAAAAGTGACGACACAGATTTGGGGCTTTATTTTCAGGCGGCCCAGCACCAGCCCCCCATCGCCAACGAGGCGCTTTTGGCGCGGGTCTTAGCCGATGCGCTGGCGGCCCAAGCGGCCCATGGTTTCCCCGTCCCACGGGCCCAACCCGCAGTGCCGCTGTGGCGCCAACTGCTGGCAGCCCTTGGCGGCTGGCAAGGCGTGGGCGGGATGGCCACCGCCGGGCTGGTGGGGGTATGGCTGGGGTTCAGCCCGCCTGCGGGGCTGGATGCCTTGGCGCTGCTTGCGCCGGCGGATGGCTTGGATTTGGGGCAGTTTGCGCCTGCCTATGGATTAGATCTTGTGGCCCTTGAGGAGGGATAAATGACGGATGCACCCCAAACACCCCCCACCCGCGGCCTGCGCCCTTGGTTGCGCTGGATGCTTATTGCCTCGCTGGCCCTGAACCTGGCGGTTCTGGGCGTGATGGGGGGCGCCGCATGGCGGTTTCATTCCTCGGACAGGGTCAGCGGGCGCCTGCCATGGGTGGACCATGTAAGCCTGGCCTATATGCGCGCCTTCGAGCGTGAAGATCGCCGCGCCATTCGCCAAGACATGCGCGCCGCCTTGCCCCCGCGCGCCGAAACGATTGCCCAAAGCAAAGCCAGCTTTGCCCCGATCGTGCAGATGTTGCGCGCGCCCGCGTTTTCTGCCCCGGCGCTGCGCGCAGCGCTTGCCCGCCAAATGGACCCGATGGTGCAACGCCAGCGTTTGGCCCAGCAAGTTGCGGTCGAGCGGATCGCACAGATGAGCCCCAGCCAGCGCGCCGCCTTCGCCGATAGGCTAGAGCAGGCAGTGGCGGATTTGGGGAAATTCAACGGCCACCCGCCGCATCGCCCCGCAGAATAGGGGCGGCAAGGCTGTGGCGGCAAGGATGTGGGCCCTCCCTTAGGCGGCGGGCTGGCTGAGCACCACTTGGTTGCGCCCCCGGGTTTTCGATACCATCAGGGCCTGATCGGCCAAGGCCAGCAATTGTTGGGCGCTAAGGCTGGCATCATTGGCCGGGCGGGTGGCCAGCCCCACGCTGATCGTCACGGGCAGGGCGGGCGCGGGCCCGCCATTGGGCTGCAAAAAGGGCCGCGCGCCGATGGCGCGGCACACCATCTGCGCCGCCACCCGCGCCTCGGCCAAATCGGGGACGGTGGTGGCGATCAAAAATTCCTCGCCGCCAATGCGCGCCAGCAAATCGGCGCTGGTGGTAAAACGGCGCAGCCGCTCTGCCACCTCGACCAGCACGCTGTCGCCCACCGCGTGACCATAGCGATCATTCACCGCCTTGAAATGGTCGATATCGGCCACCATCACGGCCAGCGATTTTTGGGCCTGCGCGGCCTCGTGGCCCATGCGGGCCAGCTGCGGCAACGCAAAGCGGCGGTTGTAAAGCCCGGTCAACGGGTCCAGCACGGCCGCGCGCAGCCCCGAATGCACCGAGTTGCGCAAATCATCCGCCCGCGCCTTTTGCGCCAATAGCCGCGCGATACGCAGGCTTATTTCGGCCGTGCCTGTTGCGGCTGTGGCCACATCCTCGGCGCCATGGTCCAGCGCCTCGGCGGCCAGCGTGGGGTTCGGGCCGGGCAAAAGCGCCATTTGCACGATGTGGCGGGTGGCTGGCTGGGCCTTAAGCCCGGCGACCAAGTGCAAGGCCGGATCGCTGGCGCGCCCATCCAGCAAGATAATCACCAGGTCGGGAAACCCGCCCTGTGGTTCGGTGCGGATCAGATCGGGCACGTGATAGTGGCGCCAGCGATGTTGGCCGATATGGGGCGCCAGCCCCTCTATCCAATTCTCGGCCAATGCTTTTTGGTTGCAGATCACCCCGATATGGGCCGGTGTGGGGCGTGGGGGGGGCAGGTTCGGCCATGCCGGCGGCCAATTGGCAATCGCGTTGCAAGCGCAGCTCGGCCCGCCCGTTCGAGGCGCGCAACAAGCCGCGCAGCCGGGCCAGCAGCAGCGCTTGGTTCAGCGGCCTCTCTAGCACCGCGTCGGCGCCCGCTTGCAGCGCGGCCAATCGCAACGCGGGCTTGCCCGGTGGCACCACCATCAACACCGGCAAATGCCGGTTGTGGGGGGTTGCTCGCAGTTTTTGGCACAAATCGGCACCCGACATATCGGCCAAGGCATGGGCCACCACCACAACCGAGGCCGAATGAAGCGCCAGTTCGGCCAAGGCTTCGGCCCCGCTGGCCGCTTGCAGCGTGTCGTAAAAGGCAGACGCCAGTTTAAACCGCATCACTATGCGGTTTGTGGCGACGTCATCAACAATCAGAACCCTGCCAGACATCGGGATGCCCTTGTGCTTTTTCTGCGCTGCTGCAAATCTGCGCAAGAGTGGTTAAAAAAACCTTTCCGATTAAAAATTCCTTTCCAAAAAGGGGACAGGCGTGGCGTTTTCACAAGCGGCGGCAGAAACGATTGCGGTGCAGGCCTTGGCTTGGTTGGCCAGCACAGATGATTTGCTGCAAAGCTTTATGGGGGCCAGCGGGCTGGCCCCCGAAGATTTGCGGGCGCAGGCGGGGGATCCGGCGCTGGCGGGGGCTGTGTTGGATTTTATCTTGATGGACGACGCATGGGTGGTGGCCTTTTGCGATACAATCCGGCTGGCCTATGCCGATCTGGCCTTGGTGCGCGCCAGTTTGCCCGGGGGCGCCCAAATGCATTGGACTTAGGCGCAGATCAGGCCACAGCGCACTGCAGACCACAGCGCAGCGCAGACCACAGCGCAGCGCAACGCGCAGGGCGCATCGGGTTTGTGCCCGCCTAAAGGGTTTTCAGCGCGGCACCTTCTGGGCCGCGCAGTTTTGCCAAAAGCTGCTTGAGCTGGTCTTCTTCACCGGCGTTTAGCAGCCCGGCCAAGATCTGGGCGTTTTCACGGGCAAAGGGGGTGGCGGCCTCGATGGCGTGACGGCCCTTTTGTGTAAGGGTTACGCGGCGGGTGCGTTTGTCGTGCACACCCGAGGCGCGCGCCAACAGGCCATCGCCCTCCATATGGCGCAGCGCGCGGCTGGTGGCGGTGCGGTCGATCCCCACAAATTCTGCAATGTCGGATGGCTGTGACAAATCTTCGTTACCCACGGCCAATAAGATGCACCATGTCGTGCGGGTCAAATCCAGCGTGCGCAATTGCTCGTCCAGCCGCCGTTCTTGCAGCCGGGCGGCGATAGACAGGTGGTAGCCCAACGAGTGGTGCAGACGGTATGGGGTGTCATTGCTCATCTGGCAAAGAGCACCCCAGCGGCGCGAGAAAGTCAAGCTGGGGCTTGCCTTATGCAGCCCGGCACAGCAGGTTGGCTGCAATAGATCCACGGGCCATGGGCCCAAGGCAGGGGGCAAGGGTGGTTCAGGGTATCCTTTTCGATAAAGATGGCACGCTGTTTCATTTTGGCGCCACGTGGAATGCATGGGCGCAGGCGGTTTTGGCCGATCTGGCGCAGGGCTGTGAAACCCGCGCCGAGGCCTTGGCCGCCGCCACCCGGTTTGACCGGGCAACGGGGGCGTTTCACCCCGACAGCCCGGTGATCGCTGGCACCAACCGCGAGGTGGCACAATTGCTGGCCAGCGCCCTGCCGGGGCGCAGCTTGGGCGAAATCGAGGCGCTGCTGATCCATCATGCCAGCACCGCGCCACAGGCCCCAGCCGTGCCTTTGGCGCCGTTTCTGGCCGATCTGCGCGCACGCGGCTTGCGGCTGGGCGTGATGACCAACGATGCCGAGGCCGCGGCGCTGGCGCATCTGGATACCGCCAAAGTGCGCCATCTATTCGATTTTATTGCAGGGTTTGACAGTGGCTATGGCGCCAAACCTGCGCCGCAGCCGTTGTTGGCCTTTGCTGAAGCCATGGCGCTGGCGCCGGCACAGGTGGTGATGGTGGGTGATAGCACCCATGATCTGATCGCAGGGCGGGCCGCAGGGATGAAAACCATCGCGGTGCTCACTGGTATGGCTGGCCCGGCAGATCTGGCGCCCTTGGCCGATGCCGTTTTGCCCGATATTGGCCATATCCCGGGGTGGTTGCAGGCGCAGGGCTGGGGCTAAGCTGCCATTATACCGACGAAAAGCAATTGATCGCGCCGCCATGCACGCCAATATCCAGCGGCCCGAAATCAGATTCGACGCATAACGAGAAATACCCGGCACTGGGCAGGTAAACCACCCGGTAGGTGCCGTTCGAGCGGGTGATGTTCCAGCATTTTTGCGTCAGGCCACCGCTGAAATTGACCGTGACCAAACGCGGCGCCACGCGCGCCTTGCAAAAGGCGGCCAAATTGGCGTGGTCGCTGCGGGTTTGGGGGGTGAAATCGGCAATTTCTGCATCTAACAGCGCATTGATATGCTGCACAACTGCCCTGTCTTCGGCGCTTTTTTCGCCCATCTCGCCCCCAAACATGGCCCGGCCGAAGGTTCGGCCAGGCCACAATAGGCGCGCGGCGCGGGGCGCGGCAAGGGGTGTTTAGAAATCGGTAGGGGCGCCACCTTCGGCCTTGCGACGGGCCACGAAATCGGCCAGCTCGTCACGGATGGCCACATCCATGGGCGGCTCTTCGAAATTGGCGATGATGTCTTTGTAAATCCGATGCGCGCGCTCGGGGGTCCAGACCGCGCCTGCCGCCTCCCATGCCTCGTAATTGCGCCAATCCGAGACAAAGGGCTGATAAAACGCGGTTGTGTAGCGGTCTTGGGTGTGCTGGGTGCCAAAGAAATGCCCGTTTGGCCCCACTTCGCGAATGGTATCGATGGCCAAAGCATCGGGGCTGGTATCGCACAGCTGCGGTTCTAGATAGCGCTGCATCTGCTGCAACACTTCGCAATCCATCACAAATTTCTCGGGGCTGGCGATCAACCCGCCCTCTAGCCACCCGGCGGCGTGATAGACCATATTGGTGCCCGATTGCAGCGCCGCCCACAGGCTGTTGGATGTCTCCCACATGGCTTGGCCATCGGGGACATTGGCCGCGCACACCCCAGACGAGCGCATGGGCAGGTTGTAAAACCGCGCCAATTGGCCGGTCATTTGCGTGGCGCGCATGTATTCGGGCGTGCCAAAGGCGGGGGCGCCAGATTTCATGTCGACATTCGAGGTAAACGTGCCAATCACGCACGGCACGCCCGGTTTGATCCATTGCGCCAAAGCGATGGCGCACAGCCCCTCGGCCAAAGATTGTGCCACAGCCCCGGCCATGGTGACGGGCGCCATGGCACCGGCCAGCGTGAAGGGGGTTACAACCAGCGCTTGGCCCCGGCGGGCCAGACGCATCCAACCATCCAGCATGGGTTCGTCATGCTTTAGGGGCGAGGTTGAGTTGATATTGGTATACATGCGCGGGGCGGCGTCGAATTCTTCGTGGCTAAGCCCGCCGGCGATGCGCACCATCTCCATCACGTCTTCGACACGCTCTTTGCCAAGGCTATAGGCGTGCATGACTTTGTCAGACAGTGTCAGCTTGTCGTATAACACATCCAAATGCCGCACCGAGGCGTGGATATCCACCGGCTCGACCGGGTAGCCGCCCGCAAAATGGATGCAGTTGAAATATTGCGTCAGCTTCAGCAAGTTGCGGCACATTTCCCGGGTGCCGGGCATTTTGCGGCCCAGCTCCATATCCCAGTAATTGGGCGGCGAAGAGACATTGCCAAACAAGATATGGTTGCCCCCGATCGTCAGCTGGCGTTCGGGGTTGCGGGGGGTCAAGGTGAAGCTGCTTGGCGCCTTTGCCACCATTTCCATCACGAAATCGCGCCCCATGCGCACGTTTTGCCCGGTGATGGTGCAGCCCGCCTCGCGCATGATTTCCAAGGCTTCGGCATTTAGAAATTCGATCCCGATATCTTCGAGAATTTCCATCGCCGCGTTATGGATGGCTTGTACGCCCTCTTCGGTCAGCGGTTCGGTCGGGCGGTCTGTGTTCACCGGCAGGCGCCATGACATCTGTTCAATCACAGCCGTGCCCCGCCGCGCCGAATTGCCTGCGCGCCCGCCTCCGCGCTTTCGCCGGGTGGTCTGCTCTGCCATGTGTGCCTCCATCGCCAAATAAACTGGCGCCAACCAACCATGGGGATTGGCCCTGATCCTGTCGGTTCGCGACGCAGGCAGTCGGTTTTGAGCGTGGCGCGCGCGGCGGCGCGCTTTTTTCGCGGTATTTTTGGGCAATGTTCAAGCCTTGTTAAGGCGGCGCGCGTAGACCCATGGGCCAAGAACCTGCACGGGCCAAAGGGGGCCATAACCGCATGCATGGGCTGATCAATTTGGCCATACAGAATTTTGTGACGGACAGTTATGGCCCGCAGATGTGGCAGGCGGTGGCCCATGCCGCGCGTCTGCCCGATGCCGGGATCGAGGCGATGTTGCGCTATGACCTGACCTTGACCGAGGCGGTTTTAGGGGCGGCCTGCACGGCGCTGAACCAAACGCCCGATGCGCTGCTAGAGGATTTGGGCACCTATCTGGTGTCGCACCCCAACACCGAAGTGTTGCGGCGATTGCTGCGGTTTGGCGGGGTGAATTTCTTGGAGTTTTTGCACTCGCTCGACGAATTGCCGGGGCGTGCGCCGCTGGCGGTCGAAGATCTGGGTATGCCACAGCTAGAGTTGGTGGATCTGGGCCATGGGGAATTCAGGTTAAACGTGCGCAGCCCGATTGCGGGTTTTGCACCGGTCATGATGGGGGTGTTGCGCGCCATGGCCGATGATTACGGGGCGCTGGTTTTGATTGCCCCGGTTGGGCGCCATGGCGACGGGGCCGATATTGCCATCACCTTACTTGATAGCAGTTTCGCCGCTGGGCGTGGGTTTGCCTTGGCGGCGGGCGGCGCTGGGGGCGGCGGATGAGCGATGATATCTTTGCGCTGCTTTCGGTGTTTTGCCCCATGCATGTGGCCGTGGGCGCGCAGGGCCAGATTACCCATTGCGGTGCGAGCGTGGAAAAATTATTTGCCCCCACCCGCCTGGTGGGCCAGCAGTTTGACGCGGCCTTTCACCTGATACGCCCCCGGGGCAGCCAGGGTTTGGCGGGGCTGCGCGCGGCCCAAGGGGGCGGGCTGCAGCTGGAGCTGCGCCAACCGCGGCGCACCCGGTTGCGCGGCGTGGCGGTGGCCTTTGGGCCGGGGGTTGTTGTGAATTTGGGCTTTGGCCTGTCGATCTTGGACGCGGTGCGCGACTACACCCTCAGCGCGGCAGATTTTGCCCGCACCGATATCGCGATCGAGCTTTTGTATCTGGTCGAGGCAAAATCGGCCGCCATGGCCGCCAGCCGGCGGCTGAACTTACGCCTGCAGGGGCACGGCTGGCGGCGGAAGAGGCGGCCATCACCGACAGGTTGACCGGGCTTGCCAACCGTCGCGCGATGGAGCGGGTGCTGGAGCGGCTGGTGCAGGCGCGCGCGCCCTTTGCCGTGATGCAGGTGGATTTGGATCATTTCAAACCCGTCAACGATGGGTTGGGCCACGCGGCGGGGGATGCTCTTTTGGCGCATGTGGCGCAAGTTTTGGGGCAAGAAACCCGCCAAGACGATCTGGCCGCGCGGGTGGGGGGCGATGAATTTGTGCTACTTTTCGCCGGCATCGCAGAGCGCGCGCGCCTGAGCCAGATTGCCGAGCGGATTCAGCGCCGTTTGGCCCAGCCCTTTTATTGGGGCGATGTTGCGTGCAAAATTTCGGCCAGCATTGGCATTACCATTGCGGGCGGCGACGCGCGCCCGGCACCGGTGCTGCTGGCAGAAGCGGATGCAGCGCTTTATGCGGCCAAACATGCAGGCCGTGCCCAACATGCCTTTCATTTGGCGCCACCCGCGCAATGAGTATTTTTGGCAAGATGAAATCGCGGTGAGACGTCGGGCTGCGGGCCGCTGTGGGCGGTGAATTTTGTTGTGCTGGCGGGTTGGCGGCGAGTTGGCGCTTGCCTTCGCCTATAACCCGGCTACCGTAGCTCGGTTAACCGCTGCACAAGAGGGCAAAATGTCGGTTTGGAAGCAACTGCTGCTTATTGGTGTTTTGGCTGTGATTGGCTTTGGGGCATATTGGGGGCGGGATGCGTATTTTCCGCCGACCGAAGCGGCCCAGCAAGCCAAGCGTGGGGGGCGCGCGTTGAGCGTAGAGGTGGCACCGGCGGTGATGTGGGAGGTGCGCGACACGGTCGAGGCGGTGGGCACGACGCTGGCGCTGCAATCGGTTGAGATTGTGCCCCAAGAGGCGGGCCGCGTGACGGCGGTGGGCATCAGCGCCAGTGCCAAGGTGCAGGCGGGGCAAGTATTGGTGCGGTTGGATGACGCGCTGGAGCGCGCCGATTTGGCCGAGGCCGAGGCGCGGCTGAGCGAGCGTGAAAACGCCATGGCGCGGATGCGCCAGCTGCGCGAAACACGGGCGGTATCGCAGGCCAGTTTTGAAGAGGCCACCGCGCGTTTGGCCGAGGCTGAGGCGCATCTAGAGCGGGCCCGCGAGAAACTGGCCAACCGCGAGGTGCGCGCGCCTTTTGACGGGGTTGTGGGCCTGTCCTATGTGGATGTGGGCGCGCGAGTGACGCCTGGTGATATGTTGGTGCGCTTGGATGATTTGAGCAGTGTTTTGCTGGAGTTTTCCCTGCCAGAGCATCTATTTGCCCAAGCGCGCCCCGGCCAGCGCGTGATGGGCTATCGCGCGGCCTTTCCAGAGCGCAGTTTTATCGGCCAAATCGAGGCGGTCGATAGCCGTATCGACCCGGTCAGCCGCGCGTTTCGTGTCAGGGCGGTTTTGCCCAACCCAGAGGGGGTGTTGCCGGCGGGGATGTTTATGGCGCTGGAGCTGGAACTGTCGTCGCAGGTGGCGCTGACGGTTCCCGAAGAGGCGATCGTTTTCCAAGCGGCACAGACCTATGTTTACACCCCCCGCGACGGGCGGGCGGTGCAGGTGCCTGTGGTGACGGGCAAGCGTGCCGACGGGCAGGTGATGATCACCGCAGGGCTGAGCGAGGGGCAGGACGTGGTGGTGCGCGGGCTGGGGCGTTTGCGTGACGGGGCTGCGATTACGATTTTGCCTGGGGCGCAGGCCGGGGGTAGCGGCTCATGACGCTGTCAGATATTGCGGTTAAACGCCCGGTTCTGGCCGCTGTCGCTAATTTGCTGATTTTGGTTTTTGGTCTGGCACTGCTGCAGGCCATCCCTGTGCGCGAATTGCCAGATGTCGATAATGCAGTGGTGACAGTAACCACCACGTATCGCGGGGCGGCGCCCGAGGTGATTGACACCGATATCACCGAGCCGATCGAGGGGGCTGTGGCTGCGATTACTGGGATCCGGTCGATCAGTTCGGAAAGCCGCCAGGCGCGCAGCCAAGTGACGATTGAATTCGAGGTTGGGCGCGATCTGGACGTGGCGGCCAATGATGTGCGCGATGCGGTGGGCCGTGTGCGGGCGCAATTGCCGATGGGGGCCGATGAGCCGCGGGTTGAAAAGGCCGATGCCGATGCCGACCCGGTGATGCGCTTGGCGGTGACATCGCCCAATATGAGCACGGCGGAAATTACCGATTATATCGACCGCTTTATCGCGGATCGTATCGCCACGGTGAATGGCGTGGCCTCGCTGCGGATTTATGGCGAGCGTCCCTTTGCGGTGCGGGTGTGGTTGGATCAGCGGGCGCTGGCGGCGCGCAAATTGACCGTGGCCGATGTGGAAGCTGCCCTGAAGCGCAACAATATCGAGCTGCCCGCAGGCGAGATCGTGTCCAAGAACAGGCAGTTGACGGTGCGTTTGAACAGCCGTTTGAAAACCTTGGATGATTTCCGCGATGTGGTGGTGACGCGTATTGGCGGCTATCCTGTGCGCTTGGGCGATATCGCACGGGTCGAGCCCGGTGTCGCCGATGATTCCACCATCGTGCGCACCAATGGCACCGATGCGGTGGGCATTGCGGTGCAACGCCAAAGCCAATCGAACACGCTGGAGATTAGCCAAGCGGTGCGCGCAGAAATTGCCCGGCTGGAACCTACCTTGCCCGAGGGCATGGAGATCATCATCGGTTCGGATGATGCCTTGTTTGTGGGGGCCTCGATCCGCGAAGTGGTGATTGCGCTAAGCATTTCACTGGTGCTGGTGGTGGCGGTGATTTTGTTTTTCCTACGCTCTTGGCGGGCCACGTTGGTGCCGTTGGTGGCGATCCCGATTTCGCTGATTGGGTGCTTTATCTTGATCAGCCTATGGGGCTTTTCGTTGAATACGCTGACGCTGCTGGCGCTTCTTTTGGCCATTGGTTTGGTGGTCGACGATGCCATTGTGGTGCTGGAAAATATCCAGCGGCGCATTGAAATGGGCGAGGCGCCGGTGGCGGCCAGCTATCGTGGGGCGCGACAGGTGACTTTTGCGGTTATCGCCACATCGTTGACGCTGATGGCGGTGTTTGTGCCTTTGTCATTCATGCCGGGGCAGGTGGGGCGTTTGTTCGTGGAATTTGGGTGGGTTATGGCCGGTACTGTGGCGATTTCCACGTTTGTGGCGCTGACGGCTTGCCCGGCCTTGGCCTCGAAGATTTTGAAAAAACGCCCGGTTGCCATGGTATCGGCGCCCGAAACCCTAAGCCTGCCGCAGCGCTGGTACGAGGCGCTGTTGCGACGTGCTGTGGCCATGCCTTTGGTGGTGCTGGTGGTGGCGGGCACGCTGACGGGCGGGGCGGGGTTGCTGTATAATGGCTTGGCGCGCGAATTGGCCCCGCGCGAAGACCGCGGCGTGGGCTTTATTCCACTGACCGCACCGCAGGGCAGCACCGTGGGCCATACCGATATGGCGGCCCAACAGATCGAGGCGATTTTGGCGCCGCTGCAGGAAGAGGGCATCATCGAGACGACCTTTACCTTCACCGGCTGGGGCAATCGGCCGTGGCGGTCTTTTGTGGTGTTTCGTCTTGTGCCCTGGGAAGAGCGCGACATCACAGCCGAGCAAACCGCAGGCCGGATTGCCCGCCAAATCGGGCAGGTCACCATTGCACGCGGCTTCCCGATTACCCCGGCGGGGCTGGGGCTGCGGGGCAATTCCACCCCGGTGCGGGTGGTGATTGGTGGGCCCGATTTTGACAGCGTAAAGCTGTGGGCGGCGGCAATGTTGGAGCGGGCAGAAAATATCGAAGGCTTGGTCAACCCATCGATCAATTACGAAGAAAACCTGCCGCAGCTGGATATTTCCATCGATCGTGCCCGTGCCGATGACTTGGGCATCTCGGTCGAGGTGATTGCCAATACGCTGCAAACCATGCTGGCCTCGCGCGAGGTGACGGGCTTTGTCAGCCGTGGGCGTGAATACCCCGTCATTTTGCAGGGCGAGGAAAACGCACGCAACACGCCGTCGAGCATTGAAAACATCTTCGTGCGCTCGGCGGATGGGGCCACTTTGGTGCCCTTGTCTGCCTTGGTCAGCTTGGGCGAAAACGCGGCAGCGCCATCGTTGCGCCGCTATGACAGGCTGCCCTCGATCGAATTGTCCGGGGCCTTGGCGCCGGGGGTGAATTTGGGCAGTGTTCTGGCCGAAATCGAGGCAGCCGCGCGCGATATTTTGCCGGTCGAGGCCAAGCTGGGGTTCGAGGGGCAATCAAAAACCTTCAAAGACACCTCTTCGGGGGTTGGGTTGGTGCTGGCGCTGGCGCTGTTGGTGGTGTTTTTGGTGCTGGCCGCGCAGTTCGAAAGCTTTGTGCACCCTGTCACAATCATGCTTACCGTGCCTGCGGGTATCGCCGGGGCGATTTATGCAATGGCGGCCAATGGCATGTCGCTGAATGTGTATTCGCAGATCGGTATCATCTTGCTGGTGGGGTTGGTGGCTAAGAACGGTATCTTGATCGTGGAATTTGCCAACCAGCTGCGCGACGAGGGGCTGGACCGGCGGCAAGCGGTTATTCGCGCCTCGGTGTTGCGGCTGCGGCCCATTGTGATGACGGTTGTCTCTACCATTTTGGGGGCGGTGCCGCTGATCATGGCCACGGGCGCGGGCGCCGAAAGCCGCAACGCCATAGGCACGGTGATCGTGGCGGGGCTAAGCATGGCCAGTATATTAATGCTATTTGTCACCCCCGTTTTGTATGATCTGTTGGCGCGCTATACCCGCCCGCGCGGCACGTTCGAACGGCTGTTGAAGCGCGAATTGGGCCGTAAACCGCGCGCCCAATAAACAGTTTGCAGGCGGCCCCTTTCGGGGTGGCCTGCAAAATACAACCAAAAATAGCAAATATTTTAAACAATTAACCTCAAGATGTGCGCTTGGGGGGATTTCGACGTGCAAATGCAACAGTTCCCCCCAACTTCCCGCCATGCGTTAACGAAGTGTTAATTCCCCATAGAAACGGGACTTTCATTTATGACCAAAGGCAAGCTATCAACGATGGGGCCAAAGAGCCGGTCGTGCAGGTCAAACAGAAAGGTGATGGCCTTCATGGTGCTTGGCTCCTCGTCGCCCAAGCAGACGCGCCGCACGGGGGTGTCGCGGCCATTGGCCTCGATCATCTGAAAATCGCCGCGTTCCCACAGTCGGTCGGTGCCCACGGGCTGGCCGGGCATATCGGGGTGGTGCGATACCAAGATATCGGCGCTCTGAAACCCCCGTGGCATGATCAGCGTATCGCCGGGCCCAAACCGCAGTGGGGGGTGCTGGCCCTTTCGCAGCCACAGCACGCCTTGGGTGACGGTCAAGACCAAGGGCAAATGCTGGCGCACGCGCAGTGTATAGGGTGGGGTGAAGCTGAAAAGCGCAATATTGGCCGCTGCTACCCTGAGGGTGGATAGAAACTCGCCCATGAGATCAGTTTCAAAAAAAGACTCTTTCGGCGCTGGGGATGATCGCAGTTTTGGCATTGTGCTCCTTTTGCGTGCGGAATGCACTGCAAGGCACAGGCCAAATAGAGCAGATATATAAAGATAGCATTAGTCTCAAAAGTATTTTTGGAAAAGAAAAAGCATAGGCGCGCCGCCCCCGCCGGCGCGCCGTTTGCTTGGGCGCCATGGCCATGGGCAACAGCGCGCTGGCAAAGCCGCACAGCACGGATGCACCCCGCCCAGAAAACTGGCGCTAGGGTGGGAATTTGGGGAAAATAGGGCCAAACGGGCGCGTCACCCCGCCCGCGCGTTACGCCACATAGCATAACGAAACGGCCCAAAAGCCATAGGATACATTTGATTTCAGGGGAAAGGTGGCAGCCCGTAGGGGAATCGAACCCCTCTTTCCAGGTTGAAAACCTGGCGTCCTAACCGATAGACGAACGGGCCATCGTTGTGGCGTGAAGCGGGTTCTAAGAACATACGCGCAGTAGCGCAAGAGAAAAAAACGCGCGGCGCAAAGATTTTTTTCATGCCCCCAGTTGGGCTTAGTTTTGGGCTGGTGCGGCGTCTTCAAGGCGCAGCTGCGCGCTGCGTTTGCCGCCCCATTCGTTGATTTCCAGCCGCCCCGCCAGATGAAACCGCGCGCCGGCATGCCCGCTTAGCGCAGCGCCCAAGGGGCCATCGAAGGCACCAAAGCATATCGCCTCTAGCCGGGGGCCGGTGGTATCACCAAAGCTGAGCTTCAGATGCCCGCTGCCCACCGGTTTGGCAAAGCGGATGGCCATATCGGCAAAGGCATGGCGCGGGGCGGGGGCGCCTTGGCCAAAGGGGCCCGCCGCTTCGAGCATGTCGATCAGTTCGGCTGTGGCGGCTTGGGGCATCAACAGCCCATCCAGCCGCAGATCTGCTGGCCCGCCGCTGCCTGCACCTTGGCGCGCCAGTAATTCGCCCAGTCGGGCCATCGCCGGCTCTAACATGGCGCGGCTTAGGCTAAGCCCTGCAGCCATGCGGTGGCCACCGCCCTTTTCCAGCAGCCCCTCGGCGGCCAAGCGTTGCACGCTGGCGCCCAGATCTACCCCGCTGACCGAACGCCCCGAGCCCTTGCCATGATCGCCGTCAAAGCCAATGACCACTGCGGGGCGGTTCGTCAGCTCTTTCAGGCGGCTGGCCACAATGCCCACCACGCCGGGGTGCCAGCCTTCGCCTGCGGCCCAAACCAAGGGCGCATCCAGCCCGCGCACCTCGGCCTGGGCCAGGGCAGCATCGCGCACCGCGGCCTCGATGTCGCGGCGCTCGGTGTTTAGCTGATCCAGCCGCTCGGCCATCGCTTGCGCCTCGGCCGGGTTGGTGCAGGCCAAAAGCCGGGCCCCCAAATCTGCCGCGCCGATGCGCCCGCCCGCATTCACCCGCGGCCCCAGCATGAAGCCCAAGTGATGCGCGCGCGGGGCGCTATCAAGGCGCGCGATATCGGCCAGTGCCACCAGCCCGGGCCGCTGGCGGCGCGCCATCACCCGCAGCCCTTGGCGCACCAGCGCGCGGTTCACCCCGATCAGCGGCGCCACATCGGCCACAGTGGCCAGCGCCACCAAATCCAACAGCGCCATCAGGTCGGGGCCGGTTTGGCCCGCGACCCGCAATTGGCGGTTGGCCTCGACCAGCATCAAAAACACCACAGAGGCCGCGCATAAATGGGCCAATGCGCCGGTTTCATCTTGGCGGTTGGGGTTCACGACGGCCACGCATTGGGGCAAGGTTTCGCCGCCCAAATGGTGGTCCAAGATCACCACATCGGCGCCTTTTGCGGCGGCCACCGGCCCATGGCTAAGGGTGCCGCAATCGACGCAGATAATCAGGCTGTGGCTGGCGGCCAGCGCGGCCATGGCGGCATCGTTTGGGCCATAGCCCTCGTCGATACGGTCGGGCACGTATAGCGTGGCTTGCCGCCCTTGGGCGCGCAGCCACCAGATCAGCAGCGCCGCCGAGCTGCCCCCATCCACATCGTAATCGGCAAAGATGGCAATTTTCTCGCCCCGCGTCACCGCCTGTAAAAACCGCGCGGCGGCGGTTTCCATGTCTTTCAGGCTGCGCGGGTCTGGCAAAAGATCGCGCAATTGCGGTTCTAAAAACTGCTGCGCCTCGTCTGGGGCCACACCGCGCTGTGCCAAGATCAGGCACAGCGCCAAGGGCAGGCCGGTTTGCTGGGCCATGGCTTGGCCCATGCGCTGCACCTCGCCGCCCGGCCCCAGCCAGCGCCGCCCGGTAAGCGAGCGTTCAACGCCCAGAAAGGCGGGGTCTGCGGCGCCCGCGATCACGCCACCGGGGTGCGGTAGCTCATGCGGCGGACCGAGCCTGTGCGCGAGCGCATCAAGATGGTTTCGGTTTCCACAAAGCCCGGGCTGCGCTTGATGCCGGCCACGATACTGCCATCGGTCACGCCGGTGGCGGCGAAAATCACGTCGCCTGTGACCAGCTCGTCGCGGCTGTAAATGCGGTCGAAGTCGGTGATGCCTGCCTTGCTGGCGCGGGCTTTTTCGTCGTCGTTGCGAAACACCAGCCGGCCCCAGAATTGCCCGCCCATGCATTTCAGCGCGGATGCGGCCAGCACGCCTTCGGGGGCGCCGCCGGTGCCCATATACATATCGATCCCGGTTTTTTCAGCCTCGGCGCAATGAATCACACCGGCCACATCGCCATCGGTGATCAGCTTGATGGCGGCGCCGGTGGCGCGCACGTCGTCGATCATTTCTTGGTGGCGGGGGCGTTCCAGAATGCACACGGTGATATCTGATGGCGCGCAGCCGCGGGCCGCGGCCAGTGCCTCGACGCGTTCTTTCGCGCTCATCTGCAGCGACACCACGTTTTCGGGGTAGCCCGGGCCAACCGCCAGCTTGTCCATATAGGTATCGGGGGCGTGCAGCAGTGTGCCCCGGGGGGCCATGGCGATGACGGTCAGCGCGTTTGGCATGGCCTTTGCGGTCAGCGTGGTGCCTTCCAGCGGGTCAAGGGCGATATCAACGGCGGGGCCTGCGCCGGTGCCGACCTCTTCGCCGATATAGAGCATCGGCGCTTCGTCGCGCTCGCCCTCGCCGATCACCACGACACCGGCGATATCAAGCAGGTTCAGCTGGTTGCGCATGGCGGTGACTGCGGCCTGGTCGGCGGCTTTCTCGTCGCCACGGCCCACCAAAGCTGCGCTGGCGATGGCGGCTTGTTCGGCCACGCGGGCCAAGCCCAGCGAAAGCAAGCGATCGTGAAATTCGGGGCTGTCTGTCATTTCGGCTTCTCCTGATGTCGCGCGGCTTAGACGTTTTCGATACGCAAGGCCACGGGGCTTTCTGTCACGACACCTGTCGCATTCATGGCCGCCAGCGCCTGATCCAGCGCAGAGCGGGTGGTTTTATGTGTGACGATCAGCACAGGCGCGCTGTCGTCGATGTGATCGTATTGGCGCATACGGTGGATAGACACGCCCGCCTCGCCCAGAACATGGGCAATTTTGGCCAGCGCGCCGGGTTTGTCTTGCAAGGCCATGCGTAGATAAAACGGGGCTTGCGAGGTGCTGATGGCGCGCGGTGCGCTGTGCAGGCTGCGGGCGGCTTGGCCAAAGGCGGGTATCACCAGCCCACGGGCAATATCGGCCACATCGCCCATCACCGCGCTGGCGGTGGGGCCTTCGCCGGCGCCGGCACCGCGCAACACGATTTGACCCACGCTATTGCCTTCTAGCACCACCATATTGGTGCCCCCTTCAAGCTGACCCAAGGGCGAGGTGGCCGGCACCAAACAGGGCGCCATGCGCTGTTCTAGCCCACGCTCGGTCATTTGTGCCACGCCCAGCAATTTGATGCGATAGCCCATATCGGCGGCGTGGCGGATATCTTCGATCTTGACCCGGCCAATGCCCTCCAGCTCGACCCCGTCGAAATCGACGCGGGTGCCAAAGGCCAGCGCGGCCAGCAATGTCAGCTTATGGGCTGCGTCAATGCCGCCCACGTCCAATTCTGGATCGGCCTCGAGATAGCCCAAGGCATTGGCTTCGTCGAACACCTCTTGATAGCTCAGGCCCGCGCTTTCCATCCGCGTCAGGATATAGTTGCACGATCCGTTCATCACCCCCAGCACCCGGGTCATGCTGTTGGCGGCCAGCCCTTCGGACAGGGCCTTGATCACTGGGATGCCGCCGGCAACCGCCGCCTCGTAGCGCAGGGCCACGCCCTGATCTTCGGCCAATTCGGCCAAGCTTTGGCCGTGAATGGCCAAAAGCGCCTTGTTCGCGGTGACCACATGTTTGCCCGCGCGCAGCGCGGCTGTGGTTGCGTCGCGTGCGGCACCTTCGTGCCCGCCCATCACCTCGATGAACACATCTACATCATCGCGCTGCGCCAGCGCCACGGGGCTATCTTCCCAGCCCAGACCAGACAGATCAACGCCGCGGTCCTTGCTGCGGCTGCGCGCAGATACGGCCGATACCGTGATCGGGCGGCCACAGCGGGCAGCCAACAGCGCGGCTTGGCCCTGCACGATACGCAGCACGCCCACGCCAACGGTTCCCAGACCAGCAATGCCAAGGCGCAGGGGGGTATTCATCTGGGACTCCGTCGCTTCTTTTGATTGTGGCGGGATGTATCGGTTCTGCCGGGGCCTTGCAACGCGGCAATTTCAGCTTTTTGGCTTAAAACGCCCGGGTGCGCCCGAAAAAAGCCGAGATGCCCGCCGCGCTAGTCTTGGGTTTGCAGCGTTTGGGCGCGCTGGCGCAGTGCTTCGGCGCGGTTTTCTACGGTGGCAATGCTATCCGCGCCTAGGCTGCCGGGCAGGGCGCTGGCCAAGATCGGCGCAACCGGGCGCAGGGGCGCGTAGCTGGCGGTTTTGTCGTCGCGATCAAGCTGGGTGTTTTGCACCGGAAACGGCGTGCACCCCGCCTGCCACAGGGTCAGGCCCAGACAGGCAGCAAGGGGGGCAAATATTTTGGGCATTCGTAACGCTCCGGCATAAAATTTTCGCGGCTTGGCGCTGTTTTGCCCCAGAAAGGTGCAGCGGTGCAAGGTGGGGCTTTTTTCTGAACGATTGTTCAGTTACACAAGGCCATGGCCAGAACCGCAGGATCGCATTCAGATATCACCGGGCCCCGCCTGCAACAGGCGGCGTTGCAGCTGTTTGCGCGCCACGGTTATGCGGCGGTTTCGATGCGCCAGATTGCCGCCGAAGTGGGGGTGCAGGCGGGGGCGCTGTATAATTACATCCCCGACAAGCAAACGCTGCTGTTTGAGTTGATGCGCGGGCATATGGATGCGCTTTTGGCTGCGCGCGCCCAGCATGGTGGGCAGGGCGGTGCCTTGGCCCGGCTAGAGGAATTTACCCGCTTTCACATCAGCTTTCACTTGGCCCGGCCCGATGCGGTTTTTGTCTCTTATATGGAGCTGCGCAACCTAAGCCCGGAAAACTTTGCCGCCCTTGAAGATCTGCGCCGGCGCTACGAAGACGAGTTGGAAGGCATTTTGCGCGCCGGTGTGGCCGAAGGTGCCTTTGCAGTGGCCGATACCAAAATTGCCACGCTTGCGGTGATTGCCATGCTGACCGGGGTTACCACGTGGTATCGCCCAAAGGGGCGGTTAACGGTGGCGCAGGTAGAGACGATTTATTGGGATATGGTGCGAAAGGCCGTGGCGCGGTAGGGTTTTGCTGCCACGGGGCTTGGCAAGCGGGGCAGCGCGGCGTATAGGCGCGATCTGACAAACAGGAGCCGATACCGATGCAAGGCAGCGCAAACCTCAACATCATGATCAAAGCCGCCCGCAAAGCGGGGCGTTCGCTGGTCAAGGATTTCCGCGAGGTCGAGAACCTGCAAGTCTCGATGAAGGGAGCGGGCGACTTTGTATCCAAGGCCGATTTGGCCGCCGAACAGATCTTGAAAGAAGAGTTACTAACCGCGCGCCCCACCTATGGGTATCTGGGGGAAGAAGGGGGCGAGGTGCAGGGCCAAGACCCAACCCGCCGCTGGATTGTAGACCCGCTGGATGGCACCACCAATTTTTTGCACGGTCTGCCGCATTGGGCGATTTCCATCGCGCTGGAACAC